>Ga0164311_10000006_pt1 | contig 77343 bp, 83 predicted proteins | sample GuaBasSedimGuay2_FD_121796 | JGI IMG/M metagenome (GOLD analysis project Ga0164311, IMG submission 121796) | Subseafloor sediment microbial communities from Guaymas Basin, Gulf of California, Mexico - Guay2, Core 4569-9, 9-12 cm | ecosystem: Environmental > Aquatic > Marine > Hydrothermal vents... | reverse complement strand
ACTATTACTTAACACTGAAAGAATTAAGGGAACTAAGGTTATTGGCAGACATAAAAGCAAGATGATATTAACCATTTCCACCCCTGGGGTGGAAATGGTAGTGAAGGGGAAAAGTTTAAAAAGATATTGGACTGACTTGTAGTAAGAAGGAGGGAGAAATGGGAAGAAGGAAAGGATTGATTATCGGATTAGTGGTTGCTTTCTTTGCTATTGGAGGTTTTTTTATCAACGGGATAAACACGGTTGTTACTTTAGATGAGAATATCAAAGAAGCATGGGCGCAGGTAGAGAATCAACTGCAAAGGCGCAATGATCTTATCCCTAATCTGGTAAAGACGGTAAAAGGATATGCAGGACACGAGAAGGAGATATTCAAGCATATTGCAGATGCACGAGCAAGGCTATCCGGGGCAATCGCAAAGGATAGGCCTATTTCCGAAAGAATTAGTGCGGCACAAGAATTGACAGGCGCTCTTTCTCGTTTATTATTGATTGTCGAGAACTATCCAAACCTGAAAGCCGATCAGAATTTTGCGCAGTTAATGGATGAATTGGCAGGAACAGAAAACAGGATTGCGGTAGAGAGGATGCGATATAATCGGGCAGTAAAGACTTTTAATGCTTATATAAGAAGGATTCCGGGAAGTTTCTTCGCGCGCCTAAAAGGTCTTTCCGCAGCCACCTATTTTCAGGTCAAAGAAAAGGCGAAGGAGGTTCCTCAGGTAGAGTTTTAATATTTCTTATGTTGGGAAAGGTTCAGATAAAAGAACTGGAAAAAAGGCTGGGATACAGATTCAAGAATAAAGACTTACTTATTCAAGCACTAAGGCACAAATCTTCGGTAGAGAATTCCGGGGGAACTAATTTAGACAATGAGAGACTGGAGTTTCTGGGTGATGCTGTCTTAGACCTTATCATCAGCGACTATCTTTATCGCTCTTATCCGCACTGTCGGGAGGGAGATTTGACCAGATTCAGAGCACATCTGGTAAACGCTACTCGTTTGTTAAAGAAAGCAAAGGAGATAAATCTGGAAAGATATATCTTTTTTGGAAAGAAAGAGAAGGAGGAAATTTCAAAGTCTTCTTTTTTGTCCGATGCTTATGAAGCAATAATTGGGGCAATCTATTTAGATAGAGGAATAAGGGCAGTTTCCAAATTTATCTATGCCCATTTTAGTAAAGAGATTGAGTCCATAGAGAAAGGAGATTATGAGAAAGATTATAAATCACTTTTGCAGGAGTTTGCTCTAAAGACATTTAAGGTAGTGCCTATCTATGAACTTATCTCTACTCCAGAGAAAGAAAAGAAGCAGTTTAAGGTAAAGGTGAGTATTGCAGATAAGGTCTATGGACAAGGTTGTGGTTCAAGTATAAAGAAGGCGCAACAGAATGCGGCGCAGGTGGCTTTGAGGTATTTAGGACATAATGCAGAGGAGAAGTTTTTACAAACCTTGTCAAAGGCTGAGAAGAAAGCGAAGACATCAAGGAAAAAGAATTGGCTATTTTACATAATATCTATTATACGACATTGAAAAAACGCTAAAAAACCACAAATTTTTTCACCCTAATATTTCTTTTATCTGTTTTGCCACTTTATCTCTTCCCACGCGGCAACCATCACATTTCGCCTGTCCTTTTACTACTGCCTTGGCGAAAGCAAGACAACTGCTAAATCCACATGCTCCGCAATTTACCCCGGGAAGAACTTCCTGAACCTTGCTCACAAGTTCATTTTTCTCTTCCTCTTTTATGCAAAGTTTCTTCTGGGCATAGGTTAATAACCAACTTGCTCCACTTCCCAATATTGTTAAACACAGCACAGAATAAAAAATTACTTTTACTTCCATCAGTAAAAATTTAACACTTCTTGAGCGCCTCCACAATATTATTATTGATTCTATGTCCCCCAAACTCTTTGGCTACTCGGATAGCATTCTTTATTGCTTTTGCTGAGGAGGCTCCATGGGCAATGATACAGATCTTTTGTGTTCCTAAAAGGGGTGCTCCTCCATATTCTGAGTAGTCCAGATTTTTCTTTAAGTTCTTCAATCTATTTTTTAACAGAAGACTGACCGACTTACTAAATATATTTCTGCTTAACTCCCTTCTTAGCATCTCAGTTATTGTTTCCCCCAAACTCTCTGCAACCTTCAAGACAATATTTCCTACAAACCCATCGCAGACTACACAATCTACTTCACCAGCAAATATATCTCGCCCTTCTATATAACCGATAAAATTAAGCAGATTACCATTTCTACTTTTAAAAAAACTAAAAGTTTCTTTAACAAAATTGGTTCCTTTACTTTCTTCCTCTCCAATATTAAGTAAACCAATTCTTGGCTTCTCTCTTTGAAGGATTTGTTCCGCATAAACCTTTGCCATTATGGCATACTGAAATAGGTGTAAAGGCCGAGGGTTTATGTTTGCTCCTACATCTATTATCAAACAAGGGTCTTTTAAGGTAGGAATTACAATAGCAATGCCTGCTCGCTCTACTCCAGGGAGAAGACCTAAATGCAAGGTAGTGATAGCAACTACTGCCCCTGTATTACCTGCACTCACCAATGCTTCTGCTCTTCCTTCTTTGATAAGGTTAACCGCTACTTGAATAGAGGAATTTCTTTTTCTTTTTAAAGCAGCCACAGGACTTTCTTCCATTCCAATAACCTCTTCTGCTATCTGCAAAGATATTCTCTGATAAGGATAGTTATGATACCTCTCCAGTTCCTTCTCCACCTTTGTTCTATCCCCTACTAATATTATGCTTATTTGAGGAATCTCTTTTAGTGTGCCTGGATTACCCCCTCTACTATTACCTCTGGGGCTTTATCCCCTCCCATTGCATCTACTGCTATAATCATCTCTCCTGAAAAATCACTCCTTTTCTTTCTTTCCCTTCTCTTCTGTTTTTATCTCGAGTACTTGTCTATCTTTATAAAATCCGCACTTCAGACAAGGGTAATGTAGAGCTTTGAATGCTCCACAACGAGGGCAGTGAATCAAAGAAGGTTTAGCAAGTTTTTGTTGCCCTCTTCGCTTATCTCTACGCGCCTTTGAATGTCTTCTTTTAGGTAAAGCCATAAATCACCTCTCTTAATCAATCTTCTCGCTTTTTAATTTTATTAATCAGTGCAGGAATAATCTCAAATAGATCTCCCACAACCCCATAGGTAGCAACTTTAAAGATAGGAGCAGAAGGATCTTTGTTAATAGCAATAATTACTTTAGAAGATTGCATTCCTATCAGATGCTGAATCTGTCCGGAGATGCCACAGGCGATATATATCTTTGGACAAACTGTTTTTCCTGTCTGCCCTACCTGATGTGAGTAAGGAATCCACCCGCTATCTACCGCTGCACGTGAAGCCCCTACCGCTCCTCCCAAAACCATTGCTAACTCTTCTATTAAGCCAAAGTTTTCCTTCTTTCCCAAGCCTCTTCCTCCGGAGACGATAATATCTGCTTCAGTCAATCTTATCGTTTTTTCTACCTCCTTCACCATCTCCTTTATTTCTATCTGCGAAGAGAAAGGAATGTCCATCTTTACCTCTATTATCTCTCCTTTTCTTTGCTTATCCACTTTTGCCTCAGGCATAACTTTATGTCGGACTGTAGCCATTTGAGGACGTCTTTCCGCACAGATAATTGTAGCCATAATATTTCCCCCGAAAGCAGGTCTAGTTTGCAAAAGGAGCCTTTTTTTCTTATCGATCTCCAGCCCTGTACAATCAGCGGTAAGTCCTGTTTTTAGACTTGCGGCTACTCGGGGAATTAAGGAACGCCCAACGCAGGTTGCTCCCGATAGAAATATCTCTGGTTTGTATCTTTTTATTACCTCTACAAGAACTCTGCTATACACATCGGAGCGATAGTTTCTCAATGCGCTATCTTCTATTAAATAAACCTTATCCGCTCCTCGCCAAATGAGTTCTTCAGCCTTTTCTTTTATCCCCTCTCCTAATAGAACAGCAGATAGTTCAGTTTCTAATACCTCGGCTAACTCCCTGCCTTTTCTAAGAAGTTCATAGACTACAGAATGAATATTTCCCTCTTCCTGCTCGGCAAATACCCATACTCCTTTTGCTTCTTCAGGAGAGATAACCTTTTCCCCTGAATCTTCTCTCAGTAAAGAGATAGCCTTGAAGGGGCAACTATCTATACAAGCACCACAAAGGGTGCAATTTTCCTTTACTACCGCTATCTTATCTACTAAAACTATTGCTCCAAATGGACAAGCACTTATACATAATCCACAGCCCTTGCATCGATCTTTCTCGATTCTAATCATTTTTCTTATCCTATCTTTTTCAATATCTCTGCTAATCTGTTTACTATCTCCTCTTTCTCTCCCTGTAATATCTCTCCTGCTTTTCGCTGAGAAGGAGAGAAGATTTTTACTACCTGCGTAGGCGAGCCTTTTAAGCCAATTCTGTTCCTATCAGCCTTTATGTCCTCGTTAGTGTATACTTTTATCTCCGATTTTTTTGCTCGCATTTTCCCTTTTAGGGAAGGAAGGCGAGGTTCATTTATCTCCTTTACCACAGTAATTAAACAAGGGAGGCTCGTCTGGATAACTTCGTATCCCTCTTCCGTCATACGGCGCACCCTAATCCTCTTCTCTTTAAGGTTGATCTCCTCAATCTTACTTACATAGGTAATCTGGGGAATACCTAAACACACAGAAAGCTCCGGTCCTACTTGAGCAGTATCTCCATCTGCGGCTTGTTTTCCGCAGATGATTATTTCATAATCTCCTATCTTTTTAATTCCTTGGGCTAAAGTATAAGCGGTAGAGAGAGTGTCTGCACCAGCAAACTCCTTTGCACAAAGAAGGAACGCTTCATCTATACCCATAGAGATTGCCTCGCGTAAAGACTTCTCTACCTGCGCAGGTCCCATACTCAATACACTAACATAACCTCCATATCGCTCTTTTAACCTTATACCTTCTTCTAAAGCATACATATCAAAAGGATTAATAACGCTCTCCACTCCTTCGCGGATTAAGGTATTTGTTTCTGGATTTATCCTTACCTCCGCAGTGTTAGGAACCTCTTTTATACAAACAATTATTTTCATCTTTAGTTTTTCAAACTCTCCTTAATTAGATTGGTAGCAATAATCTCGCGCTGTATCTGATTTGTTCCCTCATAGATCTGGGTAATTTTAGCATCGCGCATATACTTCTCTATAGGATAATCGCGCATATATCCATAACCTCCAAATATCTGCACACAGTTTGTAGTGACTCGCATTGCTACATCGGAAGCAAAGAGTTTTGCCATTGCAGAGATCTTCGCAATGTTCTTCTCCCCAGCATCAATTGTTCGCGCCACGCTATAGACCAGTGCCCGTGCTGCTTCTATCTCTGTAGCCATATCCGCAAGCATAAACTGAATTCCTTGAAAAGAAGAGATAGGTTTTCCAAACTGGACACGCTGACGGGCATACTCTATGGCTAAATCCAGAGCACCTTGAGCAATCCCTAATGCTTGTGCCGCTACTCCGGGTCTTGATTTATCAAAGGTTTTCATAGCGATAACAAAACCAAATCCTTCTTTTCCCAAGAGATTCTCTTTGGGAACTCTGCATTCGTTAAAGATTAACTCTGAGGTAGCAGAGGCGCGGATTCCCATCTTATCCTCTTTCTTCCCAAAACTAAATCCTTCAGTTCCCTTCTCCACGATAAAAGCAGATGCACCTCTGCTTCCTTTGCTCTTGTCTGTCATTGCAATCACCGTGTAGATATCTGCTACGCCTCCATTGGTAATAAAATGCTTGGTTCCGTTAAGCACATAAAAATCTCCTTCCTTTCTTGCTGTAGTTTCAATCGCACTTGCATCTGAGCCTGCATTTGGTTCGGTAAGGGCAAAAGCGGCTAATTTCTTTCCCGCCGCGAGTTCCGGAAGATATCTTCTCTTTTGCTCTTCGTTCCCAAAAAGAATTATAGGGTAGGTGCCAAGAGCACTGGCTGCATAGCAAACCGCAATTCCTCCACAGGCTTTGCTTAATTCCTCAGTAGCAATCGATAGTTCAAGAACTCCTCCCCCTGTTCCTCCGTATTTCTCTTCAATAAAGATGCCAAATAAATCACTCTGGGCAAGAATCTTCATAATCTCATAAGGAAACTCTCCGGTTTTATCTAACTCCCCAGCAATAGGTTTTATCTTCTCATTGGCAATTTGTCTTGCCAGTTCCCGAATCATCATCTGCTCTTCTGTAAGAAAGTAATTCATTTTCTCACCTCTTTTAATCTCTATTCATCCTTGGATATTGCTTAAATTCCAACATAAACAGGTATGTATGTATTTTTATCCTTTATATTCCCTGAACACCAAACTCACATTATGTCCACCAAAACCAAGAGAGTTAGAAAGAGCGATCTTTACATCCTTCTGGCGGGCTTTATTAGGGACATAGTCTAAGTCGCATTCCGGGTCGGGATACTCATAGTTGATGGTAGGAGGAATAATCTTCTCTTTTATGGCTAAACAACAGACGATTGCCTCCACCCCTCCTGCTGCTCCTAATAGATGGCCAGTCATTGATTTGGTAGAACTTATAGGAATATGCCTGGCATTTTCCTTAAACACCTCTTTTATTGCCATCGTTTCTGTCTTATCGTTTAGAATCGTAGAGGTTCCGTGAGCATTTATATAAGAAACCTCTTCTGGCTCTACTCCCGCATCCTTTAATGCTAAACTCATACACTGCACTGCTCCCTTGCCTTGAGGATGAGGGGCAGTGACATGGTAGGCGTCATCAGACATTCCATAACCAGCCAATTCACAATAAATAGGAGCGTTGCGTGAGAGAGCGTGTTCTAATCTCTCCAGAATAACAATCCCCGCTCCCTCAGCCATTACAAATCCATCCCTTTTGGCGTCAAAGGGACGACTTGCTTTCTCTGGTTGCTCATTATAATGAGTGGAAAGGGAGCGCGCTGCACAAAATCCTCCCAGCCCTAAAGGGGTTATCGTGCTTTCCGCTCCTCCACTAATAATCACATCTGCCTTCTTCTCTCGCAGAAGAGAAAGAGCCATTGCGATACTATGTCCCGCAGAGGCACAAGCAGTGGTGATGCAGAAGTTCGGACCATATAATCCAAAGTAAATAGCCACCTCTCCCGCTGCCATATTGGTAATCATTTTAGGAATCAGAAAAGGGGAAAGTCGCCCGACACCTTCGCTCATTAGTTTTTTGTGTTGCTCTTCAATTATTCCCAGACTTCCTATTCCCGAGCCTAATATTACCCCTATCCGAGTTTTATCCTCTTTCTCCAATATCAGATTGCTGTCCTTTATTGCCTCCTGCGTGGCTACAAGAGCAAACTGGACAAACCTCTCTTTTTTGCGGGCTTCTTTAGGGGAAAGAGAGAGGGAAGTGGCGGTGAAGTCCTTTACTTCTCCTGCAATTTGAGAGCGGAAAGGGGAGGGATCAATTTGGGTGATTCGCCCAATTCCACTTTTTCCTGCGCAAAGAGATTGCCAGAAATCTTCTTTGTTATTTCCTATAGGAGAGATTACTCCTATTCCTGTGACTACTACTTTATCCATTATTTAATTATTTACCCGATTAGTTCTCTATGTGCTTTAATCCTATCGAGAATAGTAGGATCTACTTTTCCTTCTCTTTTACCTTCTCTTTAATATAATTGATTACATCACCAACAGTGCTCATCTTTTCTGCATCCGAATCAGGAATCTCAATTCCGAATTCTTCTTCCAAAGCCATCACCAGTTCTACTGTATCCAAAGAGTCTGCTCCTAAATCGTTAATAAAGGACGCATCATCTCTTAATTCTTCTTTCCCTAATCCTAACTGTTCTCCAATAACATCCTTTACTCTCTCTTCTATAGATTCTACTGTCATCTTTCCCTCCTTTTTAAATTAAATAAAAACCTTCCTCTTATTTCTCTTTTTGGTTAACAAGTGAGATTATTATATCATTCCTCCATCTACTTTGATCACCTCCCCATTGATATAATCTGAGTTTTTACTTGCTAAGAAAAGAGCCAGATTTGCCACATCAGTCTTCTCTCCTAATCTGCCTGAGGGGATTTGGGAGATTATGCTCTGTTTACTTGCTTCTGGCATTTTTGCGGTCATCTCAGTCTGAATAAACCCGGGAGCGATTGCGTTCACTTGAATATTCCTACTAGCAAACTCTCGCGCAATACTCTTGGTAAATCCTATTATTCCTGCTTTAGATGCAGCGTAATTAGCCTGTCCGACATTTCCTCGGATTCCGATAATGGAAGAGATATTGATAATCTTTCCCTCTCTTTGCTTAAACATTATCTTCGCCACTGCTTTGGTGCAATTAAACACTCCTTTTAGATTAACATCCAATACTGCATCCCAATCTTCCTCTCTCATTCTGAGAAGAAGAGCATCACGCGTAATCCCAGCATTATTCACTAATATACTTATTTTGCCAAATTTGTCAACTACCTTTCCTGTGGCTTCCTCCACCTCCTTGAGGTTAGCAACATTTACTCTTAAGCCCAACCCCTCTCCTCCTTTCTGTTCTATCTCTCTGATTGTATCTTTAATTGCTTCCTCTTTAAGGTCAAAGATGGCTATCTTTGCTCCCTCTTGGGCAAATAGAATAGCAATCTCTTTTCCAATTCCCTGTCCTCCTCCGGTAATCAAAGCAACTTTATCCCTGAGCATTTTCTCCTCCCAGAATCCTCTCAGCAGTTCCTACCCCTTTTCCCAGTTCTATTTTATAACCCATTTCTCTTAAACTCATCTCCAAGGCAGAAAGGGCAACAATTACATCGAACCTATCCATATACCCTAAATGGGCAATACGAAATATCTTTCCCTTCATCTTTCCTTGTCCATTAGCAATCCAGATTCCAAATTTATCCCGCATTATCCTTATTAACTCTGTGCTACTAATTCCTGAAGGCGAGATTACTGCAGTGAGAGCGTTTGAAGGGCAAGTGCTGAATAACTCCAGTCCCATCGCTTTTATCCCCTCTCGTACTGCATTGGCTAAATACCGATGACGAGACAAAACATTCTCCAGTCCTTCCTCTTCAATCAGAGAGAGAGCTCTCTCTAAGCCTATAATAAGAGAAATAGGGGGAGTGAAAGGAGTGTCAGGTTTAGAGAGAAGGTGCTGGTATTTTTTGAAATCAAAATAATAGGAAGAGGAGGTATGTTTACTCAAAGCCCAAGCCTTTTTGCTCATACTTACAAAGGCTAAGCCCGGAGGAAGCATCAGCCCTTTCTGTGAACCAGCAACCACTACATCCACTCCCCAATTATCTGTCTCCAGATTATCTGCACATAAGCCACTGATTGCGTCCACTACAAGAAGAACCTCTTTTTTTCTGGTGGTTTCTGCTAATCTTCTAATATCTGTAACTGTGCCCGTAGAAGTTTCACATAAAGTAGCAAAGACCGCTTTTACTGAATCTGTAGTGTCTAAACTTCTCTCTACCTCCTCCGCTTCTACTGCCTTGCCCCAAGGAACATCGATAGGAATTACCTTTGCGCCATAAGTAGCGCATATCTCTGCCCATCTCTCTCCAAACTTTCCTCCTCTTATCACTATTACTTTCTCCTGAGGAGAAACAAGATTGGCTACTACAGCTTCCATTGCTCCTGTTCCAGAGGAGGCAAAGATAAGAACATCATTCTTTGTCTTCAACACCCTCTTGATCCCTTCTAATACCTTCCTTAGAATCTCCTGAAATTGAGGAGAACGATGATGAAGAATGGGTTCAGCCATCAGGAGATTAACTTCAGGAGGGATAGGAGTAGGACCTGGAGTTAGTAAATATCTTTTCTTTATCATCCTTAACCTGTTTTTTCTACTACCTCATCCACAATTCCATAATCCTTTGCTTCTTCGCTGGACATAAAGAAATCTCTATCTGTGTCTTTCTCTATCTTCTCCAATTTCTGCCCTGTATGTTTGGCTAAAATCTGGTTAATCTTCTCACGCAATCTTAGGATCTCGCGGGCTTGGATGTTGATATCTACTGCTGCTCCTTGCACTCCTCCCCAGGGTTGATGAATCATTATGCGGGCATGCGGAAGAGCGTATCTCTTTCCTTTTGTGCCTGCGGCTAACAATACCGCTCCCATACTGGATGCTTGTCCTATACAATATGTTCTTATAGGACACTTTACAAATTGCATTGTGTCGTAAATGGCTAATCCTGCTGTTACTGCTCCCCCGGGAGAATTGATGTAGATGTTGATGTCTTTATCCGGATCCTCGGTCTGGAGAAAAAGGATTTGAGCAACAATTAAGTTAGCCATATCATCATCCACTACACTCCCTACAAAGATAATTCTATCCTTAAGTAAGCGGGAGTAGATGTCATAAGCCCTTTCGCCCCTCTCGGATTGTTCAATTACCATTGGAATCAAAGTATTCATCTTTCACCTCCGCACTTTCGAGGATAAACTCTATTGTTTTCCTTCTTCTTACCTCCTCCTTTAGTCTCTCATACAATCCTTTTCTGTTTATTTCTTCCTTTATCTTTTTCACCTCCTCTTTCCTGAAAGAGGCGATTTCTTCTATCCTCTCTTCTATCTCCTCCTTGCTCACTTCTATTCCTTCTCTCTTTCCAATCTCTGCTAACAGGAAAGAGGATTTTATCTGCTCAATGGCGTTTCTTTCTGCGGATTTCTCTATCTTTCTAATCTCTGCTTCCCTTTCTTCTTTGGTTAAACCTTTCGCTGTCAGGTAGTTTTCTATCTCTTTTAGAATCCTCTCTTTCTGCATTTGCATCAAAGAAGGAGGGATGTCCACTTTAGAACTTTTTATGATCTGCTTGAGTAGGTCTGCCTCAAGCCTTTTGTTTGCCTTCTCTTGTTCTATCTTTATCAAATCAGAACGCACTGCCTCTTTCAGTTCCTTAAGGCTGGGTTTACCTAAGAGTTGAGCAAATTCATCTCCCACAGGAAGTTCTTTTTCTTTATCATTTGATTTTTGTGCCTGTGCAGATTTTAAGAGAGCGCGTAGATTCTCTATCTCTTTCTCTACATCCTTCTCGCTCACCCTCTTCTGCTTGCGCACTAGTTTTATCTCTTTATATCGTCCCAATCTAATCTGAGGATAGATCTCTAAAGTCATCTGGAAGTGGAGATAGTCATTTGTTGTCTCTATTTGGGAGATAGCGAGCGGTCCAATAGGAGTAAGGTTAGATTTCTGCAGAGCCTCCTTAGAGGCTTCTGAGATAACCTTTTCTATTGCTTTTTCTCTTATCTCTTCTCCGTAGCGTGTCTTTAGAATATTCCAGGGCACCCTCCCTTTTCTGAAGCCTGGAAGTGCAGTAGTGCGCGCAAGATGGGAAAAGAGTGTCTCTATTTTTTGATTTAGCCTCTCAATTGGCACACTTATTTTTATCTTTCGTTTACACGGCCCTGTTTGTTTTATCTCTATTTTCATCTTCTTTACAAATAAAAAATATTTGGGATTACTTGGAGCGGGTGATGGGACTTGAACCCACGACCTCAACCTTGGCAAGGTTGCGCTCTACCAACTAAGCTACACCCGCCCAAACTTTCTGGTACGCCGTGAAGGACTCGAACCTTCAACCAACGGATTAAGAGTCCGCTGCTCTACCAAATTGAGCTAACGGCGCATTTTATTTATCTATTATATCCAGAATCTCCTGATTTTTCAATTTTAGCACTTGGCACCAATTTCCACCCCAGGGGTGGAAATATGGTCGGTCATACTTTCTCATAAGGATCAAATAGTTTTTTGTACTCCTCAAGCACAAATCTGTCTGTCATTCCAGCAATATAATCACAAATTGTCCTTTCCAGTCCTTGTTCACCAATCTTCTCCTGGCAAGAGAGAGGGAGTTGTTGGGGTTTCTCTGAGTATATCAGAAAGAGTTGTTTAATAAATCGCTGGGCTTTGATCATCATTCGCATTACTCGATAATGGGAGTAGAGATTCTTAGATAAGAAATTCTTAAGTTCCTTTCGCTTCTCGCTCATTTCTTTGCTGAAGGAGATTAGCCTATGCTTGCTTTTTCTTACCTCCTCCAAACTTCCAATACTCTCCAACCTCTTTTCCGACTCCTTTATCAGATCTATAGTGCTTAGGTTGATTAGCGACCTTACTGCTTGATATTTTAGCATCTCTCTGCTCAACCCTTTCCTGCTCAAGGGTTTATAAACCTCCTTCCAGATCTCCACATCAAGCAGTTGTTCTTCGTTGATAAGCCCAGCAGTGATTCCATCATCTAAATCATGGCTATCATAAGCAATCTCATCGGCTAAATCTACCACCTGTGCTTCCAAAGAGGGCTGATAGTGTTCAAACTCTTTATTTCTCATATCTTTCTGGTCAAAAAAACTTTTGTGTTTAGCAATTCCTTCGCGTGTTTCATAGGTGAGATTTAGCCCTTTGAAGTTAGGGTATCTCTCCTCTAAAAGATCTACCACACGCAAACCTTGCTGGTTATGCTCAAAGCCCCCAAAGTCCTTCATCAACTCTCGCAGAACCTCCTCTCCTGCATGCCCAAAAGGAGTATGCCCGATGTCATGGGCTAAGGCGATTGCTTCTGTCAGATCCTCGTTTAGACGAAGGGTGCGCGCAATGGAAACGGCAATTTGAGCAACTTCAAGGGTGTGAGTAAGGCGAGTGCGGTAATAGTCCCCTTCATGGTTAAGGAACACCTGAGTTTTATACTCCAATTTACGAAAGGCATTGGAGTGGATTATACGATCTCTATCCCGTTGATAGACTGAGCGAAAAGGGTGCTCTTCCTCGGGATGAATACGCCCCTTTGTCCTCTTGCTCTTTGCCGCGTAGGGCGCGAGCAATTTTTCCTCTCTTTCTTCTAATTCTTGGCGAGTCAACATCGTTTTACAGAGTGCTTTGACTGAGCAAGGGCAATAAATATCTTTATTTTTGCTGTCCTGCTTTCTCTATATATTTCATTCTTGTTTCATATAAGATATCCCTTAATATCTGTTCCTCTTTTTTATCCAGATTCCCTTTTGTCTTTTTCTCTAAGATTTCCAGAATGTCGATAGTCTGCTTTGCCTGTTTCAAATCTGTCTCTTTCTTGTTGGTTAAGGGATTAACTACTTCTCCTAAATGCATCAATGCCTGCATTCCCAGACTGGAGATGAACAGAGCAAAGTTCATTTGCGTGCTTTCCTTTTGCGTTTCTTTCTCCTCAGGCATCTGCTCTCCCCTCCTTCTCTTTAGTAGAAATTAACATCTTTAATCCTCTTCCCAGAACAAACAAAGCAAGAACAAACAGGAGGAGGTCTATACTAAATAGGAGGTAATCCCGATTTCTAAAGAATTCTCCCCCCTGATAGATAAGTGCATATAAAGTAGTGAGAAAAATAAATCCTGAAGGAAGCAAGGTAAAGATTACCTTTCTTCTTCTCTTTTTTAGATAAAGAGTAATTACCAGAAGCACCAAGGCGGCTACCAACTGGTTAGAAGCACCAAAGGCTGGCCAGAGCAAACGCCAGTTTCCTAAGGCTAAGTAGGTAGCCAGAAGAATTATTAGAAAAGAGACTATATAGCGATTGCAGGATATTTTTGTTTCCTGAAGGAGTTCTTCTCCGATATACCGACAGATACGCGTAGCAGAGTCTAAGGTAGTCATTACAAATGTTTTAAGGGTAGTAACAGCAATCAACACTCCCAATCCTCCAAATAGAGGTTTGGTAATCTCTGCATAGCCCTTCCCAAAGGCAACAATCCAGCCCTTCTCTTTAATCAATTGTGGATAGATTAATGAGGAGTAAGAGGGATTATTCCAGTAGAGTCCTGCACATACTGCAATCAAAGCGAGCACTGCAAGTACTCCTTCCAATAGCATTCCTCCATAAGCAATTCTTTGAGCCTCCTTCTCATTAGATAACTGCTTGGAGGTAGTGCCGGAGGCTATCAAGGAATGAAAACCCGAAAGTGCTCCACAAGCAATTAGAACAAAAAGCATAGGCCAGAGATTTCCCTTTTCAGAACTCCAGGAGAGGAAGGCAGGGGTATGCATACTAGGATGGGTAAGCAGGATTCCTAAATACCCAAAAAATAAGCCAAAAAAGAGGATAAAAGTAGCCAGGTAATCACGAGGTTGAAGAAGTAGATTCACAGGGAGCACAGAGGCAATAAAGGCATAGACTAAAAGCACTATCGTCCAGATAGTCTGGGCTTTTGGTCCTATCGTTATAGGAAAATAATACCCAAGGAGAATTAAAGTGAAGAGCAGGGTTACTCCCAGTAAGGTGCAAACTACCTGATTGATATGCCAGCGATAGAGCATAATCCCTATCAAAAAAGCAACCAAAATCAAGCCAAAGGTAGGCAGAACTACTCGAGGTTCAACTGCTAATGTTTTTCCTCCCACCGCAGCAAATACAGCAATTACCAAAACAAGGCTAAGAAAGAGAAAGATGGCAAACACTATCTTTACCGCATACCCAAGGGTGGTTTTGGAAATCTGAGCAATGGAACCTCCTTCCTCTCTCAATGAAGCCATCAAAGCCGAGAAATCATGCACCCCTCCTAGAAAAATAGAGCCTAATATAATCCAAAGCAGGGCAGGAAACCAGCCAAAAAGGGCGCAGGCAATCACCGGTCCGATAATCGGACCTGCTCCTGCGATGGAAGAGAAATGATGTCCAAACAAAATTGACCAGTGGCGGGCAGGAACAAAATCTACTCCATCGTTTTTTCTGTGTGCAGGAGTTCTGTTGTTGGGGTTTACTTCCCAAAGCCTACTGAGTCTATTGCCATAGAAGCGATAAGCCAGCGCGAAGATGATTAGAGAGCCTACAGCAATAAGCAAAGAGTTCATTTTTTATTGATGCTTTCTCTCATTACCTGTAAAGGTGCTTGTTTTCCTGTCCATAACTGGAAGGAGAGCCCTGCCTGGTGAATTAACATTCCCAATCCATTCTCTGCTTTTATTCCTCTCTTGCGGGCTAAATGGAGAAGTTTGGTCTCCGGGGGAGAATAGATAAGATCAAATACCCACACAGAGGGAGATAGACTATCAGGAGATACTGGTAAAGGGTCTTGGGGATTCATTCCCAAGGGAGTGGCATTTACTAAAAGATTTGCGTTAAGAATCTTCTCTTTCTCTTCTACCGAACTCACCTCTACTCTCGTAGAAGGACTGAGCCTTTTTATTCTTTCCTCTAATTCTTCTGCTTTTTTTCTTTCTTTGTCTACAATAAAGATACACTTTGCTCCTGCCTTTGCCAGAGTTATCCCTACTGCTTTTCCTGCTCCCCCTGCTCCCAGAAGAAAGATGGTCTTCTCTTTTGCATCAAAGTTTAACTCTTGCAAGGCTCTTAAGAATCCTTGGGCATCTGTATTATATCCAACTAACCTCTCTCCTTCCCTTACAATGGTGTTTACTGCCCCGATCTCTTTTGCCAAAGGCTCTATCTCATCTAAATAAGCAAGACACCTTTCTTTATGGGGAATGGTTAAATTTACTCCTTCAATCTTCAGTGCCCTTATTCCTTCAATGGCTTCTTTTATATACTCAGGTAGGGTCTCGAAGCAGAGATAGCAAGCATCTATTCCTAAATATGTAAAGGCAGAGTTATGGATTAGAGGAGAAAGGCTATGTTTCACTGGATAGCCTAAGAGCCCATATATCTTTGTTTTGGAGGTGAGCATCTCAAACTTAGACAATCTACTCCAAAAAACTAAGGCGAGGATTTCCCTTTCTCTTTAAGTTTGTAAATCATCTTGTTCACCGCCTCTAAATAAGCCTTAGCACTTCCTTCAACGATATCCGTGCTTGCTCCTCGGGCGGTGATTATCCTATCCTTAAACTTTACCTTGATACTTACCTCTCCTACAGCGTCCTTTCCTGAGGTAATTGCTTGGAGAGAATAATTTAGCAATTTGCCTCTTACCCCTGTAATTCTCTCTATTGCTTTATAGCAAGCATCTACAGGGCCATCTCCACAAGCAGAATCTTGAAGGAGTTGCTTGCCTTTTTTTAACCTTACTGTTGCTGTAGGAACAGTAGTATTTCCGCTGGTGATATGAATATAATCCAGTTTATAGACCTGCGGAACTCTGCCTTTGATCTCTTCAAGAAGAATCTCCAGATCCTCATCAAAGATCTCTTTCTTCTTATCGGCGATCTCCTTAAACTTCAAGAACAGATTTTCCAACTCTTCTTTTCTGAGGTGATAACCCATCTTTTTCAAATGCTCCTCTAAGGCGTGTCTGCCCGAGTGTTTTCCCAGAACCAAACGCGTTTCTTTTACTCCTACATCTGTAGGGTTAATTATCTCATAAGTAGTTCTTTTTTTCAGTATTCCATCTTGATGAATGCCTGCTTCGTGAGCAAAGGCATTACTTCCTACAATTGCCTTATTAGGTTGAACAGGGATGCCTGTTAAATGGCTCACCAGTCGACTGATTTTATACAACTCCTCGGTCTTTATCCTCGTTTCTCCCTTGAAGATTTCAGGATGCAGTTTTATATTCATCACAATCTCCTCTAAAGAGGCATTCCCTGCTCGTTCTCCAATGCCATTGATGGTGCACTCTACCTGATCTGCTCCCTTCTCGATAGCGGTCAGAGAATTAGCCACTGCCATCCCGAGATCATTATGGCAGTGGACGCTTAGATGCACATCTGAGAGGTTTACAGACTCTCGAAGGTTAGAGATTAACCTGCCAAACTGGGAAGGAAAACTGCATCCTACAGTATCAGGAATGTTGATGGTTGTGGCTCCTGCCTCTATAGCCAGTTTAACTACCTCAACCAAAAAATCAAATTCTGTCCGTGTAGCATCCTCAGGAGAGAATTCAATATCTTCTATAAACTGCTTGGCATACCTTATACTTTCCGCAGTGAGTTTTAATATCTCTTTCTTTGCTTTCTTTAGTTTGTATTTCAGATGAATCTCTGAGGTTGCACAGAAGATATGTATGCGCGCTCTTCTTGTCTTCTCTAAAGACTTTAGGCAAGCATCTATATCTGTTTTAAGCGTGCGCGCTAAAGCAGCAATTATGGGCTTTTTGATATGCTTACTTATCTCTTTTATGGCTTCTATCTCACCGGGAGAGGAAGCAGGATAACCCGCCTCAATTATATCCACATTAAGCCTTTCCAGGTGTTCTGCAATAATTAATTTCTGCTCAGGGGTTAGACTTGCTCCCGGAGACTGCTCTCCATCTCTTAATGTAGTATCAAATATCAAAATTCTTCTCATCTCTCCTTACCTTTCTTTAATTTCACTAAGGGAATAGTATAACATTTTCTCCCCAGGATGTCAATTTTTGTACTTGTTTTGTTAATCCAAAATAAAAATGTCAGGTTTTTTGCAAAATAGAAATCTTACTTTGCGAGAGTTTTTTCTAAAGGATGTTTTTGCTCATTAGGTTTTTCTCTTTATGATTTTTAGTTGTTGCCTACGAGATGCCATTTATTATTCTTTAAGAATATTAATCCTCTCCTTTTCAAAGATTGCTGAGCACCTCTAACTAAATGTTTCCATTTCTTGCCAAAATGCTGGCCATCAATCACTCTATCAATACTATCATCGCAAATATCGGGATGTATTGCTTGAATCAAGGGATGAATTTGTTCTGTGCTTAAGGGCCCTCGCTCTTTTAATAAGTCAAGAATTGTCTTAGAGAAGATTGCATTGGTGTTTTTTCTCCTTTTCTCATGGTCCTTTCTCATGGTTCCTCCTCCTTTTATCCTATTTTTAGTAATTCAAAATTAAAAGAATTCGTAGTTTTTCTTATTGATGGTTACCTATTTTACGCTCCGGATAACACTTCTATTGCTTATTAAGACTCCATATTCGAAGTTATTAACTAAACCGCCAATTGTAAGATTTGCTGAAGTGATTATTCCGAACTCGCTATCTATCAAATACACCTTTGCATGCAATCTTCCAAGGCTTGAGATTTTAACCTTATTAAATTGTTTATACAATTCTATTAATGCCTGGGGATCAGTAATTTTATTCACTATAGTGTGCGTTGTTAAATTTGTGATAAGGAACAACTCTATTGAACTTCTTTTCTGAATTAAATTTGAAAGCAGTTTCACTGCGTCTACATCTATAAAGGGAGAAGAAATAAACAGCTCTCTTTTTGTTTTACTTACAACTTCAATGAATTTATTTTTCCAAGGAGAAATTATAAGTTCCATATTCCATTTCCAACGCTTACCGCATTCTGGATAAGGCTTCTTATGCTTCCAATAATAGATGTTATCTTTTTATTCTCCCGGAGGGAGAATATTTTTTATTTTTCACATCCTGGTAGGAGCAGAGATTCCCAGCACTCCCAATCCTTTCTCTATCACCAGTTTTGTGCAATAGACCAGGAGCAAGCGCGCATAGGTAATCTCTCTATTTTCTGTAACCACCCGATGTTGGTTGTAGAAACTGTGAAGTAAGGAAGAGAGTTCATAGAGGTAAGTAGTAAGGGGATGCACTTCCAGTTTTTGGGCACATAGGGATAATATAGAGGGAAACTCAGAAAGTTTTTTTATCAGTTCTATCTCTTCTTTTTTGTTTAGGAGAGAGGATTCCTTATCTTTAAGGGAAATGGAAGAAATGTTTATCTGTTTATACTCCTTCTTTGCAAACTCTAAGATATTGCAAATGCGTGCATAGGCATATTGGATATAGTAAACAGGATTTTCTAAACTTTTTTTCTTTGCCAATTGCAGATCAAAATCAAGATGGGAGTCACTCCGCCGACTGAGAAAGAAAAAGCGTGTTGCATCCTTACCAATTTCCTCTATCACCTGACGGAGAGTGATGAACTTTCCTGCCCGTGTGGAGATGGGTATTTTATCCTTTCCGCGATACAAACTTACTAACTGGACAATAATAATGGAAAGAGTTTCTTTAGGATAACCAAGGGCTTCAATCGCTCCTTTCAATCGCTTCAGATAACCGTGATGGTCAGGACCCCAGAGATTGATAAGTTTAGCAAATCCCCGGGAGTATTTATCTTGATGATAAGCAATATCCCAACCGAAGTAGGTAATCCTTCCATCACTCCTTACCAGAACACGGTCTTTATCATCTCCAAATTCTTTGGATTTAAAGAAGATCGCTCCTTCTTTACGGAGAATGTACCCTTTTTTATCCAGAGTCTCTATTGCTTTTTCTATCTTCTCTCTGGTTAAACTCCTTTGGCTGAAGTAGAGATCAAAATTTACTCCAAACCTTTTCAGGTCATCTTTTATCTCTTGCAAAATAGAATCTAAAGCAAACCGCGCAAAGAAATCCTTATCCTCTTCCTTCTTACTTTTTCCTTCTTGAGCAAAAATCTGTTGAGCAATTGCCTTGATATAATCTCCTTTATACCCTTCTTCTGAAAAACTTGCCTTCTCTCCTAAAAGGTGAAGATAGCAAGCCCGCACAGACTCTCCCAACAAATCTATCTGGGTTCCTTCATCGTTTACATAATACTCTCGGAACACCTCATATCCTTGCTCTTTTAAGATATTTGCCAGAGCATCTCCAAAGGCAGCCTGTCTTCCATGAGCAATGGTAAGAGGTCCGGTAGGGTTTGCGCTTACAAACTCAATATTTATCTTCTTTCCCTTTTTTGCTTTTGAACTTCCATAATCTTTCCCTTCTCGCTTAATCTCCTCTAAGACATCCAAGAGCGAATCTTGATGAAGAAAGAAATTGATAAATCCGGGAGGGGCAAGTTTTATCTCCTTGACCTTATCTTTTATCTGCTCATCTTCTCTTATTCTCTGCTTTAGTTTGTGGATAATCTCTCTACCTACCTCCTGAGGCTCTTCTTTTCTAAGGGAAGCAATTTGCATCGCTATATTTGTAGAGAAATCTCCAAACTCCTTCTTGGGGGGCTTCTGTAGGGAGATAGAAACCTGCACCGAGAAGTTTTCTTTCACTACCTTTTCTACTAAAGACAAAAGGGTTTCTCTGAAATCCATTTCAAAAAGAGAAGACCTCCTGCGGGAGTTCAAACACCGAACAATCTTTGAGCATTTCTTGTAGTTATCTTCTCTATATCTGCTAAAGAAATTTCTTTTATCTCTGCTAATCTATAGAGGACATATCTTAGATAAGCGGGTTCATTCCTTTTTCCTCTCTTCTCCTGAGGAGGAAGAAAAGGGCAATCGGTCTCCAGAAGCATCCTCTCCAGAGGAGTAAATTTGAGGGTATCTCTTATTGTTTGAGCATTGGGATAGGTGAGATTTCCGGTGAAAGAGAGAAAGAATCCCGTTTCCAGTACCTCTTTTGCCACCTCTCTATCTGCACAGAAGCAATGAAACACTCCCTTCTCTACCTTCTCTTCCTTTAAGATCTTGAGGGCATCCAGATAAGCGTTTTTTGCTCCCTTGCCTTCCTTCTCCTCGGAACGACTATGCACAATCACAGGAAGGTTATGTTTTTTGGCTAAGCGAATGAATTGGCGAAATACCCTCTGCTGCACAGATTTAGGAACAGGGCTACGGAAGTAATCTATCCCTACCTCACCAATAGCCACTACCTTCTTCTCTTCAGCCAAAGCCTCAAATTTCTCAATCTCTGCCTTATCGGCATAATGAGGGTGAACGCCTATTGCAGTATATATAAATTCATATCTTTGGGCTAACTCTATTGCTTTTCTACTATCCTCTAAATCTACTCCCACCTCTATCAATGCCCCAACTCCTTCCTTTCTCGCTCTTTCTATCACCTCTTCTCTGTCTTCATCATAATCAGAGAAGTGCAGATGGGTATGGGTATCAAATATCATCTTATCCTCGGAAATAAAGCCTTCCCCTTTTTTATCTCTTCCTTCTCTAAATGCTCTAAAATCACTCTGGCAGTCTGAGGCATAAACGCTTGCAAGGATTCCGCTATCTTTTTTATCGCCTTTAATAAAAGAAAGAGGAATCTTTCCAGTTTCTCTGTTTTCTTCTCCTTGAGCAAAATCCAGGGTTTTGTTTCCTCAATAAACTTATTAGCCATATTTACCAACTCCCATATCTGCTCAAGCGCAAAGGCAAAATTAAAATCGTTCTCTGCAGAGAGAGAGTTTCTAATCTGGGAAGGAAGGTTCTCTATTTTCCTCTCTATTTCCGTTTCTTCTCTGTCCCTGCACTCTCTTTCCTTTGGAGGCTTTCCTTCCAGATACTTTTCTATCATTGAGAGAGTGCGATGCACTAAGTTTCCCAGGTCATTGGCTAGGTCACTATTAAACCTCTTAATCACTGCTTCCTCTGAGAAGTGTCCATCCTGGCCAAAAGGAACATCCTTAAGCAGAAAGTATCGATATACATCCACTCCAAACCTCTCCACTATTGTATAAGGAGAGATGATATTCCCGCGGGATTTGGACATCTTGTCTTTGCCCATCAACCACCAGCCATGGGCAAAGATTGTCTTCGGAGGCTCTATACCCAGAGCATAGAGCATAATAGGCCAGTATATTGCGTGCTGTCTGAGAATATCTTTCCCTACCAGATGCAAGTCTGCAGGCCACCAGCGAGAATGATATCTGTCTTGACTATCAAATGTTCCTACTGCACTAATATAGTTAATCAAGGCATCAAACCATACATATGTTACATAGGAAGAATCAAAAGGAAGTTCTATTCCCCAACTTAAACGCTCGCGTGGACGAGAGATACACAGGTCAGTAAGGGGTTGTTGGAGGAAACTCAGGATTTCCCGGGAACGCACAGAAGGGCGGATAAAACAAGGATGGGTGTGAATATGGTTGATTAACCAATCTTGATATTTGGACAGCCTAAAGAAGTAATTTTTTTCTTTCACCCTCTCCACAGGTCTTTGACAATCAGGACATTGTTCTTTACTTACCTGCGAACTTGGCCAGAAGGTCTCGCAGGGTGTGCAATACCATCCCTCATATTTGGCTAAATAGATGTCTCCTTTTCTATATAGAATCTCCAGCACCCGCTTTACTGTATTGATATGCCTTTGCTCAGTAGTGCGAATAAAATCGTTATAGGAGATATCTAACACCTTCCACAGGTGTTTAAATTGCTCTACCACTGTATCCGCAAACTCCTTGGGATCCTTGCCTGCTTGCTGAGCCGCTTTCTTTATCTTCTGTCCATGCTCATCAGTGCCTGTAAGTAAATATACACTCTCCTCACCATAGAGTTGACGCATATATCGGGCTAAACAATCAGCAGCGATATTGGTGTAAGAATGACCAATGTGGGGTTCAGCATTTATATAATATAAAGGAGTAGTAATATAAAACTTCATTCCTTTCCCTCCTCTTTCTTTTTTTCTTTTCTCTTCTCCTTTTCATTAGCATAATCAGAGTGTTCATAGGTTAGGCAACACATCAGTCTCCCACATAACCCCGATATCTTATTAGGATTTAAAGGGAGATTTTGATTTCTGGCCATCTGGAGAGTCACGCTACTGAACTCCTTCAGGAATGTAGTACAGCAAAGAGGCAAACCGCAAGGTCCAAATCCTCCCCGCAACTTTGCCTCATCACGCACCCCGATTTGCCTCATCTCTATTCTTATCTTGAATATAGTAGCCAAATCTCTTACCAACTTCCTGAAATCTATCCTTCCTTTTGCGGTAAAGTAGAAGATTATCTTGCTTCTATCAAAGGAATACTCTGCTTGAATTAACTTCATCTCTAACTTATGCTTATCTATCTTCTTTAAACAAATTCCAAACGCTTTTTTCGCCTCTTCCTTATTCTTTTTGATTTTCTCTATATCCTCACGAGTGGCTTTGCGAATGACACGACGCAAAGGATGCTCTACTTCACTATCTAATATAACCTCTCGAGGAGAGATTACCTCTCCGTAGTCTATTCCTCGCTCTGCTTCGATAATTACACAATCTCCTACATTTAGATTAAGACCATTGGTACTGTAATAGAAGATTCCTCCTCCTTCTCTGACCTTTACCTCCACCACTTCAAACATCTTTTAAGCCCTCGAGCATATTTGCAAACACTATCTTAGGATTAAGATTGCGATTTATAAGGTTATAACTCTTCTCCAGAACCTCCATCTTCCTTTTTACCTGTTCCAAGGAATATCTCTCGCTTTCTTTCCTGATTAGTTCTATCTTTTCTTTGTTAAACAGAACCTTGCTCTCTGCACAGAGTTTGAAGATGAGAATGTCCCTCCACCACCGAAGCCCTGTGTGTAATATCTCCTTCCATTCTAACCTTGACTTGCTCAGTAAAGCCTCTTTATCCTGGAGAAGAGTGAGCGCAGAGTGTATATCCTCGGTCTTTACTTGTCCTGCAGGAAATCTTATTATCTGACAGCGAGAGACTATAGTGGGAACAAGAGAGTAAGTAGAATCTGCAAAGATAATGAGCAAAGAATGAATAGGAGGCTCCTCCAAGGTCTTTAATAAAGCATTGGACGCCTCTTCGGTAAGCAACTGGGCATCCAGAATAAAACCTATCTTATATCTTGCACAATAAGGCTTCAAGGATATCCAGGTTTTTAGTTTTCTTATCTGCTCTATCTTTAGCGAATCGGATCTTCTATTCTCTTTGTTTTCCTCCCGAAACTCATCTACGCTAATTATCTCTAAGTCAGGATGGGTGAGAGCATCGAGTTTCTGGCAGGAATAACAAGAACCACATATCTCTCCTTCTTTTTGTTCGCAATTAAGCATTTGCGCAAACTTTATTCCTATTTTTCTCGCCTCTTCGTTTCCTCCTACAAACAGATAGCTGTGCCCTACCCTATTCTTTCTTATTGCTTCCTTAAACCCCTCTATCACCCTTTTCATCTTCTCTGGGAAGAAGCAGAAACTCCCTCAGTGTTTCTTCTATCCTCTTTCTTGTCTTCTCTACTCCCTCCACTTTTATTACCTTTATCCTTCTCGGTTCTCTTTTAGCCAACTCCAGATACCCTCTTCTCACTCTTTGATAATAACCCAGGTCTCTCTCTTCTATTCTGTCCTTTTCCCTTAATCTCTTCAACCCTTCCTCTGGTTCTATATCCAGAAGAATGGTTAAATCGGGCTTAATATCTATAAAGCGGCTCATCTGGTGTATAAACTCAATATCTATTCCATTTCCATAGCCCTGATAGCAGATAGTAGCATCCAAAAAACGGTCGCAGAGCACTATCTTGCCCTCACTAAGTGCAGGGTTTATTACCTCCTTTATCAACTGGGCGCGCGAAGCAAAGAAAAGAAATGTCTCGCAGTAATCATCCATTTCCTTATACTCTTTCTTTAATAAAATATCTCTTATTCTCTCTCCAATCCTTGTTCCCCCGGGTTCATGGGTAAACACCACAGAGAAACCTTTGCTTTGCAAAAACTCTATGCTTAGCTGTATCTGGGTAGATTTGCCACTTCCCTCTGTTCCCTCAAAGGTAATAAACTTTCCTCTCTCTTTCCGTTTATTCTTCATATCCTTCTATTTTATAGATAACCTCTCCCTTTCTACCCATCTTCATCTTCTCTCGTCCTAATTTTTCTATATAAAAATCCTCCTGCAGTCTTTTCTCCTCAAGGGCAAGAGTTCTATTTTCCTCCTTTAACCTCTCTATCCTCTCTGAAAGCCTTCTTTCCTCCTCTTTCATCTGCTGAAGTTTACAGAATTTAGGAGCGAATATAAAGAGTAGAAGAGAAAAGAGGAGTAAAAAAACTCCTATAGTTTTTAGTCTTCCCTTAGCGAGAAAAAACCTCTTTCCCCCCATATCTTCCTTCTTTCAATTCCTCTTCAATCCTTAGAAGTTGATTATATTTACAGATGCGTTCTCCCCGAGAAAGTGAGCCTGTTTTTATCTGTCCGCTATTCACTGCCACGGAAAGGTCTGCAATGGTGGTATCCTCGGTTTCTCCAGAACGATGGGAGATTATTACTCCGTAGTTGTTTTCCTGAGCGAGTTTTATTACAGCAAGAGTCTCGGTAAGCGTTCCAATCTGATTTAATTTTATCAGAATAGCATTTGCTACCTTTCTCTTCAACCCTTGCTCTAACCTTTTGATATTGGTGACAAATAAATCGTCCCCTACCAACTGAATTTTATCTCCCAATCTTTGTGTAAGTTCTCTCCATCCTTCCCAATCATTTTCTCCTAATCCGTCCTCAATAGAAAGGATCGGATATTTGCTTAGCAGATCTTCATAGAAGGCTATCATCTGCTCAGAAGTCTTTTCTTCAGACTCAAATATATACCTTTCTTTCTCCTCAGAGAAGAAGGAACTTGCTGCAGGGTCTAAAGCAAAGCAGATATCCTCTCCCAGTTTATAACCACTTCTTTCTATTGCTTCGCTAATCAAACTCAGAGCCTGCTCGCTCTTTTCCAGAAAAGGCGCAAAACCTCCTTCATCTCCTACCCCTGTTCCCATTCCTTTCTCGCTCAAGAGTCTTTTTAGATGATGAAAAACCTCTGCTCCCATTCTTAAGCCTTCTCTAAAACTCTCTCCGCCTATAGGAACAATCATAAATTCCTGGAGATTTAAGAGATTATCTGCATGTTTTCCTCCATTGATTACATTCATCATCGGCACCGGAAGGACTTGAGGTTTATTTCCAGATAACTCAGCAATATATTGATATAAAGGAATGTTTCGTGCACGGGCAGCACTATGGGCTAAGGCGAGAGAGGTGCCCAAAATAGCATTTGCTCCCAGATTGGATTTATTCTCTGTCCCATCCAAAGCAAGAAGCAGGTTATCCAACCCCTCTTGTTCTTCTACCTCCTTTCCTATTAGTTGAGGGGCAATTATCTTTTCTACATTTTCTACCGCTTTCCTTACCCCTTTTCCTTGATATCTCTTTTCTCCATCCCGCAACTCTAATGCTTCGTATCTTCCTGTAGATGCTCCTGAAGGAACCTCTGCTCTTCCTTTAACCCCATTCTCCAGAATTACCTCTACCTCCACAGTAGGATTACCTCGCGAGTCCAGTATCTCCCTTGCTTTTATTTCTTTGATCTTTGCCATAGTTCCCCTCCTTGTTCTGTAAAATCCACAGATACTAACTTAGAAATCCCTTTCTCCTCCATTGTTACTCCATAAATTATATCTGCAATACTGATTGTCTTTTTATTGTGAGTGATAATAATAAACTGGGTATTCTGGGTAAATTCCTTGAGAAGATGGACAAAACGCTCTACATTATTATCGTCTAAAGATGCATCTATCTCATCCAAAACACAAAAAGGAGCGGGTTTTACTCTAAAAAGGGCAAATAAAAGGGCAATGGTAGTAAGCGCTCTTTCACCTGCAGAGAGAAGAAGAGCATCCTGTAGCCTTTTCCCTGGAGGATGAACAATTATTCTGATCTTGGGTTCCAGTTCATCTCCTTCCTTCTCTATCTTTGCCTCTCCTCCAAAGAAGAGAAGGTTAAAGAAACGATTAAATTCCTCCTCCACCTTCCTTAAACTCTGTGTAAACATCTCCTTTGCCTGTCTATCCATATTTATTATCGCTTGCTGAACCCTCTTTTTTGCTAACAGAAGATCATCTCTTTGTTCTTGAAGAAAGGAAAGGCGGGTTTGCAATCTTTCTTCCTCCTCTATAGCGGTAAAACTTGTCTTTCCTAACCCCTCTATAGCCTTGTGCAACTTTTCTATTTCTTGCTTAACCTTTTCCTTATCAATCTCCTCTACCGCAACCTCTTGAATGTCTAAATTATACTCCTCTTTCATCCGCTGGGCAATAGAATCTTTCTCCAAGCAGACCTTTTGATATCTAAGTTGCAGGACAGAAATCTGTTGCGAAAGTGCAGAGATCTCCTCTGCTATCTCTTTCTCTTTTTCTCTCTTCTCTTCAATAAAGGCGGTGAGTGCTTTTCTTTCTCTTGTTATTTCCTCCATCCTTTCCTCTATCTCTCTTTCCTCGGAGATAAATCCTTTCTCTTCCTTTTCCGCTTTACTTATTTCCTCTTCCCATTTCTTTTTTTCGCTGGCTATCTCTGCAATCTCCTTCTCTTTCTGGTTTTTCTTTTTTATCTCCTCCTCCAACTTTTTCTTTAACATCGATTCCATCTCTGTCTCCAGTCTTTCTTTTTCTTTCAAAGAGGAAAGTTCTATATTCTCTCTTTCTCTTTTCTCTCGCCACAGAGGAAGAAAGATCTGCTCCAGCCTTTTTCTTAGCCTTAAAAAACAATCTTTTATCCTTCTCTTGAGCAACTCAACCCGATTCACCCTCTCTATTTCTTTGTCCACCTCCTCTATCTGCTTTAAAATCTCCTCCAGAGCAGAATAGAGATCAGTAGGGTCTTCCCCCCCTTCCCTTTCTTCCTTTACTATCTTCTTCAAAGTATTCTTTTCTCTTTCTTTCTCTTTCAAAGATATCTGATGGCGAAGAGTGGTGATTAAAGAGGTTTTATTAGCCAACTCTTGAGTGACCCTATCAATATTTTTGTTTATCTCCTCTATTTCCTCTTTTATTCTCTTTAACTTCTTTTCCGCTTCTTCTATCTGCATCTTGTTAAATATAAGTTGATTACGACTTCTTTCCTTTGCCCGTTCAAGTTTGAGTTTACTTTGGTATATAATAGCAAGTCTATTTTCTAACATTGATAATTGGGCATTCTGCGCCTCTTTCTTTCCCTCTATCTCTTGCACAATCTTCTCTAGTTTTTCTTTTCTTGTTAGCAGGGCATCTTTCTCCTGAAGCAATTCCTTGCTTTCTCTATGCATACGCTTATACTCAAAGGCGTAGAACTTGACTTTTAGAGCACTCAACCTTTCCATCTTCTCCTTATATTGCCTGGCTTTGCTTGCCTCTCTTTGCCAGATAGTTATCTGACTTTTTAGTTCGCTAATAATATCGTTTACGCGCACCAGATTCCTTTCTGTTTGCTCCAATCTTCTTAAAGCCTCCTTCTTCTTCTGGCGATACCCTCCAATTCCTGCCACTCGCTCAAAGAGTTCGCGTTTCTCCTCAGGACGAGAGCTCAAGAGTGATTCTATATCCTTTTGATCAACTAAAGAATAGGTATTGCTTCCTATTCCTGTATTTAAAAAGAGAGAAGTAATATCCTTCAGACGGCAAGGAATATTATTCAGGAAATACTCGTTTTCTCCAGAGCGAAAAACTCTTCTTTTAATGGTTACCTCCTCATAATCTAAAGGAATAATCTTCTGACCATTGTAGAAAGTAAGGGCAACCTCGGCTAATCCCAAGGGTTTGCGTTTACCGGTTCCATTGAAGATAACCTCCTTCATTGAACTCGCTCTCAGGTTATGAGCACTCTGTTCCCCTAACACCCATCTAATTGCTTCGGCAATATTGCTCTTTCCCACTCCATTTGGACCAACAATTGCACAAACTCCTTTCTTGAAATAGAGTTTGGTTCTGTCGGCAAAGGACTTAAATCCAAAGATATCCAGTTTCTTAAAGTGCATCTTAAAGATCTCTTATTTCAGTTTCTGCGCTATTGCTTCTTTCTGAATCTCTATCTTTGTATTTTCGCTGATCTTCAACACCACGATATTCCCCTTAACCTCTATTACCGTGGCATAAATACCCCCATTAGTAATTACTCTATCTCCTTTGGAGAGTTTGGAAAGCATTATTTGATGCTCCTTTCTCATTCTCTGTTGAGGAAGGATAAGCAGGAAATAAAAGATAGCAAATATCAAAAACAGAGGAAGCATACTCACAAATAGGTTTTCTCTACCAGAAATTTGCATTATAGATACAAACATTGTTCCTCCTTGCCTATTTTTGGCTTCTTAGTATAGCCTAACGATCTTCGCCTGGGGATAATAATACTCTAAAATTTGATGGTAATCAAATCCTCTTTTTGCCATAAAATATGCTCCCCACTGACAGAGACCTACCCCATGCCCCCAGCCGATCCCTTCAAATATTACTTTATCTCCTCTTGTTTTAACTCTAAAATTTGTGCTCCGAATCAAATTTGACCCGATAAGTAAACGAAACCTGTTTGCGGGTATCTCTACTTCTCTTTTCTTTGTCCTTATCTCTATCCTTTCCACTCGTCCACTTTCATCATACCCTAGACAGGAGAGAGAAAGAATCTTTTCTATCTTGTATCCTTCTTTATTTAATCTTTCTCTTATCCTCTCTAAAGGAATTCTGGCTCTCCAATGATAATAAGGGGAACGGAAACAAAACGGACAATTCACTCCTTTCAAAGGAGGAATGTCTATCTTCCAGAGTTTACTTGCATCCTCTGTATGTCCTCCACAGATAGCATGAAAGAAGGCAGGAAAGAGTTTTCCTTTATACTTCAATACCTCTCCTTTTGTTTGATAAACTGCTCGCCTTGTGCGCCAGGTTTCCTGTCTTACTCCTCCATATAGTTGAGAATAGATGGTGTTATCTAGCGCATAGTCTTTGTCCTTGTTTGCCAGAGCCTGATAGAGAGCAAAAGTGCGAGCGGCTACCGCTTGGGCTTTCAAAACCTCCATAGGCCAGTGAGGAGAAACCTCGGCGCGCAAAACTCCACACAGATAGTCCTCAATATCTACTTCATTAATAGCCAATAATCTTCCATTCTTCTGACGAATAATCTCCAGATTACCTCGCAGACGATATCTATTTAAGAAGATAGCCGCTTCTCTTTTAGGTTTAATCTTTATTGCGCAAATCTTAAAGGGATATTTATTAATCTTTATTCCTGCAGGGATAGGCACTACCTTGGCTTTATGCAGACCTTGGCTCTCCTGCAGTACCTGGTCAGTATAAGGAGCGCATATCTCAAATCTTCCTTTTACCGAGAGAGTGAACTCTTTTGCTTCTTTTAATATAGCCACGCGAATAAAATACCTTTGCTCCAGAGGAGGAGTGGCTAAGCCGTAAGCAGGAGATATAGAGGAGAAACAGGTAATAATAAAAACCAGTAGAGTAAGAAAAAGATTCATCGGTGAAAGAGCCAGAAGATTAAAGAAAAGAGCAGGCTGAGGAGAATACAGGTAGTCAAGGGAAAATAAAAGGAGAAGTTTTCCTTTCGGATAAGGATATCTCCGGGTAGATGTCCTATAAAAGGAATATTCTTTGCCATTATAAATATTCCTCCCAGAAGAAGCAAGATTATCCCTGATAGAATCATAAATCTTCCTATCAACTCTAATCCCATTTTATTCTTCTTTGGCGATTTCCCATAAAGGAAAAACCGAAATGTTTATATGCCTTCTCTGTAGCAATCCGCCCTTGAGGAGTGCGCTGAAGAAAACCCTCCTGAATAAGATAGGGCTCATAGATCTCCTCAAGAGTATCCTCCTCCTCACCCACTGCTACTGCAATAGTGCTTATTCCTACAGGGCCACCATTAAATTTGCTGATAATTGTCTCCAGAATCCTCTTGTCCATTTCGTCCAAGCCAAGTTTATCTACCTCCAGCATCTCCAGAGCCCTTTCCGCAATCTCTTTGCTAACCTTTCCCTTCCCCTCTACTTGGGCATAGTCTCTTATTCTTCGGAGCAAACGATTAGCAATGCGGGGAGTCCCTCTGGAGCGCAAAGCGATCTCCTCTGCCCCTTCGCGATCGATATCCAGATTCAGAAGTCTGCTGGAGTTAAGGATGATCTCGCATAACTCTGAAGGAGAATAATAATCCAGTCGGCTAATCACCCCAAAGCGTGATCTTAAAGGAGAGGTGAGAAGACCACTGCGAGTAGTGGCTCCTATCAAGGTAAAGGGAGCAAGGCGGAGTTTAACAGAACGAGCATTAGGTCCTTTATCCAGGATGATATCCAGAGAATAGTCTTCCATTGCCGAGTAGAGATACTCCTCTACTACTCGCGGAAGGCGGTGAATCTCATCAATAAATAACACCTCCCCTCGCTTTAGATTAGTAAGCAAACCGGCTAAATCTCCAGGGCGCTCTAATATCGTCCCTGAGGAAACTTTTATTTGCACCCCCATTTCTTTAGCAACAATATAAGCCAAGGTAGTTTTTCCTAATCCGGGAGGTCCAAAAAACAAGAGATGGTCTAAACACTCATTTCTTTGCTTTGCTGCTTGAATAAAGATTCTGAGGTTCTTCTTCAATCTCTCCTGCCCCACAAAGTATTTCCAGGAGGAAGGGCGGAGGATATTCTCATACTCTGTATCCTCGTTTTCTTTTAATGGGGTTATTGGACGCACTGGCATAGGGCTTCACGAATAATCTTTTCTAATTCTATTTCCTCTGATGATTGTTTCCTCAACACCTTGCTTACCATCTCTTGCGCTCTCTGTTTTTTATACCCTAAAGAAACCAGAGCAGAGACAGCATCTCTTTCTATATCTTCCTCTTCTTCCAGTTTGGGCAACTCTACCTTTTCCTTCAATTCAAGGATTATGCGTTGAGCAGTCTTCTTTCCAATTCCAGGAATACGACTGAGTATCTGATAATTACCCTTAGCAATTGCCTTCTGCAGATCATCTGCTGAGCTTCCGGAGAGGATAGCCAGGGCTATGCGCGGTCCGATTCCTGAGATAGAGAGAAGTGAGATAAACAACTCTTTTTCCTCTGAACTAAGGAATCCATAGAGTTTGATACTTGCGCTCTTGCCTGAGAGAGAAAGATAAGGATAGATGAATAATCTCACCTCCTTTTCCAACTCTCCTATTCTTTCCAGCACAGAGAGAGGAACACTAATCCTATAACCAATTCCCCCTACATCCACCACTATATACTCCCCTTTCTTTACTCTCAATATTCCCTGGATATACTCAAGCATATTTCTGTCTATAACAGTGGCAGATAGCCGCTGCTAAAGCATCTGCAGCATCTGCAGGAGGAGACACGGGAAGATGAAGAAGCCTTTTTACCATACTCTGCACCTGTATCTTGGAAGCCCTTCCATTACCCACTACTGCCTGCTTTATCTCTGTGGGCAGATACTCTATGATCTTAAGTCCCTGCTTTAGAGCGGCTAATATTGCTGAACATCTTGCTTCTCCAATCCTTACCGCCGAACGGAAATTTTTATGCAGAAATATATCCTCTATAACCATTATATCCAATTTGCTCCTTCCGATTATCTTGCTCACTTCCTGATGGATATAGTTTAATCTCTCTCCCGGAGCAGATTTTTTCTTGGTTTTGATCAGTCCATACTCACATACCTGCAATTCCCCTTTTTTATTCTCTACTATTCCAAACCCGGTAGTAATTGTTCCCGGATCAATTCCCAATACTCGCATTATAAAAGAACCTATTTGCTTTCCTTATTCGGAAAGGGCAAATCAAGAGAACTTTACTTCTTCTCGTATTTCTTTCTAAACCTTTCCACTCTCCCCATAGAATCTACCAGTTTCTCTTTACCTGTAAAGAAAGGATGACACTTGGAACAAATCTCCACATGCAGGTTCTTTCGCGTAGAGCGTGTATGAATTACTTCTCCACAGGCACAGGTAATTGTAGTTTCATAATACGGTGGATGGATGTTTTTCTTCATAACTCCTCCCGAGAAACATTTCTTATTGTTGCTAAAAACTCTTTATTATTCTTTGTCTTTTTTAATCTTTCTATCAACAACTCCATTGCTTCTACACTGCTTACCTCCTGAAGCATCTTTCTCAATAACCAGATTTTTGACAATTCTTCAGGGCTTACGAGCAACTCCTCATGACGGGTATTAGAGCGCTTTATATCAATAGCGGGATAGATACGGCGTTGGAAGAGGTTACGGTCTAACTGGAGTTCCATATTTCCCGTGCCTTTGAACTCTTCAAAGATAACATCATCCATTCTGCTTCCTGTATCCACCAAAGCGGTAGCAATGATAGTCAAACTTCCTCCCTCCTTTACATTCCGGGCAGCCCCAAAGAACCTTTTGGGTTTCTGTAATGCCTCTGCGTCTAACCCTCCGGATAGAATCTTGCCGCTATGAGGCATTACTGCATTATAGGCTCTGGCCAGACGGGTAATGCTATCTAAGAGGATCACTACATCCTTCTTATACTCCACCAACCTTTTTGCCTTCTCCAGAACCATCTCTGCTACCTGAATATGCCTTTCTGCAGATTCATCAAATGTAGAACTGATGACCTCTGCTTTTACCGACTCTTGCATATCTGTAACCTCCTCTGGACGCTCATCAATGAGTAAGATAATCAAGAATACATCAGGGTAATTCTTGGTGATACTATTGGCAAACTTCTGGAGCAGGATAGTTTTTCCACTGTAAGGAGGAGCAACAATCAAACCCCTTTGCCCTTTTCCTACAGGGGTGATAAGATCCATTACGCGCATAGAGATTTCATCCGGAGTAGTCTCCAATATATACCTTTCATTTGGGTAGATGGGAGTGAGGTTATCAAAGAGCACCTTATTCTTTGTCGCCTCAGGATTCTCAAAGTTCACTGCTTCTATCTTCAGAAGCGCAAAGTATTTCTCTCCTTCCTTAGGAGGACGAATCTGTCCACTTACCGTATCCCCTTTGCATAAGTTGAACTTTCTAATCTGAGAAGGAGAGATATAGATGTCATCCGGACAGGGGAGATAGTTGTAATTAGGGCTTCTTAGGAAACCAAAGCCATCTTGTAAGGTCTCCAGCACGCCTTCTCCGAATATCAAACCATTCTTTTCTGTCTGAGTTTGCAGGATGCGAAAGATAAGGTCTTGTTTCCGCAAACCGCTTATTCCTTCAATCCCTAACTCACGAGCGATTTTGTTTAACTCGCTCATATTCTTGCGTTTCAGTTCGGCAATATTCATTACTTCAGGCATTGTACAATCCTCCTCCATACTTCTTCTACTTGCTTCCTTGTTTCCTCTATCTCTTTATCATTCTCTATTAAATAATCTGCTTTCTTCATTTTCTCGGATAAAGGGAGTTGACGCTTTATCCTCCTTAGGGCATCCTGCGAAGAAAAACCCCTGCTCTGGGAGCGAGAAAGTTGGGTATCCAAGGATGCCCTTACCACAATTATCTTATCTACAAGTTTATCTGTCCCTGTTTCTATCAGAAGAGGAGCATCGACAAGGATTAACCTTGCCCTGCTTCCTTCTATCCTTTTTTTTATCTCCTCTATTATCAGAGGATGGAGAGTGCTTTCCCATCTTCTTATCCTGCCCTCATCGGCAAATATCTCCTCAGCCATCTTTTTCCTTTGCTCAGGATCGGGTATCTTTAAGAGTTTATGGGCAATCTCGTCAGCATCTATTACCTCTATATCCTTGTCTAACTCCTTGAAGATGTTGCATACTGTAGTTTTTCCTGCACAGAATCCTCCGGTGACTCCTATCACTATCTTTCCTCCTTTCTCCGCTTGCATCTCTAATGAGAATTCTCAAGGTTAAGAAATCGCTTTATTGCCCCTTCCCATTTTCCTTGAGTTTTTAAGATTATTTCACAAACCTCGCGCACCGCCCCTCTTCCTCCTTCTTTATGGGTAATATAGTCTACCTTTTGCTTTACTTCCTCAACTGCGTTGGGCACAGCAATGCTTAAACCTACCTTTTCCAATACCGGTAGATCTATTATCTCATCTCCTATAAAACCTATCTCCTCAGGAAGAACCTTGTGTTTTTTGAGAATCTTTTGATAAACTTTTAGTTTATTCTGCACTCCTTGATATACCTCCTCTATCTCCATCTCCTTTGCCCTTTTTCTTACCGCTGATGACTTTTTGGCAGTAATGATTATAGTTTTAATCCCTGCCCTTTTCAGCAACACCACCCCTAATCCATCATATACATCAAAGCACTTTATTTCCTCTATGTTTCCCAAAAACATTATTCTCCCTTCTGTGAGCACTCCATCTACATCTAAGAGAAGAAGTTTAACCCTTTTGAATTTTTCTACCAACCTCTCTTCCATCTCTCTCGGCAAGTAAACTGAGGGATTATCTATACCACTCCTGACTTTAACACATCCTGAACATCCAACAATCCGATTACTATATTATTCTCATCTACTACTGGAATCTCATCTATCTTCTTCTCCTCGAATATCTTTACACACTCCACTACCAATCTCTCTTTATCTACTACTACAGGTTTTCTGCTCATTACTTCGCTTACTTTTCTTTTAAGAAGATGTACATCTTTCTCTAAATGCCGTCTCAAGTCTCCATCAGTAAATATACCCACCAACTTTCCATAAGCATCTACTACTACTGCTGCTCCTGCACGGGCTTGAGTTATCCTTAGCAGAACATTTCTTACTATCTCATTCTCCCTTACCAGAGGGTTTGCTTTTCCGGTGCGCATTATGTCTTTTACCCGCAAAAGTAGTCTCTTTCCTAAAATACCCCCTGGGTGGAAAAATGCGTAGTCTTCTTTTCTGAAACCCTTTTTCTGAAAAAGGACCACCGCAAGGGCATCTCCCATTGCCAGCATTGCAGTGGTGCTGGAGGTAGGAGCCAAACCCAACTTGCATGCCTCCTTTTCTACACTGGTATCCAAGACCACATCGCTATTTCTGGCTAAAGTAGAGTTTACTTTCCCTGTAAGAGCAACTATCTTCGATCCTATTCTCTTTATAGAGGGCAAGATCTTAATTATCTCTTCTGTTTCTCCACTGTTGGATAAAATGACCACTATATCCCTCTCTGTTACCATTCCCAAATCTCCATGTGCAGCCTCAGCAGGATGAAGGAAGAAACTGGGAGTCCCTGTAGAAGCCAGGGTAGCCGAGATCTTTTTGGCGATTATCCCAGGTTTTCCCATACCAATGATTATTACTCTACCCTTGCACTGATAGAGGAGTTCTATTGCCTGAATAAAGTTCTTCCCTAAGCGAGGAATTAATCTTAAGATTGATTCCCCTTCGGTTTGCAAAACTTCCTGAGCCTGCGAGATGATCTCTTTATCCAACATTGCTCTCCTTTTTTATTAGGAATCCCTTACTCTCGGCTAAATGGCACACGGGGGTCGTAGATAATCTTGTGGAAAGCACAAGCGGTATAGATTCCCTGAGCATAACTATCACAGCAAGATTCTAACTTCTGTAAAGTATCTCTTATCGCTAAACTATCCTTTATCTCTCCATTATCTATCGCTTCTTTTATCCTCTCGACTATCATCTCTACTCTTTTTCTGCTTCTTTGCTCTACTTTTTCCCAGATAGGAGAGAAGGGTATTCCGGAAAACAGTCTTGTTTGTGCACGCACGCTGAGTTCTGCATAATCTATAGTCTCTCCTTGCGCGGTCTGTTTAATCTCCCGGTGAAGGTTTTCTATTACTACTGAACTCTGTTCATCCGGGGGGAAGAATCTAAGTATCTCCTTTCTTATCTCTTCCTCGCTTGCTCCTAAGTTAGCCGGTTTTGCCGCATAAAGTGCAGCCCGAAATGCGGACATCTCTACCCTTTGTTTAAGGAGAAGAATCTTGCCGAATTGGATAATAAGAATAATCATAAACACAAACAGCGGGAAGAAGATGGCAAATTCAAAACTTGCTTGAGCATACTCAAGAGAAAATTTTTTAGAGTTAAAAGGGATCATCTCTATCTTTCTATCTTCTCACTCCTTTAGATGCACCTCAAAATGGGGTTGTGGAGGAAAGAGTTGTCCACAGGTAGAAGGAGGATGTGCGCCAGAGCAGATATTGGTTAGAGCCCCTGTTGCTCTTCTTTCTTCTTTATTAGCCAAGGAGATACTCACATTGACCTCGGTAGAGTGCAAACTCCCTTGAGTCCAGAAAGGTAAAGAGTAAGAGTATGAGGTTTGTGTCCTTTTCCAGCACCTTTTACAATAGCAGGTATAGCGCCGAGGATCACAGTCTTCTCCACAGCAAGCGCGGGCAGTGAAACCACAGGGACTACAGAGCTGAGCACATCGGGGTTTTTTGCAGCTGGTGTTTACCGTTTTGCTTCTATATTCCCTCCAATAGTTATACTCTATAACTATATCTTTATCTTCCCAGGTAGGTTGCCATTGGGCAATATCCCCTCCCCCCGGAGATACCTCTTTTATCTCATAGCCATTTTCTAAGGCGCATCTTTTACTTACCTCTCTCACTTCTGTATCTATATCTACATATTCTCTTTGGGTTTTATCTATTGCTCCCCTGATAAGTTTCAAGTGCTCGATAACTATCTCCCTTACCTTCTTCTCATCTAATTGCTCAGCCATTCTTGCTTTACTCTCTCCTTCGTTGATAACCTCGGGAGAGGCAGGTAAAGGGTTAAAAAAGAGTTTTTTCTGTTCATATTCACTTGCTAACCCCGATATTGGCTGAAGAGATATATACACAGGAGTAGGGGGAGTGGTGAGATAACTGGTGTAGTTAAAAGGATAGATAAGACTTTCCCCTGTATCCTTCTCTACTTTAGCCGCAGTAAGCATTGCCATACTATTCAGCCCTCGAGCCAAACAAGCAACTCCTGCCAGCGCTGCTGCATCTGCAGCATTTTGGGCACGCAAATACTCCAGGGATTTATTCCCTAATCTAATCATCCCTCCCATAAAGGCAAGTAAAACTGCTAAGAGAGAGATGAGAAAGATGCTAATCTGTCCCCAAGACTTCATCTTCACTCACTTACTGCAATACGCTCGCTCATATATCCCTGATATTCGCTTACCATCATCTTATTTAGAGGATGAACAACGGTATAGAAAATGAGCATAAAAAACACGATTATTACACAGAAGATAATGGCCGCCTCCAAGATTATTTGCGACCTATTTCTCTTTCTCATTATCAACCCTCTTCTGCGCAATTATCTTCTCCGCTATCTTTTGAGGGACAATCTCATAATGGGAAAACTTCATTGAAAAAGAACCTCTTCCTCCAGTGATCGATTTCAAGTCGGTGGTATAATGGGTCATCTCACTTAAAGGCACAAGAGCCTTTATCTTTCTTCCTTCCATTCCTACGATTCTTCCTCGTTTGGAACTCAGCCCGCTGTTAATATCTCCCATATACTCTTCCGGAGCATCTACCTCCACCTCTACAATAGGTTCTAACAACACAGGTTTTGCTTCCAGAGCACCCTTTCTTAAAGCCATAGCGGCGGCAATCTGAAAAGCCAGATCAGAGGAATCTACAGAGTGATAGGAGCCATCATAGAGGGTCGCTTTTATGTCTACCAGAGGATAACCGGCAAGCACTCCCTCACTCATTGCCTGCTTTATTCCCTTCTCTACTGCGGGAATATACTGCCGGGGAACCACTCCCCCCACAATCTTGTTTACAAACTCAAAACCCTTTCCTCTCTCCAAAGGTTCCAATCTCAACCAAACATCTCCATATTGCCCATGCCCTCCTGTTTGGCGTTTATATTTACCTTGCACCTCTGCGCTCCGAGTAATCGTTTCCTTATAAGCAATCTTTGGCTCACCTACCTCTACTTCCAACTTAAACTCTCTCTTCAGACGAGCAATGGCAATTTCCAAACACAAGTTCCCCATTCCTGAGATAAGAAGTTCCTTTGTCTGCTCATCCCGAGAAATGTGAAAGGTAGGAGTTTCCTTATGAAGTTTTACCAGTGCTTCGGAAATCTTCGCTTCATCTTTGTTAGACTTAGGCTTTAGAGCAAGAGAAAGAAGGGGTTGAGGAAAATCGATGCGGGAGAAGAGAATAGGATTTTTCTCTTCACATATACTATCTCCTGTCTCTGTGTTCTTCAACTTCGCTACTGCCGCTATATCTCCTGCTTCTACTTTAGAAGTGGGCTTTTGCTCTTTCCCTTGCAGGAAAAGGATCTGACTAATCCGCTCCTTTGTGCCTTTGCTGGAGTTGTAAAACTCTGTATTGGAGGCAAGTTCTCCTGAGAAAACCTTGAACAAACTTAGTTGCCCCACATAGGGGTCGGAGATAGTTTTGAATACCAGGGCGCTGAAGGGGCTGTGGCTATCTGCTTTTCTTTCCTCTTCTTGCTTGCTCTCAGGATTAACTCCCTTGTAAGAAGAGGGAGGAGAAGGAGAGACTTCCGAGAGCATCTCCAGAAGAGAATCTATACCTATATTTCTTAAAGCAGAACCACACAGGATAGGGGTTAGTTTCCTTTCCGCGAAACCTTTTTGCAATCCTTGCATTATCTGATTATGGGAAAAAGTCTCTTCCTCCAGATACCTCTCCAGAAGATAGTCATCTACCTCGGCAATCATCTCTATGGCTTTTTTTCTAAATTCCTCTACTTTTTCTCTTTCTGTCTCCTCTAAATTCTCTTCTTCTTCCTGAAGCACCGAGATTACCCGCCTTATCTCCCCTCCTCTATTTATCGGATAGTGCACAGGAAAGCATCCCTTCCCAAATCGATCTTGGATGACCTTTACAGTCTTTAAGAAATCTGCTCCTTCTTTATCCAGTTTATTTACAAAGATAAAGAAGGGAAGGCGGTAGTCGTTAAGAAGTTGGTATGCCCGCTCTGTTCCCACCTCAATTCCTGCACTGGCGTCAACAATCAAGACTCCTGCATCTGCCGCTACCAACCCCGAGATTATCTCTCCAATAAAGTCTGCATATCCGGGAGTATCTAAAATGTTTATTTTCTTATTCTTCCAATGGCAGTGAAGCAAAGAGAGGTTCAGGGACATCCTTCTTTCTATCTCCTCCGGAGTATAGTCGCTTACTGTATCTCCTGTTTCTACCTTTCCCAACCGCGAGATCTCTTTGCTATCAAAAAGCATTGCTTCTGCCAGTGAGGTCTTTCCTGCTCCAGAATGAGAGAGTAAAACAATATTTCGTTTTTCCATTTCTCACCCCATCAAAAAAGTTTATCCTGTCTTCATAGCAATCTTTCCGGTGCGAAATATTCGCTGGATATCGAATCTTTCCATCTTCTTCAGGCATTCCTCTATATGCTTCTCCTCTCCTACTATCTCTATCAACATATTCTCCCCTTTTTCATAGAGTATCTTCGCCTCCATCTCTTTAACCAGATGCAAAAACTCCTCTTTTCCCTCGCGAAGTTCTACTTTTACCAGAACCAACTCTCGTTCCACAAACTCTACCCCTGTCTTGGTCAAGTCCTCTACTTTTATCACATCAATAAGTTTATATAACTGTTTGCTGATCTGCTCAAGGACGCGGTCATCTCCTTCTGCTACCACAGTCATCTCGGAGATGGTAGGATCCTCTGTTCTTCCTACGGTAAGGCTGTCAATATTAAACCCCCGAGCGGAGAAGAGACCGGCGATACGCGCAAGCACCCCTGGTTTATTCTCTACCAGCACTGAGATTGTATGCCTCATTACCTGCTCCAACTCACGCCTTTGCATATTCTCCTCCTCAGTTTTCTTCTCCTTTTGGATAAGCACCCAAGACCTTTAAGAAGATGCACCTGTTCTCCAGTTCCTTAAGCACTTTCTTTACTTTTTTCTGTTCACAATGCCCTTCTAAATCCAGAAAGAAATAGTAATCCCAAGCCCTTGTTTTAGAAGGGCGAGATTCTATCTTGGTAAGATTGATGCCTTCCTTCTTGAAGGGCAAGAGCATCTCATAAAGCGCTCCTACTCTGTCTTTTATAGAGAAGAGGAGAGAGGTTTTATCATTTCCTGTCTCGGGGACATTATTCTTCCCGATTACCAGGAAACGGGTTATATTGTGAAGGTTATCCTGGATATCTTCTTTTATTACCTTCAGGTGATAGATCTGAGCAGAGAGAACATTAGCAATCGCTCCTGCATATCTCTCGGAAGAAGCAACTTGCGCAGCTTTGGCAGTGCTGGATACCTCTATCATTTCGGCGGCAGGTAGGTTTCTATTCAACCAGGAACGGCATTGAGCAAATACTTGCGGATTGGAATAGATCTTTTTAATCTTCTCCAGAGGAAAGTTAGAAAGGAGGCTATGGGAGATCTCCAGAAAAATCTCCGAGCATATCTTTAGATCGAAATCGATAAACATATCCAAAGTATGACTTACTGCTCCCTCTATAGAGTTCTCAATGGGCACTACTCCATAGGTTGCTTCTCCCTTCTCCACCACCTTGAATACACCCTCAATATTTGCACAGGGGAGATAGTTCACTGAACTGCCAAACTTCTTCAAAGCAGCAAGGTGAGTGAAGGTTGCCGGAGGACCTAAATAAGCAATGCTCACCTCTTTCTGAAGAGAGAGGGTGCTGGACATAATCTCGCGATAGATAGCCTTTATACTCTGGGAGCGAAGAGGTCCTTTGTTTAGCCTTACTATCCTTTGATAGATCTCCTCCTCCCTTTCGGGAGAGTATACCGATGTGCCCTCTTTATTCTTTATCTCTCCTATCTTAAGAGCCATTCGAGTGCGTTGGTTAAGGAGTTTTACAATCTCTGCATCTATTTTGTCAATTTTCTCCCGTAAAGACCGAACCTTCTCAGTTTGCTTCATCTTTCTCCTTTTTTCTTATCTTTCCCGAAGGTTGAGGTAAGTCTGTTAGGGAACTTAGACCAAAGTATTGAAGGAAATAAGAAGTGGTACGATAAAGTATTGGTTTTCCTAAACTATCTTTTCTTCCTGCAGTCTTAATCAGCCCTCTCTCCAGAAGATACTTCAGTATTCCCCCTACATCCACTCCTCTTATTGCTTCAATCTCCGCACGGGTTACTGGCTGACGATAGGCAATTATAGATAGGGTTTCCAGAGCAGGAAGCGAAAGTTTTTCTTCTTTCTCTCTTCTTAAAACCTTTTTTATCCAGGACGCATAGATGGGTAAAGTGCAAACTTGAAAGCCCTGGGCAATCTCTATAATCTGAAAACTCCTGTTTTCCTTTCTGTATTCTTCTTTTAACTCCTTAATTAACTCCTTTGTAAATTTATTTTCTATATTCAACGCCTTGCTCAACTCCTCAGAGGATAGAGGCCTGTCGCTGGCAAACAGAACTGCCTCAATTATCCTCTTTATCTCCTCCTTCTCCATCCCATTCCATCAGCTCCTCAGGTTGTTTTCTGATAAGATAGACCTCTCCGAATAATTCCTCTTGTCTTACACTTATCTTATTTGCCCTTATAAGTTCTAAAGTAGCCAGAAAGAAAGCAATTATCTCTAATTTATGCTCCGCAGAAGAAAAAAGTTTCTTAAGACAGATACAGGATTCTCTTCCCAGCCATTCTAAAATCTGCTTTATCTTCTCTTTTACACTCCATCTCTCCCTGACAATCTTGACTGGAGATGAGAAAAGAGAAGAGGAAAGTTGAGTAAAGAGATGAATTAGCGTCTCTATATTTCCCTTTTTTTCTTTTCTTTCTTCTGCAGGATAAACACCATTCTCTTTAAATCTGGGACGAGTAAAGAGAAGAGTTCTTTCCCTCTCTTTTGTTTTTAATTCTTGAGCAAGTTGTTTGAACTCCTGATAGAGTTCTGTATTCCCTTCAAGCGCCCCTTTCCGCTCCTTCTCCTCACCCTCCTCCTTTTCCAATTTGGATGAAGGAAGAAGAAGGGAAGATTTTAAGAAGATAAGCGAACAAGAAAGAAGGAGGAAATCAGCGGCAATATCTATACTTCCCTCAAAGTTAGAGAGCCAATGGATATATTGATTAATTATCTGAGTGAGAGAGAAATTGCAAAGATCTATCCTCTCTTCTTTTGCCTCTTCCAAAAATCTATATGGATCTCCCTGAAACTTCTCTACCTCTATTCTCCAGAGGCTCTGGGTCATTGTTGATCCTGAGTTAGATAAAGAAAACCTATTCTTTTCTTTACCTCCCTCAGCGTCCTCTCCGCTCTTGTCCTTGCTTTTTTTGCTCCTTCTTGCAGAAGGTCGATTACATAGTCTCTATTATCCATTAGTCTCCTGTATTCTTTCTGAATGGGTTTAAGAGTTTGAATGATTAGTTCAGCCAATTCTTCTTTAAAAGACGCATAACCCTTTTCTGCAAACCTCTCCTCCAGTTTGCTCACAGGCTGCTCAGATAAACAAGAGTAGATGGTGAGAAGATTACTTATTCCCGGTTTTCTCTCATCCACTCTTATTTCTGAACCGGAATCGGTAACGGCGTGTCTAATCTTCTTTCGAACCACATCGGGCTCATCTAATAAAGCAATGTAGTTATTGGGATTAGAATCAGATTTATCCATCTTGCGTGTAGGATCAAGCAAACTCATTATCCTCGCTCCCATCTGGGAGATATAAGGCTCAGGGAGTTTAAAGACCTCTCCATAGAGATTATTAAACCTCTGGGCAATATCTCTGGTTAACTCCAGATGCTGTTTCTGATCCTCTCCAATAGGCACAATATCTGTTTGATAAAGCAGGATATCTGCAGCCATCAGCACAGGATAGGTATAAAGACCCGCATTGATATTGCTTGAGTATCTTTTTGCTTTGCTTTTGAATTGGGTCATTCTGTTTAGCTCCCCGAGGTGGGTGAAACAACTTAAGATCCAGGCTAACTCTGAATGAGCACTCACAGAGGATTGGATAAATATTGTGCTCTCTTGAGGGTCTATTCCACAAGCAAGGTATTGGGTAGCAAAAGAAATGCAACGATTATATAAACTGGAGGGATCTTGACGCACTGTGATAGCGTGCATATCCACTATCATAAACAGACAATCATAGTCTTTTTGCATCTCTTTCCAGTTTTTCAATGCTCCCAGATAATTACCTATGGTTAGTGTCCCTGTAGGAGCAACTCCACTTAAAACAACCTTTTTCATCCCTCAGTTTCTCTCCTTAAAGGCTTGCTCTACCTTAATTCCCGCTTTCTCCAGCAAGGTTTTTGCCTCCTGATCAGGGTAATCGGCAATATAAACTATCCTTTTTATTCCTGCCTGGATAAGTATCTTAGCGCACAGGATACAGGGATAGTTTGTGCAGTAAAGGGTAGAACCCTTTGTGCTTATTCCATAAATAGCCGCTTGGATAACCACATTCATCTCTGCATGGAGACCGCGACAGAGTTCCTGCCGTTCTCCTGAAGGGATGGCTAATTGATCCCGCAAACAACCTATGTCCAGACAATGAGCCATTCCTGAAGGTGCTCCGTTATATCCGCTGGCAATTATCCGTTTATCTTTAACCAAAAGCGCTCCTACTTGCCGCCGGCGACAGGTAGAGCGGGTAGCCACCATCTTTACCAAACTCAAAAAGTACTCATCCCAGTCCGGACGCATAACCCTTTAAATAAAAACAAAAGGAAAAGTTTCTAATTAAACGGACATATTATTTTACCATATTTCTCTGTTTATACAAGGGAAAATCCTCTATCAACTCCTCCACCTTTTTTCTTGTGCGAAGGATTACTTGTTCATCCTTGATATTGCTGAGCACGCAGTCTATCAAGCGAGCAATCTCGCGCATCTCTCTTTCTTTCATTCCTCTTGTAGTTACTGCGGGCGTGCCTATGCGAATTCCGCTGGCTAAAAATGCACTCTGGCGGTCAAAAGGAATCAGGTTTTTGTTTACAGTAATCCTTGCTTTATCCAGGGCTTCGGTTGCCTCTTTTCCGGTTATCCCTCGACTGGTGAATACATCCACTAATAAGAGATGATTATCTGTCCCTCCGGAAACAATACGATAACCCCGTTCTTTCAATTCTTCAGCCAGAGTTTGTGCATTCTTTACAATCTGCTTTTGATATTCCTTGAACTCCTCACTCAAAGCCTCTTTAAAAGCAACCGCTTTGGCAGCAATGATATGCATCAAAGGCCCTCCTTGAATTCCGGGAAACACTGCACTGTCAATTTTCTTAGCAAACTCCTTGCGTGCCAAAATCATTCCTCCGCGCGGGCCTCGCAGGGTCTTGTGGGTAGTGGTAGTAACAAAATCTGCATAAGGCACAGGATTGGGGTGAATTCCTGCTACTATCAATCCCGCAATATGGGCTACATCAGCCATCATAAAAGCGCCCACCTTATCCGCAATTTGTCTTACCCTTTTAAAGTCAATTATGCGGGGATAGGCAGAGGCTCCCACTAAAATCATTTTGGGCTTGTTCTTTATCGCCAACTTCTCTAACTCTTCATAATCAATCCTCTCATTTTCCTTGCTCACTCCATAGGGAATAATCTGGAAGTATTTACCGGAGTAGTTAAGGCTATGGCCATGGGTAAGATGACCTCCATGGGCTAAACTCATCGCCAAGAGTTTATCTCCCGGATTCAGAATCGCAAAATAGACAGCCATATTTGCTTGTGCCCCTGAATGAGGTTGAACATTTACATACTCTGCGTTAAACAAAATTTTTGCTCGCTCAATGGCTAAAGCCTCAGCCACATCTACAAATTGACACCCTCCATACCATCTTCTTCCCGGATAGCCCTCAGCGTATTTATTTGTGAGCACCGAACCTTGGGCTTCCAATACCGCCCGACTTACAAAGTTCTCTGAGGCAATCAACTCTATATTCCTCTCCTGTCTTTTTTTCTCCTCCTCAATTGCCTCAAAGATCTCCTTATCCACTTCTCTTAATCCCTTTTGCATTTTTTACTCCCAATTTTGTTTCCACCCTTACTCTCTCTTCTCCCAAGAGTTGCTCAAGTTCCAAAAAGAGTTCCTCTTTAGGTTGGATAGTCAAAGAGGAATTGATCGTCCATCTCCCTTTGGGAGAGAGAAAGGTCAGGTAGACAGGTACATTCCCTCGATGAGCAGAAAGAATCTGCTTAACCTGCTCAAGAAGAAAACTATCTGCATCTGCCTCCAACCTCAAAGAGAGGGCTGAGGTATATTTCTGATAGACCTGATGAAGGGGGGTTATCTCCTCTGCAATTACCTTATGCTCATTGTCCTTTACCGTTATCCTTCCATATACAAAGACAGGATTGTCTATCTTGACATAGCCAAGGGCTTTATTAAATATCTTAGGAAAAAGGATTACCTCTACTTCTCCTTCTGAGGTTTCCAGACTAATAAAAGCCATCTTTTCTCCTCGTTTGGTATTGATTTGCTTAATCTTGGAGATAATTCCTCCTAACAGAATCGCTTCATTCTCAGTATATCTATTTAACTGAGTTAGAGAGATAGAATAACGCTTTAGCATCTGCTCATATCTTGCCAAAGGATGTCCAGAGAAGTAGAAGCCCAAAAGTTCTTTCTCAAACGCTAATAGTTGATTATGCGGCCACTCCCTTATCTCCACCCTCTCCTTCTGCTTCTTGTTAGTTTGCCCAGAAGAGGGGGAAAGTTGATCAAAGAAGGATAATTGCCCTTTTGCTCTGTCTTTTTGTAGACAACTTGCTCTTTGCAGAGCGCTTTCTAAATTCACGATTAACTGGGCACGAGGAAGGGAAAAGCAATCGAGTGCTCCACACTTTATCAAACTTTCAATTACCTTTTTGTTCACCAGTCTCAAGTCTACACGCTGACAGAAATCCTCTAAAGACTTAAACTTTCCTTTCTCTCTGGCTTTGACGATGGACTCAATCGCTCCTCTTCCTACATTCTTTATGGCTAACAATCCATATCTTATTCCTCCTTTCTCTACGGTAAATTCTGCAAAGGAGTGCTGAATGTCGGGAGGTAAAACTTTTATCCTCATCTTTCTGCACTCTCCCACATACTCAGCCACCTTATCTGTATTTTCTTCTTCACTGGTAAGTAAAGCGGCCATAAATTGCACTGGATAGTTTGCCTTCAAATAGGCGGTGCGATAGGAGATAAAGGCATAAGCGGTGCTATGGCTTTTATTAAAGCCATATCCCGCAAAGTATTCAATGAGATTAAAGACTTTCTCGGCTATATTCCTTCTAACCCCATTCTTCTCACACCCTTTAATAAAAGCCTCTTTTTGTTGCTCGATAACCTCGGGAATCTTCTTACTTATTGCTCTTCTGAGCAAATCTGCTTGGGTTAAACTAAATCCTGCCAGTTTATGCACAATCTGCATTATCTGCTCCTGATAAAGAATAATCCCGTAGGTTTCTTTTAAGATAGATTCCAATTGAGGATGGTCATATTTAATCAGGCGGGGATTATGTTTTCTTTTTATAAACTCATCAATCATTCCGCTTCCCAACGGACCTGGGCGATGTAGAGCAAGGATGGCAATGATATCCTCAAAATTCTGCGGTTCAATTCTCCTGAGCAGATCACGCATCCCTTCACTCTCCAACTGAAACACCCCAATAGACTTTGCTCGCGAAAGGAGCTGGTAAGTCTTTTTGTCCTCAAAAGGAATCTTCTCAATCTCTATCTCTTTGTGCAGAAATTTCTTTATGTTTTCTATAGTCTTACTGATCACCGTCAAGGTGCGTAGACCTAAGAAATCCATCTTGAGCAACCCTACCTTCTCCAAGGAAAGCATAGAATACTGCGTGGCTATTTTTCCATCCGGGCTTTTGAACAAAGGAACGATATTGCTTAACTGCTCTCTGGAGATCACAATCCCAGCAGCATGGGTAGAAGCATGACGCACCAATCCCTCCAAGCCCTTGGAGACATCTATTAGATGTCTCACATTCTTGTCTTGCTCGTAAAGTTCTTTCAGGCGCGGTTCCTGATAAAGCGCTTCCTCAATAGTAATATTCAAACTCAAAGGCACCAACTTGGCAATTCTGTCCACTTCTGCATAAGGCATCCCTAACACTCTTCCCACATCACGAATTACTCCATGCGCAGCCATTGTACCAAAGGTGATTATCTGAGAAACATTCTCTTTTCCATACTTCCGGGTAACATAATCAATTACCTCATCGCGCCGTTGATAGCAGAAGTCAATGTCAATATCGGGCATTGATATTCGCTCATAATTCAAAAATCTCTCAAAGAGAAGGTTGTACTTTAAAGGATTGATATCTGTGATGCCCAAGATATAAGCAACCAGGCTCCCTGCTACTGATCCTCTTCCCGGGCCAACCGCAATATTATTTCTTTTGGCAAAGTTGATAAAATCTTGCACAATGAGTAGATAAGATGCATATCCACATTCATTGATTACTTTAAGTTCCTTCTCCATCCTTTGAATAACCCTCTCATCTACCTCTTTAAACCTCTCTTTTAACCTCTGCTCACAGAGTTCGCGAAGATACTCCTTATCTGTTTTTCCCTCGGGAAGGGGAAAGGTAGGCATATATCTCTTGGTAAAATCAAATTCTAAATTGCATCTGTTTACAATCTTAAGGGTATTGGTTAAGGCTTCAGGAATCTCAGAGAAGAGGTATTTCATCTCCTCTTCACTCTTTAGATAAAACTCATTGGTGGAAAAACGCATCCGCTTAGGGTCGTTTAAGGTAGTTTGTGTCTGAATACAGAGGAGAATTTCATGGCTATAACTATCTGCTTTGTGTAAGTAATGCACATCATTGGTAGCCACCAGTTCTATATCCAGTTCTTTGCTTATCTTAACAAGTGCTTTGTTTACCTTTTTCTGTTCGGGAAGAAACTGATCCTGAATCTCTAAATAGAAATTATCCTTACCAAATATATCCTGATACTCCCCGATTACCTTCTTTGCTTTATCTACTTTGTTTTCCAAGATATAGCGAGCAACCTCTCCTTTCAAGCAACCACTTAAGGCGATTAAACCCTCAGAGTACTGGCTTAAGATCTCTTTGTCTATACGCGGTTTGTAATAAAAACCTTCCAGATAGGCAGAGGTGGCTAATTTAACCAAGTTCTTATATCCCTGCATATTCTTTACCAGCAAAGTAAGGTGCGCCCGTCCCCTCTTCTCTTCCTCAGGGTCTCTGCTAAATCTGCTCTCAGGAGCAAGATATGCTTCATAGCCAATAATTGGCTTTATCCCTTGCTTCATTGCCTCCTGATAGAATTCAATAGCCCCAAACATATTTCCATGATCAGTGATAGCCAGAGCAGGAAATCTTAACTCTATACTCCTTTTGATTAAGTCTGGGAGCTTACACATACCATCAAGGAGGCTATATTGACTATGAATGTGCAGATGAGCAAAATGTGCGTGAAGCACTTTATCAGGCGGGAGAATTGGAAGGATTATCTACTTTTGGTAGCGGGGAGAGGATTCGAACCTCTGACCTTTAGGTTATGGGCCTAACGAGCTACCACTGCTCCACCCCGCATCAGCAATATACTATTATACACACCTTTTTCTCTTTGTCAAGAGTTTTTCTTCCAACGCTCCCCTTCTCTTGTATCCTCTACAATAATCCCTCTTTTCTTTAGTTCTTCTCTTATTCTATCTGCTAAAACAAAATCTCTTCTTTTTCGCGCTTCTTCTCTTTGTTTGATCAACTCTCTCTCCTCTTTACCAATCTCTGCTTGCTCAAATCTCAGCACCCCCAAGATCTGATTAACCTTTCTCAGCCATCCCTCTACTTCTTCCACCTCCTCTCTTCCTATCTCTCCTTTGCTCATTAAGGTATTCACCTCCCTGATGAGAGTAAACAGAGCAGATAAGGCGGAAGAAATATTCAAGTCATCATCCATTGCCTGCTCAAACTCTTCTTTTGCTCTCTTTATCCTCTGCAGAAAACTATCTTTTCTAAAGGATGGGCAGAGGCGGGCTTTATAATCCCCGATATTAAAACAGAAGTCGTTTAGCCTTTTCAATGTCTCCTCTGCTTGCCTTAGAGCATTTTCGGTGAAGTTTAAGGTATGTCGATAGTGGACAGATAAAAGGAGAAATCTTATTGCCAGAGGGTTGTAACCTTTATTTAAGAGATCCCGTAAGGTATAAAAGTTTCCTTTAGACTTTGCCATTTTTTCATTATTTACCAATAAAAATTTACAGTGCAACCAATAGCGAACAAACCTCTTTCCGGTGGCACACTCACTTTGGGCAATTTCGTTCTCATGGTGAGGAAAAATGTTATCCTCTCCACCCGTATGGATATCAAAACTCTCTCCTAAGTACTTCATTGCCATTGCCGAGCACTCAATATGCCACCCTGGCCTCCCTTCTCCTATCTCTGTCTTCCAGAAAGGCTCTGCTTCTTTTTTCGCTTTCCACAGCACAAAATCGCAAGGATTCTCTTTGGCATACTCATCTCTATCTTCTTCTCTTATCTCTCTCCTGGTAGTAGTTATAGGCATACGGGAAAGTTTGCCATATCTGTTGAATTTGCAGATTCTAAAGTATATTGAATCTCCTTTCTTATAGGCAAACCCTTTCTCTAACAGCACCTTTATCAATTCCACCATCTCTTTGATATGCTCGGTCGCTCGGGGATATACCTCTACTTTCTCAATATTCAAGGTCTTTATGTCCTCAAAGAACGCCTGAATATATCTCTGAGTAAACACCTTCAGGTCAACTTTCTTTTCCCTCGCTCCTTTAATTGTTTTATCATCTACATCGGTGATATTCATTACCTGAAAGACTTTATATCCTTTGTATTTAAGATAACGCCTGAGAAGGTCGGCAAAGATATAGGCGCGAAAATTTCCTATATGGGCATAGTCATAGACTGTGGGACCACAGGTGTATATCCTTACCTCTCCCTGTTTAAGAGGCACAAATCTCTCCTTTTGCCGAGAAAAAGTGTTATAGAGATAAAGCATAAACCAAAGGTATAAACAGAGGCTCAAAAAGGGGTGAAATTCCCTTCGTTTGAAGCCTTTTTGCTTTTAACCTCCCTTTTTCTCCTTTTCCTTCTCCTTCCACTCCTCTAAATGTTTCTCTACCAGATCAATCTCTCGCTGCAATCTTTCCAATCTTTCTGTTAATGGATCAGGAAGATTGGTGTGGTCTAAGTTTATTCCGGGTATTCGCTTCCCTTCTTTCTTAGCCATTCTTCCAGGAACCCCTACCACAGTGCAGTTAGAAGGAACAGATCTTATTACTACAGCATTTGCCCCTATATTGACATTGTCACCGATAGTAATGTTGCCCAAGATCTTTGCTCCTGCCGAGACAACCACATTGTTGCCAATTGTAGGATGCCTTTTCCCTTTCTCTTTTCCTGTGCCTCCCAAGGTCACTCCTTGATACAAACTAACATTGTCTCCGATTACGGTTGTCTCCCCAATAACTATTCCCATTCCATGGTCAATAAAAAACCTTTTTCCAATCCGAGCCGCGGGATGAATCTCTATCCCGGTAAGGAATCGGCTTAAGTGAGAGATAAAGCGAGGCAAGAGAGGAACATTCTTTCTGTAAAGATAGTGAGCAAGACGATATAGAACGATAGCATGTAGTCCTGGATAAGTAAGAATAACCTCAAGGCGCGAACGGGCTGCAGGGTCGCGTTCAAAGACCACTTCAATATCCTCTTTGAAAAAGAGATTGATGAGAAGAAAAGCAACAACCACCAATAAGAAAAAAGCAACAAATAGATAAGAGAGGATAATAGAGATAATCATCTTTTTCTTCTTATCAAAACTACTGCATAAGCGCAGATTCCTTCTCCTTTTCCAATTGCTCCCAGACCTTCATTGCTACCTGCTTTGATGTTTACACAGGATAAAGAGAGTCGGAGAACTCGCGCGATATTCTCTCGCATCCTTTCCTTAAAAGGAGAAAGATTGGGTTTTTCGGTGATTATACTGCTATCTATATTCTCTATGCTCCAACCTTCCTTTTCTATCATCTCCCTTACTTTCTTCAGTAGAGATAGACTACTAACCCCTTTTAACCTTTCATCGCTATTAGGAAAATGCTCTCCAATGTCTGCCAATCCTCCGCTTCCTAAAAGTGCGTCACAAATGGAATGGACAAGCACATCAGCATCGGAGTGTCCTTCTAATCCCAGTTCAGAAGGAATCTCTACTCCTGCCAAAATCAACTTTCTTCCTCTTCGGAGAGGATGAATATCATAACCAAAACCGATGCGTATACTTCCTTCTATGCTCATTGCTCTTCTGTTAAGACCATCCTTCTTCTGCTAAGCATCTCCTGAGCAAATATCAAATCTTCAGGATAGGTAATCTTGATATTCCTATACTCCCCTCTTATCACCTTTACCGGATGACCTATTTGCTCTACCAATTCTGCATCATCATTCGCTTTCTTTCCTCTCTTTCTTGCCTCTTTATACGCCTGGATAAGCAAATCTCGCTGAAAAACTTGCGGAGTTTGAATTAGATAAATCCTCTTTCTCTCCAAAGTCTTCTTAACAAACATCCCTTTCTTTATCTCCTTTACTGTCTCCGAGCAAGGGAAACCTATGGTTGCTGCTTTATAAATCCTCCCTGCCCGTAGGAGTTTCTCTCCTATCTCTGCGCTCAGCAGGGGACGAACACCGTCATGGATAAACACCATCTCCTCCTTTCCTATTCTTGTAAGTCCTCTGTATACAGAATCAAATCTCTCTTTTCCACCTTCTATCACCTCATAAGGTTTTTTCAAACCATACCTCTTAATAATCTCCTGTTCACAAAATCTAATCCTTGACTTTTCTACTACCAGAATAATTCTGCTCAGGAAAGGAAGAGATTCGAGACTGATTAAGGTATGCGCCAAAACAGGCTTATCTTTGATCAACAGGTAAGGTTTATCCCCTCCTATCCTCTTCCCTTTTCCTGCAGAAGGAACTATTCCCAACACTCGCATTTATTCACTTTTTCGTTTAACCTAACTCTACTTTTTGCTCTCCATCTAACTCTCCAGACCCCACTCTATTGCTTCCTTTATGTTCCTTACTTTAAGGGTCTTTACCTTTTGTGGTGGTAAATTGCTATTTGCCGGAACTACACAACAACTAAATCCTAATCTCTCTGCCTCCTTTACTCTCAGAGATAATTGGGAAACAGAGCGCACTTCTCCTCCTAATCCCAGTTCTCCAATAAATACATACCCTTTATGGGTGCATATCTCTTTAAAACTGGAAACAATGGCTAAAGCAATCCCTAAATCTACCGCTGGCTCTACCACTTTAATCCCTCCTACCACATTTATAAACACATCCTGCATTTCTAATCGCAAGCCTACTTTTTTCTCTAAGATAGCCAAGATGAGTAGAAAGCGGTTATAATCTATTCCACTGGTTTTTCGAGTAGGAAGGCCAAAATGCGTAGAGGCTACCAGGGCTTGGATCTCTACCAATAGTGGGCGCGTACCTTCCGAGGTGCAAACCACTGCCGAGCCCGGGTTCCTCTCTTTCTTTTCTTCAAGAAAAAAATAAGAGGGGTTGGAGACAGGAAGCAATCCCTTCTCGGACATCTCAAAAAGGGCAATTTCATTGGTAGAGCCGAATCTGTTTTTTACCGCTCGCAAGAGGCGATAGTTATGATATTTATCTCCTTCAAAATAAAGCACTACATCCACAATGTGCTCCAGCACGCGGGGACCTGCCAGAGAACCCTCTTTGGTAACCTGTCCTATCAGAAAGATAGAGATATTCTGCTTTTTAGCCAAAAGGGTGAGATCTGCAGTGCACTCTTTCACCTGAGAGATGCTTCCGGGAGCAGAAGATAAATCTTGCTTGTAAAGGGTTTGTACAGAATCGATAATGAGTATCTCCGGACGGAGGTTATGAATGTGCTCAAGAAGTATACTCAGGTTTGTCTCCCCAACTATAAATAGTTCCTTAGGATTCAGAATATCTAACCTCTCCCCGCGTAGTTTAATCTGCGCTATCGATTCCTCTCCACTTACATAAAGTATCTTCTGTTTCTCCGATAAGGATTTACAAATCTGAAGAAGTAAGGTAGATTTTCCTATTCCCGGCTCTCCGCCTATAAGCACTACTGAACCCTTTACAATCCCTCCCCCCAATAACCTATCAAATTCCTCCATTCCTGAAGAGAAACGCAAGCTTTTATCAGTCTCTTTGACTATCTCTGACCAATTTTTTGGGAAAGAAGAACTCAGAGAGGAACTGGGAGGAGAGAAAGGTGACTCCTCGCAAAGGGTATTCCACTGACCACAATCTGGACACCTTCCCAACCATTTAGGTGATTGGTAGCCACATCCCTGACAGACAAAAACAGAATTTTTAGCCATTTTTCTGGATAACTCTTTTATCATCTACTTCTTGATCCAATCCATCATCCCTCGCAGTTTTTTACCGATTATTTCGATAGGGTGGTTCTCTTCGCGTCGGGAAAGAGCATTGAAGATAGGACGACCGGCTTTATTCTCCAAAATCCACTCCTTAGCAAATTCCCCTTTTTGAATCTCGCTCAAAATCCTTCGCATCTCCTTTCTGGTTTCCTCGGTAATTATCCTCTTTCCGCGCGTCAGATCTCCATACTCTGCGGTATCGCTCACCCTCTTGCGCATCCCTTGAATTCCGCTCTCATAAATTATATCGGTGATTAGTTTAAGTTCATGTAAGCATTCAAAATAAGCAATCTCCGGTTGATACCCTGCATTTATCAAGGTTTCGAAGGCGGCTTTTATCAGTTCGCTTACCCCTCCACAAAGAACTACCTGCTCTCCAAAGAGATCTGTTTCTGTTTCCTCGCGAAAAGTAGTCTCAATTACTCCTGCGCGTGTTCCTCCAATTCCTTTGGCATAGGCTAACCCTACCTGAAGGGCTTTTCCTGTGTATTCTTGAAATACTGCTAATAAGCAAGGAACTCCTTTCTTCTCCAGATACATCTGGCGCAGCAATCCTCCCGGGCCCTTGGGAGCAACCATTACTACATCTACATTCTTAGGAGGAACGATCTGATGAAAGTGGATATTAAATCCGTGGGAGAACATCAAGGTTTTTCCCTCACTAAGATGCTTCTCTACACACTCTTTATACACCTCTGGCTGAAGGTGGTCTTGAGTAAGAATTTGGATGAGGTCGCATTTCTTAGCGACTTCCTCTGCAGGTAGAGGTTGAAAGCCATCTTCTATTGCCTTCTGGTAATTAGCACTTCCTGGGCGATTACTTACTAAAACCTCTAACCCGCTATCCCGCAGATTTAATGCCTGAGCACGCCCTTGAATTCCATATCCAATTATTCCTATCTTCTTCCCTTTCAGAATAGCAAGATCCGCATCTTTGTCATAGTATATCTTGGCCATTTTCGCCTCCTGATTTATCAAAAATTCCTTTTCAAACCCTCTGTTTTGAACAAAGCCTACTTTTCCTGCAAAAGTTCTTCAATAATCTGGGTATGGAATTTTCCTTCCCAGAAAGCCTCACTGGCAAAGATTTCTTTATACAAGGGAAGAGTGGTTTTTATAGGATCAATAACAAACTCTTCTAATGCGCGGCGCATAATCAGGATAGCTTCCTCGCGCGTTTTGCCGTAAGTAATTAACTTAGCGATTAGCGAATCATAATAAGGAGGAATTACACATCCCGGATAAACTGCTGTGTCCACCCTTACTCCCCGCCCCCCTGGAATAATCCATTTCTCGATTCTTCCCGGAGAAGGGGAGAAGTCCTTTTCCCAATCTTCTGCATTAATTCTACACTCTATTGCCCAACCCTTGATCTCTATATCCTTTTGTTGATATCTCAATCTTTCTCCCGCGGCGATTCTAATTTGTTCCTTCAGTAAATCTATTCCGCTAACCATCTCTGTAATAGGATGCTCTACCTGAATACGCGTGTTCATCTCTATAAAATAATAATTTCCTTGCTCATCTAATAGAAACTCTACTGTTCCTGCTCCTTTATACCCTATACTCTTAGCGCATTTCACTGCTGCTCTACCCATCTTCTCACGCAATTCCTTATCCACCCTCAAGGAAGGGGCTTCCTCAATCAATTTTTGATGCCTTCTCTGAATGGTGCAGTCTCTCTCTCCTAAATGGATGATGTTGCCATAGTTATCAGCAAGTATCTGAAATTCTATATGACGCGGTCTCTGGATATACTTCTCAATATACACATCGGGACTACCAAAACTTGCTTCTGCCTCTGCCTGCGCAGTATCAATGGAATTTAGAAGGCTAATCTCATTGTGGGCTATGCGCATTCCTTTCCCTCCTCCCCCTCCTGCAGATTTAATGATCACTGGATATCCGATCTTCTTTACTACCTCTAAAGCCTCCTGTTTATCTTTGATTATGGACTTACTTCCCGGAATAGTGGGTATTCCTAATTTCTGAACTGTTTCCCGCGCCAGGGCTTTGTTTCCCATTAACCTGAGATTATCTACACTAGGTCCAATAAATTTGATCCGGCAGGACTCGCATATCTCTGCAAAATGAGCATTCTCAGCCAAGAAACCATAGCCTGGATGGAGAGCATCTACATCGGTAATCTCTGCGGCACTAATTATTGCCGGGATATTCAGATAACTACTTCCACTTGGAGCAGGGCCAATGCATACTGCTTCATCAGCAAGCCGAACAGCCAAACTTTCTCTATCTACTTTAGAGTAAACAACAACTGTCTTAATCCCCAGCTCTTTACATGCTCGAACTATTCTCAGAGCAATCTCTCCACGATTGGCAATAAGAATCTTGTCAAACATTTTGTCTACAAACACTTCACTCAGTTACTCTGAGCAAAAATAAAGGTTGATCAAACTCTACCGCCTCTCCATTATTTACCAATATCTTCTCTACCTTTCCTTTTACTTCTGACTTGATTTCGTTCATTACCTTCATTGCTTCAATAATACAAACTGTTTGCTCCTTTTCTATCTCATCTCCTACCTCTACGAAAGGCTCTGCATCAGGAGAAGAAGCGCGATAGAAGGTTCCTACAATAGGAGACTTTATCTCTACCAATTTTTCTTTCTCTAATTCTTCTTTTTCTTCTTTCTCCCTCTTTTTCTTATCGGAGATTTCTTGGATTACTTTTTTTCCTTTCTTCCTCAGACAAATTCTCAAATCTCCTTTTGCAAACTCTATTTCCTCTAACTTATTTTTATTCATCAACTCTATTAACTCTTTAATCTGCTTTAGATTCATCCTTCCTCCTGCTTATACACGAGAAACATAGGTTTTATCTCGAGTATCAATCTTTATCTTATCCCCTTTTTTAATAAACAGAGGGACCTGGATTACCGCTCCTGTTTCTACCTTTGCTTTTTTATAACTTCTTTGGGCGGTATCCCCTTTAGCGGAGGGTTCGGTTTCTGTCACCTGAAGTTCTACAAAATTTGGGAGGCGAATCTGTAAAACCTGTTTGTTATGAAAAGAGATGGATACAAGACTACCCTCCAAAAGCAGGTCTTTTATATCTTTTAATTGTTCTCCGGACAACTCCACTTCTTCAAGAGTCTGCTCATCTATAAAGTGGTATCTCCCGTCGCAGTAGAGATAGCGCATTTTCTTCTCCTCTACAAATATCTCCTCCACCTTCTCTTCGGGACGCAATGTCTTTTCCACGATTGCCCCTGTGCTCAAATTCTTAAGTTTTGTGCGCACAAACGCTCCTCCCTTTCCAGGCTTAATGTGCTGAAATTCTAAGATAGAGTAAAGTTGATCCTCGTATCTGATTACCATTCCTGCTCTAAACTGATTGGGCAGAATCATCTTTTCTACTTTTGCAGTTTCTCCAAGATTATTTTTCCAAAATCCTTTGCTGCGTGTGGTCCGTTAGCAGTGATAATATTTCCATCTACTTCCACATCTTTGCCGGTAAAGATAGCACCCTGTTTTACCATCTCTTCTTTTACCGAAGGATAAGCAGTTGCTTTTTTCCCTTTTAAGATACCTGCTTGAGCCAAGGTATTAGGAGCAATGCAGATAGCACATACCAATTTCCCCTTCTTGAATAATTCCTGAGCGAGAAAATGAGCCTTTGGATTATCAAAGTACTCGCTTGAGCCCATTCCTCCCACAAAGATAATCGCTTCATATTCTTGGGGATTTACCTCATCCAAAAGAAGATCTACATTAGCAGTGAGCCCATAACTACCATAGGCTGTTCCTAACTTAGAAGAAGCGACAACTACTTTAATTCCTCCTTCCTCCAGAATCTCCCTTGGATACTTATATTCCTCATCGCGAAAGTCTTTCTGGGCAATAACCATTAATACCTTCTTCTCTCCCATTTTTACCTCCTCTCCTTTGCATATCTTTGTAAGAAAAAAAGGGATTAGAGATAACGATAACACGAGAACTGAAATCCTTATTCGCATCTTTTCTCCTCTCATCTACATCTTCCCGGGTATTTCACCCTTATATCCTTAAACATCTCTACATTATCCTTAAACTCTTTCAAGTTGTTAAACCTTCTGGTGTTTTCCCAGAGGATAGTAGGACTTGCATTTATTCTTAACTCTTCAGAGAACTTGCTATTTTTTCTCAAAAGTTCCTCTCCCTGATTATATTGACATTCTCTGATCTTTTCATCATCAATTCCCACCTTCCGCGCAACCTTCTCCCAGAGGGAACTATGAACATTCTTGTTTCTAAGTAGGATATAGTCAAAGTATTTCTCGGGAAAATACTTCTTTATACATAACTGCCTCATATCCTCCTCTGCCTCTGCTGTTCCGTGCAAACTTTCCCACTCCTTCCTTTGTTTATTGTAAGAAGCAATATAATAAATCTCTACCTCCACCTTCCTCTTTCTTGCCAAAGGAAGAATCTCGTTCTCTGCCTCTATCCCAAAAGGGCATTTGCTCATTACAAAGAGTTTTAGATTCTTTTTCTTTCTTTTTCGATAAGGATAGTAGTTTATTTCTACTGATTGAGGATTGAGAATATACTTTTCCCCTTTCTGGATAAGCAGTCCCCGGGCTTTATAAAACTGAAAGTTATCTAACTCTTCCACAGACTTGCTCAGGATATAAACAGGCAAAACATCAAGGCCAAGTTCTTTCAAAACCTCCTTTCCTTCCTGGGAGTTATAAGAGAGTTTTTTGACTCTCAAGGAAGGAACTACTCTCCTCCACTCCTCTATTACACGAGAGTCAAAATCTTTATTGCTTAAGATAGTGAGAGTGACAGGAGAGAGGGGACTGAATACGCAACGCGCTCCTGATGTGCCCGCAGATAGACATCTCCCTCTCTTTCCTTTCTTATGGCAATCCTCATCGGAAAAACAACGAGGAAGGTTTTTCCAAGGAAAAGAGCGTTTTTCTTGCTCGGAGAGTTTTTCACGAATAGCAATAATCAAAGAGGGAAGCGAATATGAACCTTCATATCTTTCTCCATTGATAAAGATGGTAGGAGAGGAGAAGATATGCAGTTTCTGTGCTCTTTTGATATTCTCTCTCAGCAATTCTCTACCCTCTTTTTTCACCAGATATTCTATCTTTTGAGGGTTCAGTCCAGCAAAGATAGCATGCTTCTGCCAGTCTTGCCCTCGATAATCCGTGTTTCTGCTTCTTAGATAGCGAAAGAATCTCCTGGGGAAGTATTTATGAATGATTAACTGTCGCATATCCTCCTCTACCTCTTTCTTTCCGTGCAGGCTCTTAAACTTCCCCTCTTGCTCTTGGGCAATAAAATAAAGATTGATATTTAGGTTTTTTTTCATTTGCTCTTTTATCTGAAGAAAGGTATTCTCTACTTGGACAGCAAAGGGGCATTGACTCATCACAAACAGATCTATTTCTACAGGTTTAAATTCTGCATAAGCAATAGAAGAAAGAAGAAAAAATAAAAACGAACTGAGTAACAGGATTCTTTTCATCTTTCTTTTTTTCTTATCAGTGAAGGATAAGTAAGGCTATACCCAGGACTAAGAAGAGTGTAGCCATCAGGAGTTTTACTTTACCCAGGTGCGAAGAGGCAAAACGAGCAAATTGCTCCGAACTAAATCCTTTATAAGCCAAGAGAAAAATAGCCAGCAAAGGAAGGATAAACATTAGATTATAGAGTACTAAATAGAAAAAGGCTCTATTTCTCAACTCGGGTAGTTTGCTCACCAGAACAATAGTGGGTAGATAAACCTGCCCGGTACAGACCGCTTCTAATAGAGAGATCAGAAATCCAATGATAAAACTAACTATGGCTATCTTAAAAACCTTTTCTGTTTTTCTTTTCATTCCTTCTCTGATTACCTGATGGGTCAAACTCTTTATGAAGAAAGGAAGTTGAAGTTTAAGATGAGCCGTATTTCCTGTCTTTTTATATTCTCGGTAATCATAAATTGCCAGTCCAGAGAGAAGAAATGCTAATCCTGCAGTAGCATAATACAGGATCTGGGAGAGAAAGTAAAATATCCGCAGTCTCTGGAAGAACTTAAATATCCCCAAACCTAAGGCTAAATAGGTAAGAAAGACCGCAATCAGGAAGGAAAAGCCTACCCATTTTACCTCTCTTTTTTTATATCCTCTTAAGGTCAGGAAAGAAATAAAGAAAACAATAACGGTAAATGCACACGGATTTATCCCATCAATTAAACCAGCAGTAATTACTGTAAATACCGAGAAGGATTTGAAATGCTCAACAATAAGATCGCTTTTTTCTTTTTTATCTCCGGATAAAACCTCTTTGCTTTTGGAAAAATTCTTCGGAATTCTGAATACTTCTTCTCCACTTTTTTCAGTGAGCACCCTTTGAATAACTTGCTCAAGGTTCTTTTTTATCTCTTTCTCTCCCACCAAAGCAAACTCTTCTACAAATATTGTGGGAGTTCCTTTTTGCTTTATATTATACCTCTTCTCTAACTCAAGCAGAAGTTCGTAATTCTCCCTTTTTCCTATCTCCAGATATTCTACCTCCACCAATCCCTTATACTTCCTCTCTATCTCCGGAAGCAATCTATTCTTTACCTTAAGACAATGCCCGCATCCTGAGGAGTAAAAGAAGAGCAAAGAGATATGTTTATGCTTCTGGGCATATACAGACGAAGGAAAAAGCAGAAAAAAAAGAAAAAGATAACCTACACAGGCAAGGAAAAGATTTTTTATCTTCATTTCTGTAATTCAAAAATATCCTTGGATGCCTCGCTGGTGCCGGGAGTCGGACTCGAACCGACACGTCCTAAAAAGGACATGGGATTTTAAGTCCCAGGCGTCTACCAAATTCCGCCATCCCGGCAAGTTTTTTGTTTCTCTCTCCAGATTATAGAGATTAAAAGAAACATTTGGAGGCGCGAATCGGATTTGCACCGATGTGTGCGGTTTTGCAGACCGCTGCCTAACTCCTCGGCCATCGCGCCTCTGTCTCGGTTTATCTCTCTATCTCAAGCCATCTCTATCATTCGATCTATAGCCTCCCCTGCAGGCACCATTGGAAAAACATTCTCTTCTTGCTCAATCATAAAATCTATCACTACTGGCTTCACCTTCTCTGCCAAAGCCTTCTCCAAAGCCGGCACCACCTCTTCTTTCTTTCCTACTCTTAGTCCTACTGCTCCATAAGCCTCGGCTAATTTTACAAAATCTGGGTTGATAAGACGAGTATGGGAGTATCTACGCTGATAGAATAACTCCTGCCATTGCCTGACCATTCCCAGATAACCATTATCTAAGATAACAACCTTGATGGGCAATTTATTCAAGACCGCAGTGATTAACTCTTGAATATTCATCTGTATAGAGCCATCGCCAGCAATATCAAATACTATTTTATCCGGACAGCCAATTTGCGCTCCAATAGCCGCAGGCAGTCCATATCCCATTGTTCCCAGTCCTCCACTGGAAAGGAATGTGCGGGCTCGGGTGTAATTATAAAATTGTGCTGCCCACATCTGATTTTGTCCTACTTCTGTGACAATTATCGCCTCTCCTTTAGTCAGGTTATATATCTCCTCTACTATATACTGAGGCTTCAAGCCTCCTGTTTTTTCATAGCGCAAGGGATTTTTTCTCTTCCATTCCCTTACCTGTTCTAACCAAGAATCAATCTCTGGTTTCTCCACAATCCTGTTCAGTTCTTTTAGAACATTCTTTGCATCTCCTACAATAGGAACATCTACAGGAATGTTCTTGCTGATTGCTGTAGGGTCAATATCAATGTGAATTATCTTTGCTTGGGGAGCAAATTTCTCCACATCCCCGGTAACACGGTCATCAAAGCGAGCACCAATAGCGATAATCAGGTCAGAGTTCATTATTGCGTAGTTTGCATAAACCGTGCCGTGCATCCCTAACATCTTCAGAGAAAGAGGATGAGTTTCGGGAAAACTTCCTAAACCTAATAATGTAGTAGTAACAGGAATAGATGTCTTCTCCACCAATTTCTTAAGTTCCTCCATAGCCCCGGAGATAATAACTCCTCCTCCTGCATAGATAATGGGCTTTTTCGCTTCCTTGATTAATCTACAGGCTTTCTTTATCTGCCCGGGATGGCCAAAATAGGTTGGTTTATAACCACGCAGAGAAACCTTCTCGGGGTAAACATACTCCGTCTCTTCCATACTTACATCCACGGGTAAATCTACAAGCACTGGTCCGGGTCTACCTGTGGAGGCAATATAGAACGCCTCCCTGATTATCCGTGCTAAATCCTCTGTTTTCTTCACCAGATAACTATGTTTGGTAATGGGGCGGGTAATCCCTGTCACATCCGCTTCCTGAAATGCATCATTTCCTATCAACTTCCTCTTTACCTGACCAGTAAAGATGACCATCGGCACAGAATCCATATTAGCGGTGGCAATTCCCGTAACCAGATTTGTAGCCCCTGGTCCTGAAGTAGCAATGCATACCCCTACTTTTCCAGTAGCGCGTGCATATCCATCTGCGGCATGTGCTGCTCCTTGCTCATGGCGGGTGAGAATAAATCTCAGAGGAGATTGATAAAGCGCATCAAAGATAGGCAGGACTGCTCCTCCTGGATGTCCAAAGATGTACTCCACCCCTTCTCTCTTCAATGTCTCTACCAAGATCTGCGCCCCTTTTAATTTCTTCATTAATACACCTATCTGCGTTTCTCTCCTTAAATAGATTATTCTATTTTACTCTCTCTCTTTTCTGTTGTCAATCATTACCTTCTTTGAAGATATGAGGTAGGTGGGTAAGTCTGCAGACTATCTCATAGGGGATACTACCTGCTTTTTCGGCTAACTCTTCTGCGCTTATTCGCTTATCTCCTTGTCTTCCTATCAACACTACCTCATCCTTCACCTTTACCCTTTCATCTACCCGCACAATAATCTGGTCCATACAAACCTTTCCTATTAGGGGGAAAAATTTGCCTTTTATCAGCACCCGCGCTTTGTTGGAGAGTGCATAGGGATAACCATCACTATATCCTGCGGACAATATCGCTATCCTCTCCTTGCTCTTGGCTATATAACTCCTTTCATAACCTACACTCCAACCCTTGGGGATATCTTTCACATACACAACTCTGGTCTTCCAAGAGAGTATAGGTTGCAAATCTATCTCTTTCTCTAAACAGATGTGGGGATAGATTCCATAGAGGATTAGTCCTGGGCGGATAAGATTGAACCAACTCTGAGAAAAAGAAAGGAAAGCAAGACTGTTAGCGGTATGCTGATAGACAGGAAAAATCCCTTTCTTTTTTAATCTCTCCAGAAAAGACCTGAAGCACCTGAGTTGTTCAAGGGTAAACTCTTTCTCTATAGGATGAGGAAGATGAGTGAATACACCCTCTAAGGTCAATGCGCTCAGAGAAGATATCTGTTCGGCTAAATCCTCTGCTTCGGGAAGCAAAATCCCCAATCTCCCCATTCCTGTATCGATCTTAAGATGCACCTTTACCTTCTTCTGCTTTTTTATTGCTTCTCTGTTTAATAACTCTATCACCTCTCTACTAAAAACTGTCTGGGTGATTCCATATTTCACTCCTTCCTCAATCTCCTCTAACGAATAGACGCTTCCTAAGTTCAGAATGGGAATCTTTACTCCTGCGTCCCTTAGCTTTTTCCCCTCTTCTATGCTGGAGACCGCCAGATACTCAACCCCTTCCCTGCTGAGCAAACGAGCAACCTCTTCCAATCCATGTCCATAAGCATTATCTTTGACCACCGCTAATATCCCTACCTTTCTCTTTTCAGAAAAAGTAATCCTCTCTATTCTTTTTCTTATCTGAAAGAGGTTGTGGGCTAAGGCCGAGAGATCTATTTCCACCCAACTGTGTTTGTGTTCAAAATGGTGCTCTTTTCTATTATTCATTTTATTATGTTATTATGCAAATGGAGAAGGGATTAGATACATTGGACTCAATCGCTCTATATCCTCCACTTCCCCTCTTTTCAACTTCTTTAAGGCAATCTCAGAAATTACGGAGGCATAAGGAAACCAGAAACGGTGCTCTGCAAACCTAATCTCTTTCTTCTCTGATAAAATAATGTCTTGATACCTCTCTATTCCGTCTCCAGTAAACACAACCTGTTTTCTTTTTTTTATTCTCCTTAATAACTCCCTTATATTAAGCACCTGATACCCTGTCTCTCTCTTCAGGACTATCTTGTTTTCCTTCTTTTTTGCAGTATAAATTGCTGTATAAACTTTCTCCTGCTTAGCATCAATAATTGGAAAGAGAGAGCAAGAAGGCAGAGAAAAGGAAAGAAAATGTTCTGCTGTTTTCCTGGCTAATACCTCCAAGGAAGAAACTGCTATTACCTTCTTCTTCCTGCCAAAGACCAAGCCTTTTAAGGTTGCCAGCCCAATACGCAGACCTGTAAAAGAACCGGGACCAATATCTATGGCAAAAGCCTCTATATCTTCTATGGATAAACAGAGAGAGGAAAGAATAGTGGCTATGGCAGGTAAGAGCTTCTGAGAATGAAGCAATCCTGCAGATTGATTTATCTCTTTAACTACCTTCTCTCCTTTAGTTAAAGCAACACTTAACCTCTTACTGGAAGTAGAGAAAGCAAGCAGAATTATTTCTTTGTTTAACCTTTTTGACATAAAGTCTTGATATACCTAAGAAGATTGAAAGGAAGTTTTAACAAAGGATTGAAGAAGGCTCTTCTTACTTGTGGTTTACCCTCAATCTGTTTTCTTCTTCACCATAGATACCTCGATCCTGCGCTCCTGCGGGCTTATATACTCCATTTTTATCTTCATATATTCTTTAAGATGCTCCTCTACCTTCTCTGCCCACTCAATCAATACCACTCCTTTTGTGTAAAAAAAATCCGGATATCCCACCTCTATTAGTTCGCTAAAGTCTTTTATACGGTAGAGATCAAAATGATAGATGAGAAACCTTCCTTTATATTGCTTGAGAATTACAAAAGAAGGGCTACTTACAGACTGAGCGGGACCCCCCAGACCCTTGACTATCCCTTGAATTATGGTGGTCTTTCCTGAACCCAATTCTCCAAGGAGGGCAACGATATCTCCTTCTCTCAATCTCTCTGCAAGTTTCTCTCCTAAACCCTTTGTCTCTTCAGGTGAATGGGTGATTGTCCTTAAAATGTTGATAACCATCTATCTCTATCCTTTTTCCTTGCGAAGATTCTATCACTCCTTTCTTTCCGTTAATCTCTCCAATAATGTATCCCAGACTCTCCTGAACTATCCTCTCTGCCGAGTCCTTATCGGTGGTGAACAGCAATTCAAACTCTTCACCTCCATAGAGTGCTTCTCTAAGCAGATCCTTTCTTCTATTTCTGGAAGGAGATATGGGAATCTTTTCTAAATAAATCTTTGCTCCCTTCTTGCTTTCTTTTATAATCCGAGATAGGTCTAAGATTAAGCCATCGGAGATATCGATCATAGAATGGATATTAAACCTCTTGATTAAAGTCTGGACTTTATCTAACGGAGGAAGTTCCCTGTGTTTTTCCTTCCTCCGCAACTCTCCGCTGAGTAGAATCCTATCTCCTACTTTTGCTCCTGAGCGAAGAACAAGATTCTCCTTTTTTACCCTTCCCAGCAAAGCAATATTTACTACCATCTCTTCGCTCTCCACCACATCCCCTCCCACAATGTTTATCCTATAGTGAGAAGCAATCTCTTCTATTCCTGTATATAACTGTTTGAGGAGAGAATAGTCCATATCTGCCCTTAATCCTAAAGAGATAAGACAATGCTGAGGGATTCCCCCCATAGCGATGATATCGCTAATACTACAGGCTAACGCCTTCCATCCCACATTGTAGAAGGCACTCCTCTGCTCTCTTTTTGCTCTCAAGTCTGCAAGGGAAGGAAAATGCACGCCCCCTATAAGCATATCTGTGCTAAACAAAAGATACTCCCTGGCTGAATAAGCAAGAACAGCAGCATCATCTCCCACTCCTCGGATGACTTCTCCATTTCCTTTAAGATGCTGAGTAAGTCTCCTAATTACCTCTATTTCCCCAATCTGAGCAAGTTTCATTATACCTTTTCTAAATTCCTTTTCTAAATTCCTGCTCCCAACCAGCGAGAGATGATTATTATTACAGGAAAAACTACCCGCAAAAATCCCATAAACATTAATCCTATCAGAATGAAGAAGCCATAAGGTTCTAATCGGGCATAGGAGTAAGCATACTCTCGCGGAAGAAGCCCCATAACCACCCTTGAGCCATCCAAAGGGGGAATGGGGATAAGATTAAATACTGCCAAGATTATGTTTACAAAAATTCCTATCTCCAGAAGAGGCTTAAGTAGCCCCAGAGGGAAAAACTTTAGCAGGAGAGAAAGAGCAAAGGCAGAAAGAAAATTGCTTCCAGGCCCAGCAATACCTACCCAGAGCATATCTCGCCGGGGATTTCTCAGATTGTTAAAGTTCACTGGCACAGGTTTAGCCGCAGCAAAAGCAAATGCTCCATTTGTAATCCAGAGCAAAATTAGAGGGAGAAAGATACTCATCATCGGGTCTATATGTGCCAGAGGGTTTAAAGTAAGCCTTCCCGCATACTTAGCAGTCGGATCTCCTAACTTATAGGCTACCCAGCCATGGGCATACTCATGAAGAGAAGCAAAGATGGCCAAAAGAAAAACAAATAGAAGCATATTCATTACTCACCTCTTTAATAAACAGCACCCCTGCTATCATCAAAGAATTATGAAGGATATGCAGGGTGATACAAGGAATTAAAGAATTACTTTTCTCATAGATATACGCCAATACTATTCCCAAAAAGAGGACAGGGAGAAAGGCAAATAAACTCTGATGCAGGAGAGCAAAGAAGAAAGAAGTAAAGAATATAGAGGGATACACTCCCACCCTTTTCTTAATTGCTGGATAGGCAAATCCGCGAAAGAATATTTCCTCGGCAATTGGTCCCATCACTGTGCCTAAAAGAAGGAGGAAAAGCAGAACAACTCCTCTTTCTTCCTTAAAGATTAAACTCATCAGAGGATGTAGAGGAGGATGATAGTCAAAGCGCTCTATCCAGATGTTTAAGATAAGAAGCAGAATGAAAAGAACAGGAGTAATGGTAATATAGGCACTTATCCCCAGTTTTATCTTCCTTAGAAGATTTCCTGCTTCTATTCCCAAGGAAGTAAGATTCTGTCTGTATTTCTTGAGCACAAAATAAATCACAAAAAAGATAAGCAAAGTGTCTATAATAAGAGAACTCAGTATCATTCTTACACTCGGAGAGAGAGTGAGAGCAAGAACGGTAAAAACAAAAAAGAATAGTAGGCGAATTAGAGAAACAGAGAAAAGAACGAGCACTATTACCTTCAGCACATCTCCTACTTCCCAACCCACTGTCTTCCTCTCGCCAAATCTCTCTATCGGTTTCCTTCTGCCTAAATTCAGCCGACAAAAGTTTATCAAAGAGATGCTTCCTAATAGCAGAAATAGAAGGAATAAAGAACTTAATATCAAAGCCTTCTGACGCACGCTCTCGTCTTCTATCATTTTCTTATTGAACCTTTCTCTCCATACCTCTTCCTGGAAAGATCTGGATAGAGGAGCAGTTTTTTTATCTTTCGCTTTTGAATAAAAAGCGAGATTATATGTTAGAAAGAAGGATAACATCAACAGGTAAACTATTATCTCTTTTACTTTCCTTTCTCTACTCATCTTCCCTCTAATAACTCTTTGAGTGTTTTTGCATTCTCTACCGCATAACCTTGATAGTCATTATTGAAGTATACATAGACATCCTTCCCTTCTTTTAAAAACTTCTTTATATACCCTGCCCATTCTTTTAATTCCCTTTCCGAGTAGGAGATAGTGCGCACTGCTCCATGCATCCTTATATACACAAAATCTGCGCTTGCCCTCAAACATACAGGAAAGTTTCCCATACTGATAATGCAATAGGCAATGTTGAACCTCTGCAGAAGAGTAAAGACCTCTTCATCCAGCCAGGAGGAATGACGAAATTCAATAGTCTGCCGTAGGTGGGTAGGAAGAGAAAAAAGAAAATGTTTGAGCAGATCTATATCTTTCTCTAAGGAGGGAGGTAATTGGTAAAGGATGGGTCCTAACTTCTCTTTCAGATAAAGAACCCTTTCTAAAAACAGGTTTAGGGATTCCTCTGTATCTACCAATCTCTTATAGTGGGTAATTGTGCGACTTGCTTTTACGCTAAAAACAAAGCCTCTGGGAGTTTTCCTATACCAGTTTTCAAAATTCTCTTTACGCGGTAGATGGTAAAAACTATTGTTTAACTCTACAGTAGAGAAATGCGAGGAGAAATAAGCAAGAAGGTCTTTTTTGAGAATCTCCTGAGGATAAAATCGCTCTATCCAATGAGGATAATACCAGCCTGAAGTGCCTATAAAGCAAGCCATTGTAGAATAAATTCCCTCCCCATATATAAAAACCTTTTTCAAAATTTGTGATCAATGCTTTCTATCCTTCTATCTCCAATATTTTCCTGATTCTCTCTAGCGCTACTATTAATCTCTGTTCATTCTCTACCAAAGCAAAGCGAATAAATCCTTCTCCATACTCACCAAATCCTGTCCCCGGAGCAACAGCAATCCCTGCTTCCTCTATCAGGAGTTGGGTGAATTCCATAGAGGTAAGAGCGGAGTATTTTAAAGGGATGCGCGCCCAGATATAGAAAGTAGCCTTGGGCTTTTCCACTTCCCATCCCATTTCCTTTAACCCTTTCACAAATAAGTCTCTTCTCTTTCTATAGATCTCTACAGTCCTTTTCACACAACTCTGGTCTCCTGAGAGAACCTTTATTGCCGCGGCTTGAATAGCCCGAAATAGCCCAAAGTCTATATAACTCTTGGTCTTCTTCAGAGCAGATAGAATCTCTCTATTGCCTACACAAAAACCAATGCGCCATCCAGGCATATTATAAGACTTGGAAAGAGTATGAAACTCTACACAAAAATCTTTTGCTCCTTTCACCTGCAGAAGCGAAGGGGCTTTATAACCATCAAAAACAATATCTGAATAAGCCAAGTCGTTACCTATGATTATTTCCTTCCCTTTTGCCCAATCTACTACTTCCTTAAAGAAATTGATGTCTACTACGGCAGTAGTAGGATTGTGAGGATAACTTAAAAAGAGAAGTTTAGCCATTCGCACGATACTCTTATCCAACTTTTTCAACTCTGGCTTATACCCCTTCTCCTCTCTAAGAGGAAGGTTATAGAGAATCCCTCCCGCCATAATTGCTCCATTAAAATGCACAGGGTAAGCCGGAGAAGGAACAAGAGCAATATCATCATTATTTAAAAAAGTCAAAGAAAGATGAGCAATTCCTTCTTTAGAACCTATAAGAGGCAAGACTTCTGTCTTCGGATCCAGTTCTACTCCAAAACGCCCTGCATACCACCTGGCAATAACCTCTTTTAACTTCTTCTCTATCTTTCCATCTTCTCGAGAATAGCGTTGATTCCCTTCTTGCTTGGCTGCCCGATAGAGTTCCTCTACTGCCTCAGGAGGAGGAGGTTGATCAGGACTGCCCATACTCAGATCAATAACATCTATTCCTCTCTCCATAGCCTTTTCTCTTAATTCATCTACCACCGTAAACAAATAAGGTGGAAGTCGCTTTAACCTGTTTGCTGTTGCAGGATGCATTTTTCCTCCTCACCAAAATCAACTCCCTTTTCTTTTTTTCTCCAATTTATTTCCAACCCTCTTCCCCTATTAAGGGAACAAAACGGCATCCACACAAACTTTCTGTCTTTACTCTGTTCTTTTCTTTTCGAATCAAGGTAAGGGTCTGCACTACTTTATTCCCTACCGGGATCACCATCAAACCTCCTTCCTCTAATTGAGTTAATAAAGAAGGGGGAACATAAGGAGCAGAAGCAGTGACCACTATCTTGGAAAAAGGAGAAAACTCTTTCCATCCGCGCGTTCCATCTCCTACCTTTATTTTTACTGTATAACCCAATTGCTTGAGCACCTCCTCTGCTCGTTTTGCCAACACTCTTGATCTCTCTATAGAATACACACAACAGTTCATCTCTGCTAAAATAGCCGCCTGATAACCAGAACCTGTCCCTATTTCTAAAACCTTCTCTCTTTCTCTTAAATCAAGCACTTGGGTCATTAAAGCCACTATATAAGGTTGAGAGATGGTTTGCTCCTCCCCAATAGGAAGAGGATAATCTGCGTAGGCAGAGTTAATAAACTCAGAAGGAACAAAGCGATGACGAGGGACTCTTAAGAAGGCAGAGATAACCCGTCTGTTGATAATTCCTCGCGGGATCAACTGTTCTTCTACCATCCTCTGACATCTTTCCTTCCAATCCTCAACCTCCTCCATTTTGCCTTTGCCTATTTTAAACAAAAAACATCTCTTTCCTTATATGGGAAGCTATTAGTTTTAGAAATCTATATGTATCAATAAAAGGCTTGATTTTACTTCTTTGTTGATGATAAATAGTAGAAATGGGCACAGAGACAATCTTATATCCTTTCTGGGCTCCTTTTATAAGCATCTCTGATTCTATCTCAAAATTGCAGGCTTTCAGGTCTATATCTCTTAATACCCTATCTCTGACCAGACGAAACCCGCACTGGGTATCAGGAAGATTCTGCCCGGTCATCCAGGAGATGGCAAGAGACATAAATTTATTGGTCAATCGCCGTATAAGAGGCATAACTCTCCTGTTTGTTCTATTGCCCAAGACTATATCCGCTCCCTCTTCCTTGAACTTCTGAATAAACCTGGGAATCTCCGAAGGGTCATGCTGGCCATCTCCATCCATCATAATTACTGCTTCTATCTGCTCGCATAAAATCTTCTCCAAACCTTTACGCAAGGCTGCACCTTTTCCCTTGTTTCTTCTATGGCGAATAACTATTGCTCCCTCTCGCCGAGCAATCTCTCCACTTCTATCCTCTGAACCATCATCTACTACATAAACCTTGTTCGCATATGCTATGCATCTCCGCACCAATTCTCCAATAGTGGATTGTTCATTGTAAACAGGGATAAGGATAGGAATGTTCATAAACGCTCAAAGTAAAACCATTGTCCGGGATAGGAACGAACATACCTCTCTATTACCTTGCTTATCTGTTGAGTAATCCTTCTTATATCCTCTTTCTCTTCTCCGGTAAGGGAGAAAGAAAGTGGTTTCTCAATGATAACCTTGAGTTTATTCCCTTCTCTGATTGTAAACCCGGGGACAATAGGTGTTTTCATCTTGAGCGCAAATACTGCCGGCCCACGAGGCAAAACCACCTTCCTTCCAAAGATCTCTGCTTCTACTCCTGTACCAAAGTAATCTTTATCATTTAAAAAAACCACCATTTCATTCCTGCGCAAAACCTTGAGCACTTCTCGAGAAGCATCTTTGGGGAAAATTACCCTTAATCCTTTTTTCTCTCTCTGGGAAACAAAAAATCTCTGAACCTGCTTATTTGAATGCTCCAAAGCGATTGCACTCACGGGATAACCTAATACACTGACTATTATCCCTCCTGTCTCCCAACTCCCCAGATGAGCGGTAATACCAATTACTCCTTTCTTTTGAGAAAAAGCGAAGTCAAAATTCTCTATTCCTTCAACCTGGATATTTCTCTTGATATACTCTTTGTCTATTTTAGGAAAGTATAGAAAGTCTACCAGATATCTACCGAAACTTCTGAATGTCTGGCGCGTATAACCAATAATCTCCTTCGCGCTTTTTTCCGGAAAGATGATCCTCAAATTCTCCTGGACAATCTTATAGTCCCGGGGACGAAAAAGACGATAGAAGTCAGAGAGTATGTCGGCTATCTTATAACTAACTTTCAAGGGCAGATGAAGAACTATCTTCTGGCAAATTTTGTAAACGAGAAAAGGAGGGTCGGTAGTCATATCAAGTTGGCAATCTCAAGAGCAGCACGAGGCTTTCTCAACTCTCTCATCTTTTCTCTTATCTCCTCCAATCTCCTCGCTTTGCTAAGTAGTCTTTTGGCAAGCACCGCTGCCTGTTTACTATTTCTGGCTTGTAAAGCAACCCCTCTTTTTAGAAGAAACTGAGCGTTCTTTCGCTCTTGTCCAGGAAGGGGACTAACAATTATCAGAGGAAGAGTTTTGACCATTGCCTCTGAAGTAGTAATCCCTCCTGGTTTTGTAATTAGTAAACAAGAGATAGACATCAGTTCATGGATATTATCTGTATACCCTAACGCTCTTATCTTGCCATAACCTCTTTCCTTCTTTTTTAACCACTTCCACAATTTTCTATTTGTTCCTGCAACTGCTAAGATTTGGGAGGGAAGGTCCAAATAGGCGAGCAGATAGATGATAGTCTTTATGGGTCCTATTCCTTGTCCACCTCCCATTATAAGAATATTAGGAAGATGAAAATCCAGATTTAGTTCTTGACATACCTTCTCCTTTTTTACCTCCTCCAGAAACTTAGGATGGACAGGAATACCTAAAACCTTTATTTTTCTCTCCTCCACCCCTCCCTCCATCAATTTCTGTTTACTCTCCTCTGAAGAGACTACATAAAAGTCTACATTCTCATTTATCCAATAGGAATGAGGCATATAGTCGGTAAGAGTAGCAATGAGTTTTGTGTCTTTAGGTTTACAATCCGCAATCATTCCGCAAGGAAAGGCTTGGGTGCAGATGATGGTATCTGGCTTAAAATTATTTAATAAATGCCTCAGTTTGGGAGAATTAAATCTGTGCACCAATTGACGCCATTTCTTTACTTTCTCAAAGACCACAGGGTTGTCATACAGATATTCCCATACCTCTGGTTTTCTTTTGATTATCTGAATATAAGACCTGCTGATTATCTTCTCTAATATAGGGTTAGTATAATTAAATGCGTCTATGTTCAGGATTTCTGCAGAAGGATGAACTCTCTTTATCCCTGCCTCTATTGCTTGGGCGGCTTGGTGATGACCTGAGTAAGGGGTAATATACATTATTAAAACACGTTTACGCATCCACCTCTCCCAAGGTTTTTTCTCCCTCTAACCTGTTTATTTTAACAGAAATTATTCTGTTTTTCAACACATCTTCCCCCGAGAAAGAGACGCGAATATAGTGTTGAGTGTAGCCATTCAGATAACCTCTCTTATCTCTCTTTCCCTCGGTGAGCACCTGCACCTTTCTGTTCAAGAACCTCTGGCGATAGCGATAAGATACCTCCTCCGCGACCCTTTCCGCTCTTTTTCTTCTCTCTTTAAGTTCCAGAAAATTGACCTTATGCAAAAACTCTGCTGCTTTAGTGCCTTTGCGGGGAGTATAAGTGAATATATGCACGCGCAAAAACTCTGCTTCTCTTATCACCTTTAAGGTGTTTAAAAACTCCTTTTCTCCTTCTCCAGGAAAGCCTACCATTACATCTGTACTGAAAGAGAATAAAGGATCCACTTTCCTCCTTATCTTCTCCAGAAGAGACAAGAAACTTTCTTGGGTATATGCTCGTCTCATCATCCTTAATAAATTGTTATCTCCACTTTGAAGAGAGAGATGTAGATGGGAACACAATTTATCAGAGTTTCTGAATAAAGAGATAATCTCCTCGTCTATCTCCTCAGGATTTAACGAACTCAATCTAAATCTCTCCAGCCCCCTAATTCTCTCCACTTTCTCTATCAGTCTGGCCAAACTTGTTCCAATATCTCTTCCATAGTTTCCTAACTGCACACCACAAAGCACTATCTCCTTCGCTCCTTTCTCTACCACCTCCTCTATCTCTCTGAGGACATCCTCTAACTGCCGACTACGCGATCTCCCCCGCAGATAAGGAATGATGCAGAAGGAACAGTGTTTATCACAACCGTCTTGAATCTTAATAAATACACGGTTATGCCCGGCAGAAGAAGATATCCTTGAAGGAAGAGAGGAGGAAAGATCTACTAAATCTTTAACCAACCCTCTTTGCTTCAGCAAACTCTTTAGCAAAGGAACGATGTGCTCTTTCTGCTGATTGGTTATCTTCAAGTCTACTCCCTGGATATTTTCAACTCCACTAAACTTATTGTTTACTCCGCATCCGGTAATTACCACCAATGGTTTGGGTTTTAGGGCAATGGCTCTATTTATCATCTGCCTTGACTTTCTATCCGCATTAGAGGTGACCGAACAGGTATTTATTATATAAATCTCTCCCCCTTCCTTCTTTTCCTCCCAACCTATGGAAGCGAATTGCTCACGCATTAGTTGGGTTTCATATTGATTAACTTTACATCCAAGAGTCTTAAAGGTAATGGTCATTGGTTAAAATATCCGCACTGAATCGCTAATAGGTATCTGCAAAACCTCTCTTTCTTAAAGTGGCATAGGTGAGTATAGCCACCATCGCTATGGCTGCCGTGTCTGTTCTTAATACCCTTTTGCCCATTTCCAGAAGCACTACCTTCCTCTGTTTGGCAAAGGCAATCTCATCTTGGGTAAATCCTCCTTCAGGCCCAATAAAGAAAATAATCTTCCTTACTCCTTCAAGAGATAGTTCCTTTAAACTTCTTCTTTCGCCCAACAAACAAGGCATTAGGGCTATATCATATTGTTCAGCAAGAGAGACTGCTTCCTTAAAATCTATTATCTGATAAATATAAGGAAGTTCGGTCCTCCCTGACTGTTTACAAGATTCAATAGCAACCCTCTGCCATCTTTTTAATACCAGACTTCTATCTTTGGGTCTGGAGACTGTTCTTTCCGTAATCATCGGAATGATCTCCGAAACTCCTAATTGAGTAGTTTTATCTATGATTTCAGCCATCTTCGCCTTTTTGGGAATGGCTTGCGCTAACGCTATCTTTGTCCTTTCCTCTTCAGTGCTCTGGCAAATCTTTTTAACCTCTATTACACTGCTCTGGGGAGATATTTGTTTAATAATTCCTTCATACTCCTTCCCTGTCCCATCAAATACTACCACACTCTCCCCTTTCCTTAAACGCATTACTCGGCATAAATGATGATTCTCCTTACCCTTTATTACTATCTCCTTTCCTCCTTCTTTAATGTCTTGGGGAGAAACAAAAAAACGACTCATCTGCCCATACTTCCAAAGGTTATCTTCATCCCTAAACTAAAAATAATCAAAGCGCATATCCGCTGAAATATTAGATAGAGTCGCTGATTTGCTAAAAAAGGCTTGGAGAGATGAGGAAGAAAAAAAGATAGAAGAAAAAGCGGAGAGAAAAAACTGCCCAGAGCAAAGAAGAAGAGATAAATCGGTCCTTCCCACCAGTATCTTATTACCAGAGCAAGATAAGAAAATAAGCCTATTAAAGGGAGACAAGGAAAAAGGGAAAGAAAAAACCCGGCAATAAACACTCCTTTATCTCCTTTAAGCAACAATCTCTCTAAATAGGAAGAAAAAATAGAACATCTACAAGAAAAGTTTGGTTTACGAAAGAAGAGCGCAGTTCCCAGTAAGGCAATACTTATCCCTCCCAGAACAAAGGTGTGGCGAAGATAAGAGGCGTAGATTAGTTTTTCACCAATTAAACCCAGGGCTAATCCAAGAAAAAGGTAAGCAAAAAGTTTTCCCCACCAGAACCAAAACCAAACTTTAACTCCCTCCTTTGAAGTTTTTTTTGTGCAGATAATATAAGGAAAAAGAAAAGGGAAACACTTTCCTGTACACCCTCCCCAAGAGAGTACTACTCCGGCAAGAAAACACATTAGGCTATGATACATTTTAATCTATCTATGGTCTTCTTCTTGCCCAGAACCGACATTAGTTCAAATAAACCCGGACCAACAGACATATTAGTTAAAGCAGATCTTAAAGGATGGATGAGATCAGCCCCTTTAAGTCCTCGGGAAGCAATTATCTGCCGACACACACGTTCTATCTCATCAGGACTAAAGTTATCTATTTCCTCCAACTTCTCTATTAACTCTCTCCACAAATCCTTCCCTATCTTATTTATTCTTGCTCTTGATTCCTCAGTATATTCTATATGGGCAGGAAGAAAAAAATAAGCAGAGAGTTCTGTAATCTGAGAAAGATATTTTATTCTTCCTTTAAGCAGAGCAACTACTTTCTTAAGATAATCAAAGTCTTCTTCCGAAGCCAGATTTTCTCTTTGAAGAAAAGGAAGGCACAACCTTGCTAATCTTTCATCTTCTAACTGCTTAATATGCTGAGCATTGATCCAGGTTAGTTTATCTATATTAAATACTGCCTGCGTGCGGTTGATATCATAGAGAGAGAACCTCCGAATCATTTCCTCCAAGGATAAAATCTCCTTCTCTCCTTTTCCCCAACCTAAGAGAACCAAGTAGTTAAGCAAAGCCTCGGGAAGATACCCCTTATCCCTATACTCCTTTACCGCTGTTGCTCCATAGCGCTTGGAAAGCCGTCCTCCTTCAGGTTCCATAATAAGTGGAATATGAGCAAACTCTGGAATCTGCCAACCAAATGCCTGATAAAGCATTATCTGTTTAGGAGTGTTAGAAATATGGTCATCGCCTCTGATTACTGTGGTTATTCCCATCTCATAATCATCTACCACGCAAGCAAAGTTATAGGTAGGGAAACCGTCTGATTTTATTAATACCTGATCCTTTAACATACTACTATCAAATTCTATCTCTTTATGAATCAAATCCTTTACCCTTATACGAGTGGGGTTTACCTTAAATATTATTGCCTCCTGTTGCTTATATGCTTTTCCTTCTTCCAAGAGTCTTTTTGCGTATCTTTTATAAATCTCTATCCGCTCGCTCTGGAAGTATGGACCCTCATCCCAAAAAAGCCCTAACCAGCGAAGATCCTCCAGTATCTCCTCCACCAATCTCTGGTGGGAGCGTCTTCTATCGCTGTCCTCAATACGCAATACAAACTTTCCTCCCCTGCTGCGGGCAAATAAAAAGTTAAATAATGCGGTGCGTGCACTGCCCAAGTGCAAACACCCTGTAGGACTAGGAGCAAACCTCACCTTCACCATAATACCTCCATCCTTTCTCTATCGCCTGCTTGTTTATGTGCAAAACTTCCGCTCTGAGCAAAATCCTTTCCAGAGCAAAGAATGCGTTGTTTATGTCTATAATGTTCTTGTGCCTAATATAAGCCCCTAACATCACCATATTAGCCACTTGCTGGTTTCCCAACTTACCTCCTATCTCCGTGGCGGGAATTTTGATTACCTGAATATCCTCTCTCTCTATCGGCTTTTGCACCAGAGAGGAGTTGATAAACAAAACTCCTCCTTTCTCCACCCTCCTCTCAAATTTGATTAAAGAAGGGAGATTCATTACAATAGCGGTGCAGGCAATATCTACTAAAGGAGAGGAGATAGGTTCATCAGATATGATTACCATACAGTGCGCTGTTCCTCCGCGCATCTCTGCTCCATACTTGGGAATACAGGTCACTTTCTTTCCTGCGCACATCCCTGCCCAAGCAATAACCTTGCCCAAGGTTATTATCCCCTGCCCACCAAAGCCAGCACAAATAATCTTCTCTGTCATATCTCCTTTATCACCCCCAGAGGGAAATAGGGTATCATATATCTCTCTATCCATTGCATAGAATCTTTTGCAGATAATCTCCAATTTGTAGGACAAGGAGAGAGAATCTCTATCAGCGAAAATCCTCTATTTTCCATCTGAACCTTAAATGCTTTCTCTATCGCCTCCTTTGTCTTTCTGATGTTAGAAGGAGAATTTACTGCTACCCTCTCAATATACACTGCTCCGGGAAGAGTGGCAAGCAATTCACAAACTTTTAATGGATAACCGTCTTTCTCTGCCTTTCTCCCTAAAGGGGTGGTGCTGGT
>Ga0164311_10000005_pt1 | contig 77925 bp, 122 predicted proteins | sample GuaBasSedimGuay2_FD_121796 | JGI IMG/M metagenome (GOLD analysis project Ga0164311, IMG submission 121796) | Subseafloor sediment microbial communities from Guaymas Basin, Gulf of California, Mexico - Guay2, Core 4569-9, 9-12 cm | ecosystem: Environmental > Aquatic > Marine > Hydrothermal... | reverse complement strand
GTAGTCGGCTCCGCTTTGGCCTCCCATTTCGACGTACTGGTATTATAGAATAACAAATCTCCATCGCTAATGCCGGTAACATCGACATCGAATAAAGCACCAAGTTTTAATAATGTATTATTTAACAATATAAAATTGGCGTCGAACGAATCTTCCCAAGTTGATTCGCCATAATCGTCTGTAACTATTAAATTGCTTGGAGTCAATGAGGTGGCCATTATTTATGTTTCGCCTCCCATGTACTTGTCGACGCATTCCATTGTAAATAAGAACCATCGATTAAATCAGTTGTATCAACATCACCAAGAGCAGATATTTTCAATAGGACAGTATTGAGCAATTGAATATTCTTATTATATATTCTTTGCCATCGTGCCAAATTGTAATCCGCTGTTTCTAAATTGGATGGAGATAATAATGTCATAATTACACCGTCGTCGTAGTTGTCGTTGTCATACAAGTATAATCCATCGGCCCAGTAGGAACTGGAAATGCGCTGCCATTACCAAGGCGCGCGCCTTTCAATACTCTAAAGTGATCTATATAACCATTATTAATTCCGAAGGCTCCATGATTACCAGCGTCCCCAATATGGAAAATCTCCGTTCCGCCCCAAGAACCGGATTCACTGGCTGAATCAACCATAGTACCATCCCAATACATGTATTGGTTTCCGGCTCCGTCTGCTTCCACGGCTAGATGGTGCCAATCAGTATCTTCTGTCACTGTATAACTTAGATAAACACCGGCACCTATATTGCTTTCTCGTAACTCAATGATTTTGGCATTGGTTCTGAGGTACATGCCATTAACGCCAGTGACAATATCAAAGAAATATTGGTTGGCATCGTAATCGTCCATCTTAAGGAAGAAGTCAATACACCATGCACCGGTTCCAAAATTAAAATCAGCCGACGCAGCCACTTGCAACCATTGTGTATTATTTGGATAGTAAATCGATGATCTACAAAAATATTGTTCGTCTTCACTATGTTCAACCGAAGCGCTATTTGTAATGGTATGGCCAGAACTTGAACTGTCTGTAAACGTAGTTGAGCCATCCGCATCATCACTGTGAATCATTAATACATCGTAATCTAATGGATTAATGGTTGTGGTTGTGACCGTACTTGTCGATGTGGTTGTGCTTGTTGACGTGGTGGTTGTCGACGTAGTGGTTGTGGTTGTGACCGTACTTGTCGATGTGGTTGTGCTTGTTGACGTGGTGGTTGTCGACGTAGTGGTTGTGGTTGTGAACCATGTAACTGACGTAGTTGTCGTACTTGTCGATGTGGTTGTAGTCGTGCTGGTTGTTGTGAACCATGTAATTGACGTTGTGGTTGTGTAAGTTGTAGTTGTGGTCGTGGTTGTTGAGGTGGCTAAATCTGTATAAGGCAGATTAATCCATTTTTGCGAACCGGCGTCCCATACCAAAATATCATCATCGGCCAATGTACCAAAATTGACATCAAGCATCGAAGCCACAAACAGGAGATTGTCATTAAGCTTGCGGAAATTATCATTCAGAATTTCGGTCCATCCCTGGGTTCCAAAATCTATGGTCTCTAATAAAGTTGGACTTAGTTTTGCCATAATCTCCTCTAAGCGTCTGGTCCTATATATGTTCCATCAGCCGCGCCAATAGTTAATTCAGCCCAATCACTTAATCGACTGGCGATGTCTTGCATACGAACTCTAAATGTAAATGATCCGGCCCGAACAATAGTTGTCGATGTTACAGCGTCGGCCGGGTAAGTACCTGAAATAGAATCCCACCATTGGAATTGACCATTAAAAGCAAACGGGTATTGATCTACTTGTCCATCTGCTGCGACTGCTCCTGCGCCTTGTGATATTTGAGTTGCCGGCCACCACTCAATTGCAACGCTTGTTCCAGTTCGTACCGCTTTAATTCTTGTCGGTGCAAATGGTTTAAGAACTGTCGCGGCAGTTACTAAAATTTGCGTAGCATCCGAAGCGTCCAAAGTAACACCAACAAACGATGGTAAGAACTTTAAATAAAAACTTGTAGCCAATTCTGACATCATTACATTATTAATACTTCTTGGGTATTCAAATAACCAAATCGTAGAACCGGAAGCATGAGTAGCAAAATCCTGATTAGTATTAAACAAACGTCTGACAACTCCGGTTAACCGTATACTTGACGGACCTTCTGGTGTAACTGTTTGAAAGCCAAAGAACTCGCCGTTTATATATGCCAGTCTATTTAATGAAAATAATTCAGCTCGTGATATACTATCAAAACTTGGGTCCTCCCGGCTTGGCGTATACAGTATTCCTATTTCATCGTCAATGTCCGGCGTTTCTACATAGGCCTCATCAAGCGTTCCATATTGAGCCCAGCGGTGTGCGACCTGTTGCGTTTCGTAGTTTGTACCATTATAACTTTTAATTACCACAAAAGAGGTTTCCCAAGAATGCGGCCTTTCTGCAAGTAACAGATAAGTAACTCCATATCCAATCTCTCCGCTTATAAACGGAAGTTCGATAACTTGCTGGTTGACAATTGGCGTGATAGTTTGGTCCGGCTCCTCCCATTCCGTACCGCCTGTCACACTATAATTAGTATCCATCTCACGTTCGACCATTTGGCTTCCTTTAAATCCAACCCTGTTCTGGTCGTACTCACTAACGTCTTTCGACATTATACGTATATAAGCGGATACAATACCGTAATCATCATTTACAATTTCAACAACATCGCCCACATTAATACTATAGAATTCTAAATTGGTTGCAAAATCAAACTCGGCAAATGGATAACTCTGTGTCTTCATTACCTCCCATAACCGCTGACTGACTTGGTCAATATCCCGGAAAGCATTTAGATCGACATTCAATTGTTTCTTCTTTCCAGTGAGCCAGAAGTTCGCCACATTACGAACCGCGACAGTTCTTTTACTGTAATCATTAGAAGCATCGACAAAGGTGGCTCTAAAATCATTATAGGTATCTGACCAGCTTTTACGCACAAAAGCAAAATTCAAAAACTTTTCTGTTTCGATTGTAGCGGCGGCTGCTTCATCCGGATCAAACGCTTTGATATAAAACTTATTTTCATTTGTAACAGAGAACACGCCGCCAACCTGTTTGAGCACTGCAGCAATGGCTTCCCTGCAGCTGACTTGTCTGCTAAACGACATATTCAAGCCATAACCGGCGTTGTGCCAGTACGTATTGGCAGCTTGGAAAGAAGCTATGTCTATATCTTCGTTTGTAGCTTGTGCTCGTATGAGCAAGTCATATATTATAGCAGCCGGATTACATCCGTTTGTTTCTTCAATATAACTCAAGCCAGAACCAGTTGGGTAATGTTCTACAACAAAATGGACGGTCGGAAGCCTTGTTCTGTTTTCTCCAACTAACCATTGCTCCCAAAAAATATGCGCAGTACCAAACAACGGCGCGGCATACTGTCCCGGCTCGGTTGGGAACGAATAAGTGCTTCCATCATTCCATGTCTCACCTGAACTGGTAATTCCAAGGTCATCATCATTGTCTACATAATACGCAACTAATGTCGCGGGACCAATACAAACGGATTGCCATACATCTAAATAATATTTGTAACCAATAATAACCGGGTCCGGGTCATCACTACCACCACCACCGGACCATACTGCTTCGGTCATAAGATTACCGTACCACAAAACATTCCCACGAGTTCTTTTACGACCATATATTAAAGGAATCGCAGAACCTTCATTACTTTGTGTAACTGAGAACTCATCTAAAGTTGCCGGACTAGCATTATCCTGCTCCATGTCTCCACCGGAGCCATAATACAAATACGCTACCGCATATAATACTACTCCAACGATTAAAGCAATTGCCAGTTCATATCCCATTAGTCAGTTCCTTTAATAATACGAATTACACCGGTTCTGTGACGCTCCCACCATGGTGAATAGGGAACCTTTACAACTCCTCGGTGGTTAATGCTATGTATCATTTCAATTTTGTTTGCCAGTAGTATTCCGCAATGATGAGTAATGCCAGTCTTAGACAAAGAGAAACCAATTAAATCACCTTGTAACATTTCGTCTTCGTCTCCCTTGTCGATCCAGATAGAGGTATAACCTTGCAAGGCATATAAATCCATATGCTGTACAAACTGTGTTCTTATGAATTCTCCTCCACCATGCCTCCACCAATCCTTTGGGTAATAATCATCAGTATTAACATGGGACAATACGCCTGCTTCTTTGTAACAGGCCATAACAAACAAAGCACAATCGGCTCCGCGGCCTTTTACCATAGTAAAGTGTTTATATGGCGTTCCAAGCCATGACACAAGCGCCGTTTCAAATTCCTTATACTTTTTATTGTCTACAAATATGCTTTCCATAATTATACCGGCTTCGGTTGACAGAAACCCCAAATGACCGGGTTGTTACTTGGAATATAAGGCATGCCAAGAAAATGAAGTAGATTGCTAAACTTACTATCACAAACTCCGGGCGAACCATCACATCCGGGATATGCATAAGCATTATCACCAGACTCCAATTCATCTGATCCAAATGGAACGTGTAAATAACATTTACCGTTTGCGCGGTCATGGTATGTAATCAACCTCACAAACTCTCCGTCGACACTTGCAATTACACCTTGTGTAAAGTAACCATCTGAATAAAAGCCAGTGCCGAAATAAGCATGTTCCGCATAATAACCATTCGCATCTTCACCCAGAACAATACCACCAAGATTCTGTGACCAAGTCGATGCAGATAACGAACACCCGGCATCAAAGATTGTATGGTTACAATAACTCTGATAAAGGTATGGCGGAATTGGGTTATCCAATATATTACTATTCGAAACGACTTCTGCTGAACACAAATGGTCTTTAAAAGAAATCGATTTGATATTGCCACTAAATAAAACTTTGTAATCCGTCAAATCCGTTTCTAGTGCTCTGTATATTATAATCTCTGTTACACCAGCGGGAGAGCCTGCCAAGTATTGAGCAAATGCTTCTGTTGGCGGCGCGCTGATTGTCATAGTAACATTTTTATATTGACTGTCGAGATTAAAACCAGAACGTTTAATGGGAGCCGCTTTATATAGTTGTCCACCAAATGTAAGGGATTCAGGCCAAGACGTAAAATATTCAATACTGTTACCAAAAGAAATCCTGTACAGTTCAGGTAATCCATCCATCTGGTGTTCTGTTAAATTGGTATCATATGTCATCGTATTCTCTCACAGTCTCATACACTTTTATTGTTACAGTACAAACCTTATCGGATTCATAACTTACTTGGTATTTATCCAAGTCGCATCGCACAAGATAAATGCGACCAAAAAATACAACATCTTCAATATCAAATCCTGTCGTAATCAACGTTTCTAAATGTAATTCAATACGGTCCAAATCCGTATCCCGGACAACATTGCTCACTTGTCTTGTTATCTCGTCTCCATTGGCAAGCTTGATCCAGATACGTTCATGGCCTTGCCAAATATAATCGGCTCTGTTATCTTCTACATAAAGCAAAGACGAACCCGCGCCAACATTGGATTTTAATGTAAATGTTTGATGAGGGCTCTTACACCAAAACTTTTGGGTTCTGCCACGTTTGCCTAAAAAGAATTCGAGAAAGTCATACTCTGTTTCTTTATCAGAAATTAGGAATTCATACTGTCCCTGAAATGGGTTGTAATCCGTTTCGCTCACTACCTCTTGCGCAGTAGAACCAAAGTCCCGAAGCGTCCGGCTAAACAAAAACTCTACACGCGGAACAGGACTCCAATTCCATACCCATGTCATTACATCAATCGTTCCTAAGTCTTCAAGGCTATCTGTCACTTTTTATATACTCCACAAATTTAAGGTCGATTTCATCCAAGTCGTCTGTTTCAGATGTATATATGGCACCATCTATTGTAGCCACAAAAGCCGGATAAATCATGGCCGAGTCTTCACTGAAAGAACCAGTTACAAGTTCTGTAAATGTTATTATGTTTCCAACAATAGAATCAATTTCTTTTATTTCAGTGGCCAAACTTGCATGATCAATAATCATTACAAAATCGCATAAATTTTGTAGATTATAATAATGGTCGATATCCAACGAGGCATCCGCTGTCACATGATCAAAACCTGTTAAGCCATGTACCCGGTCTGAAAATATTGGCTCATTAAACAGAGGTACCATAAAGAATTTATCATGGCCGTATTTTATAAGATTGCGGGCATACTGTATATTAACACCTTGTTCCCATACTGAATAGGCCACATCCCGTTTCGGTTTATCCCAAGTGGGCCGTCGCTGTTCGTGAAACTTGCGGTTGCTTTGTAATATGGTTCTAAACGTATAGCCTATTCTATACCGCTGTTCCCAATTACAGGCCATGGGCATTGGAAGCACCCGCAAACCAGTAATTGAACAAACGTAATCTTGTCCATCAATTGTAAATGTAATCGTGGAAGATTGGAATGGCGGGCCATCGCCATGAACAGTCAATGTAAATAGCTCTTGACCATAAGGTGGAACAGTTATCGGAGCTGACTTATCTAACGAAATACCAGCTGCGCCACTGATTACAATATCCGTGATATCAACACTTTTCGTTTTCCATTGGTTCCAAACAGAAATGGTATAATCGACATCCCATACAATAAAACCGCAATCAATAAAATACGGATCAAAGATAACACCGAAATTCCATTCCTGCGCATATGGATTATGGCCTTGTGAATCGTTGACATGTACAATTGGAGGATGAAAAGTAGTTACAATTCCTTCTCGCTCCGGAGTACCGCCTTCTCCAAAAACCATGGCCGTTGGTGGGTGTGCATCTTTATATGTTCCGACGTCCCAATCTACCGATGAAATAAATATAGCGTCTACATCCATTGAGCCATAAACGTGACCTTGCAGAGGCGGCTCTGTAGTGGTAGTTGTAAACCACGTGATCGACGTGGTGGTTGTTGTTGAAGTTGTAGTTGTCGTAGTTGTAGACATTAGGCTATCCGCATTCCAATTCCATAATCTTTACTGGTAAACCCATCCGGGAATACCACATATTGTTGTCCACCATAAGTTATTGTTTCACCAAGATCGAGCCCGGGCCATCTACAGTAATACCATGGATAAGAGCCTACCGGCCAGAGCTGGTCGTTATCGTCTGTACAAAAATAAATCGGTTTGATAAAAGAACGTCTACCGGCATAAGCGTTTAATTGTACCGCACCTCCGTAAGGCGCGATAAAACCATAATTGGTTGCGCTCCATCCGTAAGTCCCACCGCAATAATGGTTTGACTGCCATACACCAGTATTTCCGCCTCTATAATTATTCCATTTAGCAAGAGGCTGGCGTGTTTGTAGATTATGGCCTGTGATAGTATAATAAGCCAGTGCGGTACTTGCTCCCCATATTCCCCAAACTTCATCTGTAGTAACAAACAAATCAGGACACCCGATCGCAAACAATACATTGAAATAATCTGTCAATTGTAATATGAAAGTTGCAAAGGTCGGGAAGCCGGTATTTAAATCGAATGCATGTATAGTCAATCCGGTTCCAGTAGGAATGCCTATACGAAGGTAGGTCACATACTTTTGTAATACCGGAGTCGTAGAAACATTCTCATCAACTTCTGGATCGGTAGGGTCGACCAACGAAACATATAAATATTCCGCTAACGGGTCAGCACCAGAAGCCGTCACCCAGAATCTGTAACGCATATCTTGGTTGCCGAGTCCGTTATAACCTTGACTGGACATATCCAAAAACGTTTCTGCATCGCCTCCAAGCTGCCAAGAATACGTACCATCGCCATCAGACAGCCATTCCATACCGGACACATATTCTTCTTCCGTCCAACCATTAGCAATTAAAAACTCTCTGATCCTTGTTAATGCAAGGTGACAGGTTGCTGGCGTGTACGAGGTATAAGTGTTTACACTGGTCATTGTTTAACTCCCTTATACAGTGGTTGTCGTTGTGGTTGTTGTGGTACTGGTTGTTGTAGTCGTGGTTGTCGACGTGGCAATTGGAAACGCCATATATTGGTAATAATCTGTTTCATGTAGATTTTGAAATACTAAATGACGGCTCCCGTCAATACTTATTTCATCCTCGCTACTAATCAACTGTCCGAATATTTGGTAAACACCTTCAAGCTCCATTAACAATTCATGAGGATTCGTAGAAGCATTTACAAGCAAGACAGGCATACAAAGCCTTCTATCGTTATTTAAACTTTGAAGTTCATAACTTGTCACATTCTGCATTTGCTCATATGGAAGTGTCAATATGTTACCAGCTGTCAACATGTAATTCCCGGGAGTAATAACATGCGCTACACTCCCTCCGGCTGGTACAAACTTGGCGCGGGTTGCCAAAGCCTCGTCTGGAGCATTTATTCCTTGACTTGTAGAGCATGCAAACATTGGGCATGGATAATCAGATGGATTACCAAACCTGTCACCAGCACCAACATAAAAGCTTTCATAATTAGACAGGATTTTCACAACGGCCATTACTCTTTGGGGACTAGAGGAAATCCAATAGTCCATGTTAACACCTTGGGTAGTGCAGAAGCCTGGGTGACTTGAAAAGCGATTATAAGTGTTATTGTAAGTATTAATCGCTCCCGTCATTGTACCATATAAATAATTCCATATAGTGGGAGGCGCTAGAACAAAATGATTTAATACGGCTAAGTCAAAACCGGATAACGGAGTAGCATAATCATCTCTGTCCCATTCACGGATTCCAATGTAAAAGTTATCTGCTCCACCGTATCCTGTACTCTTTAAAATCATTTCAGTACATGTAGAAGCCATATCCGGTTCTTCTACGGATGCACCATAATTAGCTGCGTTATCACGGGTATTGCGAGACATTATAACTGTCCACCCGCCTCCCAATGCCGAAGTCATTAGGTTAACCATGGCATCAACAATATCATGAAAATCTGTCGTGGTTCCGCTAACGTAATGCATTAAACACCTCCCAATCCTAAAACTCTTTGGACTTGATACTGATTGCGTGACATTACATTGAGCAATGTACGTTCGCCAGTTGTAGAAGCCAAATACTCATCAAACATTTGCGGGTCTACAACATTGACGACATTAATGGGTTCCTGTTGTTTTTCCATCTGCCTGTCGATCTTTGCAGGTGTTACAGCGCCACCGGTTTGATATGCCATGGAGCGGTGAGGCAATACGTGAGGTAAAGAGAAACCGCTGAACAGGCTTTTTGGAATTAACCGTTTATTAAGAGCCTCCATTACACCAACTCCGTAATGCCTGACCGCTGATTTTCTTTGTACGAATTCTCCAGCCGTGGCCCAGATAGGTACATTGTCACTTGTCTCTGTTGGTGAATGGCCGGCGACCTCACCACCACCGGCTAGCTTCTGACTTCTAATCATATTAACTCTAGCCAAACCGGAAGCAATAGCAGCGGCCGCTGCAGCAATACCTAGAGCCTGTCCAACATATGGTATGCTTGCAAGGGACTCATAAGCCTTCTGAGCGGTTGAATAAGTCGACATAATGGTTTGTGCAATCTGGACCGCCTTTTGGGCATAGAAGAATTCCTTTGCCTCCTCACCGGCTACTTGGTACATGTCCCCAAAAGCCTGTTCCATAAAGCCCAGTGTTTGCTGTACACCGGAAAACGTCATTTCCATTATGCGGGCTTTCTGGTCTGCATATAGCTTTTCCTTTTCAAGCTCCTGTGCTCTATGAGCATCATTAATCATAGCCGTGGTTGCATTTAGATTTTCAAGCTCGGCAATCTCGTTGATATGTTTAGTTTGTAGATCTAAGAATTCTTGTTCAAAAAGCGCCTGGGTCTTGGCTCTAGCATCTTCAGCACTGCGAACTTTCAAATCGGCCATTAACACCTTGGCGTCCAAAATACTTTGTTCTTCTGCTTCTTCAGCTGTACGTCGATCAATGGTTAATTGTAACAAGTCCCTTTGGTGCTGTTGCTCTAAAGCATAGATTTTATCTTGGGCCGCTAGCTTCTTATCCGGGCTTTCTTCAAGTAATGCCTTTTGTTCCAATACCCGTTTTTCTAATTCAAAGCTTTCGACAAGTTTGGTTTCCCTCTGGGCAAAGTAATCTTCCAGTCCCACAAGGCCTTGATCGTAAGCGTCTTGCAAGAACGCCATGGTTGTAGAGGTATGGGCCTTCATTCTGCTTAAGTCGCTCTCCAGCTCTTTTTCAAACGATGCAGCGGGAGCAGCGGCTGCAGGTCTTTCAGGCGCTGGTTGAGCTGCGGCTTCTTTTGCGGCCTTGGCATATCCTTCAGCTCGTTCCTTAACAAGCCCAAGAACTTTGTTAACTTTAGTCAATGCCGATTCTTGTAATGCATAGGAGACCAATGTAGAGTTCGCTTCGTTCTTCATTTCCTCCCAAGTATCAGCGGCTATTTGTAGACCTTCTGAGCTGGCTCTTGCCGATTGTTCCATATCGGTTCCGAGCTGTTGCAATGCCTCGCCAGCGTCTCTAACATCTTCGCCTAAATACCTACCGGCATTTTTGACCATAGTACCGGCAGTTTGAGCCACTTGGCCAATCTTGATTTGGACATCATCGAGAAATCCAATTAGACTATTAATACCGTCGTATATCAACGACATTAATGTTGTAAAGCCGGCCTTTAATGTTAACCATATTAATTTCCAACCACGCCAAGCATCTACAACAAGGGCCGCTGCTTGCGCAGCCTTCTCCATTCCCCAAATAATATGTTCAGCAATACTCTTACCAACATCAGCAAAATCGCCACCGGACTTTATTTGTTTAATGTAATCTAGTACAAGACTGAGAGCGGCTTTCATGTAATCAAATACACCGGCTTCAAATACCATAGTACGGAATTGAAACCAAGCGTCACCCATCATCGACAACATACCTTCCCATGTCGTGGCCAATGCCTGAGACGCATCACGGAATTTAGACGCTGGGTCTTCCCACGCCGCTATCAACATTTCTTTTGTTTCTTCTGCCGAGTAAGAAACACCAGCCTGAAAACCAAGCATTGCGAGAACACCACGTTCCCTAAACATATCCGCAGCGGCCGCACCGGCACTGTACATTCTAATAACCTGTCCGGTTGTTTCTTCAATTGTTAAACCGGAAGCCGCGGCAAGGTCCGCAATCAAAGGCATATACTGTTGGACCTCTGCCGTACCGCCTTTCATTACAGCAGTCAAGTTTGTAGCGCTGGCCATTATCTCTTCATAACTAAAAGAGACGCCGGACGCAAACTCGCTCATGTCTTCGAATAGTTTATTGGCTTCCTGAACGCTACCTGTTAAGGTAACAAGACGGGTGCGGAATTGTTCTGCGGTGCTTGCAGCGTCGACAAAAGATTTTGCAATGAGGCCGACGCCCAAACCAACAAAGGCGCCTTTAAGAGAGAAGGCGGCTTTACCTATACCAGAAAGGCCGTTGCGGAGTGTAACAAGAGTTTTGTTTGTTTTCTTAGCCTGTCGATCTACTTTTTCTAAACTGTCATCGACATCTTTCAAACCACCTTTGGCAAGGTTTTTAAGGCGGACAAGAATTTCGAATGTATCGCTGCGGTCTGGCATATTCTAGCCCTTTCGTTTTAAGTATTGACGCCATTGCTTTCCGTCTGCATGCTGCGCCATTCGCACAGCAACAGCTAATTCTTTTTGGCGCTCAAACTTCAACTTCTGGTGCTCATTTAACGCAGCGACAAAGAACGAATACCCATAATCTAAGACGTCTTTATGTCCGGCCTCAATGAGCCCGCAAGCCACTTTCCAAAGTCCGAAAGGATCGCTGTTTGTAACGTCTCCAGCACTGCCTTCAGACCGGACTTGCGGGCCATCTCGAAAAAAACGGAATTCACTTTGTAGAAATGATCCCAAAACTCTTTGATATCGCTGGGAGCCATTTCTACTAGATCTTCCATAGTAACATTTGAGGCAAGCGGGAGGACTTTGTCTGCGAAGATGGAACGTAACGCATCAAAGTCATCACCTGCCGTTTGGACATCGTCTTGCACGAGGCCGATAATTTGCTTCACAGTTAATTCGGTAACTGTAAAGCTCTTATCATATCCCTCGATTTTAAAGGTCTCCGTTTTACGCGCCATAATAACCTCCGTTCGCTGCGTACGAAATATTACCTTTTACGACTATACAGTCGTTGTTGTGGTAGTAGTTGTGGTTGTAGTAGTTGCCTCCGTAACTGTAAAGTACGGGCTTGATGCATGGTTCGCGACATCAGATAAACCCTCACCGGCAAAGCTCATCACCATCCACTCATCACCAATTAATTGCAATGCACCGTTCGGCGTTAACGTAACCTTCCAGAACTCCCATGTCTGGTTGGGGCCGATGGGATTGTCGCTCACAAACTTGAGCGCATACTCCTTGTTGGTACCTTGCAAGGCCGAGACAATATTACCGCTAACAGTGCCCATAAGAAAAATGGCAAGGTTCGTGGCGGCGATTTCGTCGCAGTCAAAATTGATTGTATATTCAGTTTGGATGATTGGGTTTTTATCTTTTGTTCGAAAACCAGCTTGGGAACTGTAATGTGCAAGGCGCTCGACAGTCGGCTCAACTTCAATGCTGGTACAATTACCGATTGCAGTGTCGACAGTTGCCGGAGGTGTCGCGCCGGACCATTCAGCAATATACAGCTTCCCTTTTCCAATCGCATAGTTTTCTGTGCTTGGGGGAGTCGGCATTATTAAATCCCTCCTATTAGATGTTTATATTTGATAGTAGCAGTTAATTTGAAGGCGACAAAGGGAGGCCAATACTGCGGATCTTCCGTAAATACTAAGGAAGTGCTAATAGCCAGATTATTGACTGTTTGGTCTGCATGTAACACAGCCCATAAATCATCAGCCAAATTACTGACCAAAGTATCTTCATCCTCATTGGCCATGCCGTAAACAAAGAAATCAACTTGTAGATCTGAAACAAATAGATCGGCACCTCCCGGAGCACGTCCTTTAATATGCTCCAGAGGTTGCGGGAGCCTGCCAACTATGGCGACAACTGGAAACTGCGTAACCGCGAATTCTTTTAACTTCGCATAAGACTGTTTCGTTCTGCGGACAGTGCTAATCGCCTCCACATCACTAACAGTTGAAACCAGTTGAACCAATATTCTTTCTCGCAGGCTATTAGCAGCCATGTCAATCTCCTATTATACGGCCGATATACCTTTCTGTCATTTCAACAATCTTGTTAACGTCACCTTCGCTCATTCCGAAAAAATTTCTGTCCTCATTTAGGTAATAAGCTTTTAAGGGATTAGCGACTCCACTGGGATCTGTGGTATTCATAAAAAAGATCCTTGCCTGCCGAGCGGTTGCTTCATACGTCATTGCAGACATCATGGAACCAGTAAAAAACAAATTTGGCGTTGTCGACCTTCCGGACTCTTCGCGAAACAAGGCATAAGCCGCACTATACGGCGTAAATGGCCGCTCGTTTTTGTCAACACCCATGGCAGTGCGGATATCAATTTGAGACTTAACAAATGCACCAATCTCAGCAAATAGGCTTTCTGCAGTATCTAAGCCATCCGCAATATCCCTGAGTGTCCGCCTAACAGGCCCGACGTTTACAAATAACGGTTCGGCCATCATACCCTCTGCGTTCTGCGGTACCGAGGCAACAAACGTTCGTCATCCTCAATGGTATCGCTATCGTCCCAATCGTAATTCACTCCAAGAGACAGAATAAGGTTCAGCTCCTCTTTGTACATTTTACCAAAGAGCTTCATTTCCCTTTCATAGCCATCCGGTTCAGGCGAATCCTTCATTAAAAACAAATACGCCAATTCAAGTGTCTTGTAACATGCCACTCTTACCAGTTGCGCCGCGTCGCACTTATCAGCATCAAATGGTGTAGACCGGAAGTTTATGCTATGTTCTGCGGCCACCTCATTATACCAGCGAGACTCCAAAATCCTGTCGATCTGGGCTTTGGCTTCTGTATGCTGTGTATTCCAAGAGGCGACACCAAGCTCAAGGATATTAGGACGGATTTTCACTAAATCCGGATCGGTAGAATAATTCGCCATGACACACCCTTTTTATTTTGCTCGTCCCTTTAGAGAACGGGAAGCAGCTTTTTTGGATGCCGTCGACTTGGTTGACTTCTTTTTCGTAGAAGCTTTTTTCTTAGCCGGTTTCTTTTCTTTTGCTTCAGGCGTCTCCGGAGAATCAGTACCAGTGAACGTCTCTTCGGTCTCCGGTTTTACTTCTTTCTCATCCTCATCGTCTTCAGCAGAACCGGCTTGCTCCTTTGCATAAGCGCCAGCCAGTGGGACATCCGGACTTGCAGCCGGTTGAATGGGTGGGTCAGGCAGCGGAGGCGGTGCATCGGCACTAATATCAACCTCTACATATCCCAAACCCAAAAGCTTCTTGGCGACGTCTTGATCCCTTGTAACAAACTGACCATTGACAAATTCGGCAAGTGCTCTATCATTTCCAGCATCCCAAACAACCGTGGGCAAGTTAGCTCTATAAAACTTTCTTTTTCGTCCTTCTGTCATTACAACGTCCTCCTATTCAACTTCACAACTCGGTTTAATAAACTATTAAGCGGTTGTGGTTGTGGTGGTGGTTGTGGTGGTGGTGGTCGTGGTCGGCCATGTCAACAGGTTATTGTTGACATAGGAAAAATATTCCCTCATTTTCGGAGGGACGGCCGGGTTCTTCTCCACAAAGTTTTTTACGTCTTCTTTGTTATACCTGAAAGCCATAATCAGAATCCTCCTTTCTTCAAAATGTGAATGCCATTACTACCTAGAGCAATGACTAGGAGGTGGCCAGACTGGTGATGGTTCCGTGGTACTCCTCCGGTCCATAATCCAATCCAATCTGTCCGTAAATCTGGCCCTTTTCACTGGCTCCGGTCTTGGCAAGCTCTTCATAGAACAGAACACCTTTTTCCGGGACCGCCAGGAACACTGGGGAACAGAACGCCAGATCGGCGATCAACAGAGTAGCAGCTGGGACATTGGGAGCCCATACAATACCAAGGACGGCGAAGTCCGTTTCGATCTGTTTGATATTGTAACCACCGACATTTCTGTCTTGGGGCGCATACCCGTAAATATCACTCAGCTTCTGTTTTTGGAAAGCATTGCAGAAGATGACCGGGTTGACAAACTCAGCGCCATTAGAGGCCATGGTCCGGAGCAACTGGTCCACCAAAGCCTTAGACAAGGCAGCGGCAGCGGCGTTCACGGTATTGGTTGTGCAGGCGGTAATAATCCCGCGGTTCTTTGCGGCGACATTTGCCGCTGTGGCTTGCTGGTATGCACCATTAAGAAAGGTGTAATCGACATTGACAGAAATTTGCCGCATATGAGCAGAGATTTGAAAGTCCCTCTCATTCTGTACGGGCTGACCGTCGTTAATGTCGACAAGGCCTGTGGTAGCATCAGCGGTGACTTGACCTGTGACAGACTGTTTTGCGTAAGATACGCTTACCTGTCGCTGAAAAATCTGGACAGTATTAACATCCTGATCACGTACATAGGTCCATGGGTTTGGGGCGGTGAGAGAAGCGGTCTCTGTAATTTCAGGCTGAGAAGCGGCCTCCAGAGCCCAGGGCTGTGCCAGCGGAAACTGAAAATCTCCAACGGTCCGGATTCGTCCGCCTTGCAGTCCACCAATCATGTTAAGAAACGGCGTCTTGTTTGCGCCGATAAGATACAGCTCGCCTGTATAGTTAGGGCAATTCCAAACGGTCGCTGCAGCATTTACATTCGCCATAATAAAAATCCTCCATTAAGTATAGGGTTTTTATGCAGCGGCTTTCTTTTGCTTTAGATCGAAAATACGGTTCTTAAGAGCAACCATTTGTTTTCCGTCACCAGCCTCTTTAGCCGCAGCATACTGCTCTTCCAGCTTTTTGAGGTCGGCATCAGTACCAAATTCATCATCGCCTTGTCCACCACCAGCACCAGAACCTTTTTTGCCTCCACGAATTAATGCATCCTTTTGTGGGTAGGCTTCCCAAATAACAGCCATGGCCTCATCAAAGCCTGCGATCTCTCCCGGGTTCTGCCGGGACAAAATGGGATCGTTATTCTTGTCATAAGCCACTAGGCTCAATTCACCGCTGTTATTGTCTTCCTCTACCCGGAAGTATTTTCCAAAGTAGGTCTCAGCCATATCAGGCGGCAGAATTGTTTTCGGGTTTGTTCCGCTAAAAAATGGTGATGTCGCAAAACGGTTGGAGACCATAAGAGTTCGAATCTGTAGATCTTTCTTGTTGATCGTTCCCTTGTAATCGTCCTCTTTAGCTGTAAAGCTTCTTTTCAAATTGCTCTCTTGCTCCTCGTAAGCACTCTTCATTTCGCTTTTCAGCTTCTCGACTTTTTCGGCTTTCATCCAATCTTTGTCGTTAAAATTTTCAACCGCTACAATGGAATCGTCTGCTTTCTTTTTCCACTCCTCCAAATCGTCGATTCCCTCAAACAGTTTCAACTTTGTCGACAAGCCATCTGCCTCTTCCCGGCGCGTCTTATTCTCTTTGCCAAGATCAATAATCTTGACGTACATGCTGGGAGGGTCTAGTGCAATCTCTTTCCCATCCGGGTCGATATACACAGGCTTTTCCTCTTGGAATACTGGTTTGCCTTCTTCATCAAGCTTCAATTTCCATGTCATGGCATCCGCCTCCTTGTCCCATCCGGGACCGTTAATAAGTTGTTTGGTATTGCACCATCCGGTGCGCTCTTAACCATTGTACTTCCTTGCTAAAATTCTTCTCGGGATCGCAAACATTATCAGGTTCCGTTTTATTAAATAAAAAATATTTTAGTCAATCGATTTTTTTGGTTTTTCTTTAAAAAAATGTAAAAACAAATAACTGATTTATTTTATTGGATTATTCAGAATATGTCATCTTATCCCATGAAACCCAAATGCCCAAGTGCGCGTGTAATGTACAGAGGGACAATTCCCAATAACATCGGTCACTTAACGGTTTTCGACGGATTACTTCATAGTCTTCTAAATCCTGTGATACGGGAATCCAAAAGTCCCGTTCGGTATCTAAATATCGTCGTATGGCTTTTGCGGCTTTTTGGTCGGTAAATACAACTTCCGAGGTCTTTGTCTCCTCATCGTACGTCACATAACCTTCACCGTTTCCACTCTCAATGGGTACTTTATAAATCATTACACCTCTCCTTACTCATGGATTTATTTTTAACGCTGCCGATCTCGTGGCCCAACAAATCCTTCGTAAGTTTGTACATCTACACCTTCTTCTGGTACCCATTCAGGACGGACACCGACCCAGTGATGTCGACAATTATATCCTCCCCGATGTGTAAACGCCGGTCCTGATTTGCCCGCCCATGGCATTGTATCCCATGATTCTATTTCTTCTTTTGTATACATGCGACCAGCGCGACGAATACAAAACGGACGGCTTGTTTTTATAATGTCACCCATATAAAGGAAATGAATAAGTCCTGTGTCCTCCGCTTTCTTATTGTTGACAGTATTATGAAAATTCATTACCGAATCAAACGCATACTGATTAGCGTATGTTACCATTGGACGACCACGAACATCGACATGTCCTGTGAATATACCTGTTATAATGTTAGTCAATGTCGACATCTTGTTTCCAGCAACAACTTGATTGTACATCTCAGTAACTAACCGCTGTTGAGCCGCTTCCCCATACGCCGCAAAGTTATTAAAGGTTGTTTGGCGTAAACTTGCAATGATATCTCTATCAACGCTTGTAAACTCCATTACCACATTAAGGTCACGGAAATTCTGACTAATGTTTGTAAGTATAGCATCAAAGCCACTTATACTTCGCCTCACTCCTTCTCCATATTCCTCATCAAACAAAAAGGTTAACCGTGAATGAATCCTTTGTAATACTTTTAGGTTGGCTTGAACAGAAACCAAACGCCCTCGCTCTGTGGCCAATTCAGAAGCAGCATCAATAATGTTTCGCTCTAATTGCTTAATAGCTTTTTGTAATCGCCTTTGATTAACACGAATTGTATTACCCAAAAGTCCATTGGTTCTTGTTACCGTACTCCGAACAACTTGTAATCTGGCTTGTGCATAGGCAGTCCTCCAAAAATGTCTGGTTGGTTGACCTGTATAACCAGCGCCACGAAACATCGTAACAATCTGGCGTCTTTCAGCCGCAGTATAATTCTCATTTAACCAAGCAGAGAATTCGGTAGACGTTTCAAACTGAACCGCGACTTCTTGTAATTCTGCTAAAGTTGGAAGAGGCATCTATCTCTCCTTATTCTTCTTCCGGTTCTGGTTCTGGCGCTACGAAAGGCTGACCGGCTCCGGGCTGAAAAGCGGCTTCGGATACAGGCGGCATGTCTTCCATGTTTTCAATCTCGTCATCCAATTCAGAAATCTGCTCATCTGTATATCCCGGGAGCATGCGTCGCACAACTTGTTTACGGACCGCATCAAGAAATTTACGGGCCTTTACAATGGTCATGGACGTTAAGGCATTCTCCAAGTCCTCGGCAAGGTTTTCAATGTCATATGTTCGCTCGCGCTCAATAGTTACTTTATCCATGGCCTCTTCATTCTCTTGCCATTGTAACCAAAAGTCGATCAGCTTAACTTCTGCCTTTTCAAGATTCGTGGCCTTGCTCACAAGCTTACTATTGAGCAATTGAAATTCGGTCCGTAACGCTACTCCGCTTTTTGCCGTTGTTTGGATTTCGGTTGAAGCCATACCGCCAGTATTTGCGGCTCTGTAAATCTCTTCTACCTTCCTGCCAATCCATGTGAGTATTGCGTCGATGGGTTCTGCCACTTGTGCATCCAACCAGTCTGGTTTCGATTCTGGATTTTCCGGGTCGAATTCCAAAACAGCTGTTACACCGACCTCATCAGGACCGCTGGGTGCGCCTGCTTCCTGCATTGGCTTTCGCATCATTGGGAACGCGGCGTAACTAATAATCTCCTCGCCTTGAGACAGATTACACATAATTGACACGTCAATACGGCCTACGTCGTGAATGTCCGATGTGCCTAGCGGAATTGTCTTGCTCCGGACGTTATATAGCCATACAAACGGTATTGCACCAAGTGGGTTCTCACCGCTGTCGACAAGTTCGGCTTCCAAGTCAGAACCGGCTGTTGAAATAGTACCGGTGTCAGTGGTTTGCTGATTAGCCGCTTTTGGTACCGGTGGCGCGGGCACTTCCGGCTCTTCGTACACTTCCCATTTGTCCGGGTACCATAATCTGTATTTGTCATCATCGTCTTTCAGTTTCAGATAAGCAAGGAATGGACGGTTATATTCGTCTCGCTCAAATTTCCAATCCAAAATTGCAGTTGGAAAATAAGATGCAAGATATGGATATACACCGGCTTCCAATTCAGCTTGTTTGTTTTCAAATTCAACAGAGGCCTTGTCTACTAATATTCCCACATGGCCCATAATGGAAGCGTACCGAGCTTGCGTATGCAAGAACGTGTCCAGATCATCGCCATACAAATTACAGTCCTCGGAAAAAGCGTTCCATTGCTCATCATTCTGTATATCACCCAAATCCCGCTTTACAGGTTTCTTGAATAAGTAAAAGCACAGTAAGTCGATAACAGATTTACTATACCCAAACCCGTAAGCCTCTTCAAGCCGACGTTCGTAATTGGCAGTGCTTTCTCGCTCATTCTGTTTAAGATACCCAAGCGAAATTAATTCCTTGGCTCCCTCATAACAGGCAAGCAGAAACCGCCACTCCGTCACGTGCTTTGTGTAATACGGGTGAACTTCCTGCAGTTCGCTTACTTTCATAATATGGTCCTCCTTATTCCATTAATTCAAAAATATTGTATTGCGCGAGTTCCCCATGGCCTTGCCAAGCTGGAAGTTCTACATAAGCCTGAAATGACCATAAACCGGCCGTGTCCAAATCATCAGTGACGGTCGTATATTTTATTTTGGTAGTATCTTCCAATGTACCATCCCATTCCTCAATTTCACCACCCGGCTTTTTGTATTTTATCTTTAAAGTCGTAGCAGCGCTGAGATCGACACCAGTATCCAAAATAATATCCGTTCCGACGTCCCCAACATATACTTTGTTCAATGCCATGGTTAAACCTCCTCTAAATCAATTGGCGAATTAATTGTTATTCCCATCGTCAAGTTGGAATCTATTTCAAACTCCGCTGTCGTAGGACTTTGTAATTCAAACTCCAACAAGTGATCGGAATCCAATACTAAATCCAAATGGATATTACTGTCAAGATTAATCTGCATCGATTGGGCTCCTCATTAAAATACTTTTTGTAATGGCAGAGGCCTTGCGGATTACTTCTTTAATATACTCCTCCACTTCGCGACCATATCCGCGAGTAACTATTCGCTGAACTTGTCCGAGGCCTCTTGTAACTATTGTTTGCATAATTAAACCGTTGTCGTCGTTGTAGTTGTACTGGTTGTTGTTGTAGTAGTCGTTACTCGCACTCTTTCAAATACATCTGCCGATGCCGGAGCACCGTCGGCATCCAATAAATTAAATCGCGCCACCTCCGTTACATTATCCGCTTTATAGAAACGCATTTGATTAGTGACAGTGTCGATCTTCCATCTACCGCCCTCAATATGTTTTAAGAAATCAATATCAGCAGAACTCCAATCACCCGCGCCATGGGAACTTGATAATTGCGTGTCGATATCAACAGCGGAAGGGAGAGCGTCGATCTTCGTTTCATTGGCATCTACTTCAGCAATAATAGCAGCTTGGGCCGCAGCCAATTGTGCAGTGGTGGCCAAAGCAGAGACGACGGCTTTGTAATCATCCGGATCAATAGCAACAAACGTGTCCATGTCCCGTAAATAAACGCCAGATTCCGTTGTATGGCCAGAATCAGAATATACGATATATACAGCATTAATAAAAACTTCATCTGGCATTGTATATGGAGAAGAAGGCTGATATAAACCATCGCCCACATGGGACAAGGAAATGGTTGTTAAATTATTTCCCTCATTGTCATAAATTTCTGCTTGCGGGTATTGGTCTGTAGCTCCATCAACTATTTGCAAGCTTAACGGGACCGCATCTCCTACTTCTAAAAATGTTGCCTGTGCCATAATTACACCGTTATTGTAGTTGTCGTTGTTGTATTGGTAGTAGTGGTCGTTGTGCTGCTTATAGGAAGATCAACAATAAGGTCGACCACTGTTCCAGAAACGTACCCGGTATCAATTAAATATTGCAAAACAATCTTTGTAAACTGAATCATCATTGAATCAGCTTCACATGGGATCTGAGCAATAGCCATCATATCCGCTTCTTGTAAATTAACCTCTACTCCTGGAAATCCCGGAGCCTCATGAAAAAAACCTAAAGAACACAAATAACCTTTTGCAAGCCAAATGGTGATCCATCCTTCTCTTTGATCGTACGGTCTTGAAATCTCCGCTTTTACAAATGCCATTCTTGCATGTGTTATTGTTGGGTATTTATCAGGATGAACTGGGTATTCTTCTACAGTCTCCAATTGTATAATCGATTCTCTATAAATAATTGCCATCGTTATCTCCTGAGTTGACTAAGTGTTTGGTTCTCTGCTTTCAACGTTTCTATTTGCCGCTTTAAATCGACAATTTCTTTTTCAAGGTCTTCTTTTGCATGAGCCAAAGCATGGATTGTGCGGATCTGTTCTTTGTTTCTGTTAATTGAAAACTGTCGCTCATCCGCTAACTCATTAATAGTTTCCCTTAATTGTTCTAAAAATTCTTGAGACATTGTCTATCTCCTTTCCAAAATAGAAACGGTACCATATGTGATTCCATTATTGGTTTCAAAAACCGGCAACCATTCAGTAGAGTAATTTATATGATGTCTTATCACCTCAATAGACTGCAACTCTTCCAAAGTTGGTGGGTGCGCTGCATCCCAAGCATCTTTTTCTTCTTGCGTTTTTTCTACAATTTGGTTTTCGTTAACCACTTTTAAATACTTGGGTTCAATAAATTTAATGTCATCCCAATTAGGAATTGGGTGAATAGCACCATCCGGAAAAGGCGTCCCGCCAGTGAATAATTCAACTCCCGCCGAAGTCTCTAATGCATACCTCATATTATAGTCTCTCCAATATTTGTTCTGTTATTGTTTCGGGAGGCGGTGTCGGCACTATCTTTTTTCTGGCCGTTAACATGTTCCGCTGACCTCCAATCGTTCTTACATCCCTATCATAAAAATTAATATCCGTATTCGTTCCAAGTTCAGTAGAATTGTAAGCGTCGATTTCTAAGCCATGCGAAGCATCCAAATCTCTTACTCTACAATTAAACACTTCCTGTCTTTCACTAACATCCAATCCCCAAGGCACAATGGTAAAAGAAAGCCAAGACCTTATATCCGGGCCCAAGCCTCTATAATCTCCAACTACTTTAAATTTGTCAATCTCCTGTAACTCAACGGGCACAGTGGTTTGTTTTCTAAACTGATACGATCCAGTATTCGCCTCAATAAGAAATTCGTTTGCTCCAAAACCTTCTACGAATTTTGCATTAGCCTGATCTCCATATGGGCTATACAGGATCACTCTATTATACGTTTGGTAATCATGTCCGGCAGCGTGAACTCTGCTTAAACGATATTGAGTATTTAATAATGGAATACCTATAATTCCCATTTTCTTTTTCCTTTATGGTAGAACAAGTTTTCTCAAACCTCTTGGCCAAAGTATTAACGTTCCTTCTCCAGGATCGACGACTAACTGTGTAGATGCACCTGCAGAATATGCAAAGTACAAATCAATCGTACCTCTAAAAACATGTGTGCCATCCCCAAACCGAATTGTAAATACCGCACTCGGAAATGCATTATTATCCACATCAAAAATACCGTATACATATATTTGAGCTGTGTATGTAGCGAAATCTAGCAAGGCCGTGTTTATGGCTCCGTAATTTCCAAGGATTTCAAAATAGTTCATAAAATAGTGTCGGTCTGTTCCCAAGAAACGAAATGTCTGCGCATCATCTGTATATTCAAACTCCACTTGGCCATCCCATGTTCTTGGAGCAATCTCGAAAACCGGATTCCTGTAAGCAGTGCCATCTATTTCAACGAACGCTTCTGTTACGTTTAATCCTCCAAAGTCGGCACCACCACCAACAATTAATGTAAGCTCTAATTTCAAACGCATTCCATTTACTTTTGCAAGTGTGTCGATCACGCCTGAAATATTAGTGCAAGTATATTCTACATAAGACGTAGAATTAAAAAGTGCACCGCCAGCGTTCTGCCAGACAGAGCCATCCCAAATCCAAGCAGTCAGCCCAAATATAGTCGCATGGCCACTGCTTCCATCATATAACCGAGCTTTTACATGGACTCTAACATTTGTGGGTGTAAACGAAACGTAAATCGGGTCCATATCTTCAAATGTATAATATTCATCGTAATCATTAAGCGGAGCATCGGCCGCAATAGAAATATAATTGCTATCGCCGTCATCTACATCAATCCAAGGCTCTACTCCGGTATGCGTCCAATCTTGATTTACGTTTGTCCATCCCTCCACAGCTAAATCTTGGCTGATTGAATCTCCAGCCAAACCAGACAAAGCAAGGAATTTGAAATAAGCGCATTCAATAGTGCCTGTGGCTGGTACCGTATCTCCATCCCTGTATACAAACACAAATCGACCGCCTCCGGTAATCGTACCCGTAAATGTTCCAAAAGCAGCATTCACACCATTTAGATAAACTTGATTTCTGGTTGCTCCGACACCGTAGATCTCCATAGTGCCGGTTATGCTTAATTGCTGTTGTATATTCGCAACTGAGAGCCTTGTACCTGAAAACTCATAACTACCAGATACTAGAAAATTCTGAAAAGAGGCTGCAGACAGATTATTATTCACATATGTTTTATCAGTTCCAGAAAATTCACAAGTAGGATCGACACCTGTGCCAGTGCCAACAGAAAAGCTCCCTCCATCAAATAGCCAATTACCTTGGAATTCTATAGTATAGCCACCGCCACCAGTTGGGCCAAAATAGCCTTCGTGCTGTTCAAAGTCTCCTTGTATAATACCGCCTTGATATATCATCAACAAGATATGTGAGCAAGTGGCCTCCATTGTAAAATTGTCACAAATAAAAGAAGTATTCGCTACTACCAAAGCCTGACCATTGCCATCAAAGAATACATCGTTTGCCGCTGATGGCACTCCGGCTCCACCTGCGCCACCGCTGACGGATGACCAATTATTTCCATCATGCCAGTCGCTACTTGTACCTACCCAATACCGAGGCGGATTTGTAGTGGTGGTGGTAGTGGTTGTTGTAGAAGTTGTGCTTGTAGTTGTAGTTGTTGTCGACATTTTATTTTCTTAAAATAAGGTCCATTTTAAGGCTGACAGTTTGTGCCGATGCAAAAGTTATTTTCAAATATACATCGGTTCCATTTTCATTGTTAAATAAATTAAATCCGGAGAATTCCGATATTCTGGAAATTCCATCATTAATGTCATGAGCGGCAATATTATCTTCTGCCACCATGGTATCTGCAATAGTCATCAAACGGATAAACTCACTGCTTGCTCCGTCTATAATATAAGCCAAATCATTTGGGCTGAAATCGGTTTGGTCGTCAGGTGTAATGTTTGCGTCAGAACCAGTCGTAGCCGCTTCCAATTCTGTATACACAAGTTTTGCATCTGTTCTAAAAAAGGCATCTCTGCCATGCATCGCGGCTTTATTATAAAAGGTATAGGTGGCCCACGCGCTAAACGCTGCTCCTGGGTCTTCATCAATATACAAACGACCAAGTACAAGTTCCCGTATATCGCCAGTCAGAGGAATAGTTACATCTTCTTCAGCGCTTGCAGTAAAGTCGATATCTATACTTTGTGTTTCTAATTGGAACTTGTTAAGCTCTGAAGTTCCCATTTGTATTTCTCCTTATTTAATGCCGGGACCGTTAAGTCCCGGCACTCACCCTTTTGCGGAGCTTTAAAAGCCCGTCATTTCGTTCCGGTTAGAATCTCACCAAGCTTAACAAACTTGCCGGCAACACCGACACCTGCAGTAGCAATACCGATTTGAGTGGCCGGGTCCGTTATCTCAGGACCAGCAAGCCCAAATAATTCTGCTAGTGCGGCGACCGCAATTAATGCAGCGCCTGCAACGGTTTTCCAACCTTTCATTTTATCCATGATTCGCACCTCCTTTCACTTATACTCACCACTATACAGTAGTAGTCGTAGTGGTTGTGGTTGAAGTGGTTGTAATACTGGTTGTCGTAGTGGCATCCCTGTCGCGCTGTTTATCTTGCGTGGCATTTGAATGCGCCAAATGCGACGTGGTCGTATAACCTCTTTTTCTGCCTATCTTTGGCAAGGCCATTTGTCTGGGCCCTCTTCTTCTTACTCTTTTAATTGCCATGACCGCTCCATTTCGTCAGGTTGTATCAAGAAACATCAGGTATTGTCAGGAAACCTCATAAAGCATCAAGTTTTATCATGAAGCATCATAAAACATCAAGTTGTATCAGGAAACCTCAAGAAACCTCATGATTACTTCATACTGTTCAAAATGCCTTCAAGAAACGCCTTGATAACCTCGTTGTTCGCATTTTGCTTCGCAAGCTTTACGGTTGTTATCATGTCTCCGTTTTCCTGTTTTACCTTTTCAACTTCCAAACCCTCCAATGACTGATTAAATAACCGGCTATATTTTACTTCTACTCCCTCCGGTGTTACATAGCTCACAGTCGCGCAACTTGTCAATGTTAATATTATAAAAGCCAATAGTAGAATCATTTTCATTAGTTGTCCTCCCTCTGCATTAATTCTTGTTTAAGATATACGGCCAAATCCAAAACTTCCTGGTAGGCATCCAATAAAGCATCCCTTCCATTATGTGTTTGTAAAGTAGTCCCATATTTCTTAGTCCCTACAACGTCCCGTGCTTGCATGTCCTTAATAACTTCGGGTACTACGTCTCTTTTGCCATTTGTCGGCTGTGCTTGGCGCTCCGCTGCGTTTCTCACAATGCTCCTTCCTCATTTCGCATGTAATCGATTATATATTGCTTTGTATACTCCCACAATCCAAGTATATTTGTACAGAGCCGGTCCTTATCAAAGAACCATCGGCGAATGGAGCCTCTGCCTGTTTCGTCTTTTACAGTGGCCGTAATAATCATTCCGGTCAGGTCTCCGGTTCTATGTTTATCCAGCAACTCGATTAACAGGTCTTCTGTTGTCGTGCCTGTACAATTCAGGCGAACTATTTTTGGAGATGCTTGTTCCATCATATCCTCTGAAAAACGTTATGACTGTTCTTGGGTTTGCCACCACCGCTAGGGCTTTTCCTTTTTTGCGTGGTTTGCGATTCCTGTTTCTTGCTCCCGGCAACCTTGCGCATGGCAGTGGCTCTCTTTTGTTCTTCTGCCAATAGGCGAGCCGCGGCCTTCTTTGCAGCGCTTAAACGTTTCGGGTCTAGCTTAATACGTTCGGCCTCTGCCAAAGAATGGGCGTCGCTTTCGGCTCTCCACTTTCTTTCATCTGCACTTATACTCGGCATTGCTCTATCTCCCTCCCACATTACAGAACTCCCGTCATATTGTATATTGGCCGTCCTGTACAAAAGTATTGTAGTTGATTGTAATAAAGCTCACTAATGTGTCCCTGATTGTATAAGCCTTGGAGTTCTTCCTCATATGGATTATTTCCAAAGCGGTTGAAGTGTAAACGTAAAATCGAGCGAATGAATTTACAATTGGTAAATCGCGGGTCCCACTCAAAACCGTTCTGCTCACATACTGTAATAATCCCGGGATAATTATACTCCTCAACAAACGGGTGGCCAAAGCGAATGACATTACCTTTTAGTATTAAAGAGGTCTGTACTTTAGCTTGGCCGGATGGAAAATTACTGAGCGTGTTACCTGTGTAGATCATACGAATGCCAAGATCGACGGCTATATGAGCAGCGTTTATTTGGGCAAGCTTGGTGCATTTGCCACAAACGTCCGGCATCCCTTGTTTCTTGTTAGAAAAGAAATCCGTTATTATTTGCAGATGTTTCATGGGCTCGTGGTGAATGTAATGCTGGCATCCGGTAATCTCTTGGAGCTTTGTGAGGTTCTCCCAAGCAGCCTCGCTCATAAAGCCATTATCATTAGTGAACATTAAAATATTTTCGGCTCCAACGTTATCTGCCAGAAACATCGTCAGCGCGCAACTGTCTTTTCCACCACTGGCCATTACCATTACTTTCATGATTATTTATCCTGCATCAGTTGTTTTAGTATACGTTCGACATCTTCCTTTTCCAATAACAGACTGCGGTACGTGTCCAATACCGCCTGTGGCATATTGGAGCAGTCATGGCCATACCGATCTTCAAGCCTCCAAATACGCTCTTGTATATTATCCAGTTTGTCTTCCTGTATTTTCTGCTCAAGCCGGGTACTCAATCCCTGTATGGCCTTGTTAACGTCCTCCGCTTTTGCGATACGGTTGTCATACTGTACACCAAAAACGGTTAGTGTAATCACGGCGACAATGATTCCGAGATATACGGATATTTTAGTTGTCATGGTAATTACCTCTTCTTTTTCTTTTTTGTCTTTACCTCGCCCGGGTAAGATTTGCCATCCTTATATCAAATGTGCATATACCTGTTCCCGGAAAGCTTTTTTGTTCTAATGCGACCGCCGGCCGCTTTACATTTGTTGAATCCCGCTGGCATGTTCCTCACCTCCAATCATTGGTTCGTAACCATGTAAGGCGCTATCCATTCTGTGCGGCATTGCTTCTGCACAATCTATACAAATACGATAACGCTGTGATCCAACTTGTAATTGTAAATAAACCTCATTCGGAGCAATAGAGCCTTTACAATTACAGCATTTTGTCATGCCACCATAATTTGAGTTCTGTAATATTTCAAAGTTGACTTTACAAACACTCGCTGCCATATTCCTTCTCCTCTACAATACACGGACAGGCTCTTTCCAATTACCCATTTCAATCATGCCACTGGGCCGTGGTGCTTTCTTGAAGTTAAAGACTTCTACTTCTGTTGATTTCCAGCGCTGTAACACTGCCTCATATAACGGATGCTCAGATTCCTTCATCAACGCAACCCAGCGCCAAGCACCATAACCAAACTCCGAGCAGAATAACGTTTTCAAACCCAATGGCGCTCTATGTACCATGTTGACAAAGATGCTCCGGAAATCATAATCAATACCAACCTTGTCCAATGCCCATTCCCCGAGCATCGGCCTCCAATCGTCATATTCCTCTTTTGCTTGTAACCAGTAGACTTTTCCTTTGTACTTTTTCAACCTCGCGCCAATCTGCCGTAATACAATCCCATCAGACAAGGCCTCCAAGATATACTTGTGTTTCGTGATATCTTCGAACTCATCAAGGATAAAAGAAACGTGATTGTAACCGGGACTCCATATTTGGATTAAACCACTAATCCAGGTTCTTGGGTCTGGCGTTACATTACCATCCCAAAGCAGAATATCTCCGGTGCGCATGTTTGGCCTGTGCTGCAAATACAAACTTAAATCATTCATACTAAATCCTCCTGTTCAAATTGTTTAATGTTGTATTTATTTTGAAGCTGTCCAATATAGCCTCTGCTTACACCCAAGTGTCTAGCGGCTTCTGCCTGTGTTTCGTAACGTCTGGTTACTTCTGTAATATATAATTGTTTAATCGACTCAAGAACAGTATTCAAGGAAGTACGGGAGTCGGCCCAATCCACCAAAAGCATCCGGAGTGCTTTTTCTTTTTCAAATACCACATCGACTTTTTCTTCTTCTGGCGGTGCCTCCAATAGTACGGGTGCTGGTGGTGCAGAAGCATTATCAAGAAGCTTTAAAGCCTTTACGACGTTTAGTGTTACCTTGTGTGAGCGAACGCTTTGCAATTGGAAGATATTAACGCCGTCTTTCTGTACGGCCCGTGTCATACTTACACCAAGATTCTGGATTGCATTAATATCTGGTGTATTATCCGGTTTCTCTTCCTCTGCCATTAATATATCATAAAGGCATTCTTTCAAATTGATTATGTCACTGTCCAAAATTGCTTTTGTGTTTATAAGCTGATCCATAATGCTCCTGACCGTCCTACCAGTTTTTTGATGTTTCATGATGTTCTTTGAAGCTTCATGATAAAACCTGATACTTCATGATGTTCCTTGATGTTTTTTGAACCTGCATGACGTTTCATGATGCTTCCTGAACCTACATGATGCTCCTATTATTTCCAATACTTTTGGCCGGACCTTACATACCGTTTTTTAAGCGGCCATTCCTTCCAAATGTAATATCCAATCCCATCGGTTAAATGCGTTAATTTCAAATCGTCTTTCTTTTCAAGTTTTCCTGATCCGTCGTCTGTTACCTGTACTCCCTCAAAATCCGTTACAACATGTGGTGCTTTTCTTGGGTCTACCATTAAACGTATTTTACCGGAAGTAGACATGAGCCTTGCATTCACGGAATTTACACGGTCCCGTTCTCTTGGGTTTGCTTTGGGTACTTTAAAATGAACTCTGTTTAAACCGAAATGATTTCCAAGGACTTGTTTAATTAACTGCCAATCGGAGCCTTGTACCTTTGCGCTACCTTGAGCACCACCGGCTGAATCGCCATAACAGATAATAAGGCCTTCGTGACGGCCCCAATCATTAATTAACTGGTTACAGACTTTGATTGTATTAGAGCCTCTTTCTATCCAAACTTCGCCAATTACACCGGAGCCAAATAGATTGGAGGGTTCGGGTAAACTTTGCTGTTGAATAACACTGGCGGTCCCGGGCGCGACATTAAAGTCAAAGCAAAATATCAGTGTCGCTTTTTTATTGTATTGGAGCCGAGCACAATGTAACTCTTCTTTGAATGGATAATAGGCCTGTCCTGCAAAGTGAATAAAACTGGCTTCGTATTCCTGTTGAAATGTAAGTTCGTCTAAATCACGTCGCGCTGCTTCAATCTCTTCTGGTGGGAGTATATCAGCCGATGGCCACCAAAAGGCGTTCCATTCAGGTATCTTATTTTCCTTGGTTGCTTTTGCAAATACCTCCCGGGCATGTTTATCCAATTCATAATAATGATTCCTGCCTTCAGGTACTCCAATGAAATCGCACCATCCTTTACGGTCTGATAAAGAAGGTCTTACATGCTCCGGCCAAGCTTTCTTTTTCATGTTACCGATTTCATCAAGTATACCGCCGTCCCATGGTGAACCTTCTATACGTTCCGGTTTATCCATTCCTAGTACATGTATTTCAGCTTGGTTACGCAGGAATATTGTTAATGCTGTTTCGCTTGGTGGTTTTTCCATGTTATGGCCACCAACCATTATTTTTAGATCATCCCAATAGATTCTTTTTGCTTGATCCCGGGTAGGTGCGGCTGCGAAAAAACGTGGTGTAGGAAACGGTGTGCCTAGAAAGGCTCTGGATACAAGTTTACGTTTGCCTGCTATTTCCGTCTTGCCTGATCTACGGCCTGCAGGAACAACATTAAAACGAGAACGGGAACTCCACAATCTTGCTTGTTCCGGATGATAACATAATCTATACAATCGGCTTTGTCGTTGTGCTTCTGCTATTTCGATTACGTTACTCATTAGACGTTTCCTCTTCTTCCGGATTCAATGGAACGCTGCCTAATATAGTATCCAAATGATTCTTGAATGCTTCTGCCTGTTCCTTTGGGTTAGATTCGTTATCGTCTTTTGATTTGCTTGGGTCTGTTAAGCCGAAGTGTTGTGCGAGTAATGCAAGACAGGATTTCTTATCTACTAATTTAAACTTTACTTGACGTGTTCCGTTACGGTTGATTACTTCTGATATTTCCTGTATGCAATAAGCTTGTTCTCTTGTGAGGTCGTCTGAGTCTTTGAGTTCCAATGATAAGTTATCAAACTCCATAAAGTCTAAGATATTTGATGATGCAAGCACTAAAAGTTTTCTTATTACCTCATCTCCGTTAATACGCAATCGCTCCATTCGTTCCCTTCTTAACTGTCCTATTCTGTAAGCAACATTAGGGCGATTGTATATCTGATAACAGGCTACTTTTCCGCTTGCTCCCTCTCCGGTGTAACCTGCTTTTTTATAGGCTGAAAACTTGTCTGGTACCTCCATTGAGGTGTATATGTTACATAGTAATTCTTGGCGCTCATTCAATGGTTCTTTCTCAGCGCACGGAACCTCCATTCTGGTATATTTTCTTTTTGGTAATTTACGTTTTTTTGGCATATCTTCTGACTTGAAACGGGTTAAAAGATAATTGTCCAAAATGTACAAAAAAAGCAAGGACTTAGTCAAGCAATTTTTTACTTGACTTTTTGTAAAGTCCAATATATTATGGCTTCGGCTGGTTTGGATCATTTTTAGTTTTATATTCCAATTATTTACACAAAGAAGAAAACAACTGACCATTACAATATTTTGAGGACTGGGCTAGTGCCAAAAAGCCCAATGAGATACAGTTTTTTAAGGAAACCCAATTAAAGTTGTAACAAAGCCGTTTAAGGTGTTAAGAAAGTTAAAAACGGGCATTCGGAGGTGTTTTATGCACAACTTGAAGAACGAAATTATCGACATACTCCAAAGCATGATCGACATGTTACAAATGGAAACGGACGATGCAGAAAAGTTAATTTCCATTCCTGTTGACTGTTTGATTATAGACAAGGAAGTAAATAAAAAGCTCAAAAAGCTTTGGGACTATGAATACAGAAAACAATGGGGCGTCGAGGAGGAGGAAACATGGTTGACAAACGAGCAAAGAGATTTGGAGATACAAAAACCCGAAGAGTAATTAAGCGCCGGGTACTGAAAAGAAGGCCGATCGTAAAACCGGAAAAAGAAGTCTACAATTTCCTTACCAAGGAAGAAGCTTCGAAAGTAAAATTACCTCCGAAAAGCGAACGTATGGTCAAGGCGATTACAAATATGAACGGTTATTGTGTTATCGCGCCGGCCAATGTTATTCGCCAGCATATTACTTACGATATTATGCACAGTTTAGGTAGAATTGTTAAATGGCGATTTCTAACAAAAGCAGAATTGGAGGCCTAAGATGCGCAAAACCAAATTACATGAAATTGATTATAAGACGGCCAAGCTCAAGCCAAAGCCAATCAAAGGCGAATTGGGTTATTTGCCAGCCGGAAGGTGGTTGCCTGTATCGGCCGCGGCGAAATATGCCGGTTGTACTCCCCAAACGGTTCGGCTTCTGTATTTTACCGGCAGAATTAAAGGCCTGCTATATGGCAAAGGACCGCTGTTGGTTGATGTCCAATTCTTGCCGGGTTTTCTTAAACGGTCCCGCATAAAGGAAATATAAAATGGCTATTGAACTGCGTGAATTGCTATCAATTTTGAGTATGGGAATCGGTATTGTACTTTTTTTGTGGTTATCGCTCAAATAATGCTTGACTTTTGATCGGTTTGTGCCGATAATATATATTACTTACGAGGCATCCTAAAAAAGTTCACAAAAATGCACAAGCACATGCACAAAAACATCCAGTTAAAAATCACAAAATGGGTTATTTTTACCAAATCATGGGTGAAAATGACAGATTTTGTAATCGTGTAACTGTGTAAGATTATTAAGGAATCATGACGAACCGTGATTTTCATGGCAATTTTTGGGTTATTTTCAGTATTTAACCCATATAAAAAAGGTTATACTCATGATCATCGAAAAACTATTGTGTAAGTCGTTAATATGCTTAAGGAAAAAACTTGATTTTTTCTGTGTTTTTTTCACAGTTTGGCATACCGATTGCAATAGTATATAATCAAGTTTGAACGTTACATTGCTCATTGACAGGTAGAACAAAACGAAGCGGCGAGACGGAACGGATCACAACCAGAAGCTGCGGACAGAATAAAAAGCTTGGATCAGGGAACCGGACTTAAACGAAGCGGCGGCAGGGAACCAAAGCATAGTGACCCGGGAGACCTTAGCAAGCGAGCCGAAAAAACGCAAGCTTAATGCTTGCAAGGTACGAGCTAACTTTTAGCTTTTACCTTATAAGCATTAAACAGTTTTTGAAACTTAATACCTATAATCAAATAGGAGGCCATATAAATGGACCAAAATAGATATTTCGGTATCGAAATCGAATGTATTAGCCGGGTAGCCGGTCATCAGTTAAGTACCAAAATTAATCAGGCTTTTCGTGATAACAATATAGAGCATGATTGTTCGACCGATAGTTACGGTCACAGTCGCGGCAATAACCGGACCCATTGGGGAATTAAGCCGGATAGCTCAATTAATAGTACGGCAAGATTTCGCCATGCTTGTGAAATCGTTAGCCCGAAGCTCCAAGGCGATGAAGGCCTTAAGGCTCTGAAGGTGGTTTGTGATGCCATTGACGGTTCTGTTAATGTTAACCGCTCCTGTGGTTTGCATGTTCACCACGATATCCGCAACAGCGAAGATGTAAGGCACCTTGTTAATGCTTGGATCGACAATGAAAAGTATTTCATGCAAGTAACGCCGCGCAGTCGCCGTGATAATCGTTATTGCAAAACATGGAACAGCATTCATTATGGCCGTTCGCCTCAGAAACTTAGTGTTACCGAAACCGGGCGCGTTAATAAAACGCAGATTGATAACAAAATCCGGAACTGGTGGCATAACTCAGTCGGTACTCGTTACACGACCTTAAATATGGAAGGTTACTTGTACCGTGGCGCGGTTGAAATTAGGCTTCATTCTGCAACTTACGAATATACCAAAATGGCGAATTGGATTATAGCGACTCAGGAATTCGTAAACAAGGCACTTATGCAGGAAATGCCGGCAAGCGATTCTTTTGATGACTTTTGCGACAAGCTGATCAGCTCCAATAGCACCAGTGCCAGAGTAGAAAACGTCCGCAGAGCTGCCAATGTTTCTTCCGAATACCATATTCACCCGGATGCTAAAAAACAGAGGCTCCCTCGGGAAACTTCCAAACTTGGTGTTATTGCTCGCATGGTACTTGCCGGCGGTCATACTAAACAGGAAATCGCCGATAAATTGAGGGAACAGTTTGGTGCTGAAACCGCAGCGGACTCTACCAGTTATGAGTTTCGCGTAACCGCCAAGATCGCTGACATGGCAAGCCTGAAATATGGCTTTGGCTGGAACGTGATTACAAGGCGTGGCCGTTATTACGTCGTTCCTTTAAGGGATGACTTGGTGGCCGAGGATACGGTTATAGTAGAGGCGGTCGAAACCGCGCCTGCTAATGTCGACCAGTTAACTATCAACGCAATCAGCTGGATGCGTACCAGACAGGCGCATTTCGGTCATCTTAACAATTAATAAAATATGGGAGGCCTTGTGCCTCCCATAGGAGGTCAAAATGCCAGACATATACTCACAAAAAGTAGCGGTATTTAAAGCAGCCTTTTCAAACCAAATAACGAGCCAGAAACACAGGTTAATTAAGGAAGCAAAAAAACAATATGGCCAAGACATCAAACCGACAGATAAATGCGAACGATTAATGGATGGCTTTATGTTTACGCCTAACTCATTAATGCTGGTTTTTAATGTTCAATTAGAAAATGGTTTATGGACGACAAAAGCAGTGCAATGGAAACCCAAATACTTGGAGGACTAAAATGATAACAATAACATTACCTAAATTATTACAAATCGTAAACGAGTCCGGGTTTTTCCCAAAGCCGAAAACATTGCGCGAACTTATTGATGCGACTTTGGACGGACAGGATGAAGGAACTGGCACTTGTGCCATTAAATTTAATACAAAGGCCGAAGCCGAAAACTTTGTAAAGTACCTGAAACGGGTACTCGGCAACAATGCCAAGTCCAAAGGCAAAAAAGCTTTTATACATGTAATCATAAATGACGAGGAGGACAAACCATGACGCAGGAAACAATGCCAGAAAGGCCGGAAGTAATGGCCAAAATGCCGAGCCAAGATGAGTTTTTAAACCGAGCTATGAGGCTCGGCGTATTAGGTGAAGACGGTTCTGTAGACTTTGCAAAACTAGACGAATTGGGGAGCGTACCTCAAGACGAACTTAATTAGGAGGTTTTAAAAATGAGGCAAGGCGAAATCAAAATGATTGACAAAGTTTTTGTATATGGTACATTAAAGGTCGGGCATGCATTGGCGTATCAACTAGACGATCTGCGAACAAGCAGCAAAGAAGGCTATATCAAAAACGCTGTTATGTATAGTCTGGGCCCATACCCGGCAATTAAAACCAAGAACATCCCGGGCCGGCGCGTATATGGCGAGGTTCATACTTACAAACAATTTAGAGAGGTACTCAGGCGCTTGGACCAGATTGAAGGCTTTAATCCTGATAAGCCAAAGACCTCTTTTTACTCACGTGAAATTACAACCGTATATATCGAAGGCGAGGAACCAGTCGAGGCCCATGTCTATACTATGAATAACGGATGGCGGAACCTGGGCGACGACCAAATAATTCAATCAGGCAAATGGGAGGGACGGGAATGAGCGAGTTAACAATGACAGTTTCTGAAGAACTGAAAAGCGACTTGGATAATGTGGTGGAGGAAATTGCCACCGGATTAATTGAGGACTTTGACCTATTCGAGGACGACAAAACATTGAAAGCGGCTTGCCAGTACGTATCGGCCCGGCTGCTTGAAAAAGCCAGAACATTATAACAGGAGGGCGAGATGCAACCTAGAGCTGAATACATTGGCGCGATGGACGGAGTCGACAGTAACGGAAATCTGATACCAAATGCTTTGAGATTGTATAACGTTTTTAATTGCCCGGGCTTTTCGTACGGGACGACATTGGCAGAACAAACCATTAGAAATATTCCTAACATAACAATCATTGAAACAAAGGAGAATTAATACCATGGAAGAAAATACTTTTGTAAGACCGGAAATGCTGTTTAAGAAAAAAGCGATCAAGGCACTTTGGGCGTTTCGCAAGAAACGGACTTATAAACCTCATGTAACGCAGGAACAAAGGCTTGAGGCAATGCAAGAGCTTGTCGTTGGTCTGGCTGAAGCTTACGAGCTGGAACCAGCGCCTGAAGTAGTCGCCGGCCCATTGGATGGTGGTAACAGCGGAGCGAGCCATATACTGCGGCCACATAGCCGCTTTAATGAAACAGACCGGCATAAAATTGTAATGCTCGGCAAACTCAGCATTATTACTTTATTGCACGAATTTGCGCATTGTATTGGCAAAGACCAAATGGGTGCGCAGGTTTTTGCTATTAACCTTTTTCGCAAGGTTTATCCGACTCAGTTTGAAAAGCTTTGTCTTGACGGCGGCATGTTTGTAAAGGAAGAAAACGTCGGCGACAGGCCAAACCAGCGTGATATCATGACCGCTTTATTCGGCGGTCCGTCACCAATGGACGGAAACCTTCATTAAACATTTATGCTCTGTATACAAGCTGAAACGTTTGTATACAGGCACAAGCGTTTAATGTATAATAATAAAGGAGGCCAAAAATGCCAAAACAATATAAAAAGTTTTTATATAGACAAGCCCAAAAATTTAAATGTAAATGCGGAAATAGAATAACCAGTAACCATTTTCCAGTTGATTGCATACACTGCGGCATAGTTTATACTCACTCAAAAACAATGCTAAAAATAATTGATGCCGCTGCCAGTACAAAAACCATCAGCCAATTCAATGATTGGATTAACAGTCACGAAGGGCGCGCCGGCAAGGTAATCGATTACATTATTTGTAAAGCCGGTTTTACTCGCAGTGATATTTGGAAAGCCTTAAAAGGGAGGATTTAACCATGTGTGGGATTTACGGTTACTTTGGAAAAATAAAAGAAGGTTGCCACGAGCAGGTTTATAACCTGATTAAAGCGCTGGCAATAAGAACAGAAGTTCGCGGGACTGACTCGATTGGCTATTATGCCAGAAACGAAAACTTTGAGTTTTCCGAAAAAGAGGCGGTTAGTGCTTCTGAATTCTTTGAATCTAGTGAAGACCTTATAATGGAAGCCATTACCCAGGAACAATGTTATGTGTTTTTAGGACATAACAGAGCGGCAAGTGTTGGCGCAGTTACGTCGACAAATGCACATCCTTTTATTGGTAATAAAATTGTCCTCATGCATAACGGAACCTGCAGGCAAATTTTTAAAGTTGCCAGCAAAAAGGCCTTAAAAAACATGAAAGGCCAAACGGACAGTGAGGCTTTAATGTGGCATTTTAATGAGGTCGGGCCACAGCATTATTCGTCATGGCAAAAGCTTGATACATATGCCACCGTAATTTATGAATATGAAACAAACCGTGTATATTTCGCCCGGGATTTCTGGAGACCATTAGTTATTTATGATCTGCGGGAAACGTTGGGTGTTAGGATTTTCGCAAGCACAGAAGCCATTGCGACAAAGGCCTTTGACGACTGTGGTTTATCGACAGACGATTACAAGCACTTTACTCTAAAATCATTTAACTTGTATTATACTGATATAACCGACGGCGAATTACACCGCCTGAAACGTTACAAGATTGTTAATAACGTTTATACAGTGGATAGTGATGGGGAATCTACGCTAGTTCAGCATGCTAAAAAATGCAAACCATTTCATGACCAGTCAAAGCCGACAATAATTCGCCGGCCAAAACAAACAAAGGCGGAACCAGAATCCGATATTCCGCCTTACTTGGAAATCTATTATGAGGAGCAAGAGAGAAAGAGGCAAGAACGTTTAAATGCCTCTATGGTTGTTCATAATAACGATTGATATTTTAGGAGACATTAAATGCCAAAAATAAACCCAAACAACACAAAGCACCAAAGGCAATGTTCAAAATGCCAAGAAATAAAACCATTAACAAACGAGCATTTTTCTTATAATAAATGTATGCCTTATGGTTTCAATTATGTCTGTAAACAATGCTTTTTAAAATATTATAATAAGTTGGAGAGCAGTAAAGCTGCTCAAAAACGTTATGACGCGTCTGAAACAAGAAAAGCTACTAAAAAACGTTACTTCGCATCTGAACAAGGCAAGGCTGCTCAAAAACGTTACAGAATCTCTGAAAAAGGTAGAGCTAACGCCAAACGTTTCAGAACAACCGAAAAAGGCAAAGCAAGAATGAGGCGATCAAATAAATCCGAGTCATACTTGAGGAGCCAAAAAAATTGGCTACTAAAATTCCCGAAAAAGCATCGCGCTATCCGTTATGTTAGAATTCTTATTGCTTTGGGCGAACTTGTAAGACCAGACCGGTGTGAGGTATGCGGTAAAAAGCTTCGCATATAGAAGGCCACCATAAAAGCTACAAACGAAAGGATTGGGGCGATGTTATTTGGTGCTGTAAACCTTGTCATTGGACATTAGACGAGGAACGGCGGGAAAAAGAAAAAAAGGCCGCATAACAAAACTAATACTTTAGTATTAGATGCGTCTAATACTTTAGTATTAGATAACAGGAGACCAGCATAATGAAAATGGTACTAGCTTTTATATTAATTGTAATGGCCTCTTCTTCATGTTCTTTTACACCATGCATAATTCAGCCGCCTGTTTATACGGGCGGTGTGGTGCCACCAAGAATAAAAAAGGCCATATATAAAATGGGTCCAATGAAGGATTATAAATTTCATCATGACACCGCTACCTTGTATGTTAAGGTGGACGGAGAATGGCTTAAATTAAGGTATTAAAAGGAGGTTTGACAATGACATCATCTTCGTTTATAATTTATTCGCTTGCAAGTATTGGTTCAAGCATCATAGCCTTAACGATTTGGGCATATGTAGATGGGTTTGTTACATGGCCGAACAGTATGGTTTCAGCTTATTTCTTAGTGGAGGCTATACGAAATAGATAAAGGAGTAACCAATGCAAAATGAAATTGTATTTACTCCGGGAATGTTTGAAGATTTACTCGACGAGCATTTCATGGAACCAGTTGAAAAGATTAAAGAGAAAAAACGCCATGAATTAGTGTATATGATGGGAACTGCAAATCCAGATATTGACGTTTATATACACAGTACAATTCACACCCAAACAGGAAAAAGCAATCCAAAATGGAAGGCTATTAAAGTGACTTGTTTTGACACTTTAAATGCTAGGACCATAAAGACAGAACGGTTCTTGCGCAAAGGCTCTGTCGATCGTCTAATAGTAATGGTAAAAAACTTTATTGAGAATACCATTAATAACCTTGAGCAGGTGCCTTTTATTTCATGGGAGTATGTAAAGGCAGTCTTGGAAGCAACGCCTTCAAATGAGTTTGTAGACAGTTTGAAAAACCAATTGGAACAACGAGGTACATTAACAAACAAACAGCTTGCTTACATTGTGGGCGACAGGACGCCAAATAACCGGCCGACAATGGAGGCTGAGTTATTAAGGCGTATTCCCAATTTCAGGGAACGTTTTGAACGTCAGCGTATTCAGGAAACAGGTACCGCGCCAGAGATGCCCGGTAGGTTCGAATATCGAGGCACTGTAACAGGTCGTATCCGTTCGCAAAGGCCTAATTTCCAAGAGCTGGCACGTAATTATTCAGCACCAACACAACGACATTTATTTGAGCAAGAGTATATGGGCGATTGGAACGTGAGACGCCCACGCTTAAATATTGAAGCACAAGGCCTCACTCACCCGGAAGGACTTTCAGGCCTTGGACAAGATATACATGAGTATGAACTGGCATTAAGAGGAGCAAATGGGATGCTTAGACGGCGTTTTAATTCACCAGATGCAGACGATGAAGAATTAGGTGCGTTTTATGATGCCGTACAGAGATTACAAAATTCATTAAGGAGGATTAATACAAATGGAAAAGTTCTTGTTTTTGATAGTAGTGATAATACTTTTAAGCTCGTCATGCCGGACGATGCAACCGAGTTTCAACACCTTATTGTTGCCAGACCCGATCAACCCTAATCAACAAATTCTTCGGGAGGATGGCAAAACAAAAGCGTACATTAAAAAGGATATGCTTTTCCCGGACCGTTATAGAGTGCAAGCACCAAATGGGAAAACATTATATACAGTGAAACCGGACGTGCTATTTCCTGATCGTAAGATAATAACTAAGGGAGCCTTTTAACATGCCTAAAAAGAAGAAAAAGGTAAAAGCAGAACTTACATGTCGATATTGTGTTACATTCGCGGCAAGCCCAATTCTATACTCGCATAACTCTAAAAACACACAAACGTCGAGGCAATGTAGACATTCAAAACAACCAGTGTCTACAGATGATCCCGCTTGCAAAGAATTCGAGGCGGTAAAATGGTTTTATTGTGATTTCTATGATCATAGAGTTACAATATACATGTGCAAGAATCGCCGGTTACATAAAACTATTGATTATGACAAGTGTGTAAAATGCGGCCAAAAACCCGAGCTGGATATTATTTATCAAGCAATGCCTGACCGTCCGGCTCGGGTCTTACCAAATAGAAACCCGCCCAAATCCACTTCTAATTTTCAGCCATCAAAAACCACTGTTCGTAAAATAGTAAAGCGTCAAGTTAAACCAGAAGATAAAAAACGTAAGATTGTGAGGAGGGCTGTAAAATGAGCATATCTAAACAGCAATTTGAAAAGCTTATTACAGCATATGAGTGTGTCGAACCTTATTTACATCTCATCTTCCAAGAACATGTCCCGCTAGACGACCCGACTGTAGATCTACAAGTACAGTCTCCGGACCCGGAAGACATTTTACATCTCAACCAATGTTACGAGAAATTGAGTACCAATGCCAAGGACATTTTGGATTCTCTAGTATTTAACTGGGATACAGATATGATCGACAAGTTAAAAAAGGTCCGGGTAAATGGCAATATTTTAAAAGGTAATAACTTGGACCTAATACTGACCAAAGAGCGGGTCCTAAAGTACCTAAAAGGCCTTTATGGGACGACCGAGGCCTTAAGAGTTTATAGGGAAATTAGCAATTATTTTAAAAGCATATAAAAAAAGTAAAAAAAAAGCTTGCAATACCAAAATATTTAATTTATAGTCCTTGCTTTCGGTACCAATGTAAAAAGAGGCCGGCATGCCAGCAAAAACAAAATACATAAAACATATTAAGGTAAAACAAATCGATGGCGCTTGGTGCAAAGTGTCGCCGCAGGACCGCCGGCATTTTGAAGACGTTTTGTCTTATAATTATACATGGTACAAAAAGACAAAATATAAAAATGAACCGCGACATGAGACTGGTTTTATGATCGACAGGCGACGTAACGAATTTTTACTTGGCTTGTTACCAATTATTAAACAGCATCTACGAAAGAAAAACATTGGAATCAAAGTTACAAAAAGCGAGCTTGCCAAATCAGTTGAGACCTTTAAACCAACCGCAAAGCCCTTCCTTAATGGCATTACATTCCGGCCAGACCAAATCGAATTAATCGAAAAAGCAATCAGAAGAAAACGAGGCATTATCAAGTCTCCCACTGGCTCCGGAAAAACCATTATCGCCATGGGGATTTCAAGCATGTTCCCACCAGAAGCTAAGATTTTATTTCTGGTACATACAAAAGACTTGCTATCACAGACAGTAGACGAATTCAGATCCCATGGTTTCAAAAACGTTCAAATGATTGGTGGTGGCGGTGATAAAGCAATCAATCCGGATACTAGAATTGTAGTTGCCACCAATTTGAAATATGTGAGATTAGTAAAGGCAGACCGGGATTTAGATACTTATTTTTCGCTTGTTATAGTCGACGAGGCTCACCATGCAAGCGATATTAAAAACAGTTACGGCACCATTTTAATGTTGAATTGGGCACCGTATAAAATCGGCTTTACAGCTACACCGCATTCAAAACAAAACGATGCATATAAACAGCTATCATCCGCGGCTCTAATAGGTCCGGTGATTGGCGAATTAACAATTGAGGAAGGGATTGAATTGGGTATTATTGCCAGACCGAAGCTCACCTTGTTACCAGTACCGCACGAAAGGCATATTGGTGATTTATATTCTTACAAAGATATCTACCCGGCAGGCATTACAAACAATAAAACAAGAAATAAACTCATTATATCTACAATTGCGAAACGGAACAGGAATAGCAAATCCGTTTTAATTATGGTTAAAGAGATTCAGCAAGGAGAAAACCTTGTCGACATCGCTGAAAATATGGGAGTACCCGTTACATTTTTACAAGGCAGCACCTCGGCAATTGTCCGGAACAAAGTAAAACGTTTATTTAGTGAAAAGATGATAGGCGCTGTGATTACTACCGTTATTTGGAAAGAAGGTATTAATATCCCAAGCTTGGATTGTGTTATTAATGCATGTGGTGGCAGAGGCGAAATTCAAACATTACAGTTCACCGGCAGAGGTCTCCGACGTACAGATTTAAAACATACTGTTGAAGTAGTGGATTTTTTAGACCCATATAAATTCCTAGCTCAACACACTGTAATGCGATTACAGACATATGCGCGGAACGGCTGGTTGTAAGGAGGAAAACCAAATGTATAATTATTTTAAATATGACGATACCTGCTTATTTATAAAATGTAATCTTATGCATTATAAATAAGCAGTTATGGCATATTCAAAGTTTAATATTATTAAGTTTTTAGACGACAGGAATATTCCTTGGTGGGATGAAGGCAATAATATTTCACAGGGATGGATTGGAACGCCTTGTGTATTTTGTACAGACCATTCAAACCATATGGGAATCAACCTTGACAGGTTAAATTATTCCTGTTGGCTTTGTCATGCCTCCGGTCGGGCAATTGATTTCATAATGGCCATAGAAGGCTGCGATGAACGGGATGCCCGACGTGTAATGGCCCAATATCGGGAGGATGGATTTAGCGGCGGTACCGAACCAGCACCACCCTCTGGAGCCGGCGCTGCACAGACCCGGCCTCGGTCTGGTTCCATTCTCCCGTCTTCCATTGTCGACAAATGGCCCACACCTCATTTATCTTTTCTTTTCAACCGAGGCTACCGGCCTGTAAGAAAGTATATCAACAAATATGGTCTGCTTCCAGTACATACCATTGGACGGTACCGATTCCGCATTATTATCCCTGTCTATCTTAACAACAAAATAGTTAATTTCACCGCGCGCGACGTAACAGGCAAAGCAAAAGAACGTTATTATCATTGTTCAAACAATAATGCTTTGATTCCACGCCGGGAGCTTTTGTATAATTTGGATAATGCCACTGGTGATAATATTGTATTGGTTGAAGGCCCAACAGACACATGGTTAATTGGTGATGGCGCTGTTGCCACTTTTGGAACCCAGGTAGCAGATGAACAAATTGATTTAATCCGGGAACGTAACTTTAAAAAGGTGTATATCTTATTTGACAATGAACCGGAAGCTCAACAAGCAGCGCAGCGGGTTGCCGCTCGTATTGCTTATGTGGTGAAAGAAGTTGAAGTGCTTAAGCTGAACGACGAAGCCGATCCCGGGAGTATAAGCCAACAGACCGTTCAGCAGATTAAAAACCTCTTGAAGGAATAACCGGAGTCACTCCGGAGTCTAACCGGCGACACTCCGGCGACTACCGGGCGACCATCGAAAGGCCACAGAGAGGCCACAGAGAGTCAGTAGAGAGGAGGCATAATGGGCGAGTATGAAAAGCACCCAAATTTTATGAATTGGGTTTCAGAATTGGGCCATCATCCAAGCATAATACTAAACTATATTGTAAACAATTGGAAGCATTTTTGTGAAGGCGACAAACACAAGCAGTTCTTTATCATGGCACCTCGTATCACTGAGCAATTATGCCTATCAAAAAGCGCTTTCTACAAGCATAGAAAAACACTTGAAAACCAAAACCTGATCCAAGTTTACAGATATGGAACACGGGATTATCCGTATTACCAAATCAACTTTGATCACGAATTATTACGCAATCATGACAATTATTATTCGGGACCACCGGAGACTAAAGGAGACTCAAAAAGACTAAGAAGGCGACCTAAAACCAAAACTAAAACTAAAACCAATAAATTGCTTTCTAAAGAAAGCAATATCGAATCTAGCGATTCGATGAATGCTTCTTTGAATAAAAAGGACAAAAAGAAAAAACGTGTTTTGGTACGTAGAAAACCCAAACGTATCAAAAGAACACGTGTATCAACAAGCCAATATGAAACACATGCCATTACATTGCATGACTATTGGAAAACCGAACTTGGCTTGTCTGGCCATAATGAAGGCTCTGACAATTACTATGAAGGAATACGATTGGCCACTGAAGCAATTAAACGCCACTCATTGCCTAAACTGCAAGTAGCGGCCGCTTTATACAAAGAATTGTTTGATCAATATATGGCGAGTCGATCAAGAAGTATGGCCGGCTACAAGGTAACATTCCGGGAGTTCTTTAAATACAATCATTTTGTCAAACAGTTGATAACCAATAACAAGCGAAACCGATTACGTGGACAAGGCAGTATGATGAACATTTGTTTGAAAGGCAAGAACAAGGCTTACGAAATTATCATTGGCGTACCAAACGATCCGCACCCGGAAAGTACGGAGCTTGTAAGACGGTTATATAAAGAAATGTTCCCGAGCACTAATGGCACTTCCCAGCTCCCGCAATACGAAGCTGGTTTTCGTAAAATAGTTTCAAACATGCAAAAGCTAATTCGACAGTATGGTTCATACATGACGTATGACGCATCCCCAAAACCCAAAACGTATAAGATGGTAGTTCGGTTTTTTAGATTCTTAAGACATGAAAATTTTAGGCAGGCAAAGCCACCTCATTACTTCGCCAGCGACAGTTGGACAGCGCAGTTTGTAAGCTGGTTATATAACGAGCACCTATTGGACAGACCACGAAGAGGTAGAGATGCCCGGAGTAACTAGGAATAGACCTGTAAATACAGATCTGCAAAAGAATATAATAACGGCCATGATTGTCGACACAGATTTTATAAAGCGTATCCGACCACTATATAAAAGCGAAACCGGAAAAGTATTTGAAGTTGAATATTTGGATAAAATAGCCGGTTGGATTACAGACTATTATGACGAATACTTGCAAGCACCGAACTCCAATATGCAAGATATATTGGATGCCAAAAAGTCTTTCATGTATAGGCAGGAAGACAGTATCAAAACATACAAGCTTATAAAGGCTTTCTTGGAAGACCTCAACGAACGTTACGTAAACGGCGAATATAACCGGGAGTTACTGATTCAAAATGCTACTGATTATTTCCGCATACGTAATTGGGCAAACTTTCACGCACAAATGCAAGGCTATATTACAACGAGTAACTTGTCCGCCTTGACTCGTCTACATAATGAATTTACAGATGTACAAGGCGATTTATCGGCAAACCGTGCCGTGACACCGCAAAACATGAGGGAAATGATGAATACATCAAGGAACCAAAGAATTGTCTGTTTCCCGGGAGCGCTCGGGGATCACGTTGGCTGGTTTGAAAGAAGCTGGCTTGTAGGCATAATGGGCCCATTTAAACGTGGAAAATCTTTTTGGTTACAATACCTCGCGCATTTATGCTGGGAAGAAAACTTGAATGTCGCATTGGTAAGCTTGGAAATGACTGAACGTACATTAGCAACCAGAATCGCGCGATACGTTTCCCAAGAACCGCAACCGGATTCAGATGTAACGGAAAGAGGGATGCGACGTTATACTCGTTTATATGGTGACAGAATGCGTTTGTTTGTATATCCATGTTTTTCTGCCACCATCGATATGATCTACAATGACATTATACAAGAGCAGCAGACTTCTGATTGGGAATGTGACGTGTTGATTATTGACCATGGCGATATTGTACTTCATAACGAAGGCTCTACAAGAGAAGGTTTAGATGCTATTTGGAAGTCTATGAAGAAAATAGCAGAGGAACAAAACTGGTTAGTAGTAACCGCAAGCCAAACAAACAGGCAAGGGACCGACCGGGAATTAATCACGCAATTGGATACCGCAGAAGATATCCGGAAAATTGCTCATTGTGATTGTATGCTCGGTTTAAACCAAACCCAGGAAGAGCGCGATAATGGCATCATGCGCATTAACGTTATAAGCCATCGACATCGGGAATTCTTTCAGAACAGAGCAGTAATGGTCGAACAAGATTTGGCCATATCAAATCCTTGTCGTCGTTCTTACGTAGATCGAGATAGGTGATAAAATGCGAATGTTATTTTGGTGGTTGTTGATAGGTACTGGTTGCGTATTTATTTGGATATCATTTGGTTTCTTAATATTCTTACTTTTAAAGGGAGGTTGATATGCTAGAACTTACAAAAATTTTTGAATTTGCTTATGCTCACCACTTACCGGATTATGATGGCCCATGTAAAAATCTACATGGGCACACGGCAATTCTGGAAGTGACTATTATGAACATGAGTTATTTAGATCATTACCCGGCTATGGTTTTTGATTTTAAAGAACTGAAGGAAATTGTCAACGCGGCAGTTATTGATCCTCTGGATCACAGTTATCTAAATGACAAGTTTGAAATTCCAACTTGTGAAACTGTGATCGATTGGATAGCCATGGAGATAGAACAGCAATTACCATTTGGTATTATTCTGAAAAAACTGAAGCTGTATGAAACGCCAACCAGTTACATTACATGGAAGAGAGGAAAATAATGGTCAATGTAAATTCTGTATTTCAATCAATTAACGGCGAAGTCAACAACGCCGGGATTGGGTCCATTACAACTTTTGTAAGATTGGCTGGTTGTAATCTACGGTGTAATTATTGTGATACGTTATACGCGCAACAAGACGCAGACGGAAAGGAGATGTATGTAGACAGGTTGACATCCGATATCATAGCAATGGGAAGCCGGCGAGTAACCATTACCGGAGGCGAACCACTATTGCAAATTAAACCCGTATACCGCCTAGTGAATAAGCTAACGATGGCAAGCATAGACGTCAGCATTGAAACGAATGGTTCTATTAAAATTCCGTACGAATGGCCATGCTCTTTCGTGGTTGATTATAAGCTTCCCAGCTCGGGAATGGCCGAAAAAATGGCACTTGACAATTTCGATTCTTTGAATTATAGTGATTTCATCAAGTATGTTATTGCAGATAAAGCCGATTATGACTATGCAAAAGACATCGAATCCCAATTCAGAGACGAGCAAATTGCCTCTTATACGAGACGGGCCTTTTCGCCTGTTTCCGGTGAGTTAGACCCAAGGGAGCTGTTAGAATGGCTTATAAATGACGGTTTTACTGACTCATACCTTAACATTCAGCTTCATAAATTGGTAAAAGTACGATAAAAAGCGAGTCTTTTTAGCTTTCTATATGGTATAATAAGAACATAGACGCAGGATGTTTACCGTAAACCTAAATTTTAAAGGAGATTTAACCATGGCAAAAAAGAAGAAAACGAAGGAAGAAAAGCAGATTGAAAAGTCCGGAATTGACATGTCAAAAGTAACCTTGAAGGAGCTTAAAGGTGTTGTTGAGTCCCTAAACGAGAGTGACCTTTTGGATGCCAAGATTAAGGTTGGCAAACGTACCGTCGGGAGCCTTGCCTTGTCATTTTGCGATGCCATCGAAGAGCTAGACGATGCCGGTAAGTTGGACGACATCCCGGAAGATGCTTTTGAGTATTATGGCAAAATTGTTCCGGGCGATGAAGAAGAAGAGGAAGAGGCAGATGTCGATGATGAAGAAGAAGAGGAAGAAATCGACGACGACGATGCCGATGAAGAAGACGAGGACGACGAGGAGGAGGAAGCCGAAGAAGAAGAGCCGGCTCCCGCCAAAAAGAAAAAGAAAACCGGCAAGGCCAAAAAGGAAACCAAGAAGAAAGCCAAAAAGCCCGCCGGCCCGGGTGTAATTCAAACCATTCTTGATTACATCACAGCAAAGGGACCCGTTACCAAAAAACAAATCCTTGCACACCTTGTGCGAAAGTTTCCGGACCGGGAACAAGAGGCAATGAAAAAGACTGTCAATGTTCAGCTTGGCGGACAGAAAAGGCCGAGCAGAATGGAACGTGAAAAAGATGTTACATTCGATATTGACGACAAAGGGAAATTCTCCATTGCCACCAAGAAAAAGGCCAAAGCCAAAAGCAAGAAGAAGAAAAAGAAATAACGTTAATCCTGCTCACTGCACGGAAGGCCAGAGCATGGCCTTCCTTGTTTTATTTTAAAAAGAGGTGTACATATGGAAAATTCTGCTATCGTTGTATTATCAGGTGGGCAAGATAGCGCAACTTGTCTTGCTTTCGCTTGTGAACGTTACTCCGAAATTCATACCATTACGTTTGATTATAACCAGCGGCACTTGCGTGAAATACAATGCGCTACAATCCTTTCTGAAAAAGCAAATGCTATCAGCCATCGGTTGATCCCTATTTCCAGTCTTCAGTTGATGGAAACTAAATCCGCTTTGCTTAATGTAGACGCTGATATAAACGCCGCTCACCCAAATGACCCAAACCTACCGGCCACCTTTGTCCCGGGAAGAAATATGATGTTTTTGAGTTTGGCTTGTATACATGCCTATTCGCTTAGATCGCATACTGTTTATACAGGTGTTTGCCAAACCGATTACAGCGGTTATCCGGATTGCCGGGAAGAATTTGTGCAAGCAATGGCCGCGACCGCTTCCCTTGCAATGGATTGGCCAATTGATATCATCACTCCGTTAATGCATTTAGACAAGATGGAAACCGTGCTGTTGATGCAAAGTCTAAATAAATTAGATTGGTATGCTCACACTCATACTTGTTACAGAGGTTCGAAAGTACCTTGTGGCGAATGTCCTGCGTGTAAACTGAGAGCCAAAGGTTTTCAGAAGGCCAAAATTCCAGATCCGTTATTGGAGGCATAAATGAAGGAATACGATTATAAAACATTTAAACACGATATGACAGGCCTTGCTACGGCGATTAGAAGTTCTATTAATCGTTACAAAGGTTTTTATCCAATACCGCGTGGCGGTATCCCGGTTGCTATGGAGTTGACGCATTTGACAGGCCTTCCCATTGTAAGCAAAGACGAACTGGATAGCTCTGTTTTAATTGTTGATGATATTGTCGACTCCGGTGCTACCCGCCAGCAGTTTAAAGGTTTTGATTTTGCTTGTATACATATAAAACCACATTCTGAATGCGAGTCCGTTACATTCTGCGTCTATGACCACGTTGATGAATGGATACAGTATTGGTGGGAAGAGGAGGAAAAACCGGCGGAGGATGCTGTCAGGCGATTAATAGAAATGATTGGTGATAACCCTAACAGACAAGGCCTATTGGAGACGCCGGCACGTGTAATAAAGGCCTATGATAAACTTTTCGAAGGCTATAGCGTAAGGACACAAGACATTATTAAAAAGTTTGACGAGAAGTACAATGAAATGGTATTGCTTAAGAACATAGAGATATACAGTATGTGCGAACACCACATGTTACCTATTATTGGAAAAGCCCATGTTGCATATATCCCTAGCAATGGAAAAGTAATTGGCCTTTCAAAGCTTGCCAGAATTACAGATATGTATGCGCGCCGGTTACAAATACAAGAACGGCTCGGCGACCAGATTACTCAATGCCTCATGGATGAATTGGACCCAGTGGGTGCGGCATGTGTAATCGAAGCTCGCCATCTCTGCGTACAAATGCGCGGAGTCGAAAAACAAAATAGTGTAATGGTTACATCGAGTCTGAAAGGTATTTTCTTGGAGGACAGTACCAAAGGACTTGCGGCTAGAAACGAATTTATGCGATTAACACAAAACTAGGAGGCAGAACAATGACACGCGGAATAACGTTGATGGACGTAATGCGGGAAATAATTTCCAAATCGACGGTTCCTATTTGGACGGCCAAAGACTTTGCAGAAATAGTGCTTAAAGTACCGGCGGCTAAAGATGCAAAACCACGAACCATCGAAGTTCAATTTGCCCGGGATCTAGTCAAGGGCGGTTTGATTGTTAGAACCGATTATAAAGTCTGGCCTAAAAGCGCAAAGACATGGAACGTTGTATACATGCGAAAAGGTGCTTTACAAGGCCAAAAGCTTTTGGAGGCGGTTAAATCAACATATGGCAATCAATACCGATACAGTATGTCAACAACCAAAAAACAGGCACTCAAACGGCCTGTAAAACCACCTGTTCAAGCAATGCCACCGGGTGATGAAATGGCAGACTGGCAAATGGGCCGTGCTATTATCCGTTACGTTCGCCATCTTCAACAAACAGTCCGTACAAAGGACGATGAATTGCGTAATGTAATCAAAAACGCGCAGGAAAGCGAAAAGGATAATGAAAAGACTATTGGCGGACTTAACAAACGCATTGCAGATTTGAACAGGCAAGTCGAAGACCTTAAACGTCTCACTGATAAAACGTCACCGGAAGCAAACGACGGAGCCGGAACGTTTAAACTTGGTGACGTTGCGAAATTTAAATAACCATGAATATTTATTTAGTAGGAAGCGGAGGGACCGCCGAGGCATACGAAACCAGCCAAAGAAAGTATAAGCCTCGGCGGTTATTTTCATATTATACATTAATAACAGCTGATTCCGGGTATGGTGAACAAGACCGTTTTGACTGGTTAATCCGGTATGCTGGGAGTGTCGCAATGAGACGGAAGAAATTGAGTTTGTTTCTAGACTCCGGTGCATTTAGCGCTTGGAGTAAAAACGTACCAATTGAAATTGACGAATATATACAGTTTATCAAACGTTACAAAAAGCACATCGAATATTATGCTGTATTAGACGATATCAACGATCCGGAAACCACTTTAAACAACCAAAAAATAATGGAAAAGGCAGGCTTAAAACCTGTCCCATGTTTCCATTTCAGCGAGCCTATCAAGTATCTAAAACATTACCTAGACAATTATGATTTCGTTGCTCTTGGCGGTATGGTTCCCATATCGACACCAGTATTACGAGAATGGCTGGATGGTTTATTCTTAAAGTATATCTGTAAAAAAGACGGGATGCCCAGATGTAAAATCCATGGCTTTGGAATGACAAGTCATGATTTAATGGTTCGTTATCCATGGTATTCGGTCGACTCTACAAGTTGGGTTATGACTGGCAGACATGGCGCGATTATGGTACCTCGCAAAAAGCAAGGCGAATACGATTACACACGTCGGCCATTCATTGTCGACGTAAGCAATAAAAGTGGTGCATTGAAAACCATTGGCAAGCATATTGAAAACTTCGCACCAAACACCCGGCAATTCATTTTGGATTACCTCGACGAAAAAGGTTTTACTTTTGGTAGAAGCAGTGTAAAGGGTGTTGAAGAAGGATATGTATTACAAGAAGGCGAACGCTGGTTCAGCCGAAAACTAATGACAGTAGAAATCATTGAGGAAGAAGGCGTAACAAACAATTACAGGCTCCGGGACGAAGTTAATATCCTTTTCTATTTGGACTTTGAAAAGAACCTTCCGAAATGGCCGTGGCCATTTAAAATAGTACAACCAAGGAGATTTGGCCAATGAAAAGAGCATACTTAAAATTATGCAGTAACGAAGATCAAGTGTTACAATTCTTAAATGAGCATGCCGACAGAATCCAAGTCATATCTATAACGTCTTCCCCATCGACTCCAATGTCACCGCGACAAATTGTTTATGATGGATGCGTCCATCATTTCATAATTTGGTATTATTTTGAAGGAGATTAAAATGTATGATACTCCGGAAGTATTCGAACATAACAGAAGGCAGTTGTTTAATTCCTTGGCTCATATGCTAGACCTTATAATAAAGGACATATATGGCGAGCCGAGAGGCTTTCTGTTTATTGCTTTTCCATTTGATGACAATGATGGCAAGGCTGATTATGTGTCCAATGGCAAACGGGAAGACATGATTAAATTTATGAAGGAAACTATTGAACGGTTTGAAAAGGAGAAAGCAGATGGCGAATAAACTTAAAGTAACCGTATGTTACGACAACGGGCTACAGCCTGAATTGGACGACAAAATAAAAGCACTAATGGAATCCATTGGCTGTGAATGGTATGCCCAGGGAACAGATATGTTAACTGGCGAAAGAGATATTACATTTGATTTAGAGATCGATTAATGAAAATTTACTTGGCAAGTTGTGGAGACGACAGCGGTGGTTTTTCCATGTATAAGAAAGGCCAGATGCGGGCCATGCTATTTAGTTTCTATGACTTGACAGATTCTTGGGCACCGTTTCGTAAACGAGCATTTAACCATATTATAAAGGAGGCAAAGCATGAAGCTAAAAAGGGAAAAGCTACTCGGCATCTTAGAAGACGTCAAACCGGCACTTGCTAAAAAAGAAATCATTGAGGAGTCCGGTAATTTTATATTTGACCATAACCGGATCATTACATACAATGACCAAATTTGTGTAATCCATCCATTGAAATGCGATTTTGTTTGTAGCGTACCGTCCGAGGAATTTTATAACCTGATTAAAAAGCTTACAGATGAAATTGTGACATTGTCTATGGATGGTGAATGGTTAACAATCAAAACCAAAACAACCAAAGCAGAATTGGCGGCTGCAGGCGAAACGAGCATATTGGAGCTTGTCGAACAGTTCCCGGATTTCAAACCATGGAAGAAAATACCGGACAAGTTATTACAGGCCATTAAATGGTGTGCCTTTTCTGCCAGCCGTAACGCAACCCTCCCTTATCTCACCTCTGTATACATCTCAAATAAATATGTAATGGCCACTGATGAACTCCGGATTTCCAAATATGATCTCCCGGCAAAAATGGCCGACGACATGATGATCCCTGCCGAAGCTGCAAAGCAACTACTCGCCTTTAAACCAATCAAATACTCAGTAAAAGACGGATGGTGCTTTTTTCAAAATGAGCACAAGGTGGTGTTTTGTACCAGAGTAATCGATGGTAAATACCCGGCGCGACAATACCTGAATGAATTTGAATTCGAAGGCAAGAAAGTATTATTGCCGGCAAAGTTATCCGAGGCTTTGGAAGTGGCGGAAGTATTGGCAGATGGGCAGATCGTTGAGGAAAAAAGGATCGACATAAAACTGAAAGACGGCCAGCTGTTTATTAAGGCCGAGAAGCAAGACATTGGCAAGCTTGCCAAAGTAATGAAAGTCAAGTATAACAAACGTAAAGCCATTACAATGACTATTAATCCCATATTTTTAAATGAAATATTGACAAAAACAAACAAGGTTGTTATAGGGGACGATAGGGCTTTATTTAAGACCGGGCCTTTTAGCCATCTCGTTTCCTTGTTTACAGAGGAATAAAATGCTTGATCTACAAATGGTGGAAAGGAAAGTAGACCCAAATATAAAGGAATGTAAAGGCCTTTATTGGAGATGTCGAATCAACACCTTTATATCAGACAAAAGGATTTGCACCAAAAAAGAATTGCGTTTTATGAAACGTAAGTCTTGTCCGGGATGCGAAAAATGTGATTGGTTGTGGGAAACACTTTCCGAACTTGTAACAAATGCCTGTGTCGACGATTACTTGGCAGACATAGAAGAAGGAAAATTGTATACGTACAATGTTGAAACCTCACGAGGCTATTATGATTTATATGCCGAAATTGATAATATTAACTTTATAAAAGTAGAGGAATAATCAAATGGATATTAAAATCGAAAAGGATGTACCTATACCGCGAAACCATGGCGTTATTCGACAGGAGATGACAAAGATGGAGGTGGGTGAATCCTTCTTACTTCCAGAAGAGAAAAAGAAAAACGTGCGGTCCGTGGCATTGGCCATCCAGAAAGAAACCAATAAAGAAAAACGGTTTTCTATTTTAAAAGTCGACAAGAAGACCGGAGAATATAGGTGTTGGAGAGTGCAATGACATTTAAGACAATTCCAGGTTTCCCAGATTATGAGGCCTCAGATAGAGGCATGATAAGAAATAAACATACAGGCCGAATAAGAAAACTATACCCAAACCGGCACCATGGATATCTACAATGTGCGCTTTCACGAAATGGTAAATCATATAACAAAGAAGTACATGTCATTATCGCCCGGACATTTTTAGGGCCAAGACCGAAAGGAAAAGAAATAAACCATATAGACGGAATTAAAACTCATAATCAAGCCTCTAATCTAAAATATACAAGTCGGTCTGAAAATATGAAGCATGCCCATCGGCTTGGATTAATGAGTAGACGGCTTAGACCACAGGAAGTATGGGTAATTAAAAAACTAATCACAGAGAAATGCCACTCAGGGATATTGCACAAATATTTTCGGTCAGTTTTAATACTATCAAATCCATTAAACGAAACAAAACTTGGAAACATGTACGTTATTTAAACAGGCGAAAAACATTATGAGAATCTACTTTGCCGGTTTGCCCGCGGGCTGGCCGGACCATACAACTTGGGCGAGTACGGAACGAAAGCTTTTCAGGCGATGTAATGTTGTTAACCGTCTTTTGAGTTTTCATTACCGAATGAATACTGTTGAGTATTTAAAATTCAGAAGGAGGCAGGATGCCAAAAACAGTAAAAGGCTTCTTAACAAAAAAACAACCAAGAGCCCTAAAACCTAAATCTACAACAAACAAGAAGGCAAAAGATCCTTGTGAGGTTTGCGGGCTATACAAAACTTGTAACAGTCCAAAAATGGAATACAGCGGTGAGGGCCGCAAAAAGATATTGGTTATCCCGGAAGCTCCCGGGAGGGAAGAAGATTTACGCAATACTCAATTGGTAGGCGAAGCCGGACAATTATTAGAAACAGAATTGGCAGAGCTGGGAATTAGCCTACATGAGGATTGCTGGAAAATAAATACTGTTAATTGTAGACCGCCAAAGAACCGAACGCCAAGCGGCAAGGAAATTAAATGTTGCAAGCCAAGAGTTGATAAAGTAATTGAGGAACTGAAACCCACTTATATAATGCTAATGGGCGGAGTTTCCATGCAAAGCTTTTATCTCAATCGATTTAAAAATAATACAGTGGCCAGATGGCGGCATTTATGCATTCCGGATCATAAAGTAAAAGCTTGGGTATTGCCTTTAATACATCCGTCTTATGTATTACGTAATGAATGGGATGACCTTGTGAAAACCGTATACCGAAGGGACCTAAAATATGCGGTCTCTTGCATACGAAAGCATAAAGAACCGCCTGTCCCGGAAGATCACGAGCAATACATAACCATAATCACGGAGTTTAAGGCCCTAAAACAGGCCTTACAGCGCGTTAAACGCATGATCAATAAGGTAATAACCTTAGACTTCGAAACGACTGGTAAAAAGCCATATAAGCCCGGACATCGCATATTGGTTGCCTCGATTGGCCTTGCCACAAATAAGACCATTGCTTTTCCTGTGAGCTATCCAAACCATTTCACCGAAGCACAAGTCAAATGGATTAAAGGCGCTCTTGCCGAAATAATGATAAATCCCAAAATAAAGAAAGCAGCTCATAACCTGCCATTTGAAAATATGTGGAGTAACAAAATAATCGGTCAGGTTAATGGCTGGCATTGGTGCACAATGAATGGAGCCCATGTTCTGGATAGCCGCAAATATTATTCCGGTTTAAAATACCAAGCTTACATTCATTTTGGTGTAGACGGTTACGAAGACGAAATAGAACCATTAATGAAAAAGACTCACCCGGGCACTTACTTCAATTTGCTTGATACCGTACCATTGGAAAAGCTTTTAATGTACGTCGGATTGGATAGCCATTTTTGCCGCCGGCTGTATGATATTCAGCGCCGTATACTAACCAGAAAAAAGGACAGTAGAGGCAAGGCTTTTAAATTAATCCGGCAAGGCCTTCTTGCATTGGCAGACGCGACAGAGCATGGTGTTCCAATTGATGAGATTTATTATTCAGAAATGGACCGCGACCTGACTGCAAAACTTGAAGAGATCGACAATAAGATTTTCACAAGTAAATACGTAAAGCAATTTGAAAAACAGCTCGGTCGTAAGTTTGAAATCAAAACCAAGGATTTCAGCTCCAAAGATATCCGGGATATGTTTTTTACTGTGCTCAAAAAGAAACCAAAGAAGAAAACAAAGAGTGGTTTGGATGCTGTTGATAAGAATGTTTTACTTGGCATGAAACATCCATTGGCCACTCTAATCAATAACCGGAGAAAGACTCACAAGCTTTTGAATACTTATGTACGAGGCTATTTAGATGAAAATGATAATGGATTGTTACATCCGTTTTTTCATTTGCATACTGTAAGAACATATCGCAGTAGCAGCTCAGAACCTAATTTGCAGAACGTTCAAAAACGTGATGAAGAAGGTGCCAAAATATGCCGGCGAGGCATTAGAGCATCCATGGGAAACCATATATTATGTGTCGATTATGCAAGTATGGAAATCCGAATCCTTGCTTGTTACTCAAAGGACCCGGTATTAATTGATTACATTATACAGGATGGCGACCCGCATGGGGACGAAGCAAAAGAAATATTTATGTTACCAGATGAGTTTTTAACAAAACCAATTCGACAGGCCATGAAAAGCGGATTTGTATTTGCTGAAGTATATGGTAGTTATTACAAGTCCTGTGCTAAGACATTATGGGTTGAGGCCATGCCGCTTAAGATGGCAAACGGCGTTCGTATACAAGACCATATGGAAAAGGAACTTTTCAGAGGCTTTCCGAAAAACCAATGGCCTCAAGTATTCGAAAACCATGTTAAAACTCACGAAGACCGTTTTTGGAATAAATACCATTACACCCGGGAATGGCAAATGAAGACCTTACATGATTACCAGAAGACCGGCAAGATTGAATTTTATACTGGTTTTCAATGCCCGGAGCTTCTAACCCGTAACCAGATATTTAATACACCAATACAAGGTAGCGCTTTTCATTGCCTACTTTGGTCCCACATCCGTTTAAATAAACGGTCTAAAGCGAACAACTGGTTGAGCCAATTAATGGCTGAGATTCACGATGAAATTATGTGGGACATGCACCCGGACGAACGTGAAATGGTTGTTGAGCAAAGTGATAGTGTAATGACAAAGGAAATCCGGGAGCATTGGCCTTGGATTATTGTACCACTTGAATGCGAACCGGAAATAACCGATATTGGCGCGAGCTGGTATTATAAAAAAGATTACACAAAGTGGTTGAGAGCAGTTAATGAGTAAACCAACATATACGGGCCCTATGGCCGAAAATAGAGTACCTAGAACTTTGAACATTTGTCCGGTCTGTGACAATACCATTTTGTTAGGATTTAAAGAACCCGGCGAGCCCATGGAATGGGACGACAAACTTTTTTGTGAACGCTGTGGATGGAAAGGCAGACTGTTTATGACCTATCAAGTGGATATACATTAATGGGCAGAGGAACAGAACTTTTCCATATATTAACTTCAGACCGATTGCCGAGTCCCGGTGAGTTAAGCCATTTAACAATCACATCGGAACTTAGAACATTTAGACGACAATGGCGAAAAGAACGTAACCTTAAAGTTGGAGGTGAGGCATATGACAACGAACAGGACAACCAAGAAAACACGCAAACCCAAACCACAATCAGAAAGCTCCGAAGGCGGCAGAGTAAGCCTAGACAAGAAGTATCGCCCGAGCAAGTTAAAAGAATTGTACGGAAACGCCGTCTTCCGCGAAAGTTTGGGCAGCGTACTGAGACGTAAAAAAGCACTCCCGGCAAGCTTCTTGTTTCAAGGACCAAGCGGATGCGGTAAAACAACCGTCGCTAGGATAACCGCAAAAATGCTTGGAGGTACAGACCAAACGGTTCAGGAACTCAATATCAGTAATTTTACCGGTGTCGATACTGCCCGGGAGATAATCCGGAAAGCCAAGTTTGCACCATTTGCCGGTAAAAAGAAAATATACATTCTAAATGAATGCCATAAAGCAAGTAACGCTTTTTGGAATGCTATGTTGGAAATACTTGAGGAACCGCCTTCATATTGTCACTTTGTATTGGTTACAACAGAGCCTCAAAAAGTGCTTACCACTGTCAAAAACCGATGTTCTACATTTACATTATCAACACTTCGCAAATCGGAAACCATCAAATTATTGAAGCATGTTTGCGAACAAGAAGATAGGAGAATGACAGAACCGTTGATAAAAGCTATTAAGAAAATAGCGACTGTGAGTGAGGGATGCCCAAGACAGGCTCTTGTCTGGTTAGATATGATAATTGATATGGATGATGAATCCACCATGCTCGAAACTGTGAAGGATTTTACATTGTCGACAAAGACTGTTTTGGACCTTTACAAAGCATTAATGAATGGTGCTAAATGGGCAAAGGTAAGCACTATCATCAGTAACATGCAAGAGGAACCTGAAAGAGTCCGGATCGCTTTGTTAACCATGGCAGAAAAACAGTTGTTACGAGATGGCAACATGCAGGCTTATGACATAATAATGGCCTTTGAAGGCGCGCCTATATACCATAGAAGTTCGCTTTCATCCCGTATTTTCGAGCTGTTACTGGACGACTAATAAAATAGCGTCGATTCCGGTTTTTATATGGTATAATATATAGAGGTTAAGACATGCGATTGTATCAATGCCCATTATGCAGAAAGCCATTCAAAGAAAAGCTAGATGTTCGACAACACTTAAAATCACATAGTTTGCCAAAGAAAGAAATTAACCGTTTCATAAAGTATTATTTGATACATTACATTGTCGACGATAAAGATTTTGTTACATTACAAAAGGAGGTAAAAAAATGAGTTACGAAGAGGATGTAAGGATTGACGAGAATAGCCTAGATGAAGAGCTTATGCGTCAACCGCAACTTGTCGTACAGTACGGTAACATAGCAGCTGAGAAAAGGTCTGAAAAAGAAAGGCTGCGGGAACTGGTTTCATTGGTAAGAGCCGAAGCAAAACAACAACTCGAAAAAGAAAGGGCGCTTGTAGAACTTACAATTAGGCGGAGCGGACCGGAGCAATACGGAGTTGAAAAGCTAACAGAAGCAGTTGTACAGGCGCTTGTAAACGAGCAAGACAGATACCATGATGCTTTGGAAGAATATAGCGATGCAATAAAGACCGCGATTTATGATTACTCAGAGGCAGTCAAACAGCATACCGCTTATAAATCTGCAATGGAAGCATTCAGGGACAGGCGGTATGCTTTGGAAAGTTTAATCAAATTACAGTTATCAGGCTTTTATGGAGAAGTACGAGTAAGTGGTGGCGATGCCACTGAAAGGAGGGAATTTACACGGGAAGCAGTTAGAAAGACAATTAAGAAGGACAAACGTAAAACAATCAAAAGGAGGACTTCTAAAAATGCCAAAAAGTAAGACCAAAAGCAAAACCAAGAAGAAAAGTAAGAAGAGTGATCTACAAGCCAAACGGAAAGCCCGTCGTGAAGCATTGTTGAACCGGGAACGCGATACGTCTAAACGGGTTAATGCCAGCAACTTAGGGTTTTTCAAAGCAGGCTTGTCAGACGATATTAACTTTTGGAAATGTGGTGTGGGCGACCATGTTATTGACGTTATCCCGTACTATGCCGGCCCGGACGATCCAGACAGAGCCGTAAATGAAGGTGACATTACATACGGCCTTTTCGTTTATGAGCACCGGGACGTTGGTGGCAAAGAGGGACAGAGTTTCCTTTGCTTGGAAACCTATGGCGAAAAATGTCCCATCTGTGAGCATCGTAGACAATTGGAAAAACAGGGCGCTGATGAAAACCATATCAAAGCCCTAAGGACAAGCAGTTATCCTCGTTCTATTTACAATATTGTTTGTTACGATGCAAACGAGGAAGCCAAAGGCGTTCAGGTATTTCATACCAGTTATTTTCTGTTTGAAAAGCACCTTAAAAAACTACGTGGCGATCCAAGAAGAAGAGGCAGAGCCACACCAGAAGACGAATCACAAGGTGCTCATTGGAGTGATCCTGAAGAAGGCAAGTCCATTGCATTTACCAAGGAAGGCGAGAAACTCAATACTCGTTTTATTGGCCATCGATTACTTGACCGGGATTACGAAATTGAAGAAGACATGATCGAAAACGCTCACAAGTTGGACCAGCTCGTACATAAGCCGACTTATGCAGAAGTCTACGAGGCATATTGGAATGAGCCTTACGACGAAGATGACGACGCTGCAACGCGCACCAGAAGGACTCGTCGATCTCGCAAACCGGCCGAACCAGACTTGGATGAAGAGGACGAGCTGGAAGAGGAGGAAGAACTGGAAGACGAAGATTTTGATGAAGACGAAGATGTAGACGAGGACGAACCGGAAGACGATGACGAACCAGAAGACGACGACGAAGAGGAAGAAGACGAAGAAGAAGAAGACAGTGAACTAGAGCCGGATGAATGCCCAGCTGATCCGGACGGTGAATTTGGTGTCGACTTCAATAGCCTTGTCGATTGTGACGACTGCGCAAATTGGGATGATTGCCAAGAAGCATATGAGGCCGCGCAGAAGAAGAAAAAGAAAAAGAAAACCACCAAGAAGAAACGAACCACCAAGAAAAAGAAGAAGTAGTTGGCGTGACTGTGACAGTGGCCATGGGCTCCGGCCCATGGTCATATTTACTGTGGAGGTACAATGGCAAAGAGAAGTATAAAACGCAGAACATCTGAAGCCGACAAGATTACACGTACAATTAAACGTAAACCGAAGCCAAAGCCGGTCGTTCCGCTTCCAGACAAAGTGATATCTACTGGATCGACATTGTTAGACCTTGCCATTTATGGAACTCGAAAACGAGGTGGTGGCGTACCCGGTGGAATTGTAATGGAAATATTTGGACCGTCCAGCGCTGGCAAGACCGCAATACTTGTAGAGCTTGGCGCTTCTGCTCAACATAAAGGCGGAGATGTAAGGTTTGACGACCCAGAGGCTCGTTTAGACCGGGAGTATGCGCACTTGTATGGTTTAACACTTCCCCGGGAAAAATATACAAGGTCTGATACTGTTAATGAAATGTTTTCTAAAATTTGGGAGTGGCAACCAAGCCCAAGAAAAGAAAACGCCATTTGTGTTAGCTGTGAAGATAGCCTTGCAGCGTTATCAACAGAAATGGAAATGGAAAGCGAAGATAAAATGGGTATGAAGCGAGCCAAAGAATTTAGCACTTGGCTTCGTAAATCTGCCCGTATCATTACAAAAAATAATTGGCTGGTTGCTTGTACAAACCAAGAACGAGAAGGTACCGGTGGAGGCATTGTAACACCGGGAGGCCGAGCTATTGCTTACTATTCGTCACTACGTATTCGTATTACGCTGGCGCTAAGAAACTGGCGATTAATGAAAAAAGTAAAGGTTGGCCGTAAGGAAATTGAAAATCAAATTGGCATCCATAGCATGTGTGAAATAAGGAAAAGTTCAATTGACAATCCATTTCGCAAAGCTCCAATCTATATTGTATTCGGCCATGGCTTAGATGATATACGTGCTAATCTCCAATGGTACAAAGACATGACCGGCGATACAAAATATAATTGTATAGACCATAAGTGGCAATCCATGGAGAAGTCGATTAAATATATTGAAGAGCAAAACTTTGAAAAACAGTTACGTAATAACGTGATCGACTTATGGGAAGAAATCCAACAGAACTTTAAAGTGGAACGTAAAAAGAAAAAGAGATTTTAGAATGAAAAATAGGCTATTGCGGATTACAGGTAAAACAAAAAACGGTCAACCGTTTGTCGCTGGCATTGTTACATATAAAAGGCTTGCAGCTCGCAAGCTCAAAGGCGATGCATATGAGAAACCGACATATATTCACGAGTGCGCTCCCATCTTGCGATATATGGAAACATGGACAGTTGGAGAAATTCTAAGGTATTGTAACAGACACAATTGGACTTTTGAATTGGAAGATCGAAAAGGTAACATACAAAAAGGACCCAGGAGACTTGTAAAAGATGAGCGTAAAAAAACCACACCAAAAAGGCGGACGCTTCGAAGGCGAGTTGTGCAGAGTGTTTAGTAAATGGCTGACGTACGATAAACGGGATGATGTATTTTACAAAACATCCGGTAGTGGAGGCCGAGCCACCCAAAGGCAAAAGCTACAAAAACAGACCGCTTTTAGCGCCGGTGATATGAGTTTCAATGATCCTATTGGCAAACCATTTATCGAATATTTTTTGGTTGAAATTAAACGAGGCTATAATACTAATGTTATATTTAATAGCCTTATTGATAAGGACCATTCGAAAACCAAAACACCATTGATTATTGATTGGTTTAAAAAGGCAAACCAAGAGCGGTCCCAAAATAACCGCAAAGCCGTTATGTTATTAATGCGGCGGGATTATGCCAGAACTTTGGTTGTATTGAAATATCAAGAGTACAAAAAATTTCAATCAAGTTTTAATAACCGATATAAATTATCTAACTATGCAATCTTAAATCTACAAAAAGAATATCGACTCACATTAATTGCTATCCCATTGGATACATTTTTACGGTGGTTTAAACCCAAAAAATTCTTAGGAGTGTATAAGCAATGGAAGGAATTACGGACAAAGAGGCCGACATAATCATCACTCGTTTAATTGATTGGCTTGGATACGATGGTATTGCTTTCTTTACAATGTGTATTGACGAATACGGAGCAATTGAAAAGGCAGTTTGGAATATCGACATAAGTACGGACAAGAGCAGATTTGCCAGACGTGATTATATCCCTCACGCTGTACATTTTAATGAAGGCATGCAAGTCCGGAACTTTTTAAGAAGGCATATTGAAACAAAGCACTGGGATGCGCATGATTTTGATAACAGGTATATTCCATTACTTAATGAAGCAATAAGAAGGTGTAATCAAAAGGAGGTTACAAATGAGCAAAGCAAAAGTAATAAGCATTGGAGATGGGCCAAACGTTCCAAGAAGTAAATGCCCGCATTGCCAAAAGGTAATGATTGTTGATGTTATATTATTTAAAGACGACGCCGCGAAGATTATGCAAAGTAAATGTCCGTATTGCGGCGGAACCATTTTTACAGGCTTGTTAATATTAAGCCATCCGGATCTTCACGGTCTAGGAAAATGCATCGAGATTGTTGTGGATGCATTGAATCCCGGGAGTAAGTTACTGACATAGAGGTATCATGTATTTAAAGGAATTAGAAATCCGGAACTTCCAAAGCCATGTGAATTCCAAGTTTAAGTTTGGCCCAGGTGTCAATGTTATAACTGGAATTTCACAAGCAGGCAAAACCGCTATAATTCGCGCTATGTTATTATTGTTTACAAACAGGCCCAGCGGTGTTGATAAGTACCGTCACAAATATACGGATAATAATGTGGTATCTGTCAAAGGTAAGTTTTCAGATAATACCACAGTTACAATTCGTAAAGGCGACAGGCTTAATCAGTATATACTAAACGACGAAACCTTTGAACGTTTTGGGGCTTCTTGTCCGCAAGAAATCCAAGAGGCTTTAAACTTGGCAGACATTAATATTCAAACCCAATTGGAAAGCCATTTCTTAATCACAGATTCAGCGTCACAAATTTCGAAAACGATTAACAAGATAACCAATCTAGAGAGTGGTGATAAATGGATTGCCGAAGCCACAAGGCGAATCAATACTGTAAATGTTCAGAAACAACAGTTACAAGCCGACATAGAGAACCTTGAAGAAGAATACCATGTATTGGATGGAATTGAAGAGATCCCGCCATTGCTTAATCGCATAAGGCAACAAAGCGCAAAACGTGACGGTTTAATAAGCCAGCGGGAGGCCATCCAAAATCAATTGCAATTGTTACGGGTAGCCAAGCAAAAGAAAAACAGAATGCCGCCTGTAAACCGAATTAATGGTGTATTGGATAAATTATCTGAAGTAATGAATTTAAAAGCTGAAGCGGTACAGCGGCGGCGAGCATTGGATGTATATACACAGCATAAAGCCCGAGGACTTGTATTACAAAAGAAATTGGAGAAGCTTAAGAAGATGTATATTCAGGTTCTTAAAACAACAGGTAAATGCCCTACTTGTTTTTCAAAGGTAACAGCGGCCAGTATTAAACGCATTAAAGAGGCATTATGAACATTATATTTTTCAGCGATGGCCATGGTACTTTGACAAACGCGGTCGCAAGAACGGACGAGGTTGGACAAACCTTTTTCAGAAAGCTTGGGTACATATTTAAAAAGGCCCGGGAGACTGAAAGTATTATTGTAACCGCCGGCGATTTAGGTGACAAGCCGCGCGAATGGTATTTCCTTTCTGAGTTCGCTAGATTCCTACGTAAAAACAAAGACGTTAAACTGTATACTATTTATGGACAGCATGACGCTTATTTATATAATGAATCCACCAAGCATGCTACCACTCTTGGTGTATTGGCAAGATTGAGGATGTTGACAATTTTAAATGACCAGCCGTTTCGACCCGCAGACAACATTGCCATTTATGGTTCCAGTTGGGGAGCCGAGATTCCAGAAGCCGTAGACGAACCGTATTATGCAAACGGAAGCGTGTTTAATGTATTAATGATTCACAAGGATATTTCAAATGCTCCATTATGGCCTGGGCACGAATACACACAGGCCAAAACATTTCTAAGAAGGCAGGATACATTTGATGGAATAGTGTGCGGTGATATACACCGGTCCTTTTATTATATGGATTCTGTTGGCCGATGGATTACTAATACCGGACCATTAATGCGGTTGGAAGCGAGTGAGTATAATTTTGAGCACGAGCCGTTTGTATATCGGTTTGATACTGAAGCACGAAGTCTACATAAAATAAGAATACCACATGCACCGGCTGAAGAAATATTGTCCCGGGAACATATTGAAATCCAGACTACGACAACTCAAATGCTTGAAGAGTTTGTACAAACCATTGAAACGGATTCGGTTGAGCATGTTAACATATATGAAAACCTTTTAACTTTGCTCGAAAATGTTGATAATGATGTAAGAGCTGAAGCCGAGGATATTGTAAGTAACGTAGGAGAATAAAATGCCTCAAAATAATAATGTAGATCAACGTATACAAGACATCCACGACAAACTGGATCAGGCAGAAACAGAGATTGCTATTATTAACCGGGATATTGAGCAAGCTATTTTGGAATTAAGGCGCCTGGGTATTGACGAACCGGACAATTCAAACGAGTTAATACAAGGTATCAAAGCCAAAATCAACAAATATAACAAACGTATTTCAACACTATTAGCCAAAGCCGAAAACCTTATCGGCACTTATGAAAGGAGATAATATGTCGACAGAGAAAGACGGTCTTTTTGAACCGAATGCCCGACAGGAAACAGAACCAAACTATACAGGCACTATTTGTTCTATTTGTGGTGCAAAACAATTCAATACACCCGCTGGTGTTACTTGTGGGAATGGCCATGGCGGAGCAGAACCGGCTAAGATAACAGACCAGTACCCGGAGGGCAAGCTGAACGAAACGGATGAAGGTGCGTTACAATTTAAAATCGGTCACACGCCTGATTATCAGCGTATTATAATTGACTTTGGAAAACCGGTGGCATGGGTTGGAATGGGTGTGAAAGATGCCGAAAACGTCGCCAGAGGTCTTATGCAGCATATTAAACAATGTAAACGAGCAAGGAACACGCGGCCCAAATACAAAGGGAGCAAGAGAAGATAATGCCAAGTAATGAATCTGTTTTGGTTGGCCGGTATACGGCATTAAAAACTAGACGTGATTATTTAAAAGAAACCATTGAGCAAAAGAAAGCCCAATTGGAAGAGCTTGAAAATAAACACTCTACTTTAATTAAAACCCGGGAGCTTTTTCTGCGAGTCGCTCAATTAACACAAAGCGTTTTTAAACAGAGTGTCGAGAACCCGCAAACCATGGCCATCCAATCCGTTTTTAACAGGCCATTTCAATTTGAATTACAGTTCGATCAAGCCCGTAACAATGCCACATGTACACCAGTTGTAAGAGAAGGCGATGTAATCTTCTACCCAAAAGACGACATGGGAGGAGGTATTATAGACCTTGTTTCCATTACATTGCGTTTTATTTTATGGTCCTTAAGCCATCCAAGGACCCGTAAGATTTTTATACTGGATGAACCATTAAAGTTTATTGGCAAAGGTGCTTTATTACAGCGCGCCGGTGCTATGCTTCAAGAACTAAGTAGACGTATGGGCTTTCAATTAATTATTGTAACGCACGAAGACGAGCTTGCAGAAATAGCAGATAAGGCATATCACATCGAACATGATGGTAGAAAATCTAATATAACCCAAACCTTTCCAATACCATCTGTTAGAACATTACGTAGAAGGAGAAAAAAATAATGCGTGATAGACAAGACATTATGACCGATGCTGCAAAATGTGATACGGAAACCAAATGGCAAAATGGTGCTTTTGAAGTAGTGCCGAAAAACGGAATTAACCTATTACTTTTAGAAGTATTGCTTGATATACGAGATAAGCTTGAAGAAATATATATGGAGGTATAAAATGAAACCATTATCTACATTTGATATTGTTAAAATATTAGGATGCCAACGACAACGGTTTGTTCACTGGATGCGAGGTGGTTTTTTACCATCCGGTCAGTTAGAACAAAGAGGGCAAGTACACGTCACCAAATTTGACCTTGAAGATACTTACAGAATATATCTGTTTTCAAAGCTGATTACAGGCGTCGGAAAAAATGACAATCGTGGTTTCGGTATAACCAGAAACATCGCGAGCCAGATGGTAAAAGATTTATTTGATAATGGTAAAACTGTATTTCATGTTTATGAAACAAATAGTCTTGCGTTATTTATAAACCATAAAAGGATCAGGCAAGAGACCCATCAAAAGCTATTCGAAAACGGCTTTATTAACAAAACAGAATTGAACAAATTGAACAGGAAATTAAAAAATGAGAGCAATACTCGAGTCGCTAAAAGGTAAATATTACGGGACCGAAATACGTATTGAAGACGAAGGCGAACAGTGGTCCTTTAAGCTTTGGGGAGGCAAAGGCAAACCGAGCGAAAGACAAATCAACAAAGCCGGTTATACTTTGGAACAATGGGAAAACAATGCTGTTATCGACAACGGGTGGGATTCGTTAATACCAATTAGAGAGGCCGATATTATAGACACATCCCATTATGAAACGGACCAAACATTCCAGTTGGCGCAGTTACTTGTTGATCTTGTAAATAATAATGCCGGGAGAATACATAAATGAAACAAGGCACAAAATCAATGTTATTTGGAATTCACCAATTTATTATTCATCCTCTATTCGTAACACTTGCTTGGAAAAAACGTTACAAAAGATGGCCGTACATGTGGGAGCTTATTTGTATTGTATTACATGATATCGGCCATTGGCAAACAGACTATTTAATAAACTATACAGAGAAACAAAGGCATTGGATTAAAGGTGCCGAAACCGCTTACCTTTTATTTGGATTAAAAGGCTTTCGGCTGGTCGCTGGTCACTATCCGGAGTATTCCGGTGTGAGAGAAAGTATGCTTGCATGGCCAGACCGCTATGCGCATGTTATCGCACCTTTGTTATGGACGCGATGGACTCGCTTTGTTGAAGATTTAGGTATAGACCAAACGCCGGCGCAATGGCGAGAAATGGTTGCGAATAATCTTAACAGCAGCAGTCCCAAAGGCAACCACGAATTGTTCATGGATTTAAAAAACGGGAGGTAACATGTATAAACTAACCATTTATGAAGGCGACAATAAAAGTGTTGAAGATATACAGGATGAGGACGAACTGCGGGAACGCATCGATAACTGTTTGGATGACCTAGAAGCCAGAAATATTAAAACCGTTATTATCAGTTGGGTAAGCCAAAGATTCCCACCGGAGAAACCTTTTTGGGAGAAATAAAATGGAAGTATACAATGTTGATTGGGGCGCGATAATAATGATACTGTTATTTGCAATCCCGCTTATAAGTAAATCGATTCATGTTATATGGAAAGAATGCAAAGCCATTCAAAAGGAAAGGAACGAGGACAAGTTTGAAAAAGCAGGTTATTATAATACAGGAACAAAGGAGGAATAAACTATGGTAGGGAACCGAGTAAGACCGGAAACAGAATTTACAAAACAAAACGTGTTGAAACTTTTACAGGCACTAACGCCACCGACTCCAACCGATGAAGAACACCAGGCCCATTGGTGGAATGAGATTTTTGGCCAGCGTATTCGTAATGACACGCAACTTATGATCGACAGGGTTGCAAAACAAATATCTGAAATGTGGCAAAGGCGAGGAGGTACGCCATGACACCGGAACAAAAAATATGCGTTGAATGTCAGGAGTGCTGTAAATGGCTTGTGTTTTATTTGGATAAAGAAACATTGGCCTTTTACAAAGAGGTGTATGAAACAAGAGGATGTGAGATCAACGCAAATGCTTTATTTGTAAACGCTCCTTGTCAACATTTAACAAAAGACGGTTGTGCCATATATGAACACAGGCCTATATATTGCCGAACATATAATGGCCGGTTGGACCCGGCCATGATGGGCAAATGTAAATTAGAACCTGCTAGGCCGAATCTCCCATGTTTAGATTGCGGGAAACCACATCCACAAACGGAGGCATGCAATGGGCAGAATAATAGAGGACCGGACAATTGAATGCCATATGGATTCGCTAGGGAACGAGTCTTATTTTCTACATGGCGATCCAAACAGGCCTAAACTATTCATTGACGATGTAAACAATGCTATATATCACAGGCTCGGAGTTAACAGTTACGATGAAGTGATATACATGCGAATACCATTGGAGGAAACAAATGAAATGTGATTTTATTAAAGCCCGGGATTTACCGGACGCATGGTTTCAATGCATATACAATATTCTGGATAGCGGAAGCACCTATACAATTGATCGCGGCAGTTACGAAGGCCAAAGGCGCTTGGAGTTTGATTACATAACAATACAGGTCTTGCATCCAAACACTCGGCCATTGTTACCGGAAATCCCGCCAAACATAGGACTTCCAAATCCAGTAGCGGAAGGTTATTTGGAAGAGTACCTCCCATATTTAATGACCGCTGCTAAAAAGCCTGATGAGGATTATACATATGGTATGTATCTACAAGACCAAATTGCAGAAGTGATCCGTATGTATGGCGAGGACGGCCATAAAACAAATCAGGCATACATGGCAGTGGGCGATAAAGATTCTATATTTTTAAAAGACCCACCATGTCTACGAGGCATTGATACTCGTATATCAATGGGCAAGCTTCACTTCGTTGTATATTTCAGAAGCTGGGACTTATGGAATGGCTTTCCGGCAAACCTTGGTGCTATACAGCTTTTGAAAGAGTACATGGCTGAATCCATTGGTGTACAAGATGGCGAGTTAATTGCTTCAAGCAAAGGCCTTCATTTATATGATTACGCTTGGGACATTGCCAAAATGAGGACCGGGAAAAACGGAGAAGTATAATGGAAAAGGCAGGTGTTACAATATACCATCATGAACACTTGGACAATCCAATAACAATAATTGATTGTCCATATTGTAAGCAGAGAGTTAAATGGACCATAGCACAACCACCTTTTTATAGATGCCTTTATTGTGGGAGGTTTTCCCGGTTGAAAGGCGGAAGATTGCGTGGCTATATAATCGACTTTGCAATATGGGCACAGCTTAAATTAAGGAGGCGTTAATGTATATCGATCCAGCGGTACATGAAAACATTGAGGAAGAAACAATTGAAATGCAATTAGGTGGGTGGGTACTTGAAAGCCATTGCTGGAATCCAATTGACGAGAATGGTTTTCAGACTTGTCGATGGTGTGGCAAGGTTATTGAGGCCGCTATGATTGTTACAAAAGAATTTCCTATCTGTAAACAAAATCCGGTCATAAAACATTTATATTATCCGGAGGAAAAATGAGCGTTATAATCGCCGGTGATAAATGTAAAGGATGTGGCAAACCATATATGATCAGTCTTGGTCATCCGCAATGGTTTGACGACGTTGTAAAACATGGCAAACCTAAATCACAACAATTTAAACTTTTTGAAAATATGAGATTGTCCGGTTATTGTCCTGAATGTTATTGTATAGTTGAAGCCGGTAAACAACTTGGAAAAGTAAAAAGAGTCCTACCAAAAAGAAGAGGGCGGACCGATGAAGATTAGCCGTTTCGATAATATATTAGCGGTATCGATAATCTCTAATTTTAAAGTATATATAAAAAGCAGCCGCTATTTTTGTAAGTTATTGTTTTTATTGTATTTGTTAAAAACCCGCTCCACCTATAAAGGCAGTTTTGCGGGAGGCTATAACGATTAAACATTATGGATAATTTAACTCGTTGTTTTTATTACATTTAACCGCTCCAGTTTTAATTTAATTAAGGCGTTAAAAACAGCCTTAATAATTTAATTTATTAAGGCTATATAATTAAACAGTTTATATCCCGGATTGCCTTTATAGGCCTAAATACCGCCGTAAACGCAAAAAGCCAGTATAAGACATATACTGGCTTTCTTTATGGCCTGAAAGTCGGCCTATATGCTTGATTTTGGCTTATTCAAGCCTTTTAAGAACATTGATTATGGTTTTTAAATTGGTTTGTCGAATTGGCCTGACCTTAATATATGCGTTCTGCGCTGAAGCATCTTCCTCGGTCTTTGTTTTACTGCCGCCGCCACTGGCTCCCATAGTTAAAAAATCATTTAAACAAAACTCAACATGAACAATCTTATCCGTTTCCTCTCCCCATGGTGAATGCCAAAAGGCCAAACACCCGAATTCTGGTTCTGCTTGCGTTTGGTGTGTAATCAAAAAGCGGTTATACAAACCTTGCGCCGTCCAATCGCCCTTCCTTGGCAATAAGGCGACAGACTTTAAAATCTCAATTACAAATCCGGAACAATCGAAACCTTTCATTGGGTCGTCGCCTCCCCAAATATACGGAAGGCCATGAAAGCTCCATGCCACATTTTCCATTATGTTTTTTGTTTCTTCTAACCGTCCCATCTTTATTCCTCCTTAATTATATGCCAACACCGCCCGGCCCTTATTAATGTTTCTGGCTTATGTTTCAGGAATTGGTCTACTGCTACATTTGCACCTTTACATTTGTTTATATTGTAATCATCAAATACAATAACACCGCCGGCGGAAACTTTTGGATAAATGAATTCCAAGCAATCCAAATAAGACTGGTATATATCGACATCTATTAACGCAAAGGCTATTTTGCTTTCCTCAAGTCCCGCAAAAGTTTCTGGTATAAAACCTTTGCGCACTTCTACATTTTCAAACAAAGACACCACACCCATTAAGTTATCGTAATCAGCATTTCCAAAACCGCCTTTCTGATAATAGTTGTCATGCTCGCTAGTTTCCGGCAAACCTTCAAAAGAATCAAAGGCACGAACAAACCGCGACGGGTCCGGCCTGTTTGCCAATAGCAAGCAGAGGGAACCGCCATTGAATACACCGCATTCCCATATCTCGCCGGCAACCGCATTAATCATTGTTTTATTAAATAATGTAACAAGGTGAATTCGTTTTGTAGGGACCATTAAACTCTTAGGCCAATGCATTATACAAATCCTCTTAAAGATATAAGGTGTTTTTTAAAAGTGGGAAAACCTGCCACAAGCTTTTCATGTAAGTCGCTTATATGCTCAATCTTAATAGATGGAAAATGGATTACATGGGCGCGTATAGCTTTTTGGCTGGTTTCACTTGCATGCCTATAAAAGCCAGAACTCTTTTTTAACAAGCCATAATAATCAATAGCGGCTATCTCTTCATATTCAAACTCAAGTCCAATCATTTGGCCGAATGGTGTTTTATGTAATCTGCCTTGTCGAGTTGTAATGACAAGCTCTTTACCAAACACCTTTTTCCGGAGCCCGGGAATAATTACAGTATTCTCAAACTCTGCCAAGTATTGTTTAAACTTTTTTGTGTCCGCTGTTTCCACTATTCAAATTCTCCAATAATGTTTCTAACGGTTGTATATTGCCAATAAAATCCCGTTCTCTTGTTTTATCAAGTTCATCCAGTAACATTCGAATTAATGCAAATACAAGCTTTTCCCTTTTTCTAATGTCGACGTGGATTGTCAACAGGTTTCTAATCCTGCCAGTTCCTTACCCATTGTTCGATCTCCACCGTTTGTTTAGATTTTATCATAGCGCGCTGATCTCCACATGTATCTATAATGCTTTGATAAATACGATCTAATACCTCCGGGCGACCTTTACAATAATGTATAAAATGTTCTGCGAAGTCTTTACCACCAACCATATACGCCGCAATTGTTCTATTGCGCAACATGTCCGCATAGTTCCAGGAGTAACCACGTTTTTCTCCGTGATGGTATAAAGCATTTCCCGGCATTATCCATTTCTTGTAACCAAGAGAAGCGGACACAAAGTTAATAAAGTTTTCACCACCTCCATAAATTCCAAGCTCTTTTGGCCATCCACCAATATCATCGTATATCTCCCGAGCGATCATCATACCGCATGTCGACATACAAGGAACCTCATATGGCCGGCCATTGTTTGCATCCCGATAAGAACAGAACCTGTAATGAAGTGAGTTTATATCGAGATTACAATTAAGAGCATATATTAACTTCCTCCATTCAAGTATCTTATAGGTCAAAGGCAAATGGATTGATCCCTCCAATGCTTTGTGAGAATGCCTATAAAGCTGGAACATAGTATACAAGGCATCCCGGGACACTATACAATGGGCATCACAAAAGAAAAGGGATGTACCAGTAGAGGCCTCTACCGCAATACGTTTGGCATTCCAGTGAGAGAGCTTGTCCTTGTATTCTATATACGTCAACCATTTGTTACCTTTGGCGCATGCCTTTACAGCATCGCCACCTTGGTCCTCTGGACGGTTAACTTCCTTTTCGACATAGTTATTCACCGCTATTATTTCAAAGTCTACACGGTCTCTTAATTCTTCAGCTATATTTTGTATCGTAAAAACATTCTGCGGGTACTCGTTGCAAAACGGAATTATAACAGACAAATCAGCCATCATTATTCTCCTTAATACCATGAACACCAAAATCACGAATCCCCATTCCATGCTTTTCGCCGACGCCAGTATGAGCAATCCTGAATCCTATTTTTTGCATGTACTGAGCTGCTATTGGACCAGTCCATCCGGAGCGGTGACAATAAGTATCTCCCAATCGTAAACGGTTCCTTTCACCGCCATATATAAAGTCTATGAAGCGACGAATATGGTTTCGCCTGTTAACATAGAACTCCCAAGCACCTTCAATACATGGTGCTTCTAATATCAACTTGCCTCCGGGCTTTAATACTGTATAACAGTTTCTAAGCATTGTTACAGCGTCCGTCAAATATAAGTGCTCGATTACATGGATGCAATAAATCTCATCAAAGCTTAATGGTTTAAATGGTAACTGTAAAACGTCTCCAATAATATCGGTTGTTAGTTTTGTTCTGTTGTTGTAGTGTTTGATACAATCGAAATTGACAAAGCCTTTCCATATCATAACACCGCTTCCCAAATTCAGTTTCATTAGATATCCCATGCATCATAGAGCTTATCGAAATTCTCTTTAACTCTGTAATGCAACATTTGTTCTAGAGTGTAACTCAACTCATTATGGTTACGTTTACTCCCGTCCCAATTGGCAAGCCGTCTTTTCAGGTCTGGTTCTTTTATCTCATCTGGCATAAACTCATAATGGAAAATAGTACACTTGCTTTCTAACATATCCTCGACAATGTTATTCCAAGAATAAGCATACCAGTCAACCGCTGTCCTTGTATTAAAACCACCAAATCTCACAGCATGTTCCGGATGTTGATGAGATAAAAAACTTACCATTGCATGGAGCGGGTGCCGTACAATGCCGACGCTTTCAATGCCATTAATAGTGAGAAACTTTTGTTTATGGCTGCACCGGCCACAAAGTAACGTATGCCATTTTCTATTTTCATGCTCCTCAAGCATTGCCATCAAATTGTCGTTAATGGTTTTATTTAAATCCAATTGTATTCCTGCCCGCTTTTTAAACTGATCGGAAAGTTGCGGATCAGGTAGAGAAAACAAATTAGGTTCCCACCCAAAAACAGTATCAGGCCGAATAGAAAGCTTACCACCAAAACGGCGACTCAAGAATACGGTACCATGGCCTCCAAATGGTGTTATGAGAATCATTTTGTCTCCTTCCTTGCTACAACATAAAACCCAAAAGCGACGTCCGGTTCTGTCGTAGCTTCTATAATATAAAATGAGCTTTCCTGTAATCCTTGTATAACCTTGTGCGGCTCTGTTATCCATTTATGCCAGCGGTTTTTATGTGGACGCCATGGTATGTAATTCGGGTGCGGTAAATATAAAAACAAAATACCGTTAGGCTGCAGAACTCTATACCATTCTGAAACCGCTTCCCATGGCCTTTCTAAATGCTCCAAACAATGGCTTGAAAAGACATAGTTATAATAATTATCCTGTCGATCAATTGAATAGGCATTTTCAAACTCATTGTCGTTTATCGGTCGGGCTCCCGGGAATGCATGATTACCAGCGCCGATATCAACACCTTTTCCAAGGCACCATTTTCGCGCCTCTGTTTCAATATAGGTCATTTGATTATGATGCTCAACCCATTTACACTTGCTTAAACCGGCAGCGATGCCTTGAACTTGTGCAACTGTAATCTGTTTCATACAAAGCTTGTAAACACCATTCGGTCGTTCGCAAGCCTGAGAACCATAGCAATAAGAACAAGACGTATGCTGTTGAACATTGATTTGTTCTTTATAGCCATTCCATTTAGGGTCTGCAAAGCCACCGTAAATTACAATACAAGGGACATCCAGTGCGCGACACAAATGCGATATACCGCCCTCGGCGCATACAACGCCTTTACAGCTTGTAAGAAATTCACATAGGGCTTGCATAGAAGCACATTTTGGAATTTTCCGGAATCCGGATTTGGCTGCTAAATACGGGAAACCATCCCAAACCTTTTTTCCATCCCAATGACCTTTGTGGAAGACTTGTACACCAATAGGGCCACCGCCTTCACCATGTTTAAACGGTAAATATATCTCCGGTTTTAATTCCGGTCTTTCTGTTACAAGCCCATAGTGCTTTGTTACAATCTCCCAATCACTGATAATATGGTGTTGAGTTGGATGCTTCCTATGGATTGGATCTGGATAACCAAGGAAAACGCCTTCGCGGTCTCTGTTAATAACATCAACAAACGGATTGTTGATTAACAATTCAGGCCGATTTGTATTGACGACAATACGACAATCCGGATATGTTTGCTTGATTACCCGTAAGGTAGGTGTAACAAAAAGCAGATCCCCAATGCCATTAAAGCTTTTAATCACAATCTCTTTGTCTACCATAATTCCGACTCCTGCATAATGGGTCCATAATAAGTGTGATACAAGTAATCCCAATTATGCCGGAGCCTATGGTGTACATTGGAAACAATAGCCTCATTCTCTCGAAGGCGACCAAGTATAATAAAAGCAAGATCGTGGTAATATTTAACTTCGTCGTTACAGCGCCATTGGTGGTGAAAAGAACCGAAATCAAAATAGAGACCATTGTTACCATGTACTTCAGTCATCATAGCAAGGGATTTATTGAGAACCAATAGACAAGCGCTTGATAAAGCAGCTTCCGGCCCTACAAGGCCGAAGCTTTCTTCTCTTGTCGGGAATACAAACAAATTTTGCAGAAGCATGAGTTCCCGTAGAATACGCGTGGGTATCCCATTCTCATATTCTGCACACCATTCGCTTGTAAATATAAATTCATCGTTTGGATTGCCAGTACAAATCAATCCGTTCTTACGGGCTATTTCTTTAAACTCTTCGATATTCTGTTTGGGCTGTTTACCAGTGGCCCATTGATTTGCAATTACCAAGCAACAGGTGACACCAAGCTTTTTGATGTTAGCAAATACCTGAATAACTTTGTCGACATTCTTTGCATGCAAGCGATCACTAGAAGCCGGGTAGATTTGGACAACTTGTGATTGCATAAGATTCGGGTGTAGATCCAGAAATTTACAAGTATCTTCATGAAAATCCCAAAAGGTTCTCAAATCCTTAATATGCGGGATAATCCGGATGTCTGCAATTTCACCTCTATACTGCTCGGCCACTCGTAACCGCTCCGTTGAATTTGGAAATACAATTTTGTGCTTTGGTCCGTATTCTTTTATCAACCACCAATCGGACATGATACTCGGCACACTGTGAATCCAATGGAGCCACCGGACATTTGGAAGCTTTGTAGATGCTTGCTGCAGGCCCATACCATAAGGCAAGAACCACCCGGTAAAAATAAAGTCATGCGTAAAGGCAATGTCAAAGTCTACCAATTCTTTTTGGAGTACGACGGCAGTGGTGTTTATGATTTGTTTATGTTCTGTAGACAGTTCATTCCGGGTACGGTAATCGGTGAGGTGTGTAAATGGAATTTTTTTATGTAATATTACATCTTCTGAAAACTCCTCTCCGTGGTATTGCTCGTTGACAAACAAATGAACTTCGTGACCATACTTGACAAGCATACGTGCTTGATCTTTGATAATGCCTGTCAGACTATAACCGGGATTAAACTCCATCATGTTGGTGAGTATTGCAATCTTCTTGTGTCTTGCCATCTAAAATCTCCTCATTTACAGTTCCCTTTTTAGGGCTGCGGTTATGAATTAAAAGTTATTATTGAAGGCCAAAGCCTTGGGGCGGACCACATACCGGAACAACAATCTCAGTCGATTTTGGTGTTTCATATCCAGTATCATTAATAGCAGATATGGCAATATAGTGGGTTCCTTGATTTAAAGTCAATACGGCAGTAGGCTCTGTTACATTAACAGGATCACCATATACACCAGATTCGGTCCCTACATATACATTGTAACTGACCGCACCATCTACAGCGTTCCAAGTTAATGTCGAATTGACAGATTGGAACACGGCGATTATGCCATCCGGAGTAATGATTATAGTTGTAAATACTTCGATGGAAAAACCGCTTTCTCCAAAATCATTGTAAGCAGTAGCGGCAAAATAGTATGTCCCGGGCGGCATGTCTTCAAGTGTATATATCGTTTCGTTTCCCACGTCAAAAGGCGATGCACCAATAACGGGATCTCCCGTATCGAAATCATACGTTCCACCATCGTCCCGCGACAATGTACCACAATAGATTTTATAGCCTGTGGCTTCTGTTACGGCATTCCATTGTAACGTTACATCCGCCGCTTGTACAACAGAAGACCATATCATACAAACGCAAAATAAAAGCATTGTCAATAATGTAAGTATTTTCTTCATTTTTAATCTCCTTTTGTTAGTGGTTAGTGCCTACAAATTTTTGTAATATAATAAACTAATTATAAAAAGTCAATCGATTTTAAGGCGGGTTATTATTATTCACCTTAACTTTATTTTGTAAATCCTGATTAATTATTCGTTGAGCCCTCCAATCTTCTTCTCGCTGACTTTGTAATTCTGTAATACGGGAACAGGCAAGATTCAATTTTGTCTTTTGGTGGTCGAGTTCAGATTGTACAATACCGGAGCAGGCCGCTTGTTTTAAACTGCAATGTGATTTAATGCCGTCGATAACACTTTTCTCTACGCCGTCGATCCTTTCATGTAAACGCTGTATATCTGCCTTATGGTCCTCTCTATTAGTTTTACGTTCGGAAATCTCAAGCGCTAATGATTCTTTTACAGCGGCGACATCTTGTATGAAATCGGTATTCTGAAAAATGTTCGACATACCAGATTGGCGTTTTAAAATAATAGCGAGTAAAACACCAATCAAAGCAAGTAACGCGACAGACAAAGCGCCTCCAATTTGTGCTACATGCTGCCAGCCAAAAGAAATGGCTTCTTGTGAAACAGTGTCTGCATAAGCAAAAGTTAACATGTCAATCTCCTTAAACAGTTGTCGTAGTGGTAGTTGTGGTGGTAGT
>Ga0164311_10000004_pt1 | contig 78677 bp, 86 predicted proteins | sample GuaBasSedimGuay2_FD_121796 | JGI IMG/M metagenome (GOLD analysis project Ga0164311, IMG submission 121796) | Subseafloor sediment microbial communities from Guaymas Basin, Gulf of California, Mexico - Guay2, Core 4569-9, 9-12 cm | ecosystem: Environmental > Aquatic > Marine > Hydrothermal vents... | reverse complement strand
CCTAGATAGTGATACAGCTATCGCAGGAGAGTTCGCACCTCTCGGGGGAATGTTATTGGAGTTCATCCAGAATAACGTAGGCTTCCCTTCTTTCCTGGAGCACCCGAACGACGCGGAAGGTGGCGCGCTACGCAATACTACCCTGGCTCTTCGTCTCTTTATGAAAGAGGCGATCAGTAGTCTGGCGCAAGGTGCTGTAGATATCGGGTATGCCGACAGGCGTACAGATGGTTTCCACTGGATAAGTGTGCAAGGAAATGCCCCACTTCAATACCTGGTAGTGAACAATGAGACCTTTCGTTTTGAGGGAGGCTCAGAGACTTCTCCGTCTACCCCTGTAAAACTTCCTGCACCTGTAGATAACGACATCATCTTCGGACACTTGGAAGCTCTGAGTGCTAAGAAGAATTGGCTACCCGAAACTCCCACCGCGGAATCTCTCGTAGGAGCATCAAAAGAGGACCTGCTGGAGCTCTACAATAACTTGGTTGAATTTTACAGGTGTGGATTCCAATTCCACGACCACGACAATACCTGTAGGTTATTAGCTGCTTCAGTGATGATGATGCCCGTAATGGATGCAATGTCCCGACCCCCTCTCTTTACAATCTTAGGTGCGACAAGTTCAGGTAAATCCTCCCTCGTTGCCACCCTCGCTCATTCCCCTGAGAAAGAAGAAATCCAGATGCTGTACCACTCGGTAGCGTATTCTGGGAAGTACACTGAAGCAGGTGTAACTCAGGCAGCGTTTGGTGACAGTAGACTTCGTGTCTTGGATGAATTCGAGTTAGACAGAGGTAACCATGTAGAAATACAAAAGCTGTATGACTTTTACAGGGCTTTTGTTAATGGTGAGGCTGAACGTCTGACTGGTTCTCCGGGAGGACGGCCCAATCAGGTGCACGTACGCCACGCAATTATTCTCTCTTCAATCTCTACATCGGAAAGGCCTCAAGATAGAAATCGGTGGCTCGCAATTAATACTGTTTCTGTACCGCAACGGGATCCTTCTGAGATTTCTATCCTGAAAAAATTCAGTGCCGAGAAAATACGTAAGATGCGAAAGGTTCTCAACATGGGCGTATTTGCCCACGCACACGAGCTAAAGAAGGCGAGAGAGAGTATCAAGTATGAGTTCAACACTGCGCTTCGAATGGCGCTTCCTGTTCCTGTAGAAGCTAGATTCGCTGAGAACTTATTTGCGGCAGCAGCTATGTTGAAATTCCTGGGGATAGATTGGAAAGCTTTTATTGCGTCCTACGTGGACGGCAATGAACATACCTTCACAGACATAGAGGCTGTATCTGAATCCGACAGCAAACTGAACCTGCTATTACGCGGTACTGGTATTTACGACCACGAGATGCGCCAGAAAACAAACGTGAGTATGCTGCTATTACAGAGTGACAAGCGTGAAGCTATTAACAATTCAGCCTGCGGAGCATACTACGACGCACCTAAGAAACTACTGTTGTTCCTTCTCGATCAGGCGATCCCTCAGTTGATTCGCCCAGAGACTATCAAGGAACAGAAAATCACACCTATGCGAATGCGGGAGATTCTCAAGCGCCACAAGAATGCGTTGTCTCCTGATGAAATACTACAGTCCGGTGTAATCAATCGCGCTCAATCTTGTTTGGGAGCCGGGATCCAATTGGCAGACGTAAGCGTCTTCCAGGCGGACAGATGGTTGCAACCTTCAATCCACATAGCCCCTTCTCTTCCCAAGGAGGAGGAAGAAAAAGAAGCTCCACCTGTGGAACAGGAAGAGGAGGAGGAAGTAACAGATGACGACCTCACAAACAATTTCAAATGGTGAGCCGGACATTGAATGTGGGCTTTGCGCTGAAGACGCATGGAACGGCTCGCGCTGTGCGAGTTGCCCTCTAAGTAGAAAGCGACACTATACCCGAGGAATTGGTGCCGACCTACACTCCGCAGACTTCTTTGTCGTAGCAGAATCTCCGCACATCCTGGGACCATCCGGAAGCATGGATAACCATTCCGGATGGAACCTGGATACGGAGAAGCTGGTACTTAATCTAGTGTCCGACTACAAAAAGAGAATGCGCGGAGATCACGCTGAACTCGAAGGGAGATACACTTACGCCGTAAGGTGCATAGAAGATAAGCCCAAGAAGAAAATAATCGACTGCTGTTCTACACTCTTCCATACTGAGCTTACGGAATACGCCGTAGAGCACCGGCCTATTATGGTCTTTGCTTTAGGCCCGGCAGTGCTCAAATCGTTGGGAGTTAAGTACGGTAAATACAATGACATCCAGGGAAAGTTTCTTGAGGTTACAATACAAGGACGCAGAGTACTCGTATACCCCTCACTCTCTAAGCGGCAACTGGCCTCAAAAGCAGGGTACGTTGACGTGACAAAGAGGCACCTCGGTAATTTTCTGGATGGTGCTGTAGGCAACAAGAACGGGCATACGGTGGCTACTGAGGTAAGCATGCCGCAGCTCACTGAAGAGTATGAGTTTCCTCGGACCCCTGCTGAAGTAGAAGACCTCGCGCTACACATCATTAACTATGCACGTCCAGGAGAAGACCCTGCAGGGGCGATGCTGTCTATCGATACGGAAACGAATACGCTTTTTCCCCATAGGCCTAAGCTGAAAATGCTTAGTGTAGTGGCCGCATGGGATAAAGGTAAAGCGTGCTCTATTCCATTCGAACACCCTGATACACCTTGGGACCCTGGGGAAGTACGCCAATCAATCTGGAAGATACTAACTTGCAATAAGCCTAAAGTAGGACACAACTTCAAATTCGACATCAAAGTACTTGAGCGAAAAGGGTTCAAGGTTAGACAGGCACGTTGGGACACCATGCTGGGAGAACATCTCCTGGAAGAAGACAAGAAGGGATACTACAGTCTGAAGCATCTTACCAAGCTGATGCTCCCACGGTACGCAGGGTACGAGGATCAGCTGCACGACATTCTGACCCTTCTGGAAGCTCCTACACAAGTACTGCAATTGAAACAAGAAGAAGAGAACGTGCCTCCTGTTGTTCCTAAGTCCAAATTGAAAGGAGCCGCAAAGAAACTGGCGCAAGACATAGGGTATCTGCACATCCCCCTGAAGGAACTGAACGAGTACGGCGCAATAGATGCAGACGTGACACGTCAGTTAGCGGGAATGCAGCGTAAGCGCATGCTTATTGAGCAGAAACACATAGTAAAAAGGCGTAATGAATATCTGCGAATGCCGAACGCCTACTTCCGAGCTATTGGCCAGCCGGGCACAACTGAAAGCGCTCCTCTAGAACACCTGATGCAGCACCACTGTATTCCAGCGACCAAGACATTGGCGCAAATGGAGTCAATTGGTATGCGTGTGAATCGGGAGTACGTAGATGATTTGCTTATAGATATGGATCAATCCTTACGGGAGTCCCGACAGGAACTCAACCAGATGATTCCTCCTGGGATCACTTTCAACGGGGAGCCTTTCAATCCTGGGAGTGCTCCAAATATCCGTAAGGTACTTTTCGGTACAGGCTACCTTCACCCCAAAACTAAGGAGACTATTTGTTATAAGGGAATCATAGACCCTCCTACGACTGCCACAGGCCTGGTATCTACTAACCAGGCATTCTTGCGTAGCATCCTTGTGCAGCACGAGTGTCCTTTTGCAGCTGCTATTCTCTCCTTCCGCGCTACGAGTAAAGCGCGCAATACTTTCGTGGCTAACATCCACGCCCTAAGTGCAGAAGACGGACGTATGCACACCTCTTTCCATATCGCAGGCGCTTCGACGGGACGTTTGTGTGTTTCAGGGGACACTCTTCTGGAAACTACCTCAGGAACGTTTAGAATCTCAAAACTCGACTTAGTTAGCTTTCCAAATGCACAGATACTGACACACAAGAATCGTCTGCGGAGAATACTGAATGTATTCTACAAGGGAAAAGAGCAGATGTACCGCGTTGTACTTGAGAGTGGAGAACAAATTGACGTCACGAAAGGACATCGGTTCTTTACTCCCTCAGGAGTACAGCATCTTTCTGATCTCACTATCGGAGCACAGGTTACATCCATAAAAAGTGGTCGAAAAAATCCGTTCTGCTCTAGCCCAATCGTAGACATCAGCCCCATAGGTGTAAAAGAGGTTTGGGACATCGAGGTAGAAGAAGACCACTCTTTTGTCGCCCAGGGGTATGTCAACCATAACTCATCGTCCGACGAGAACATGCAAAATGTTCCGCACAGGATACGGAATCACAACCTCAAACAAATATTTATCCCTACGCACCCAGACAAGGAGGTAATAGGAAACGCAGACGCTAAGGCTGCAGAGGTACGGGTATACGCCGCTTACAGCGGAGATGCCAACCTGATCAAAGCCCTCAACGATGGAATGGATCCACATAGCTTCTTTGCCTCAATGGTCTACAGCCCTGACGTAATTCTAAAAGGGATACCTTCTGATCTGAAACATGAAACACTTGCGACTGTAGGCATTGATGATATTCATAGCTGGAGCTACGCGGACTTCCAGAACAGAGACAATTTCTCAGGCACAGATACGGCCTACGGCTCACGCCTAAATTCTCTGCGAAAAACTATCAAGCGTGTGGTCTTCGGCATTCTATATGGAGCTTCACGTAGGAAGATCTCACAGATCGTAGGCATTCCTCCTGCACAGGCAGAGGTTATTATCCGCGCATTGTTCAGTATGTTCCCGACAATAGAGAAGTACATCAGGCGGACAGAAGAGCAGGTCAAGCTTCTCGGAATGGTAGAGACCTTCTTCGGTCGCAGACGACGCTTTGACCTGAAAAGACTTACGTACTCCATGCGCAGCAAAGCTAACCGCCAAGCAGTCAACTTCAAAATCCAAAGCACTTCATCTGACATGGTACTCAATGTGATGTGTAAGATGGAAGAGCCTCTCAGACGGGACTTCAGAGGCAGGATGCTAATCACAGTGCATGACTCTGTCGTGTTCGAGCTTCCTAAGGAATACGTATCTCAGATGCCTGACTTCGTACAGGATTACGGGGTAAAGCAGGTAGCGGAACGTTTCCCTTGGATGCCCGTACCGTTTGAGTGGGATGTAGAAGTAGGTCCAAGCTACGGAGAACTTACTTCCGTAGAGAACTATCTGAACGATAATCCAGAGTATATCCAGGGAGATGCCGACGAGCACCTGGAGCAGGATATCCGAAGTGAGTTTATAGATATAGGTAATTGAGTTTTCGTGGCCCTCAAACACATTAATTGGAGCCAACCTCTCGGCTGAGATGTAACATCTCAAAGAAGCGTCCTGTGTTCAAAGCAATTCCGGATTAATTCCACCGCGAATTAATCCTAGTTTAGCAATTAATGGTAGAACTTCATATCGTTCTGCACCAGTTTGAGGGCCACCCATCCAAAGATGGCCGCGTGGAGGCAGTCGTCCGGTCGCTGCGGCGAATGTCTCCACACCTTGCGGCCACTCTGGGTTACTTCTTCATACTCGTTAAGAATGTCTTCTATAGCTACGTGCATTTCAGACAAAGGCCCAAACTCTACTTGAGCCTTCTTCAGTATCATGAAGAAGTTATCTATGAGGGTAGTTCTGTCTGCGGTATATCTGTCCCTGCCGTTCCATTTGATAGGTTCTTTCTGTGCACCGTACTGTACCTGATGGACTCTGTGCGGTCCGAGCTTAGTAGCTAACGTACTGTTTGCGAGCATTCCTTCTCCGGCATCACCTATTACCATAGATACTTCGTAGCCCGCACAGATTGTTGCGATCTCCTCTACGGTATGTACGGGGTTGGTGTTAGGGAATACTTTGTAGTACTTACAAACTAATTTTTGGTCATGAGGCCGGAACCCCCAGATCCACAATACCGTCCGAGAGAGCCCAGACTGCCCTCCTCCTGACCAATCAACCCCTGCCACATGTAAGGAGTACCCTTGGAAGTCAGGGGCAGCAGGGAACTGTACGAGGGCTGGTCCCAGGCATAGGGACTCGAGCTCTTCCAGACTGATAAGACGAGCACCTATCGCGTCTGAAACCCCCAACACTTCATTTTTGAAGACCGCCATGCTGGTGGCCTCCTCGTACTTACGCAGGATACGGGCCCATCTCTTCTCCGCAAGAGCCAACCTGTCCGGCCCCTGTCCCTGCATAGCAGCAGGAACATTCGAAGGCATTATCAGCTGATTGATATGGAATCCTTTTAAGATTGTTTCTGGATGTATCTGGTCAATCTTAGGAGGGTTCGTGTCTATCCATTGCCCGTTGCGGGGATTAAGCGGTGCCCGACAGCCCAGACACTCAGGTCCGCGCTTACCTATGCAGGCATCTGACACAATAAACTGATGTTTCTTGCAGGCGTCACATTGGATCACCCACTCTGTCTGCGTGCTCTTCTCCCATAAGTACTCAATGGTGTTCTCCATTGTCTTGGGAGTACCTGCGTAAGTTTCAAACTGATAGTCAGACTCGGAAAGGGTCTCGTTCCCTACAATAACAACAGGGTCATACAGCAGGTCCTGTATCTCATCATAGTTGGTGCGGTCTACGGAGGGTCCACGCAGCCTGTCCGCATCGTCCAACGCGTACGTAAACAGCATCTCTGCTCCATTAGTGAACTGCTTATGGAACACACGGTCTGAGAGTTCAGGGTGCAGAAAGCGCCTGTTAATAATAGGAGAGTACCGCATAGTCTTCTGTACTCTGGAATTGGAGAAACGTACTGTCTGCTCCTTGCTGGGAGTAACGAACATTGAGGAAAAATGAGGTATAAGACTGCACTCAACAATGCAAAAGTTGGCCAGGGTAGTAGACTTACCTACCTGCCGACTTGTCTTTAACAAGGTGCGTAAGTGCCTACCGTCGTATATGGCGCGATGCATTGGCCAATCATCCAAGCGGAAATCTTTACCGTCTAGTTTGATCCAGGCCTCAGCTACATCGCTCAAGTATGCGCTAAGTGGTGCCATCGCACTAACCATAGTAACAGGAGGATCATATGGCAAGAAAAGAAGCGAAAGAAACATTGTCCTACGCCGAGAGATACGACATCCCTTCGGGGAACATCAGCGAGATCAAAGAACAACTCAAGTTCGCCATGGAGCACAAAGCATTCAGAGGAGTGTGGTGCCTCGTTGGGGAAGCGGGTATGGGGAAGTCCCAAATCGTGCACCAGGTAGCCGAGGAGATGGGTGCGACTGTATGTGACGTGCGGACAGCACACTTCGGACTGATGGGAACGGGAATACCGTCCGTGAAAGATGCCAAGGGAGAGAACTTCTTCAAGATCAAACTTCCAGAAATCTTTCCAGGGGAAAACGAAAAGGTAATCTTAAACTTTGACGAGCTGAACCAGGGTCAAGCGCACGCGATATCTATGTTCTTCTCAATGATCGAAGATAGGAAGATGTTCGATTACATGCTTCCGAAGGATACTCTAGTAGTGGCAACCATGAATCCGAATACGGAGCAGTACGCCGTAACGCAGATCGAAAACAACGCCGCACTTCGTCGCCGATTGAAATTCGTGTATGTAATCCCGAGTGCCAAAGAGTTTCTCAAGCATGCGGCATCGGAGAACTTCCACTCCACGGACGTGGATATCGAGGCTCTCGGAGGAAGAAAGCCTTGCCATCCGGCTATTCTCGAGTATTTCGAAACGAAGCCTACCGAGATCGACAACAAGAGGGCAAGAGAGTCGAACAAATCCTATGTATGTCCTGCAACTATCCAAACAATCTCAATGAACGCGTACCTCCTTGAGCAAGAAAAGATTCCTCTAGAAGGAAGCTTTGCCTATCTGATGTTTGCCTCGAGCATCGGGCAGGCCTCAGCATCAAGCATCTCAGCGTTCATGAAGGATAGCGCTACAGCTATCAACCCCCTGGACGTGTTAGAGCGTTATTCTAAGGTGAAGAAGAAGGTGGACAAGCTCATATCTAGCTCCAACAACGAAGTATTGATGGAGCTGAATATGAATGTACTGAGCATTCTGTTCAGCAAATGTCCTGCCAACATCACACGAACTGCGAAGAACTTTGTGAAGTTCATCGTGGATCAGCCCACGGAGAATACAGGCTCAATAATGTACTCGATTCGCAAGGTAGCTGAAGACAACGGGTCGGAAGATTACCTGAAGGATCTGATGCGGGAGATGTACCAACATGACGAGTGGGTGGAAGCCCATAAGAACATGGACGAAGCGCACAGAGCTGTGGATCAGGATTTCCGATCAGGTAAGGCGAAAGCCTAGCAGCTCCTCAGCTAAATCTTCCGACCGCTCCCGAACATAAAGATAGCAAATTGCCAACTTGGTAAGCTGTACGTCTACCGGTGTCTCCGAGAAAGTAGTACTCTCGAGCCGGTTTTGATTTACAGCTTTCCAAGCTTTGGCGACATCTTTTTTCATCGGTGCAGTATCCACAGGATACAAGCTGGTCAGCGCATCAGTAGAATAGCGGAGAGGCTTTGGAGGGTAAATACATCCCGCACGCTTCAACACTACAGCTGTAAACATCTGTACGTCCTCGTCGAACTCCGGGATCATCTCTGGATCATCAGGGTCTAGCCCTCGGATTATTCCAGCCTCATAAACTGCCCAGCACATGTGGCTTATCGCAGGCTCCTGAAGTGCTTCAGGATCGAAAGGCTGGTCGTTAAGTGCCTGTACAGTCTGTTGGAATACAATGCTGTCCCAGTAGAAAGAGGGATTCAGAACCAAGGTAATAGCAGCTTGCAACTTGTTGCGGGCCTCTTCTTCCCATATGTAGCCGTCCCCTTCGAAGGTCTGCCACATAGTCTCCGGTTCCCAAGTGAGGATGTCCAGACTGTATACAGTCCTGGCTGCCATGTACAACGCAGCAGCCGTATGGTTGTCGGGAGCCTTCATCAATTGTTCGGCATACTCCTCCTGTGCTGCGGTCTTCGTAAGCTTCCGCTGCATGGTAGGGATATGCGATACAAGTTTATCTACGGGTTCGTACATTACTTTTTATAAGGCTTTAGCTGTGTGACCAAAGTGGTCTTCACATCCTGAGGAAGAGTCATGATCACTTCGCTCAACTTGTCGGGACTCACCTCTCCGTCAGTTGTGATCTCGGACACCACATCATCTCCTAAAGCATCTTTCCAGAACGTAACGGGGATCCCACCCAGCAATGTCTTATCAAAAAACTCACCGTTAATCTGGACTTGTTCCGAGGCCAGTTTCTCTGTGTTGAATACACTACGGAGAGGATCTGGGACTCCTTTTGCATAGTACGCATCTACCCCCGACTGTTTGTCGAGACCTTCCAGTAGTCTTGCTACCTTCACCTGCTCTACCGTTTCTGCAATGTACGGGTCCCGTTTCTGTAGTTCTTTTTCCAGCATACTATATGCAGGTGCCACCTCTGATCCAAGCTTAGTCGCAACGGAGCACCTTGCAGCCACATAGTCCTGCAGACGCCTGGTGCTTGTCATAGTGAAGCTGCCCAGCTTATGGGTGAGGGGGCGTAACTCTACGGCGTATCGCGCAGCAACCTTCACCAGATTACGCATGGCAGTAGCACGGTCTGCTATATCCAGCTCATTGTAGCGGGAATGAAGGGCTTCCTCTGCGTACCCAACATCTGCGGCCTCCTTAATCCTGAAACGGCTTTTCTCAGGGAGAAGCCACTCCTCATTAGATGCTTCTTTCTCGAGTTGAAGGGGGGCCTCAAACGCAGAGGTGTCGATGTCGTAAGCGTCTACTGCAGTGTCCAGCCGTTCAGTTACATCTGAAGGAAGGGCGCTTGCATGCTTACTGTAGCCGTACGAAATGATCGCATGCTCACGATTGTGGATAGGGAACTGTCGGCGTCCAGGCCACGCAAACGCATGGTCCGGCAGGTCACTGAGTTCCTGTACTCCCAGCTCTGCTTCTTTAGTCATCTCCCGCATGTGAGGATACTCATCCAAAACAACCCGAAGCAGCGCATGGCCGGCGTCATTCGTCTGGTCGATAATTTTATGCATCTTTAGTCCTTCATCCATTTTCAGTGAAACAACAAGAATTATAGACGAGGAAGTAAAAAAATGAAAACTCAAAATGCTCTAAGCGAAGTCCTTCAGTGGGCTTGTAGCCCGAGAGGAGGAAACAACCTCTACGGGAGGATCTTGAACGGCTGTAGCCGTAAGCCTACACCAGGGCTTGGAACGGCTGCAGTGGCCCTGACCCCACAAGGGAAATACCTATTCCTATACGACCTGGAATGGTTTACGGCTCAGCCAAGAGCGTTCCAAGTGTTGGTAGTTGTGCACGAAGCTGCGCACTTGGTCCTGGAACACATACCGAGAGTGTTTCGGTACATGGTACACTTTGATGACCATAAGCAGTACAAGCGATACGAGCCCATCTTCAACATCGCCATGGATATGGCAGTGAATGACGTGGCGCTACGCCCATTTGTGGAGCAGAATCGCGATTACTTTGGAGACGTGGCTAAGCCTCTGGTTTGGCCTGAGCAAAGGGACTACCCCAAGAACAAAACATTCGAAGAGTACACCGCGCTCCTTATTGAAGATCTACAAGAGCACGGCTTCGACGTAGATGCCTATCGGATAGGAGAATTCAAAGGCGCACAAAGTAGTCCTGATGCGGGAGGTTCCGGTGATTCCGGTGATTCTGAGGAGGAGAAAGAGTCAAAGGGTTCTGGAGGCTCTGACGAAGAGAAAGAAGAGAAAGAGGAGAAGGCTCCTCAGAACGTAAGCGAACAGATGATGCAAGACGAGAGCGTCCCGTCATGGTTCCGGGATCTATTGAGACAGCAGGCTCCGGGCCACATATCCCACCTGGATATAGTCGAGGGTATGACCGAGTCCGAGATCGAACGAGCTATTGAGCAGGCTAAGCGTGAAGGAAAGCGCATAGTCAATTCTGCGGTAGAGCAGACACACAAAGGCCGGGGTGTTATCCCTGGGCATCTGCAGCACCTGATAGACGCGCTACTGGAAGAACCTACGATTCCGTGGGAAGTAGTACTGCGTGGGATGCTCAAGTCATCCATATCGGCAAAGCTTCGTGAGAGCACCGTTATGCCCAACGCAGGGCTCGCGCACCTGGAAGCGGACCTCATAGAGCCTTACCCCTTCTACCAGCGAGACATGACGTTCCACATTGATCTGTGCGTAGATACCTCCGGGTCAGTTTCGGATACTGAGTATATACAGTTCATGGGAGAGATTGCAGGCATACTGCGCGCAGAAGAAGGAGTATCCGCCCGCTTCATCGCATTCGATCATGCTATCCAGCAAGAGGAGCTACTCTCCTCCGATAGCAGCGCCTTTACCGACTCTCCCGAAGGGATGCGCCGTTACGGGTACGGAGGAACACAATTCAATTCAGTACTTAGGCGGGTATTGGGAACAGATACAGAGGACGATTGGCTGGAAGATGCAGACAGGATAACCGAGAGGGTACCTACTGCGGATCTGGTGATTATATTCACCGATGGGTATGCCCCGATATCCTCAGATAAAGGCGGTCCTATTCCAGAACTGTCACCTCCGGCCCCTCTCATATGGGCAATTACCCCTTCAGGGAAAACACATCCTGACATGGTAAGAACACTCCAGATAGGAGGGTGATCCATGACAACAATCTACTGCGTAAAAATACGCCGTAAACTGCTCAAGTCATTACGGAGAGTATTGTCCGACTCCTTCCACGTCTTTCCGTATGACAGGGTGTACCTTGTACCGAAAACGAAAGTACACGTAATTCCTCGGATGTTTCCCTACTGCCTCGAGATGCCCCTCACGATACCCCTCCTAGACGCACTGAACCAAGTTCACGTGGAGTACGTGCGGAAAGTACCGCTGCACCGAGATAGCAGCACAGAAACTGCTACGCCCACTAAGACATACAACTTTTTCGAAGGTGGAAAGTATACCGACTGGAGCGGCTGGGCGATGGTCGTACCTACTCAAATAAAGCAGCATTGCCGTCCGGAAAACATACGAAACGTAGGCGTCAAACATCTCCAGTACGTTCACAGCGGAGCAATGCGCCCCTACGCCAATACGCGTGCAGAGATGCCATCGATAAAACTGCATACTCCAGAGCGTACTATCGCACTACTCTGCGCAGTGTGTGATCACATTTTAGAATATCAGGCAGGAAAATGCGTTCCTGGAACTGGAAAATGTGAACAGCAAGGGGGCGCAAGATGACACACGGGTTCTCTAACACAGAAGTCGTCATGATTAAAACACCTGATATCCCGGAAGACATGCCCTTTCTGATCGACGACTGCACTCTGGCTTTTTTCCTGGGCTTTAATACCAGGATTCTCTGGTACGCAATCACGCGCAAAGACGAACTGTATACTCGACTAACAATCCCTAAAAAGTCTGGAGGTAGCAGGGTAATACATGCTCCCGATAAGGTGATGAAACTTTTCGGAAAGAGGATCCTCGAGCGCCTTCTCAATCCTCTTCAGAAACAGCTAGGGGACCACGTAACCGCTTATCGTGAAGGGCGCTCAACGCAAATGGCAGTGGAACAGCATGTCCCTGAGTGCCCTATCTGCGATACAGCTCCTCCGGGAACGGAACATGACTGCCCGCACAGAGGCACATACTTCAATCTCGACCTGAAGAACTTCTTCCCCAGTACACGCAGAGTATGGATACGCCAGTACTTCAAGCAGGTGATCGGGTACAGCCATTACGTATCTGATCTCCTGGCGTCCCTGGTCACAGTCTACGCGTTCACAGATTCTTCCGGCTACCAGTTCTCAGGGGTACCGCAAGGTAACCCTGCCAGCGGTGCTATCTGCAATTTAGTTGCGGACTGGATGCTAGATACTCCGATGCTCGCACTCATAGATGACCTGAATAAAGAACAGGGTCTGGAAGGAGAATACGCATGGAAATACACGCGATACGCCGATGACCTGGCATTCACTTGTGGCAAGAGGTTCTCTTACTACAAAAGAATGGCAATTCTTAACAAGCTGATGAACGTGTGTACTCGCAGCGGTTACGCCGTAAACCACACCAAAACCCGCATATGGGATGGACGCCACCGTAAGGCATTGCTGGGAGCGGTGTTTAACACCCATACGAATATCCCAAGAGATCAGTACATCTCTGTCAGATCCTTAACCTACAACTGCTGGAAGCACGGCTTTGAATCCCAATGTTCCAGAGCAGGCAAAGACTCAGAAGAAGAGCTGCGTTGGTGGCTCTTAGGGCGAATAAACTACATGGAACAAATACATTCCGGCAAAGGACAGCAGCTTAAGTCTGTGTACAACGCTGCAGTGCAGAAATATGACAAAAACAAAACGCATCCAACAGCTTAACCGTGTATTCACCTATGCAGTAGGTCCATCAGGAAACACTGAGCTTCTATTCTCATCACTTGACCCTGAAGATAACATACTGTCTCCGGAGACCTTTGAGCTAATACAAAACACTGCGTTGGTGCACAAGCTTGTAGGGCATCCCAACATCGTATACAGCCACGATATCCCAGTACCTCATCCTGTGATTCGCGTTACGTCTGAGACAGACGGTTACCTGGCCCGACAATTATCTACGGCAAAGAGGGGGGACTGTATCTACATTAACGGCAGCCCATCAGAGATGGAGCACGTAGACCTTTCTCAGACATACGATTCGTGCTCTCTTCCACACAAATACGCCCTAGGATGCCATGAGTGCATCCGCCTTAAGGCCGATGAGGTACCGGCGATGTGTAGGATTAGGGAGCTACTGACCACTCCCCGTGAGTACGGGTACCGCGCAGAAGAGGACCTGCTGGACGTCCTGGAACATCTTGAAACTACGATAGGACCATTCACATACATAAGTCCTGCGCATACGCGGACAGCGTACTTTACCCAGAACGACCGTCCGATAAACCAGCACAGCTTCGCTAATGTATCCGAGAACCTCGAGTCCGCAGCGAAAGGAGGAAGAGAAGCTCATCGGGTAATTAAATTCAAGAAGACAGAATGTTCACGGTGCCTAGTACAGTCCGTCTGTGACACAGAAGTGAAGTGGTGCCCTTCGCCTTACCTCAAATCTGAAAAGGAGTACAGTGCTGCGTCAGTAGCGAAAACACATATACCTTTTACCCGTGCGCAGATTAAATATCTGCTCATTAACAGCGGCCGCCTCCACGCCAGGTACAACCGCAGGCTATACGCACTTACGTTCCACCTAGAGTCACCTGACCAGACGCTCCAATTCGGTCTCCGGAGGACCACTGCAAGCTGGTTTAATTTCACACCTTTCAAAACGTTCAAAGAAGCAGAAAGGGTAATCCAGTCTCACGGCTACGACAGGAAGTGGGACGATGACCGCTACGGGAAACTGACCAACCTGCAACTAGGTATTCTACTGGCAGCCGCCAGGGAAACGTACAGCCCAACCAACCAAAATGGGTGGAGAACTACGAGCTACCCTAAGCACTACCTCGAAGGACACCCTCGCGCAGGGTACACACTGAGATATGCGAGAGGGAGAGAAGGACATCTTCCCTGGAACACCATCATCCAAAGCTGGGAAGGTCTCTACCTAAATTGGGGGAGATTCGACCACTCAATCCGCTAAACACTAAGAGGATCAAACGTGGGGCACACGGCTACTACTGCAGCTAGGGCCGTGTCCTCCGCCTCTTGTGCTACTACTAAAGAGGCTTCGGCCTCTTCTTTTGCTGTCACTGAAGTTGCAACGGCCTGGTCTTTAGCTTGTTTCTGTCCAAGAGCGGCTGTGTAGTTCGCCGCTGCAGCGGCACAGAATGCTGCAAACTCAGCATCCAATGTAGCTCCGTAGTTTTCCGAGGACTGGAATAGTGCGAGAGGTCCTGTTTGGAAATTTGCAGGGTCACTACTGTAAGAATTCAGTGCAGTGAATACCGTGCTCCAGTCGGGATCTGTAGGTGCTACCGGGTAAGTAGACCCAGAGTGAGCATCATAAGCCGCAGTGATACTCGTAATGAACCCGCTGTATCTGTTGTTCTGCGTTACAATGCTGGAAGAGAATGAGCCTACCGCACCGTAGTAATTTGTCCATGCCACCAGTCGGGCTGAGTCACAGAAAGATTTTTCACTCTGATAGATAGCAACAATCTGTGCGGCAGCAGACGCCTCCGCTTCAGCGACAGTTACATCAGTGTCTGCGTCAGTTACGGTACCTTCCGCAGCAACGCGAGCCACCTTGGCTGCAGTGTACGCGTTGATAAGCGCCTGTTCGTAGGAAGGATCTACTGTGGGGTATACATCAGAAGAAGACCCTTCAAACTCAGTGACGTATGTGTACCAGGCCTTTACTCCGTCATTAACGCGAGACTTTACGGCGTCTTTTGCCTGTACTGCGACATCCAGCGTTAAATACTCTCTCCGAAGTTCTGACGATAGGTACGTAGTCTCTCCTGCAATAATTGCAGCGGTGCGGTTATTGTTAACGTTCTCCAAGTCGTAAGGATTACCTACACGCTCGAAGGTGTCATCTTTAGGATCAGCAGGGTCGACTACGCTGTACACAAAGAACTGCAGGTAAGGTAGTTCCCCTTTGTCCACCACAGTAGTGATGATCGTGTACTTCAGCGTACCGTCCGCTAACATTTCCTGGAGACATTCCTGGTCTACTGTTGTAGTTAACATTGCTATCCTGTGTACGTGTAGTCGTTAGTTCCTTCGAAGCCGTCAATAGCTTTCGGGAACTCTCTTGCTAAAAATGCTACTCGTTCTTTTGTGTAGTTCGAATAAGCTTCGGCACTCTCTACCGTATTACGGTCTTCTATTACCCCTGCTTTTCGGTAGTAATTGTAGCCGTGGAGTTCTGCCTCTTCCGAAGTAACGTACGGGATATTTTCTATGTCAAATGGGGTAGCTACGTGTGAGAACTCATTGCAGTCGGCAGTGTACACGAAAATTTCAGGAGCAATCCCTGTAGCGTATAGCACGTCCATCTTTACGCGGTAACCTCCGCCCTCAATAAGCGACTGCACAACCCTAAGGTCAATAGTGACACTCATTCGTATACCTCAATGTCTATTCCGGAGAATTCCGTCTCGTCTATATTCGTGGCATCCACGAGCGCCTGTGCTTCAGAGCTAAGAGCTGCCTGCTTATTCGCCCCTACAGTGATATCCGCGAACATATCTACGTGCTCTGAAATACGCACTGCATCTGAGTTGCCGATACTGTTTCGAACAGTGTATCCGTTGGTTCCTGTGCTGTACGGTATCGGCCAGGGAAGAGGTCCTGAGGGCCCTGGGTACCCGGAATAAACCTGGAATGACCCGCGACAGAAAGAGGGGAAAGGATACACCGCACCCGCAACATCAATTTCAATTATCGCACCGAACTGTGCGAGAACCATGAAGTCCAGGAACGTACCTACGTGTCCGAGCTTCACCCACTCATCCCGCATAGGTAGACGTAAGGTGTCTCCTGGATTGACGGTCACGCCAGAAAACTCTGTAGCATTGTAGAACACCAAAGGAGTGGCCACTGCCAGATCCACGAGTTCTGTAGGATTCGCAATACGCAGGATACGTTCGTCCTGCGAGGTACTTGCTTCCTGGATTATGATGGACTCCTCCAAAGTGCCGGCAGGTTCCGTCGCAGGAAACGGCAGCACTTCAGTTTTCATGTAGTACCCTGAGCCCAAAATATCTTTATCGTATTCAATGGTTAGCTGGGCCATTTACCGTTTGACCTTTCTCGTATTATCTGCCAAAAATAGTAAGCCATGTCAACACTACCGTCAAGAAGTTACCTAGGGATTGATCCTTCTCCTCGCAGCACGGGCCTCGCAATTCTCATCCAGGGTAGCCTGTACACTGAGACAATAAAAACCCAGTGCAAAGGGGCAGACCGCCTATTTGAGATCCATGACCGAGTACATACGCTCCTAACTGAAAAAGGCGCAGAGCTAAGCGGGGCCTGTATCGAAGGGGCAGCGTACAACGCGAATACTCGAGCAGACGACATGGGACAAGTACGGGGGGTCCTCCTCCTGGCGTTGCTCCAATTCAAGCTTCCGTTCCTGGTTATTCCTCCTGCACAGCTAAAGAAATACGGTGCTGCCCACGGCGCAGCTACCAAGAACAAAATGATTGCAGCAGCGAAAAAAGAGTGGGGTATCCTGCTGCCCGATGATGAAGCGGACGCTGCATGGCTCGCACACCTAGCGCAGGGGTTCTTCGATACCCCTCCTGTGAAGCGTCATCAATTAGAGGTAATTCACGGTATAAGGGAGACCGTGCACAAAGACCGTGCCCACTTTACTTACACCAAAGGCATGTAAAAAATGTTTCAACTCAAGCAATTGTTCACAGAAGAAGAAGATCCGTTCGCCCAAATTCAATGGGAAAAAACCGACATCACAACCAAGGACAAAGATGGCAATACTATCTACGAGTGTCTCGATGCAGAGTTCCCCGCTGACTGGAGCGATGAATCTCGGCAAGTAGTAGCCAGCAAGTACTTCAAAGAATCCAGAACTGATGGAACTCCCGAAACCAGCATTCGCTCAATGATTCACCGCGTAGTGAAGGCCATTACGTCTAGTGGCGTCGAACAGCAATACTTTGCGGATGACGCAGAAGCCGCTGTGTTCAGTAAAGAACTGACGTACATTCTAGTCCACCAGTTAGCCACCTTCAACTCCCCGGTCTGGTTTAACGTGGGAGTTGCAGGCGTGAAGAACCCGCAGGTATCTGCGTGCTTCATCAATTCCATAGTTGACGATATGTCCTCCATCTTAGACCTCGCCAAAGTAGAAGGTATGATCTTTAAAGATGGTTCGGGGAGTGGCGTCAACCTGTCACCCTTGCGCGCATCCACTGAGAAGCTCAAAGGAGGAGGCACTGCGTCAGGGCCCGTGTCCTTTATGCAAGGGTACGATGCCTTCGCTAATGTGATCCTGTCTGGAGGAAGGATGCGTAGAGCCGCCCGTATGGTGATGCTTGACGCAGACCATCCGGACATTGAAGAATTTATTGAATGTAAGGTAAAGGAGGAACGGATAGTTGAGGTTCTGGCTGAGGGCGGAATCACTCCTGAATGGAACGACCCTAACAGCGCATACATTCACGCTAAGCACCAGAGCGGTAACAACTCCGTACGCCTAACAGACGAGTTCATGCAGAATATCCAGGAGATCGTACGTGGCTATCGCCCAGACGTAGATTGGAAGCTCGTCAATAGAGTAGGAGGGGACACAGCAAAAACAGTTTCTTCCAAAGCACTATTCACACAAATAGCAAAAGCTGCGCACGCTTGTGGTGACCCGGGAGTGCAGTTCCACGACACGATAAACAACTACAATACCTGCTCCGGAGACGGGGAGATAACTGGCTCCAATCCCTGCAGTGAGTTTCTATGGCTGAAAGACTCTGCGTGTAACCTGGCCAGTATCAATCTGGACCGCTTCCTGGTTGACGCAACTACTTTTGATACCACGCGCTTCAAGCACGTAGTTAACGTTATGATTCTCGCGCAGGATATTCTGGTAGAGTTAGGAGCCTATCCTACAAAAGCTATCAGGAAAAACAGCATTTCTTATCGCCCATTGGGCCTGGGGTACGCTAACCTGGGCGGCCTGCTGATGCACATGGCGCTCCCATACGACAGTGACGAAGGCAGGAACGTAGCCGCATCTATTACAAGTCTGATGACCGCTCAGGCATACCTCATGAGTTCATATATTGCCGCACGTCTGGAACCCTTCAGCCACTATGAAGCAAACCAATCTTCCATGTCAGACGTTATTGACCTCCACTACTCCGATACAAAGAAGCTGAACAAAGACGTTCTCACGCTCCAGGGAGTTGCCGTGAAAGCGTGGCAGGACGTTACGGGGATAGGCCTGGGACGCAGGAAATCTGTAGAACAGGCTACCGGGTTCCGAAACGCACAGGTGACGCTCCTGGCTCCTACAGGGACCACTGGATTCATGATGGGAGTAGCTACTACAGGAATCGAACCTGACATAAGCCTCCAGAAAACGAAGTCCATGGTAGGTGGAGGGCTGATGACTTACGTTAATCCCAACGTAACTGAGGCTCTTCAGGCACTGGAATATACAGAAGAAGAGATAGCTACACTGTATGTCCAGATACAAGAGAAAGGCCACTTGGAAGATACGCTGTTGGCCTCTGAGCACTTACCGATATTCGACTGTGCGCTGACGGTGCCGGGACAAACACGGCACATTTCGGTAGAGGGACATATTGGAATGGTGGCTGCAGTGCAACCTTTCCTGTCAGGAGCGGTGTCTAAGACGTTCAACATGCCACACGAAGCATCTGTGAAAGATGTGGAAAGAGCTCTCCTTCGTGCCTGGGAAATGAAGCTGAAGTGTGTTGCTCTATATCGACGTGGCTCAAAGATGAGTGAGCCTCTTAGGATTACAGAGCTCAAGCAAAAGACAGATGTCCGACAGATACCTCAACGGATAAAGCCTCCCGAGGATCTTCCTACACACAGACATGGGTTCCAGATAGGCACACACCACGGGTACTTCCACATAGGATTGAATCCTGAAACCAAAGAGCCTATGGAGCTGTTCATTCGTGTAGCACGATTCGGGTCTACAGTAGGAGGGCTGCTCGACAGTTACGCTACGCTCTTCTCCAAAGCACTCCAGTATGGGATACCCCTCGAGGAGCTCATCTCCCACATGGAAGGCTCCAAGTTCCCGCCCTCCGGCATAACGAAGAACCCCGATATCCAAATGGCACAGTCTATAATGGACTACACTGCTCGATGGCTACGTCTGAAGTTCCTCGACACAGACTCGGAAGTGCCTGCACCGAGTCTTTCGGATATCCCAGACCTAAGTGAGGATACCTGTCCGACGTGTGGACACCCGCTAGTCCGAACTGGTACCTGTACAACATGCCGCAACTGCTCCTATAATAGTGGAGTGTGCGGATAGGAGACTGATATGGATAACATAATCTGTGAGTTCGAAGGATGCGACAATGTCTTTGACAATGACGCTCTGGTTGTAACTCAGAACAACAAAGTCGTGTGTGCCCTGTGCCTTAAATGTTTACGGGGTACAGATAAACTAAGACTTCAATTCTCACGTCCAACTGAATACTTTGAGCTGGAGGAAATGCTCCCCCTCTCAAGTACGTCCTTTACGAGGTAAAGTCATGCCGTTGCCTGCCGGTCTGAGCCAATTCATTCTTGATCTAAAAGCATATGATCAAAAACCATTGGCTCAGCCGGTAGATGCAGCTGCGGCCTTCACAGATATCTTTGCGACTTTTTTTGGCTATGCGTCCCTCAATGGGACACCCATCACGATGGGCACCAATCTTTCTCCCGCCGCCAAACAAGCCATGATAGGCCCTCTCACTCAGGCGTTCACTGCACCGTTAGATCCCGCTTCAAGTGGCGCGCTTATGGAAGCTGCGTTTCTTGCGTATCTCAACACCAACATTGCTGGCATGTGGGCTATTGCGAGCGCTGTGATAGGTAAGCCGGCTCCCGTGAACCTGATGTCCAACCTGGCATCTATTGCTTCCCCAGGGGCAGCTACACCTAAGACAGATCTGGCTAATGGAATAATGGTGTGGTTGCAGAGTGGAGCGCAGGCTACGATAAGCGTTTCTCCGGGGACGGCTTTTTTTCAATAGACGCCCTTAGTGGTAGGCGTAATCCAGACAATAGCGCTCATACCGGAAACGTTCGACTTAGCAGCCAAATTCCCATCAGGCTTAACGTATACCTCGATATAGTGATTGATGTCTCGCTCGATAATATACACACTTGTCGCACCGAAGTCCGCCCTACCAGGCCATGCTTGTTCAAACTTATAAGTTTTAGTCGTAGGTGCCGACGTAAGTACCGCTATCTTTTCAAGTGCAAAACGAGCCTCTAACGCATCTTCTGCCGCTCCATCGTCGCCTAGAATTGTGAGATCTTCACATACCACAGCACGAATAAAGGCCCGCCTACCTCTCCAGTCCATAATATTATCTAGCACTTCTTCATAACCAGCAGTGGGGAAAGACTGTGCAAATACCTTTGAGACAGGAAATGCGGTAGAGTAGTCTGTAGCAATATTAGACCCGTCCGGGTATCGCACTCCAGCTCTTACTCTTGGCTCGCTCTCCCAGAAATCATCCCAGTCTCCAGCGTTAGGCGTATCGTCCCAAGGTACAATAGGCGACCCGCCAAAAGCGTCTTTTTGGTATGTACGTACTCCCATAGGGGTGTATTCAACCATCCTACTAGGTACGTGGGAGTCTACTTGTGTCCACGTGGCAGGTGTTCCAGCTGTCCACCTACAGTTAATTGCCATGCGGTACCACAAACCCGGCTCCGCATACGTTCCAGATACTCCAGCCGCATCTTTGTAATACCACTGCACTCCCGGCAACGTAGCACTGTATGGTGTTTCTTTGTAGAGCTTCCACTCATTAGAGTCATCTTGTGAACTGGATAACAGTATCTTGCCGTCAGTAGTCGTAGGACTGTAGCCGCTATTACACAGTCGCAATATGTTATGGATCAACGCCTCTTGTTCTACGTGTACATCCGAACGTAAAAACTCAAACGAAGCACCTTTGTATTCAGCCGTACCTGAATTCGACCCTGTTGCAGGAGCTAGCTTAAAATTGTAATCAGGAGAAGTTACTCCCAGTGTCACCGTAGTTCCAGCAGTAGTATCCCATGCAAGGCTCTCATGGTGGCTTCCGGCTTCAATATGCAGTAGTACCTGTGTACGTGTTCCGGGAGTTGTCCCTGGAGCTACGTGCAGGATGATTACCGGAGTTGCCGGTACCGTCAGGTCTATTTCAAGCCACGCTCCAGTCAGCGTAACATATGTACCTACAGCAGGATCGGCAACAGTAGGTCGCCAATCAAAAGCGTACGTGGAAACTGTTGTGGCCTCTACTGCTGCATCTGAGGTGATCCCGTTAGAGCGGAATAGGAGCGCTGCAACATTTTGTGCAACTGCTTCTCCTCGAATATACGCTGAGTGCTCAAGGTCAATACGTCCTCGGAACTCGGCCAGAGCACGGAATACCCAGTCTCCATCTATTGCCCAGTCCCCTGTGGCGGTCTCATTCGCAATAAGAGAACCTTTGTCATTGAGATAAACCTGCAGTGCTTCCAGGTTAACCTGAAGAGTATCTGCGATGATAGGCCAATCCGATACGGACTGCCCGTCGTGGGTATGAGGAGTTAAGTACCCACTCAGTACCCACCATGTTAGGGCGGCATCTGTGATGTACCCGTTAGTGGAGAAAGGCAGATTTGTATACCCTTCAGGGTGTACTGCATCCCCTTTAACTACGGTACCGTCTATGAATATAAGGTCATCGCCTATACGCTTACAAAGCGGGATCGAAAGAGGAATCTTCTCCGCCTCCGCGGTAGTCTTAAACATCTGGCCTGATGTGACATGGGTATTTGGCGGGAAGCCTGTACCTATGTCTACTGTGGAGGTGGAGGACTGTCTCCTTCCTCCATTGTTTCCACTGATGTCATCGTAGAGCCAGTCGTACCAGATACTGAGAGTGTCCCCATCAGCTAACGCATTCGCTGGTGCCGTAAAGAAGTCTACAATCTGTGCTGGAGTGATGTAATGTAGTTCACGTTCCCACGTAGAATTGAGAACGAAATCCGCGTCTGTAGGGAGAGCAGAGATGTTTACACTCACGATACCTACCATGGTGTAGGAGATCCCCATGGTAACCAGATCAACCGCGATAGCTGTCAGTGCGTTATCTACGTCTTGCGCCTGAGTATCCCAGGTGTCCTTTACTGTGATTGTCAGGATATGCTCTGGATCACCAGACACCACGGCGCTACACACCCCTCCAGGGATCTCTGCCGATGGCTTAGCCTCCCACACAATTCTCCGCTGATTGGCTCCTTCATATGCAAACAGAAGCGACGTAAACGTGAAGACCACATCAGTAGGAGCTACTCCAAACGTGTACGCCTTAGACGCTTTCGCGTCTGCTGCAGGAGTACTCATTGGCTGCACTACAATGTTATTTGAAATTATAAAAGATCCCGCAGTTTTATCCCACGTAACCGTAGGCATCAGACTCCCAGCAGCCGCACCCACATCGTTGCCTCCGGAAATGAGCCAACGCATATCGGAGTCTTGTAAGTACTTGCCGTCTTCTCCTGCAGTACGTAACACTTCTGTTCGGTACCTCAGGTTCTCTGGAGGCCTACGGAACACCGTCTGGCCAGCAGGCTCCCCATCATTGTAAGGCTCAATCGATTCAGCATCAGCGCGCTCACCGGTATCACCAGCATGCTCAAAATAAATATTCTGGTCAGACATCGACCATCTCCTTTATGGGGAAGATTGAACTGTCATCCCAAGATGCCAGTCGTATACTATTGCCATTGTTGCACCCTTAGTAACTGCGGGGTGCGTCTGTCTTGCGTACATTCTTCTCCCGGGAATCGCTTCCCAGGTAGCAACACCTGCTGCAGTAGGGTCATCAAACTGTCCTCGCACAAAAATACCAGCTTCAGTAAGCACTGCGCCTGTCCCGGTACCTGCAGGAAACTCCTTCAAAACATTCAGCTCATACAGTGCAGGATTGTACGCCCGCTCTGTTGCAGGGGTTAGCTGCCCTGTCCACACAGGAGAACCGAGCTGGGTCTGAGTTACCATAGCAGGAGTAGGATCTTCCCCCGCACTTAGGGACCAGACATTGTTCCAGAAAGGGTTTCCTTGGGGGCCTGGGTCGCCAGCAATCTGTGCCAGCATCTCCAGAACCATGTCACGCCCTCCATTAACAATCTGATTCATTTTAGTGAAGCGTAGTTTGAGGTCTTTCCTACCGCTCTTTACGTCGTATATCCGGACCTGTAGTCGTCCGTATAACTGTAGGTAATCTTTAGGTAACTGCATTTAACCCTCTTTATGTTTCGACTACAATACCACACACGCTTTAATAAGTATAGGATACACCCATCGGATAGTTCGCATCAATACGCAGGCTCAGCGCCCTATCAACAAATTCTGTGATGTTTGGGATAGGTGCCAACGTTTCACGTACGTAACCTGGAGACGTTATCCCTACGGACAAAGGTGTGTACCCTATGACAGTATTCGGAAGGCCTAATGATATATTTGTCATATCAATCACTAATGCTTCGAAAGACAAGATAGAAGCTCCGTCCCAAACTGACGTTCCGATCAGTGTGACCTGCCACTTAGTGGGAGACATCGGGTCGTAGTCGAAGGTGTAGTCCACTCCTTCTAAGGGCTCTCGAGTCCCTCCGTCCACTGTAGCATTAAACCTAAGTACCAGTACGCGTTCGTTTGCCCCCACAGGAAGAGTAAAGACTGCTGCAGGAGGACTGGGCTGCCCTGTAGGCTGCCCTGTATACGTTACGTATCTGAAGTAGTCCCCAATACTAAAAGGACCTCCGATTACCCAGGTGGCGTCGTCTGCAACTTGAACGTTGTCACCGTTGACTCCTGTCCAATCCATGGTGATATGGTGCACAAACGTATCCCACAATGTTCCTGTGTCAAAAAAGGCATCCCCTGGTTCCACGTAGGGATAGGTATATGAAGGCTTCACTACTAAGATGAGCTCTTCTAAATCTTCGAGGAACTGGGTATCCAGATCCACACTGTTGTCTATCCCAATGTAGAACATATGGAACTTAAGGTACCTATCAAACAACATGAATGCTGCGGTGTGTCGATAAATATCCGTAGGTAAAGTCGTGTACGGGTCTATTGGAGTGTACGTATTCCCCTCGTCATCGGCCCCGATAAATAGCCCAGGGTCTCCTATCTGTGCGTCATCGGGAGCCCCGATAATGTTGGGAAACAATTCATCGGAAGCGAGACGCCTGGCCGCCGACTGATTGCGCCAAAGGATGTCCGGAACATACTTGTTAACCCACCACTGTGGGTCTTCAATATAATCAACAACGTTGAACGCTTCTGTCAGATAGTCAAACGCATTCAAAACCAGTACGTCATAGTTGTCCTCGTCCAATACAAGGTCCAACATTGTAACGTCGTAAGGGTAAACGTAGTCTTTGGTGCGTCCCGCAGCTGTCTTCGTAGACACTACCTTTGTGTTTGTCCGCGTAACTTCCCAATTAAGTGGGGGACCCTCATTGGCCAGACCAAACTCGGACTCCAGAGAAACCGTATTAGCATCTATACACTCCAGAATGCGGAAGCTCCCCCGGTTAGCGTCGTTAGCTGGATCAGGGAAAACTACGTGACCTCCAACATCAAGCTCAGTGAACGTGTACGAAGGCGTCGTGAACTGGTCTGTACCTGCAAAGATCTGCCCGTCAGCGCCTTCCCCGTACATCCCATTATCGTACCCTAGCAGGATCTCTCCATCTGAACTTATTACCGGGAAGCCTGCAGCGACATTCAAAGCTGCATTTATACGGTAGATAATCGGACCAGATACGTACAGGTACATGATCCCCCTCAAGAAAGCCTTGTACGCCTCTGACGAAGCTGCAAAGCGATTGAGGAGATACCCGAAATTCTCATACAGAAGAAAACGGTCTACGGACACTTCAGGAACCCACAGTGAGATCTGGCGAACCTGACCTTCTGTCTGCTCGGAAACATTACCTCCGGCCCCTAACAACACCTCTTCTTTGTACTGATAGCTGCACTTGTTTATAGGAGAAGTTGGGCTCCAATCAGGCTGTGTAAGATCTCCAGGAGGTGCCGGCAACAGGTATTGCACGGGATGTACTGTACCCCGTAAATAGTCAATCGTGTAATCTACCCCTTCTTCTACAGCAAACCCGTCATTCCTGGAGGCAAAAACCTTCACGCTTCCAGGTACCAAATGTTTATGTCCCACAAATGTTGCAGTAGGGTATGGGCTGAGAGTGACTCCAACCTCGTCGTTGTCTGCGGGGTCTCGGACTACGGCGTACACTATGGGCGCGTCGTACTGTAGAGTGTACGGGGCGTCACTGTTTCCCACTAGGAACTCATTCCTAATGTAATCGATCTCATAATCTTCGTCGAAGGCATCAAAGTACAGTCCTTTGTAGTGCCTCCAGTACAGCGTTGCAGCACTCGTTATCTGCGGCGCACCGTACACTTCCTCGAGAACAGCTTGTGTAGGAGAAAGAGGATTAACCTCCTTTACGACGTAATATCCTATGTAATCAGGACTCGAGGGGTCCTCGTACACTTGGATAATATCTCCCACATGAGTCTCGTTAAACGCTGCAGGGGTAGCAAGGTCTCTGAAAATCGAAGTACCTCCCAAAAAGAGTACTTGTCCCGTAGTCCCTGTCTGCTGCTGGGCTCCTGCATAAGCCAAAAGCCTGAGTGTATCTCCGCGCTTAACATCAGTATCCTCTCGCCAATCCTCTCCTGCTGTCCTGCGTAGGTCTACAAAGTTGTTCCCTACCTCTATAGTCTGCCACCTCCATCCAAGCCCTGGACGAGGGAGCCATTCCTGTGCCGTGATGTCAAAATACTCCCTGAACGGATCTGCCATAAAACGTACATACCCATCATCGTCCTGGGTGTCGAAATCCACGCCACGCTCAAATGTAATATCTGGTTCGAAGATAGTATTCTGCAGCACATTAGCATCTACAATTGGGCCAGGCATATCATAGCGATACCTGTTCTCCGCTACAGACAGTCCTTGTGAAAAGGATATCTCGTTCTCACCCACGAGGAATAGCTTCCAATATTCCTTATTAAAGATTGGAGTGTCTACGACACTCACACTCAATACATTACTGAGGAGATCCAGGTACACCTGACCGAGGTACTGTTCTGAGGCTTGGTAATACGCCTCCAGATCCTCGGTGTCCCGGAAAAACCTTAACCAAAAACCTGAGAGCCCGCGCATTAACGAAGAGCCGTAGTCCCCTATGTCGAATGGGTGTGGCATTACCTACCCCTGCATCGCAAATGTTATGAGTGACACTTTAGTCCGGTAATTTACTGTCCTATCAGATATTCCCATCAGCAAATAGTAATAGCTCAAATCATCGTCGGTACTAATAACAGTAATCCCCGCTTCCTGCATCTCGGCAGGTACAACAATGTCTGCACTATTAATTAATGCTACACCATTAGACACCATAGAAAATATAGAGACGATATCTGTTGTCCTGTACGTCAGAATCTGCCCATCCGCAGAATACAATGTGTAGTAGATGTCAAAAGGAAACACTGCATCCAGTACGTCGTACGTATTACGTAGCTCTGTCATTATATCCGACATGTCCAAGGTGTCATTTGCGTCGAAATCGTTTATAAAAGATGAAACGGTTTCAGCCGCATCGGCTTCATCCAGGAAAGACCCTGCAGTAGCTTTGTGTCTGTATGGAATAGTCATAGAGATCCAAATGGGGTGCCTGGATTTAGCTAAATGGTTCGCTGCGGACACACGTACGTCAACTCTCTCTACCCAATTAGCAGGCCCATTAAAATCCCGGAGAGACTGGTACGTTACTTTCAGGTTCTTACCGTCAAACTTAGAGGGATTTGTTAGGTACCCTACTCTAAGACAGTACACTGCTTGGCCTGATTGGGCTTTTGGATGATTGATACATTCCAGCTGATACTGTGAAGTTCCTACCAGAGACGCTGCAATGGGCGGCGCGTTTACTCTATTGGTGAACCGAATAGTACCTGACGATGGATCTATGATAGCCGCATCAGCGCTATCAGGGTCTGTAATCTCTACACTTATGATGTCCAGTACAGGTCTCCCAGATAGAACGAAAACACCCTGCCGACTAATGTGCCTAGAGGTGCCTGCAGAGATGTGGGCGTATAAAGGATTAGCACTCGGCGCTGCAGTACGTTCGTACAGAGTTCCGGGTCCGGGGTCGAAATCCAACTGGTTAAAATCAGGATAAAACCATCCAATGGAATAATACACTTCATTCAGTAAAAGCTCGTCTGACGCTTCCGGGAATGCCGCCGCCTCACTGATGTAAAGCTCGTGGTCAGTCACCAGAACAATCTGAAACCCACGAGGAACTCCGGCAATCCCATCCCGGATAAAGAGTATGTGTCCTGCCTTAACTCCCAGTGCCACGAAAGTAGCCGTGTCGTACGTCAGCTCTGGATCCCTGAACACACTTACAATATTATCCGGTCTAGGGTAGAAACCCGCGACAGGACCGCTCTCTTCCACCTGGATGGTGGGCATCTCCAGATACGTATCGTAACAGCCGCCAGTATGGAGCCTTATGTGTCGCGCAATCTCAGTTTTTCTGTCCCGAATCATCTCCGGCTCAGCCATCCCGATAGTCAGGGTAGACGTAATATCGGGGAACAGCTCCATTAACGTGGCGTCGCAGGACCGATTATTAATCAGGTTTCGAACAGAGATCGCAGTAGTCGCTCGGTCCAACATATCCGCACTGGACTCTATGCTCTCTCCACCTGACGCCTTCTCAGTATTTTCAGCGTAAGAAAAATAAGGGAGCCCTCCTGGAGCATCAACTTTATAAAACTTACCCGCATTCACATCATAAGAAGTATCTGTAAGTGCAGAGCGCAAAGGTACGCCTACCACGTAGTCAATTAACGTACCCTTTGAGTCGAATCGCGGGAGCATCGAAGACTCCGCCACAACATAAGGATCATCTTCTGAGTCTATGTAAAACGCCAGAGCAGCTGTCTTCCAGAACTTGGTGTCTTTCATAATGCGAACAGTAGTCCGCTCACTGAAGTGAAGGAGCCCCGTAACATACGAGTACGTCCCTCCTCTTCGAGTGACAAACCAGTTAGACATAACCTCATCAACTGCCTGAGCCACGTCGTAAGTCTCATCACCCACAGTTACAGTCTCAGAGGTCTCTTGTAGCTCCTCGGTTATGCGCATTACAGATTGTAAGAGCGCAATTCTATCTGCTTCTCCGCGCAGATACGCATAGATATACGCAAAAGCTTTAATAGCCAGATCCCGGATAGCCCCTCCCTGGCTAAAGTTTCCGTCAGGAACTTTCTCCGTAAGGTACTCAGTTAGGAACAACTCGGCATCATCAAGATCTGATTCTATTACTTCAATCTCTGAAATCTCTATCATAGCTTACCTCGTGCCCATATTCGCAAGATAGACAGTGAGCCTCTGATCCTCTCGATTGTATATCTCAATCCAAACATCTATGCCGTCCCCTTGTGAACTCACTTGTAACGTCTTAAGTGTTGCCGTCTCCAACATTTCGTCAGCATCATAGTGTCCATCCAGGTCCTGTTGGCGTACCTGGTCGTTAGCTTCTTCTATTGCAATGACTATCACGTCCTGCATCTCAGGAGAGTGCAAGCTGAAGTTACCACCTATTATGCGTGCAAACTCCGTCCCTGCTCCAGGGTCTCTAGGGTCACTACTTAAAGGAGTCAAAAACGTTTTTGCCCAACGATTAACCAAAGCCTGAGGACCACGAACCTTTAGTGCAGCTTCGAATCCGAAAGTATATACCTTAAGGCTCTTGGCCTCGTCTGCTGGAACTGGTTGGAAGTGTATGTCGTACGTCATTAGTACAGTCCCTCTGAGTCTACGCCAGTACTCCTGCTGTCTTCCAGCGTAATATCTTCTATGTCCCCTTCCAAGCTAGAAGGAACAACGGTCGGACTCTCCTGCGCAACATCCAATTGTACTCCGATACTCTGCCGTTGTTTCTGTATTATACTCTCGTTAGCTGTCCGTGTCGCAGCTTCTGTCCGGTAATCACCTCTGGATTTATTTATCTCCTGATGGGTTCGAAGTATTCCCGTCAAAATATTTACGGAGGGATTGACCATGATACCTTGAGTTAGTCCTCGCACATCAGGGCCCAAAGAGCTGACAATCTCCTCTACCCACTGTAACCGCCCCTCTACTCCAGGACGCTTCTTTGTCCATGTAAGAAACTCATCAACATGTCCTTGCTGCTCCACTAAGGCAAAAAAGTTATCCCAGTCACTCTCTTCTTGAAAATGAGGTGAAACATCTACAATGTCGCTGGCAGAATCTGCGATATGCCCGTGCATAGTGTATCCCGTAAAGGAAGCATCTGCAGTTTTCCCTGTAGTATGTGTAGTGGTCTGCAGTGTTGGGAGTCCATTTTGCAGCTTCTTAATCAGAATAGCGAGTGTCCGGTACTGATACGCTGAGTAGTCCCAATGCCGAACCGTCCCCTCGGTTCCTGGAGGCGTGCCTCCTGGGAGCCACGTAGCCTCTTCCTCAGTAGTGGGAAGGTACAAGGCTTCTTCCAGGCCAATAGACACACAGGTGTCGCTCAGGGCTCCTGACGAATTGAGAATATCGTTACAGTCTGCCATCACATACAAATTACCTGCACGATCTATCATATAGTGTACTGCGGTTACAGGCTGAGGTGCGGATACCACAGCTCTAAGAGCAGACGAGAAGCGTTCCCATTGAGCGTACCCTTTAGCGGGATCTGTCCCCTTAGGAATCCACACACTCTCAGAGATCTCTGCTTCTCCTTCAGTGTATGGACGGTACACTCTGCGGGTCGCCGTATTATTTAGCTTCCCTAACCATTTACCGCCTGACTTAAAAGCATGCCACTGCTGCCCAAAAGAGTGCAGTACTACCTGCTTAATCTCCCGATTATCTTCCCCTGTCCACGGAACATATGCTCCAGGTGCGGCGTACGTATAGCGCACTTTTACATCCGGAGGGAATCCCTGAGAATTCAACATGCGCTTTCGCCACGCCATCTCTGCAGTCTCTAACGTCCCGGCATTCATAAACGCCATTACGTTCTGCTGTAGGTACCCTGCGAAATCACCTAAAATCTGAAGCCAGCTAGGATCATCAGGTTCTCCTGCACCATCATTGGCGTCAAAGATAGTATGGTCTGCCAGGTACCGTCCCGAAGTGAGATTTTCATTCTCGGCGTCTAACAGAGCCTGAAGCTGGTTAGGATTTAAAGGCACTAAAACCGTCCTTGCTGTATATTCCGTAAATCATCTACGAACTTACGCTTACGGTAGCTAACCTGCCCCTGAGTAAGATCGTACTTACGCATAATACCTTTGTTCGACATGGACTTCTGGTTATTGTACCCCGTAATGTCCTCAAATAATTTACGATCTGTGGGTGCCAGGCCATGGTAGTAGAAATCCACTGTAGGCTCCTGCGCCTGTCCATCATCCATATACGCACCTACGGACTCCACAATTTCCTTGCGGTCAAATGATTGTTGCGAAGCGGTTACTTTCTTCTTAGACCATCCAAGCTCATCCGTCAGCTCGTCTACGGTAGGGTCCCGTCCCAGGTTATCTAAGAGGCGGTTGTTCGCTACCTGAAAAGTGTTGTACTCCAGCTGTTTGTTCTCCGGAAGACGTGCAACATTCTGATAGGGATATACGTGCCGAGAGAGCTTTCGAATCCTACTAGTAACGTGTGTAGCTACCGCTGCTCCTTTATTAGGGTCATACTGCTTGAGCGCGTCTACCGCCAATATCGTAGCTCTGGCCTCTAACCCTGCCTTAGGAACAGTGGATCCCCACTTTCCCACTTCCTTTTGGATTACAGGATTCAACTGGGTTAAAAGTGCGCTAAGATCTTTCTGCCTATTGTTTTTGCGCCACTGTCTCCAAAGATCCAGGTCCTGTTGTTGTCGCTCATACATATATCACCTACAGCTGCGGTGCAGCATGCCTACCTTCACCGCGCACTATCGCCCGGTACCGTCTCAGCGCCCTGTCCCAATTCTTGCGCGTCTGGGGTATCCCTTTAATTGCAGTAATTATATCCCAACTCCCATCAGGATTTGGAGTATAGTCTGGACTCGTTCCCATATTGGTAACTCTTTGTATCGTCTCGCTGTCAGGGCGACCTGGTCCCTGTACGTACGCGTCTATGCGTCCCCAAAATGTCGCCCCTCCCTTGAGTGGACCTTTTCTTCCAGACTTAAGTTCGTGGTAATAAGATTTATCCATCCCTTTAACAACATTACCTTCTTTAGTGAGCGCCTTAATACTTCGCCCATGCCGCAACTCTATATAGTCGCGTAAGGTACACACGGGTCGCGCAATATAGAACATTGCTGCATCCGCTGCTCTGAACTCATCAAGATACCTGTAGTTAGGCTTAATAACCAAGCCCTCCTCAAATACGTACCCATCCCCCACTAGATTCAAAGCCTTCCCATCAAGGTCGCAAACATCTACTGAGTTTTCCCAATCAAACACTGTCTCTTTAGTTGTGCCAGGATAAAACAAATCGCGGTACAGAGAGGAAGCTTTCGTTAGCGTCTGGAATACTTCTCCTACACTTGGGATAGGCTCGGACGGCGCACAGTCAAAGTTAAGCATATCGGTACCTGCATCCGCCTCTTCCACCCCGGAGTGTACCTGCTTAATAAATTCAGAGAAGGACCTTGCAAATGCAAAATTAACGGTCGTCATCATCGAAGGACTTCCCCCCATGACGGACATACTGTGGCTGACCTTAGTTACATATCCGAAGGTGTCAAAACCTGAGGTCTTCTCATCGAAAATTACAGCCGAAAAGCCCGGTACAATATAAGGGTTTAACGGCATCACGACTCCACCGGACCGACTCTCAAACCTTGCACGATAATACTCGTAGCGTGCATACAAAGAGAATAGTCGACCTAGAGCACTGCCCCGATCTGCAGGAACATAAGCCGCTTTAAGTGCTGCCTCTGCCGGAGTCGCTTCAGTAGTTTGGGGTTCAGCATCTTCCCCCTCAGGCTCAACTTGTGCGGGGTTAGACGCTGTCGATGCCGTGGTCGCTTTAGGTGCCAGATCCGCATCCTTGTACTTCTCCCACCGCTTCGTGTAATTGGCCATACGCGTATCAGTGTTCTCGATCATATAGTTATTCGTCGACTTTACTTTATCTGCCGGATCAAAATACGCCTTCCCGTTAGGCTTAAACTTTAACTTCCAAATAGGACTGCGTTTCGTGGCACCTATCAGGTATGACCCAATAACTCTGCGTGTTCCAGGGTCATTTGGATTGTTTAAGTTCGGCTTTTTTCCGTTAGCTTTTGTCTCACAATCCACTGCAAATTTGATATACGCTATTCCTAATTTCAATGCAGTAGGGGGGTCGTACGCGTTTATGGCGCTACGAGGCTGTCCCTGCCATCCGAAGTACTTTCGTGCCAAATTGTACGTGGAATCTATCGTAGATACTCGCCCCGTCACTATTACCTTCCCGGCAGCGTTTTTTACCTCAGCCACAAACGGCTGCAGTTGCATAAGACCTTGGGCCCCTGTTTTAGACGTATCGTTCACTACGAAACCTGACTCAATAGATATAACTGTAAATACGTGTGCTACAGGTATCCCTACCTTCCCTGCCAGCGAAGCCACTAAAGGTTTGATCGCCTCCTTAACCTTACGGCGACTCATACTGAACCATTCTCCAGTAGTGTATGTCGCACCGGCAGTAACTTGCGCTTTATGCTTCTGCTCGAGCATCCACAACCACGGCGGGGCATTTTTTTGTGCAGTAACCGGCCCTTTGTAGAGTTCTTCCGGGTACACTAAAAAATTCTTAGTGTTCTGCTTAGGGTCTGCAATATACTGCTGCATGCGCTCACGTACTACCGGAGGGTATCCTGTAGTTAGTAGCTCTCCTACCAGCGCCTGAGGACTCCCCGTAGCTCCGGCATTTAGAATATTCGACATGTACTTCTCACCTAAATACATTCGAGTAGGCTGCGACATGTAGTCTTCCTGAAAGGTATAGCTCTTAATCATGGAAGGAAATATGATGTTACATGTCGGCGGTAATCCAAATATACACTGAGGCTTAACTATGTGGTGAAGGATACCTCCGAATTCTGAGGTGCCATTCCGAATAACTGTGCCACCCTTTTTACGCCGTATAGGACCCTTCAACAGGCCTGTTCCTTTTTGGATAGAAACCGCAGGAGGCGCAGGGATTGTCACAATCTCCATGTACATAGTAGTATAGATGGACTTCAAAAGCTCCCACATGCTGCCGGCTTGACCAATACTTTGCCCCAGCTGCTGCTGTAACGCAGAAAGTACTTCTGTGGCCTGTACCGCTTTAATCAGAGGGAAGCACCCATCCATCGTCTGTGCGTCAGGACTGTCGAAGAACGGGAGACCTGCCCACCTACGCCTAAAATCAGTAAAGTTCATCCACCGTGCAAAGAAATTACGCCCAGGAACAGATGCTGCATCTGCCGGTATCTTTCCTGGAGCAGCTTTACTTGGGGACGAATTATCAGTGTCAATCTCTGAGAGCAATGCTTTAAAAATATTGGAGATAAACTCAAAAGGACTTCTAACGAAGTCTTCGGGAGCCACTACGTTAGCCGGAATGGCCGCAAGCGCGTCCGTTGCAGAAGTAGTAGTAGTTGCTTCTGCCACTGTACTTGTCGACGTAGTCGCGCTGTCTTTTGGGGTACCCGTCGCAGCTGCCCCCGACCCTCCAATAGATGCACCCCCAGTACTAGCTGCTGCTGCCGGCGCAGGTGCAGGTGCAGGTGCCGCAACACTCTCCACAGTTTTCTTTACCATCCCATGCAAGAACAATGATGCAGGGTAGTACACCATAGACTGTGAATACATGTTAGGGTTCTGCCCCGTAGCAGGAGACAGGCTAGTCACCATATCGTCCACGGCAGACATGTAGTAGAAGTGGAGCTGCTCCATTATCTGCGTCTGCGCCCGACAATTAAGCTGTATGAATCGGGACTGGCCAGAATTAGTGTAGCTCCACCCTGTACATTCAAACTCACCCATTATCTTAAACTCTGGGTTGTCCGGGGCAAACCACTCATCCAGGTACCACACACTAACCTGCAACCTGTCTTCATACCCTATACGCTGAAGAATGACATGGGGGACCATCGTTATACGTACTTCGGGAATCATCCACACACCAAAGTCTACGTCTACCGATACTACAGGAATCTCAATCCCGTTGATGTAGACGAGCCACGCAGCCTGGTGGGGCATGTTTACAGTGTAATTCGTGAAGTCTTTCGCCATCAGCCACTCCGCTGTTCGATGTATGCAGCCATGAGGATTATTGCACATCGCGCTGCTAATCGAAACACCGGATTGACTGAGTTCAAAGCAGACAAGAGCAAATCAATACTCTGAGGAGTAATCTCAAAGTCTTTAAACCTTCGGGCAACATCTACATAGTCTTTGTCCCAGGCACGCAACTCATGATCAATAGGTACGCTGTTTCGCTTCTCACAAATGTCTACCAGAAGAACATTTCTATCGTTATTAAGAGTCACATACATAGGCCCCAGGTTACTATTCAGTACCCTGAGAACCACTTCTCGAGTCCGAACTGCAATAAAGGACGTGTCTACTATATGTGCTAGAAGTCTACCGCGCAGTGCTTCTGCCCCTGGAACAATCGTGAACGGTTTCGACATCACAATCTCGATGTCGATCATAGGTCCCCGGTGGCACTTCTTCCCTAGTGGGCCCGGAGGAAGTCCTCCGGTATTGAATTCCCAGGTGTAAGGCATCAGACATAGCCCCAGACTACAGGTGCCTCTTTACTAGCCACCTGCCCATAGTTATCTACCCCAGTGTACCGGATCATCACGGCGGTACTGAGAGGCCAGTCTGCGGTCTTTTGGATATAGAAAGTCAATTCGTGACCTTCCGTCCTGCGCACTTTGCTGTTCACCCCATCATAAGGAGCTACAAACGCACCTGAAGCATACGCAGGTACGAATGTGTTGCCGGCATCTTCACTGATCTCAACCTGGACCCCAGGAAGAGGCTCGTCTACGTCAATCCAACTGGAAAAACAATACGTCGTAAACTTCAAAGTAGCGTCTTGCGACACGTTAATACTCTTGTCCAAAGGTCTGGACGATAAAAAACGTGGCTCTATATCAGGGAATCCGTGCCCGAACTGGGACCTCCCAAAAGGTATAATTCCAAATCCTCCAACCTTAACTGCCATGCAACCACCTCTAGGAAAGTATAGGAGGAACTGCTTATTTTTTCTTACGTTTCTTAGCGGCGCCCTTAGGTCTGCTCTTTTTTATTGGAGTGGGTGCTGGAAGATCCTCTGCCTCATCATCGTCGTCTCCCCAGTCTGGCTCCCCTGTAATAATCTCAAACTCAAGGAAGATAGCTAAGTCCTGAGCTGCAATGGCATTCTCAGGTACTTTGCGGTAAGGGATAGCGTAGGGTTGATAGTCCACTTCCATACCCATAGCATCATCGAAGGCCTTACTTATCCGGTCACGCTCTGCCACTGCCTCCGGGTGCTTTTTCCCCAGAGCTTTGTACGCAGCATCAAACGCTACCTGATCTTCGATCATGAACCCTCCCTGGTTCTGCATAGGGTTCCCGTCAGCGTCTTTTCGCGCATGCTTCTTGTTCAACTCCAGCCGCTTACCCTCATACACCTTGTACTTCTCCAGGAGTTCTGGGTCATCAGGAGCCGGAGTGCGAATCTCATCCAACGTATCTGTGTACGACTTTATACTCAGACGGTTACGTGCCAGGGCAAACGCTAATCGTCCATCCCGGATACTCCCGTAAGTATCGAGTACTCGGTTTAATCTGAGCAGGTCACGGTTAGTTGTGGTGACAGGGGCTTTGAATGACATGGCAGACACTCTCCTTTATTTTTTTTGCTGCGTTAGTACCTGTTAAAACACATAACATGTGTCTTGTCCAGTAGGAGAGCCTTAGCCGGAAGGAGAAACAGTGGCAACCCATTGCATGCCACAATCAGAATTCTCGCAGGTAAGTATTATCCTGCCATCTACTACCTCACCGGTAGCAATACTTAGATGCTCACACGCAGCCTGTTGAGATTCGAGGGTTACGTTCAAATCTTTAATATCCACGTGAAGAGGTGCAATCAAATCTTCATAATCTTTGATGTCCGCCTCTTTAGACGCGATCTGTGTTCTTAACTCACTAGCCGTTGCCATCTCAGTTTATCCTTTAGTTATTTGTGCCTGGTGCAGTACTGCTTCCTGACCCATACTCGTTATTAGTATTCGTCCCATAGACTGCACTCCCTGCCGGATTAGCCGTGTTCCCTATAACAGTACAGTTCTGGTATTGCGAAACACGAATACCCCTGCATGGGCCTGCACCCAAACGTACTACGTTCCCTATTATACTCCAGTAATCGCTCCCATTAGAGGCACTTCCTCCCACCGCATAAGCAAGAGTACTCCCATCAGGATACAAATAGTTGTGACTGATGGAGCCGTAGTGGCAACCTGATTGGGTGTAAATACACGCAGACTCTCGAGTCGCACCATCAAACGAATGGACTTTTGCTATGTAGGTGTTGGCAATATAAGGATAGTCAGCCCCTCCACTGAAGTACAAGGCCGCTTTGCAGTCCTCTGCTTCCACATGACAGTTTTCCATGCGGAAATGGCTTGACGTTACGTTAATGGCCCCGCCTGCGATAGCCGCGGATGAAGTGTAGTTGTATCCAAGCTGCTTAAACTCAGAGTTGACAAAACGATTACTAGAGCCTGCTACCGATACAATACGATCAGTGCAATTATTTGAAGCAGGCCACAATGCGTGTACCGTGCAGCCTGAGACAGTCGTGTGTCCTCCACTAAACGTAAAGCATCTGACTCCATGTCCTGTCGCAGCAGATGTCCCTGCGATAAACGTGCTGTCTGTCACTTTCACATAGTCCGCTGCGATCTCCAAATTAGGTGTCGCAGTCGCTCCATTGCTACTTTGGAAATAACAGTTCACTACTTTAGAATACTCTGCGGTCGCTGTGAGCTTTACTGAGCCTGTACTATCGTCTTCGCCCGTAGCAGTACAGTTGTCTATTTGGATCCTCGGAGCATTTGCATTGATGTGCCAGTAGGAAGAGTAGTTTGTCTCAAAACGAATATTCCGCAGTACAGTGTCTTCGGCAGCAGCCAAAACACTAATACTAGTCCAAGTCGGAGCAGCTTGAGCATCCGTTTCAAATATGCAATCCGAAATGATAGAACCAGGTGCCGCCAACTGAATTGCATACGCCTGGTTAGTCATCGAGACTGACCGTGTTACGGTTACTCCGTACAGTTCAAGCGTACCTGTGAAGTTCAAACAGCAATCAGCGTCGTTACTTGTAAAGCGAATAGCGGTAGTACTCGCACCTGAGCCACTTATCTTCATATCTCGACTGAAGGTCTGTGCCGTAGTCCAACTAATGTCGTGAGTTCCAGGACCTAAGACGATGTGCGCACCTGTTGAAAGCCCCTGCAGTAATGTTGCAAAAGCAGTAGTGTTCTTCCCATTTACAAAATAAATACCATCTATCAGCGAATACCCACTCGTAGTGTTTGCGTCCGTGTCTATCTCGAACGCGCCTCCGGGTGTCCACTTCACTGCCCCAGAAGCGTCTATATCTAAAATCTGTGTTGTATCTTCGTAGATAGAATAGCTGCCTGCGCCTGCCGCGTTGTTATATACGTTTGTAATGTCAAAATCCGAATCCAGATTGATCGCTGCAGCTGCCCCATTTGCATCAAGGGTGATAGCAGGTCCAGTAACCAGGGAATCCGTGACAGTTAGCGTAATGTTGCCGTCAGTCAATGCCTGGAATGCAATACTCGAAGAAAACGTGGCAACCGTAGTGTCGTCGTTCACTAGGTAAAGAGCACTGCCTGCTGCGGCCTCGTTGTAAGTAAATGTTACGTTCTCCGCGGAGTTAATGATCATGCTGCCACTGGTCGTAGTAGCCAGTGAAAGGGTGTCTCCCGCAACTGTAAAATTAGAGGCCGATGCCGCATCAAGTGAAATACCTTCTACAGCATCGAGCGCGTAATCGTTCGCATCAGCATCCCAGTCTCCGGACGCATTAATCTGTAACCTCTGTACTGGAGAGGCATTTGTGCGGATATCAAACACTCCAGAGCCTGAACGAACCGATGTGTTGGTCGCTCCTCCAAGTGTGATGGTACCGGACGTAGTCGTAGTCAACGTTAGGTCGGCACCCGCTACCGTAAATATGGAAGTGGCTCCCGCATTCATACTGACAGCTGCAGCAGCATTGATATCTACGGTACTAGCCGTAAGATCAATCTCCCTATCAGCAGAAATATTTACGTCTGCTGCGGAGGTGCTTGAAGTAGCAGCTATGCTGAGCGCTACCGTCCCTGTTCCTGCCACCGAAACATTGGAATCGGTAACACCATCTACGGAGAAAGCGGCTGTCGCATTTATATCTACGTTACTAGCCGTAAGGTCTATCTCTGAGCCAGCAGTAATGAGGACTCTTGCATCTCCTGAGCTGGTAGTTGCTCCGATAGCTAAATCTACTGCAGCAGTTCCAGTCACTGTCAGATTAGACGTGCTCGTGGCGTCTAGTGAAAGGGCGCTGGCATCTATCGTAGTAGCACTCGTAGATACATGCACATACCCTTTAGCGTCCACGTCCCAATCGCCATCTGCATTAATTTCTAGTCGCTGTACGGGTGTAGCATTGGTGCGAACATCGAATACCCCCGAGCCTGCACGAATAGAAGCATTCGTAGCTCCGCTTAAAGTAGCGTTACCTGAAGTGCTGGTACCTACAGTAAGATGTGCGCCGTCCACTACGAAGACCGATGTGGCTCCTGCGTTTATATCAACAGCAGCAACTGCGTTGATATCCACGGCGCTCGACGTAAGGTCAATCTCCCTGTCAGCAACTATGTTCACATCCGCCGCTGAAGTTCCTGAGGTAGCCTCAAGATTGAGCGCTACTGTTCCAGTACCACTGACCGTGACATTGGACGTAGCAACACCATCGATAGTGAAGGCTCCTGTGGCATTTATATCTACGTTACCAGTACTAAGATCAATCTCACTCCCAGAAGAAATCAGCACTCTGGAATCCCCTGAGGAAGTTGTTGCAGAAAGGGTCAGGTCCACCGATGAGGTTCCTGTAACCGTCAGATTAGACGTGCTCGTAGCATCCAGAGCAAAAGCACTCGCGTCTATATCAACTTCCCCTGTCGCTGCCAGGTCAAAGCCTGCTGCAGATATGATCCATCCCTTGGTGCCTGACACCGACAGTACTTCATTGTCGTTAGCAGAAAAAGCGAGGTACTTACCTCCTGCTACATCAGAGTACATACCTGAGTCTACGTTACCTCCAAAGGCATAGCTGGGAGCAGTCTTACTCCCCTCTCCAACTCGAAGGGTGTCGGTTGCAGTGTCCGGTATAAGTACAGTCCCTGATCGGTCCCAAAGTGAATCTGCACTTACCTGTGTTTGAAGATGGTTCAGCGCTCCAATAATCGTATGTACGCCGCTCGCTCCGAACATATCTCCGTAATCGTTCCATTCACCTATGGAGCCCGCCAACATAAACACGTCACTGTATGTACAGGTAGGATGTAGCTTATATCCGTCTTCCCAAGCAAATTGGCCGTCAGTTTTTTCCATGAAGCTCATCTGGTGACTCCGTTTAGTTACTACATAATTCTACGAAAAAAAAGGCCTTACACCGTAAAGTGTAAGACCTTTTAATCCTAACTAAGAAATATCACTTCTAAGACGATACTACTACTTCCGAAGTCTGCATGTTAGCAGACCAGCTTACATCAGCTTCACCCTTAACCTGAATCTCTACACGTCCCCAGTTACTGCCATCAGCAGCACCGACAACCTGAGCGTCCCAAGCAGAAGTTGTGCCGGCGTTTGCGATCTCCGTCACATTGTACCCGTGGATTACAGCGGCTCCAGTAGCGATAGAAGCTGCTTCAGCTACGAAGTCAATGATGTATCCGATTACTTCCGTGTCGCCTTCCTTCATCCCGATAACCACTACGCGCCCTGCCATGGTCTTGTGTTGTGCACCCATAATGAGCTCTGAAGTACCTGCAGTTAAGCGCGTAAACGCGGCGCCAGAAGTCTGTACCCCAGCATGTGTCATGCTGGCCTGAGCAAGCTGACTGTCTACGTTGCCTGCGGATACAGTAACGGAGTCTTCCCATACTCCAGCAGCTGTTGTGCCGAAGTTATATACGTCAGCATCAAAATCAATATCGTCTGTGGCTGCGAATGCCAATCCAGCAGTCGCTGTCCAGCTACCCGCGGCACTGTTGAGGTCAATAGCGCCTGTAGTAGTGAGATCTATCTCTGCAGCATTACCTACAAGAGAGATGCCGCCAGCACCGTCCAGAGTGAGTGCTCCTGCAGAGGTAGTGAAGTTCGAGGCTGCTGCTGCATCCAACGAGATTGCGCCCGCTGAATCAGCTGTGATTGCGCCTGAGGTAGTCGTAGTAAGTGCCAGGTTAGCACTTGCGGAGTTGATGGATCGAGTACCTGCACCCGCCAACTCAATCGAAGCTCCTGTACCTGCATTGGTGATCAGGATGACGTCAGGATCATTCGTGGTGTCGAGCTGTGAAAACGTCATTATCTCACTGTTTTGGTTTGCTGCACCCGTCCACGCTACCGTTCCGATAGCTGCTGTCATAGTCACGGTGTTGTCGTCAGCCGTATACACCTCCTGCAAACTGTTAGCTGCGCCACCAGCAGCGTACGCCAGGTTGATGGCGTGCACCAACGAAAGAGGCGGAGTAGAGAATGCACTGAAGTTAGTGGAACTTCCATCCGTGAAGGGGATAGGATCAGTAGTGCCGTCCCAGTTCCCGTCTGTGAATGTGATGCCCGCCGCACTGTTGAGGACCAAATTGCCTGCTGTAGTAGTGCTTAGCGTAAGATTTGCACTAGCAGTGTTGATGTGCGAAGCTCCACCAGCATCTACTGTAAACGCACCACTATTAATGTCTACTGCGCCCGTTCCAGTACTGATATCAAGCTCCTGATTAGTGGTAGCAAGATTAATACCTGCAGGACCTGTTAGCTGAACACCAGAAGTTGCTACGGCGTATACAGAGCCTCCCGCGTTAATTGTAACGTCCGACCCACCGTCAAGATCCAATATGGAGGAAGCACTAAGAGCAAGGTTCCCTGAGGAAGTTGTGAAGTTTGAAGCTCCCGCTGCATCCAACGATATACCGGCATTAGTGGAATCAATCGTAATCGCATCATCTACATTAACATCGAGCACTGCGGTCCCTGCTCCGACATTAGTCGAAGTGATTACCATCGTATGAGACGTAGCCTCATCCGCTGAAAGCTCCCAGGTAGTATCCGTGTCTGACGTAAGATATACCTTGTTTGCGTCTAGCGTAATACCTCCTGCCGGAGCAATAAGTCCGATAGCCAGATTATTATCCCCTTGGGTATTTGTAACAGTGACGCGCTCTTTAGTGCCTCCATTAGTGGTGATACTAACGGCGGAAGCGTCATCATATACCGTGTCCAGAGAAATTACACCCGTAGTGTCTACGTCCAAACTTTGAACATTCATTACGGCATCAATATCGCCACCACCATCACCAGTAAAGCTTACGGTGTCATTTGTGGATGTAATTTGGAACGCATAGGATGTGCCTGCAAGCTGCCAATCCACGCTGTAGGAGTCTACTCCCACGTTTGCATCGGAACCGCTCGTATACGCGTCGTCAAGTGTCCAGGTGTCAATTGCGATCTGATTTCCTGTGACCTGCATCGTACTGCCGTCTACTGCTACTGAGATGTCACTGGCTGTACGGTTGATACCGCCAATGTCTCCGGTGGAACCATCACCTATGTGAATCGTATTGCCGTCTTTAGTCAGGCCTGTACCTGCAGAAATCTGACCAGCACCGGAAAACTGTGTGAACTGCAGTGCTGTCGTGTCTACCGTGATCGTACCGTCAGTGACCAGTACCCAACCGGAATCTGCATTAGCGGTACCTTCCTGTACGAACATGAAATCACCGCCCTGAACCTCACTGGCTGGCGATCCGTCAAAGTCTGTAGTACGTGTAATTCTCCAAGGAGTACCTGCAGTACCTACTACGGTGACCTCGTAGAGTCCGTTGTCTGCGTCTGCAGTTTCAGCTCCGGCAGCTGCATTCTTAAATAAAATGCGGTCGCCTGCTGCAAGATCAGTAATTCCGTCAATACCAGGGGTATTAATCGAACCATTCGCATCAGCCTCAAGGTATGCGCCTACGCCGGTACCTGTCTTGGTGTACGCCGCTAAGTCGGCAGTTGTCGCTACTCGAACAGCTGCTTTCGGATGGAGTCCCGCTGCAACAGCATCGACGTATCCTTTGTCAACCAAACTGCGATCAGTGTACGTACCGCTGTAGTCCGCATCGTACTCAACAGCCGCACTGTAGTCTCTGGAGCCATCAGCCAGAGAGTAAATTGTGTGGTCATCGTGAGTCAGTGAAGTGGCGTTCAAACTTCCATGGTCGATATTTCCCACATTAACTGTAAGCTCAATGTCGTGTGTCCCCGCATCCAGAGTGCAGCTCAGCATATTGTTCTCGGACTTGATACCGTTGAACTCTAAGTCTACCCCTGCTTTCTGGTAATACAGAGATACACCTGTGCCTGCATTGCTGGCAGTATTCGCTTCGCCTGAAGCAGAAGCAATCGTGTCTACCTCGTTGACGAGCTCAGACAGGATGTCTCCGATATCGTAATACGCATTATCGAAGAAAGACTGTGCGCCTAGTGCAGTGTCCAGCCTGCCAAAACTGCCTCCGGATGTACCGTTAGACATCGCGAAAGCGTCACCTAACTGAGTGTATCCTCCTGCAAAGTTGGCATCGTTAAAGGAGATATCTCCGTTTGTTTTCCAATGTAATGACATAGCGTATCTTCTCCTTGCGGCTCATGGCACACAGTTACGAGGTATTCTTATTCAAAAATATAGGGAGAGCCGAACAGAACGGCAAGTACTACGGTCGATCTTCAGCGTACATCTCAGAAAGCATAATGCGGCCACTCCACCACACCGTGCCATCATCCACTTCTACGGAAATACCTAGCTTATCCGTTCCAACAATATCCAGGTCTACATCCCAGTCATCGATATGAGCGTTAGTGTCTCGCCCTACCTGCAGGATGTTCTTGCCTACAAGCCTATTATCATCGATCACAAAGTCCATAATATACGCAGCTACTGCCGGAATAACGGCGCTCTGCTCTTTTCCCACCAAATACACCTGCCCTACGTACGCCCGCTGACTTCCAAGCTCCAGATCGATAGACGCAGCTACCGTCTCACGCCCCTTATTTGTTACGTACACAGCAGCAGAGTCAGTGCTTACGGCGTAACCGTAAATCGGTACGTCCACCATTTGCATGCTTCCCCGCATAGGAAGGCCTGTAATGTCTAACTTAAATCCTGCCGCATGTGCTTTGGCTGCATCCCAGTGTGCCCACCCACCGCGTCCGGTAGCAGAACTGAACGCATCCTGCGCGTCACACTGGTCACCGTGTGCGAATGAGAACATGCCCTGGGCGAGCGCATACTGATGGCCTAACCGAACTGCAGTAGGTCCGCCTGTGCCGTACCCAAAGGGGCTCTCCCCACTCTTAGAAAAATACTTATCATCATCCACTCGAACAGGAAGAATATCCCAAGATGCGTCATGTATCGCACCATAAATATCAGGATCGTACCACTCACCGCTAAGAGGGAAGCATCCCCATAGAGGTATCCCTCCCGCAATGGAAAGCAGCTCTACTCGAATCCCTCCTCCCGGGTTGGTACATTGCAGCTTAGACGACTGGAAAGCTTCTAATGCTCCTGATTCCGCTAAAACACCGTCAGGCGTAGTAATTATGACATTCCCTACAGTGCTGTCGCCTCCTCGATAGAAGAAATACGGGTCACCTAAGTTGGGAACGGACGCCAGAGAAGGGAGCGTAAACGTAACATCGGTGGCTACCGCAGGATTTGAAATGAAAATACTGTACTTATCTGTTGACTGTACGGAGTAACTGCTGGCCTTCTCGCTGACTCCCCAGTTTAACCCTCCAGAGCCTCCTCCAATATTGGCTTCTACCCATGCCATCCACACAAGAAACTTTTCACCCCAACCATACTCGGGAGTACCCAGGCTATTATCTTCGATAGTCTCGTTGAGCGCTGGGCCACATAACCCGCTCGTGCTGTACGCAAGCCCTATGTAGATAAGACATACATCTTCGGTCGGGAGGCCGAAATTTACAGTCAGCTTTACGACGTAACCGCCACGGCTTTCAACGTTGCAGGTGGTTGTCTGGGCATTAGGTGTCGCTATTGTAGCCGTTGATCCGGGAGGCTGAATTATTTCCCACAAGTACGTGAGCCCTGGATTGAGGGCTTCAAACTGGGCTGGAACTCCGGCCAACGTTGTAGGCAGTATGTCCCGCCGAGCTAAGCCGTACGTACCTGCAGAGAGTTGGTTTATTCTAAAATTAGCCGCATTAGCCATCTACGTATACTCCTCACACAATGATACGAGAAAGTGCATGTTTTTTTGTTGTCCGTACTTATAAATCCTTCCATATGTATCTTTAATCGCTAAAGGGTGCGTACGCACCATCCATGAAAGTCGGACTGTCATCGTAAACGTAAGCTTCAATTTCGCCTGAATCACCCCCTGCAGCAGGCGTTTGGACTGTCCCTCCTGTCACATTCTCTCCTGAAGGCTTAGATACCTTAGGTGTCAACTTTGTATACTTAGTCTCTACAAGCTGATAGTTCTCAGGAATAAAAGTGTCGCCTTCCGGTGCCATAGTAGGAGGTGCTATTCCTCCCTGTACAATATGTACTTTCTTGACTAACAGCTGGAATGAGAAAGGTACTGCTGTCTCCGTAGATGCGTTTATCGTAAAATGGAGATTCATCATAGCGCCGGAAACAATCATAGAATCATACTTAATATAGAAAAGCAGTCCTCTCCGGGCTAACTGTGATCCCCGGGTAATGTCCCTGAACATTCGTAAAAGGCGCATAGCCCAATCATCCTGGTAGGTATTCATCACCACACCAGAATAGCTAAACACTGGTGCCTGCTGCCCAAAGAAGAACGCTACATAGTTATCCGAAAGAGTCTCCACTACCTGAAATTTCTCATGAATAGGATGGTCTACACGTTGTAAGAAAAAATCAAAATAACCTAACCCTCCAACCTCTGACCCGTCACCCATAAGAATAGAGGCGATCTCTTGGGTGCCCGGCTCTGGAAAAGAATCAAGCAAAGCCGAGAAACGTTTGTACTTTTTCGCCGCAGCACTCGACCCTTTACCTAGTCGCGCCTTCACATACATACGCGCCATCGTCGTCTGTGCCCCAGCACTACGTCCCTGGACGTGCCGCATATACTTGGGGGTCATCGCAGGCCAACCAGCGAACACTCCCTGCGCATACGGATCTCGTCCTGAATTTTTGTTAGACCCGTCCAAATACAACTTAGCTGCATCCCACGTTATGCGTTCATCTGCTAAAATGTCGTTGGCCTCTTCCTCAGAAGCGCCACTGTTAATGGCTCGAAGCCTGTCTATTATGCCCGAATCCAACGGTACTATTGGAGGTGAAGCTTTAGGCATCTACTGTCTCCTTCTGAACGGTGTACCTTCGGGGTACAGCTCAGTGTCCAGGGGTGTGGTCTCGTTAAGAAGCATATACGCTCTCTCTACCAGTGGAGGAAGAATAACAGAAGTGGCGTCTTCTCCCAAAGAAACATTACGGAGTAAAGAGTCGTTTATATACCGAATCCATGCCTCAGCCCGAGGTGGGATCTGGTGTTTGCGGGGTGTACGTGTCAATGTTGTAACTGTCATTATGGTACCCTCAATGCTGCGGCCTGCATCGCATTTGCAGCCTCGTTTAGCGCTTCAGCACCTTCCTTAAAGTTCTTAGTGCTTTCCTCGTTAAAGTACGCTCCTACGCCTTTCCCTGCAGGACGGAAATCTTCGCCAAGTTCTGCGCCTATACCGCCGACTGCTTTATGTGAGCGCTGCAGATCTGAGTACTCACGTCCCATGCCCTTCCTAATCGTCGTTTCTTCTGTCTCTTCTACCAGCCCTTGACCTGCAGAGCTGAGCATCCGTTGTATATTCGCCCTTGCTTCACTTTTTTCCTCCGCACTACCTTGTCCCTGTAAGACAGCTACCTGCTCAACTATCCCGCGATGTCCTCCTCGGATAAGAGAAGAGAGGTCTTCTTTGCCTAGTCTCTCGAAATCATCCACCCCTGTAACCGTACCCCCTATCAACGGGTTAATTACCTTACTCACTGCCGCCGCCTGCTGCGCCTGAGATATCTGACCACGCTGCAGCACCTGATGTCCCGCTAACGCCGCTGCACCATGTTGTGCATTTTCCTGCATACCTTTTGATTCCAGTATAGTCCGCAGTCGTGTTCTGGCATCAGAATCAAAAACCTCTTTGCCTCCCATGTAGCCTTTGCCCACGTCCGACTGTGCCTTGTTGAATGCTACCTGGAACTCTTTGGATGTTGTAGACTCAAATCCACGCTCTTTCATGAACTTCTGTCTGGCCATCCTCTCAAACACTTCACGCTGTTCTCCGGTCAGATTTGCTCCGGACTCAAGCGCTGCCATCATCAGTTCACTGCCCGTTCCCTGCTTCGTAAACTCTCGGTATTTTTCGGTCTGCTCTCCCTCAGGAATTCCAAGTGCACTCTCAAACTTACGCATCCTCATTTGAGTCATCTTCATGTCGGCCTGAGTATACCCTGATTGACGCCGCGCTTCTGACCCTAGAGACAGCTCTTGCGCACGAGAAATAGCTTCTTTAGTCTCTGCACTTCCGGTCTCTAACGCATTTTTTACGCCTAAACTCTCAAACCCCGCTCTATCCTGCTCCGATAACGAGTCATATATCCTTGTCGCTTCTTCTATCGACTTCCCAGACCTGCCGGCCATCTCCTGAATAGCAGCATTTCGAGCGGTGCCCTGGTCGATGCGATCCGAAAATGCATCCCCAAAAACACTATCTCCCTCTCGAGCTGCTACTCCAATCCGCGCACCCACACCCGATACCGTTTGGAAGCCGGTACCTGCTTCAAGCCCAAAGGCCTTCTCCAAATTGGAATACATTCCAGCGGAAGCTTCTCCTGTACGAGAAGCTCCTCCCATACCTTTAAACATCTGGCGTGTCTTGGAAGTCCTCCCAGACGCAAAGGCTCCCGCTTTTTTTACATACTGATTACCGTGTGCCGCTGACAAACCTGTACCGTACGTATGGCGCAAGATGTCTGACATATCAAATCCTCCGACAGCTGACGCCAAGCCTGCAGGAGTAGCGTAATCCAACACTGTCCCCACAAATTCTATCCCTTGATCTATGTCTTTCGCACTCATCCCTCCAGCTACGTGCGCACTTCCCTCAGGCCCACGACGATCCTGGTAAGACATAACATCGTGGTATGCCTGTATCGGATCAGCCTGTGCTAGTCCCCCAACACCTTTTGTTCCTCCCAACATTTCCCCAGTAGCGCCTGCTTCCCACTGCTCCTGCGCCCTACGCGCACTCTTAGATGATGCAATAAACTCTGTAGGCGTACGAGAATAGAGGCGCCCTTCCTCCCACGCCGAATTCCTACGTTTAAAATCACTAGAGTCATCCATCCCTTCACCTATTATGCGCGATAGCTTTCCGAAGGGACGTAACCAAGCGTCCTTAACATTGCGCATAGTAGTGTCTTTAGGTGTTACAGCACCCGCAATCTGCCCAAACATTCCAGGAGCAGCTTCCCGTATCTCATCACGCTGTTGGCGAGAAATATCCTCTTGTCGTCGGGAAATCATATCCCGCTGTTGTCTCCAGTGATCGGGATCACTAGCTTCTATCATCATCTGCTCAGCAACTTCTTTCCCAAATAGAGACTGTGCTCCTACTGCAAATGCGCCGGCACCTTTCAGGCCTAAACCTTGTCCTGTCTCCCGTGCCATCCTGAAACGCATTACTGTCTGCTCGTACGGGGTCATAGCGTTAGCTGCCTGAGATTGAACCTGGCGCTGTTGCAGCCCAAACATGGCCATTGCACCTACCCCACCACTCTGGACAGCGTTACCCATATTCTGAACAGCGTTCAACACCATCCCCTGGGCTCCGCCACTTCCGGAACTTCCCATCTGAGCCAGACTATTCGCATTCATTCCCCAGCCACCGGCACCATACTGTCCTGCTGCAGCCCCAAAAAGAGGCATGGACAACATCGCTGCCTGTGCCTGCATATTACGCTGAGCAATTCCACCTACGCCACCAAGCATAGATAGCTGTTGCGTATTATATACTCCTCCAGCCACTCCTTGCCGTGCTGTAGCTCCTGAATACATTCCATACTGCATACCTGGACCGGCCATTAGTCCTGCCTGCTGGTACGTCATGGCTCCAGGCATTCCATACTGCTGCATCGCACCCTGTATAGATGTCCCTGCCGCTCTGGAGAAGCTACGCATCCCCTGTGCAGCTTCATCCATCTGATCCACACCAAAACCTAACTGCCGTAGCTGTCCCATCTGTTTAACTACAGTGACAACATCAGGCTGGTTAGTAAGCTCCATGAAACTGCTTATCGCCTGACTCACTCTACGCAGGTTCTGCTGTATTCCCGGGATACTCTGCTCCATATCCATCAATCCAGCCTGCCCTGAAAGCTGTGTAATCTTCATCAGGTCTTTCTGGTTGAACATTCCCCCAGTAGACTGTTGGAACGAAGAGTCTTCAGCCATGCTCTGTATTCCCGACGCTAACTGCTGTGACGCTCCTCGATTAAGCCCTCTTCCTAACGGATGAAGTTGTGGGCCACTTACCACCCAATCCTGAGAAGAGCGTTGGAGAGCGGCACCCATCGAATGCGCCTGAATAGTAGACTGCATCGGAAGCATCGACACATCTCCCAACCCCTGAGCTGCTCCACTAAAATGAGCTGCTCCAGCTCCGATAGCTGCACCTGCAATTTTTCCCAGTCCTCCGAACCTGGCCCCGAGCATTCCACCCGCTAACGCCCCAATACCGTACCCCGCACCTTGGCCAATAGCCCTGGGAGCCTGGGCCTGATATGCAAACAACTGGTCTGCACGCGCCTCTCTTTGCCGCACTTCCTGATCCCACGCAGTCTGGAATATAGGGCTTGGAGCTCGAGGAGTAAGTGGTGTACTGGCTACAGGCATAATTGGTGTAGGCGAGATAGGTGCCATCATAGGAGGAGGAGCAGGAGGTCGAAACGCTCCCGTGGACGGAGGCGTCATTGTAAGCGGGGAAGGCACCATCCCTCCCGAGTACCCCTGGGCTCCCGGCATAGCTCCGGCCATCATCGCAGCCTGGTATACTCCCAGAGACTGCTGCTGCTGTATCTGCCCAAGCTGGGCCTGAAACTGTTGTCCAAAATTAAACGAGGAGCCTCCTCCACGTGCTACAGGAGACATAGACTCTGCCTGTGAAAGTTGGGCACTTGCCTGCTGCGACAACGACGTGGCTATATCAGAAGGAGTCATTACGCGGCTACCCTGCCCTGACATCAATCCCAGGTTGGCCTGCATAGGGTTGTAACCATTAGACATTAGTCATCCTCATTCGGTATGTCCTCATCAGTGACAGTCATATCATCAAGCCGTTTAAACTGTCGCGCTAGTACCCGTTCATTGGCTGCATCTGTACGTTTACGTTTTTGTTGTGACGTAACATACTCTGAATTATACCTGAACTGGTACAGCTCTTCCCTATATGTTTCTAACAAATGATCTATGTCATCAGGTCTGACCTCCGCCATGCGTCCTAGCAGACGAATAAAAAGGGACACAAGAGTGTACTTCTCGTTACGCTCTCGAAGGATTGTCTCCGAAAGCATCTGTTCTTGAAATGAGCCGCCTTTCGGCAACGGTGAGCCGCGAACATATGCATACGCTCGCGTGTGTCCCATTGCCGAATTTAAAAATCCTGGGGCGCACCTTCCGCAAAGATCGCACGCATCTTACGGTCAAACTTGAAGACCGACTCCATTAGACGAGACGCCATAAACTCTGGAAGACGCGATATCATGTGTAATCTTTTCTCGAAAGCTTCGTCAAACTCCGACTCAGGCGCGTTGAGAGGATCTCCTACATGGGGGTATTTGCGTGATCCGATACTAACAATAGAAGCTGCCAGGTTATACCTGCTGACAAAGTCCTGTATGGTTGCAGCAAGAGCGAGGTCTCTGGCTTCCAAAGCCTGATACACTCGTTGGGTGTCCAAGTAGAGTCGGCTCCGCAGTACCACTGTAGTCTTGCCTACCAGAAAAGACTCCTCGTAGTACCCATCCACCATTACGGACTCCTGGATACTAAGTGCTTCTTCGCGCGTCACACCTACCTCTTTAAGGTTATCGCGGTATTCCCGCGCCTGTTCCTCCGGGGTGGACTCACGCAGGGCTGCCTCTACGTCAGGTATGGACTCATCCATCTCGTTCAATGTCTGCTCAATCTTCGCAGCTTTACGAGGTACAGTGCTTCCTCTCGGACTATTATCCTTCGGCCCTTCGAAGTCAGTGTCATCCCCAATCATCGGCTGTCCCGTTTTCTCGTCAATCCCTGGCATGGTGCGCTCCTTTTCTGTGTGTTATGCGCTCCACTATAACGGAAAAGATTGGTATAAGGAAGTCTACCCCTAAAGAAGAAAGAGGCTCGTAACATGTACTGCCCTAAATGTAAGATTATGTTTCCCTACAATATTGATCCTCCGATAGAAAATTGTACCGTGTGCGGCCTCCCTTTCGAGATAACCTGTCTTGACATCTTCAAGGATGGGGCGTTTGATATAGCTCAGGAATCGCGACCTTCCCAACTGGCTCTCGCTGAAGAGATAGAAGACTTTCTAAGTGCAGGGCTCACTAGCCAAGCATTCTTCGCAGAAGGCGGAACCGGGATTGGAAAAAGTTTTGCCTACTTAGTTCCACCCTTACTTGCAAACCGCAGGGTTGTAATTGCGACTACTACCAAAGGACTCCAATCCCAACTCTACGATAAAGATCTGGCTTTTCTACTTCAACAACTCGGGCTCTTTGACAAGAAAGCTATGCTGTATAAAGGACGCGGCAACTATGCATGCTGGCAATTAACTCCGAGGAAAGCTACCAGTGAAGAACGTGAGCAATACTCCGAACTGATCGGAAACGCACGCGGGTCCAACGCACCTGCTGACCGAGATGATTGGGAAGGCCCTGTCCCCTCCTGGTGGACTTCGATCTCAGCGGAAAACTGCATAGGAATTAAGTGTCCACACTACACACAAGGTTGCCGCCTAGACCCTCAGTCTGCGGATATTCTGATAGTGAATCACCACCTTCTGGGGATCGATTTAATGCTGGGGGCGGGAAATTTGTTCGGGGAGTACGACACACTCATAGTAGATGAGGCGCACAAAGCTTCTGACGCTTTCCGTTCAGCGTACGAACACACAATATCGAAAAGTTTTGCAGCTAAACTTAATGCTATTTTATTTTCGAATCCAAACCTGAAGTCTGACGTCTTTGAGGCCTCTTTGGGGCGCACCATGCTACGTTTCATCATACCTGCGATAGAAAAATTGGAAGGTGAAGTGCGTGATCTGTACAATAGTATTCAAGGCTCCTACGATAAAGTCACACGTATCGCATCTGACATTACAAGGCATCAGACACATACGCAAGACATCGCACGCTCCGCGCAGTTCTTACAAGAAAAGCTCGTATTTGTGTCGAAAGAACTAAACACAAGGTGTGTAGTAAATGAGCACTACGCAGTAAGTGCGGATAACGCCATGGTACATATGGGCGCTATAGCAGCAGCTTCGCGCAAATGCGACAGCCTCTTACGTTTTTGTGCTAAGTTCAAAAAGGAATACATCAATAACTGGATACTAACGATAGATACGGAGAGAGATGCTCTTAGTATTCTTCCGGTAAAAATGGGTCCTATTGTAGGCCCGCAGCTAAACTGTATCACGAATAAGGTGTTCACTTCCGCTACCTTACAAATAAACTCCGACTTTACACACATAAGAAACGAAGTGGGTTTGGGTGAAAAATCCAAATGTGATGTAATTACCGCAACGTATGAAAGCCCTTTCAACCTCGACGAACAAGCGCTCCTATATCTCCCCCGGCACATCCCTCCCCCCGCAAACTTTGGTAGCCCGCCAAAAAAACGCACGGAATGGATTGCAGCCATCACAAAAGAAATTGTGCGTCTAACAAACCTCACCAAAGGAAACGCCTTTGTATTGTTCAGTGCGCGGAGTGATATGGATGAAGTAGCAGCCTATCGCGAAAGATACTTCCCTCAACCAGGGCTGACTACACTCATTCATCAAGAAGATGCCACTCCACTTCTCCAGAAGTACAGGGAAACAGACAACTGCATACTGTATGGACTCAAAACTTTCTGGGAGGGGGTAGACGTAAAGGGCCCTAAGCTGCAGCTCGTAATCATACCCAAGCTGCCTTTCCCTCACGCAAATGACCCTATCATAAAAACCCTGACTAAACTTACACCTGGTGATATAGCGGGATTCTACCATGTATCATTCCCTAGGATGGTATTTACACTTAAACAGGGGGTGGGACGTCTTATCCGAACTCAAAAGGATTACGGGATAGCAGCAATCCTGGACCCTCGTATCTGGACAGGCAGTGCTACTGGTAATGACGCAAAAGTCATCCTAGCAAACGCAACGAAAAGTCAGAATTACGGGGCTAAGATTACAAAGGCCCTAGGCCTCAACCGTATTCGCGATAACTTTACACAAGTGCAGAAATTTGCTAAGAGACGATTACAGACATAAACAAGGAGACTCTGGCGTTATGCGGTACACTGTGGGGCTGGCAATACACGAAGACTCCCCGGTAATCGTCTCAGCAGTATGCTGGCCTACCGACGTTAAGCCCCACTTTAGTACCCACGCTATGTCCCGCAGTTTCATGCGCGACAAGTTGCCTGCCCTGGTTCTCACGCAAAATACCCACATAGAAGCCGCAGTAGATGCGGCACTCATGCGGGTAACCGAGAAACTCTTTATGAAGGAAAAGATACTCAATCCCGTGAACGGAGACGCTCCCCTACAACTGCTAACACCTCTTAAGTATCCCGGATACACATTCAAATACCCTCATGAGGCTGTCCGGACTCACTGGCTCCTTACTGCCGCCAAGCGCGCCTTAACAGAATGGATGGCTCCTCATGGCAGATAACACCGCAGCAACCAAAGACGAGATGAGTGCACGCACGTACTCCGACACTTGTGTCCGTTGTCGTAAGAAACTAAAACCTGGGCACCGAACGCAATTCGTGTACATAGTGGAGCGGGTAGGGAGACATCCTACTAACCTGCAGGCAGTAGGGGCGTACATGATGCGTGATGAGTTCGAGGTGGCACACATTGAGTGTACCGACCCTTACCTTAGAGACGTGAAGACCGGAGTAGAATGATGGGCGACCCCACAGGCGTATTCAACCCCTTCATATCTAAGAAGAAGAAAAAGAAAAAGAAGAAGCCTGATTTCCAGTCAGCCTTTGACTCCGCGGATACCGAGTCAGGTGTCGTGATAGAGCCAAAGGCTACGCTGGACGGAGATACCTACGTCCTCGTACTCACAGGAGTAACCATGATCAGTGAAGCAGCCGACCGTCTGGTCTCGTTGCTTTACGCCGTTAACCGTGAGCACGAGCAGGCACTTAAGCGTAACGGCATTCGAATTGTAGAGGCACACTCCCAAATCTCCGCCGCAGAGGATGAGATGATCCTTGCGAGGTCTAACGGAAGCATTTGTGTCTACACCGGAAAAGATGATAAAACTGAAACTGCAGTCTTTCGGCGCATCGGGCACGTCTTGTCTATACTGCCTGTTGCCGAGATACTGACAAAGCACAAGGTACATATTTACAGGAGAGAGTAATGGTTAAGACATGTGAGACATGTGGACACTTCTGGCCCCTGGTTAAAGGGCTGCGAGGAGGCAAAGTGAAGCAGCTGAAACAGGCGTACTGTTTAGCGCTAACTGTCTTCCCTTCTAACAGGGTAGGGAAGCACGTGTACCCTCCCGGAGCAAAGATAAAAGATACTCCCAACGCAATGATACAGGCGAAGATAGTGCGCACAGACCAGATCGTCCCTAACTGTGCACATCGGAAGGATCAGTAATGGAAAAGAAACCAGCTACAACAACAATCGACCTTCCTGACGGTGAGGGAGGCTGGGTAAAAACTGAGGCTGTGAAGCACGAAGGGTCCAAGCAGGATCCCGAAAAAGTGGACGCCGCCATGGAAAAGGCTCGCAGAACAGACTTCTTTAAGAGCGTAGGGCGCTGCACTGAAGCGCTGAATACCTACCTCAAAATCTACAGCAGGGACCACGGGCTTAGCCCGGAAGAGGTAATCGCAGCTGTTTATCTGGAAAACTGCAACAACAGACACTTCTTTCCAGAAGAGCAGGGAGGCAAAAAGGCCTTCGACCAGATCACCGCAGAGGTCTGGGATCACTTCAAGAAGAACGTCTGAAGCCCTTATCTCCTATAATTACTTACTCGATAAGTACAGACCCTTATCAAACCTTGGAGGTTTAATGCATGCGTACTGTAATTCTTTTGTCCGTAGGCCTACTGCTGGGAGGTTTCATCCACGTGGCTGCCTTAAACCCTGCAGTCGACGTGCAGCCTGAAAACATTACAGCAGAGACAGAGGTACCTGCAACTGAAACTGTTCCAGAAGAATCTGAACCAACCCCAACACCTACCCCAGACTTGGAACCAACTGTTCTGGTCGAAGCTGCCCCTCTCCCGGAATTTAACGCAGATGACGTTGAACTGGCCAGAAGGATCCTTAAGCTAAAGAGCCATGGCATCTGGTTCGAGTGTGGGGTGAAATACAAACAAGATGAGCTGGAGGGTGCCGCACTCGATTGGGCCGTCGCAATAAATGACGCTCATGACGCTATCCCTGAGTACCAGCTACGCAACAAGAAGCTTGTGAAGCATGACATTCGAGAAGCTCTCGGAATCATGCAGAACGAATCTCGGCTCGACCGCTGTGCCGTAGGTCCCTACCCTCGCATATACGCTTACAAGAAAGGCATCTTAGTCCGCAAACCTAACACCCTGAGCCATAGCTTACCTGAGATACAGAAAGCGATTCAGCACAAAGGGTTCAAGCGCAGGAAAGCCGACCTGGGACCTGGGCAGATAGTTGTGTACCTTGGGGACATGTCATGGGATGAAATCCGTGCGTATCTCACACTCACCCCTGGCATCACTAAGGTATTTGAAGCCATGACTTACCGTGGAAAAATGTATAACACACGCAGACCGTCCTACCATTGGCCCGGATCTAAACAACATCAATGGTATTACCGCAAAATAATGCGCGGAATTATGAGCGCCTTTCCCGAAGTCAGACATCTAAGATACAAATAATCACTGAGTACTTCCCTGGAAGCCGCGTAGTAACTACGCACCACAGGTTTCTCCCCGCTCCGCGGGGGGCGCCACTGCCAGCTCTGGGCCCGCGAGCAACAGTGCTAAAATCAGTCAGTGATGGGAGGAGCCTCTACATTTGTAGGGGCTCTTTTTTTTGCTCTTTCTAATTAATGCAATCTCTGTTACCGTCATATTCAACCACGCACAGGAGCATTAAGATGCAGAATAGCACTGACATATTCACTGAGAAGCCTACCCTTGTTGGGTACATCGAGACTAACTCAGGAGGCATCCTGATGGCAGATGGAGCCTGGGAAGAGAGTCTGCCTCCCACTACAGATAGCCGTATCAGCATTGACCTTGAAGTTGATGCCGGCAAGATACCCGTATACGCCGTAAACCACGCAGGTAAGCGGAGCCTCCTGATCAATATTGATGACATCATCCTGCATACGTCACAGGAGCAAGTAGACATTTCAGACCCTATCGATCTCCCTGAAGAGAAAGAAGAGAAGCAATGATCATAGGTATCGCAGGCCAGATCAACTCAGGGAAGAATACCGTAGGAGACATTATTTGCGATAGGTGGGAAGGCATCACAATGGCCTTCGCGGATCAACTGAAATACTTCATCCTCCAGATGTTCCCAGGTACAATGACCAAAGATGAGTTGTGGGGTCCTAGCGAAGAACGTTCTCCCGTTGCGCGCAAACTACTACAAGAGCTTGGAACTAACGTGGCCCGAAAGCATGACCCTGATGTGTGGGTTCACCACCTCCTGCAGCGAATCCTTATTTTTCGTGAGACAGGCATCGACCCTCTCGGACTACTGCCCTGTACCTGTAAAGACGCTTCTATAGTAGTGACTGACGTGCGCTTTCAAAATGAGGCTATCGCAATCCGGGATGACCTGCTCGGATGTACGATTAAAGTAGAGCGCCCAGACAACTACGCGCATACCTTCGACAAAGACGCAGCCAACCACCCTAGTGAGCTGGCTGTCAACGAGATCCCACTTACGCTTCTACACACTACAATTAAGAATGACGGGTCACTAGACGACTTGTATGCAAAGGTCGACGACATTCTCGTACAGCTGGAGGATGACCGATGTTAACCCCCCCCATAGACCCACTCCCAGGAGAGATCTTCGAGGCACCTGACGACACGCCCTTAGGTGAGTCCATAATCATCCAGGTTATAGGACCTCAAGGCACTATCGTAGGTCTGACTGAAGGTACATCTAAAGTAGAGAATGTCAGCCGTAAATGGTCACTCGGTAGAACTACTACGGTTATCCCCTTGTTTCCTAAGATGCGTATTAGAGTTCGAGGAATCCAGAAGCACATCACTGCTCTTGTATTCAACGAGTACTACGGATGGTCCCCTTACTCTTACGCGAAAGACATAATAGTTACAGACACTTCTTTTATAATAGAACACACTACTCCCTTATTTAGTAGTGAGGACCATACTATCTATGAAAAGGTCTTACTGACCGCAGTGGAGGACGCAGATGAGAAAATCTAACCGTGAAGGACTACCAATGATGCCACCCCCCGGAGCAATCCCTCCGCATGCAATGCAGCAAATGCAACATGCGGCGCAACAGCAAGGGCCTCCAGGTGCGGAGAAGCCTCAGGATCGCTCCAGATTCAACCCTCTCCCCCCTGGCCCTCAGGGGAACAAGATCCTCCGTGGTCTGGTAGGGTGTGAGCTGGCCAACGATGCTAAACGCTTAGAAGAGCTGATGACTAAGGTCATGGAGATGCCTCTCGTAGAAGAGGGGGAAGACGATCTCATTGAGGCTTTGGCATTGGCGATAGCCCGAAGCTTCCGAGCAGAAAAGACGTGCATTCAGCACTTGAGTACTCGCACCGCAGCAATCTTTGCGGAAGATGAGGACCTGAGCAAAGCACACAACAACCTGCACAAGGTACAAACTGAGATTGAAGAGCTTAACACTCAACTCGGAGACAAGATCAGGCAGCTCCACGAGCTTACTGCCAAACGGTGGGGCATCGCTGTAGAGAAGTTCGGGTTGAATACCGAAGGACGCTCTTATCAAATAGATGAAGAAGAAGGTAAGGTCGAGCAGGTGGACTTGAAATGTAACGAGTGCAAGGGGCGTACTATCGTGCGCAAAACTCGGCAGGAGATCGCTGAGAAATTAATGCGCCGGAAAGAAGTTTCTGATGACTGACAAAGAGTTTGAACACAAGAAGACACTTCTCAGCCAGGTGGAGAAGCACCCTCTCGTAAGTAAGAAATTTATGGCATGGCTCATACAGCAACTGCTAATGACAGGGATGGCCGTCACTGCCCTCATCAAGCAGCCTGAAATGGGCTGGCAACTCTCTGCGTTCATGGTGGGCATCGTCTTTATGATGGGAGTATCTACGATGTGGTTCATGGGGAAACAGGCTGCAGCAGATATTGCAGTAAGAGGCTTTGCGCTAGTAGGTAACGTAGCTACTGCTCCAACCAAAATAAAAGACCTGCTCCCACAGGACAAAGAAGACGAGTAACCCCCTCCCCCTTTTCTAAACTTCACCGGCAGCCATTTTTATGGATAGCGCCTCAGTCTTAGGGGGAGGGTATTACTTACTTATTTTTTCTACCCGAAATTACCTATTACGTCGTACAGCGTCTTGAAGTACTCCCAGCCGCATTGGAATCCAGCTGCGCCGGCATGCCCTCCACCTGAGGGACGGTCACCTGCCTCGCCTATCTTCTTGGCGAGAACCCCCAAATTCAAGATGTCCGTCTTCGGTGTGTACATGCTAACCGTGAGGTACTCTCCATGCACCTCCTGGTACGTTACCATGATGTCGTGCTCCTCAGGGTCGAAGAACCCCTTGAACATCGTAGAGTTACCCTGCTGGTTCACCATGACAGCCGTGAGTCCCTGAAAATCAGCAGTAAAGCCTTTGTTTCCCAACACACTCTTCCACTGCTTGTGCTGATAGGCCATGAGGGCTCTACCTGACGTGAGCCCCTCTCTGGGAATACTCAGATCAGCATCTCCTGCTCCTCCCAGAATATTGTACCAGAAGCGCCGCCCATCTCTGTGTGCAGGATTTGAATTCACGCTTTGGAGGTAGTACTGAAACGCAGTTACATCCTCTTGGCGCTCTTCAGATTTGCCTGTGTATCTCCAGGTATCCCACTCACCAACAAGCTGTACTGCAGGAGGGTGCGAATGCTTTTGGTAGAGGTAGAACCATGTCAGCTCTGCCCCGGAGATCAACGAAGACTCCTTGTCTCCGTGATAATGTACTTGGCGTATTCCAGGTACACGCTGCAATGCAGGGACTTCCTCCTCCATGTCCACAGAGGATTGATGGTGGTCAATGTGTATGAACCTGTCTCCGAGTTTCTCCGCAAACTCCAACATCACATCAGCAGGTTGGAGCGAGAAGTCCACCATATACACTGTGTCTTTCTCGTAGTTGATTTCTTCCGGGACAGGCATTCCATAGTTGATGCCGTGGAAGTAAATTTGAGTGTCCGGCACTTCTTTTTCCTTCAGGTACCTGTACACGATACCTGCAGAACAGTACCCATCACTGTCCTTGTGCATTAAAATTCGATACATGTTTTTTCCTCTCTATATTCCTGCCCTTAAACCAACTATAATTGGTTACCGGAGGACAGCATATGAAGAACGCTTCAGAACTACTAGACTCACTGATAAAAGATGCGCGCCAAAAATACAACATCAATATCTACACTAAAAAGAGGTATTATAGATTCTGGAAATTCCTGGCCGTCCTGTTTAAAATTGTCACCTTTGGGAAAGCAGGTGACTTCCTGAAGAACTACACAATTACTTTCGGTACCAGCATCTACTTCCCGCTAGACTGGGACTTCAAAACCGACGCTGCGCTGAGCTACACTATACTGCGGCACGAGCTCGTACATGTAGTCCAGTACCGAAAACTGGGATTGGGGTGTGTTCCCTTGGGGGTAGCGGTCTTCTTGCTCCTTTACTGTCTGGTCCCTATCCCTATCTGCTTCGCATGGTTCAGATACCGTCTTGAACGTAGTGCCTACCTTGAGACCTGTAAGGCACGGAGGTACATAGGACTACCTCTAAACATAGACTACTACGTCGACAGTCTGAGTGGGCCACGCTACTTGTGGACATGGGTACTAAAGAAACAGATCAAGAAATGGTTCTACCGTAAGCTCTCTACACTTCCCAAGGAACCCCCGTCTGCTCGCTGAGGATCTTCGCACCTACCTGCTCACCGCCTGAGCGTCCCAGCTGCTTACCTGCCAAGCCTCCTAGAGACCCTCCCAGGAATGGTAGCATCACGCCTTGCCCAAACGCCTTACGTCCCAACAGACCAAGACCTATACCGCCTAATGCACCCAGTCCCGTTCCTCCGATCTCTCCGCCTCGAACCACATCTCGGTACTGTGTTACCAAGGGATGCTCATCGGGAGACTCAGGAGCCAATGCCTCTGCGCGCTTCTCTAAATCAGCAATACCTGCCTCTAATATACGGTTGAGATCCATAGCTTCTCCTTCTAATCTGCGGCCTGTAGCGTAACAGCTACGTGTCCTAAGACACTCTCCAGATTATAGGTCAACTGGCTGGGAGATGGAAGCGCAGACTCTCGAGCATGACATTCCTCGCACGCAGGAGTCTCTTTTGCGATCTCCTTGCGTGGGTTATCTGCGTTTCCGACCTGACGGTACTCCGTCACGAGCAGTCTCGACTGCCTAAGTGGTGCACTTTTCTTACAGTAGTTACATCGGTACATTAAGATGTCTCCTTGTACTTCTTGAGTTTTGCTCGCAGGTCTGCAGCCTCTTCCGGACTGACCTGCATCTCTTTCTGATATGTATCCTCGAGCTTGAAGGCCCCTTTGTTCTCTCCAAAGGCCTTGTCTTCGAGAGCACACAACCGTTCCGTTATGCTATCAAACCCCTTCATGACTTCACGTATCAACGCGTCATTCAGGATTTTCAAATGCATGTTGGTAACAGTCTGTTGTTGAATCATCTCCAGCAGCTGAGGAGCGCTTACTTCTAGCTTCTCCACCAGCTCTTTTATGTCCTTCTTAATTTTTTTCTGCGACACAATATTCCTCCTTACGTTATCCACTTATACCCGCGTTTCCGCGTTGTTTACGTGCGGCAACCAGAATATCCAGTCGAGCGATAGCAGAGGTTAGGTTAGTCCAGAGCACAAACAAGTGGGCAATCTGCTCTTCCGGGTAGCCTGCGTGCTCTTCAATGGCAAACAGTATATCGTCTATGAGAAGAGGGAGCCCCAGCTTATCTGAGGCCTCAGGTTCTGCGTCTATGTACGCCTCGGCCTGATTCTTCACGTAATCCAAGACATACGCAGGGATGTGTTCAAACTCAAGTTTGATATCCATTGTCGTACCATAACAAAAGACAAACGACCGCGCCAGCTAAGTTTTTTCTTTTCTGCATCTGAACAACTTAGTGCCAATTAGCGACGGTCGAGGGTGTGACTTGTACGTAAGTTTACGGGGTAAAGAGAAAATGTCTAGGAAAAAAACGTTACAAAGGACCCATCTGTACTTGCTTGTCCTTCAGGTTCTGAAGGGCAGTTTGCAGCACTGATTGCTCATGCTCAGGCTCGAGGGGTGCTGGGGGAGGAGGAAGTTCCTCCACGCCTTCTTCGGCTCCGGCCTGTTGTGACTGCCCCATATTCTGTATTTTAAGCTGATGTATCTCTTCGTTATGGCGCATCTTCTGCTCGTGCGCTTCTGTCATATGCTGCGCTTTCATCTCATCCATCGGGCCAGACCCTTCGGAAACTTTTGTGAGCATTCCCTTCTTACGGCGAGACTTTCTTTCCTTTTCGTGATCGTGGAAAGTACTTAGAGATGATCCTGAAGAGATCAGAGACTTAACCATCTTAGGGCTGATCCCTGCAGTCTTCTCTTCTGTGGCTCCCAGATGATTGAGCAAGCCTTCCAGCTCATTACTTACTTTTGTAGTGGTACGCATCGCGTGTTCTCCCTCCGCATTTGGAAGTGCTGGAGTAGAATACCCCATAGTCTCCAGACTATAATCGTTCTCCAGTCTGTCGTCAGAATCAAACGCAGACGTCTCCCCTTCCAACACATTCATCTCGTTATTTGTACCATCAGGTATAGCAGGGGCGCTGCCGTCTTCTCTAAATGGGATCGTAGAAGTGTTGCGTGCAGGAGATGCCGCCATACTCTGCTTTCCTAGTGTGCCGCCGCTGGCCTGCTCCGGAGGCTTAGGTACTGTCAGCTTGGGAGTAAGGTTCTGTGCATTACTCATCTGTGCTGCAGTGGTGGACATCTGAGTCCCGCCTGTAGGATCTGGAGTACCTAGGTTAGGCTCCTGCGCTGCAAGCATTCCTACTTTCCGGGTCCCTGAGTTCTTTTTCTTCATCTTCTTCTCCGGTAGCTTCTTTATACCAGGAGTATGGGCCGCCCACTCTTTTGCCATCGCAGGATGCTTAGCGAACATCCAGCGTTGCTGTGCTTTGGACTCGAAAGGCATGGCCGCTCCTCCTCCCAATTATACGTAGAAACAGTCTAGCAGAAATGAGACCCAGAAAAACAAAAAAACGATCACCACTGTGAATGTGAAGACAGTTACCACTCGAAGTACTTTATCCCAAAGGGTCACCAGGGCACTCTCCTGGCATGGCCCTCCTCTACTAGAGCATCGTTGAGGTTAAGTAGTTCAGTATCATCCCTACCCATAATAAGGACAGTAGCGATATATCTTCCATACTTCCCCTGCTTATCTTTTTTCGTGCGGATTACCACGTAATCTTCAGGGTCCATATTCGCGAAGGTCTCCAGTACGTACTCCTTCGCCACTAGCCCCTTCGCACGCTCTTCTCCTCGTAGCTCCCAGGTATCTATTCCTGCGAGGCGTAACCGCATTTCCTGGGTGTGTTTGAACCCCAGGTCTACTGCAACGTCAATAGTGTCTCCATCAACAACGTACACTACCTCTGCTCTATACTGGTACATCGCTACTTAGGGCGTCTTCGGGAGGAGGTTTCTTCTATGGCAGCACGTACAATGTCTGATATAGCCTGGAGCTCAACTGCCTTCTCAATGTCGGCTGTGCGCTTCTGTTCTTCATACTGCTCGAGATGCTCGTCCATGGCTCCCGCTACAGCCTGCACCTCACCTTTGATTATCTCTACAGACTCCGTTACCTGCTTAACGTCCTGCGCAGTGTCTTCCGTCTTATCTGTCAGAGCGTAATATTGCGCTATGGCTCCTGCCAGGATAACCACAAACCCAATTGCAGCGCCAAACTTCAGAGTCTTCCAGCCATTAACCGCTTTGGCGAGACCCTTGATATCATCCTCATGCAGGCAGCTATGTGGCTGGTCAGCCTTACGCTTCCCGCTTATTGCGATCTTTTTAGTCTCGACAATATCCTCTTTTAACGCTTCCACTATTACCTCCACCCATTCTTTATTCGCTTTGTCCTTTAACGAGTCCCGGTACAAAGAAGTACTGGACCTCTTAGCGCCGGGAGGGACTGACGAGCTCCCCTGTACCATACTGTCCTCCTACCAAGGGCAATCTACCCTAGACACCTCATCGTGTGTTTGCAGCATTTCTTTAAGAGAGGGGACGCCCAGACTAGAGCTTAGTCCTCCAGGAGCTACGCCGGAAGGCTTAACCATCTTCATCCAGGAATACATCCCAGCAACTTTCTGTAAGTATTCGACGGCGAATTCCGAGCAGAATAACTCGCCTTTTTTATGTAATGGATTCACTATACGACGCCCTGTAAGTCGCCATACACATATCTTAATTAGGAAGCCGGCGATCCCGATAAAATCATAAGAGTCTCCGATAAGGTCTCCACACTCAGGGAGTGCTGTCGTCAGGTCCAGGTCAGGGAACATGTAACACTCAATAGACCTATAATCTAAAGTCTTTGCCGGAACCTGCACTAGCCCACGATGATCTGTCTGTAGCGCCTGCCAGCTCTTATGTTCTTTGCTGTAAAACGCAATGAACGCATGGTTCACATTGCTCTCAGTTACGCCTCGGATAGCGCTACCGATAAAACCGTCAGAAGCCGTGAGGCACACTAGCATATGTTTAGAACCAGACATGTAATGTACCCTTTCCCTGTATCTTAAGCCCAGAAATACTGAGCATAATGTTAGATGGCCTGACTTTAACCAAACAGACCAAATGCGGCGCGATTTTAACCATACACGCCATATGTAGCCTGACTTTAACCAGACAGACCACCACTTAAACTATGGACGCTTTACCTCATACTTATAAGGTGCGTCTCTATGTCTCTGCGACAACACTATCCTAGGTTTTGAAGCCGGAGATACTTCCCGTGTAACTTTGTCCCGCAACATAAACTGGGTAATGTACGGCTGCTCCCCTACCATATTCATACTCAAATCCGAAGGTGATTGTCCGTGATTCGGAGGACGCCACTGTGTAATGTCCAACCACACAAGGTCACGTACAGTACTTACCCTTGACCCTGCCAACGAGAGCTGTCGCATAATAGGAGTAGAGTTCTTTCTGGTGTACAGAGCACATATGTCGTAACTGCTACTATCAAACCAGTTCAGTCCTGCCTGATCTATCCCTACTGGCTTAAGCATAATTGCCCTGTGGTTAGAATCAATCCCGCTCTGTAAGTGGTACAATGCTAACCAGCTTCTATCCATACTGCCAATACCTAATCCTAATGACGGCCCGCTATCTACCCATTCCCAGGATGAAATCGCTTGTGTATGTAGCCCGCAATATGTATGTCTTGAGCCATTAGGCGCCGGGTCATTATCGTACCTTGTCGGGGTAGGGAGACTGGAAAAACTAGAATCTCCCCAGTTCCAGATTGCTCTATCTACATTAGACTGTAAGTAAGAACTGAATCCGGGATGAGGCAGCCCATATCTTTTTCGCTCATTTCGACTTAGCCACAGTGCACTTTCGTCTCCCGCACTATATGTGTGCCCGCTGCCAAACCCGAAATTTTGGTTACACAAATCGTTGAACCATGGAGCAAAGAAGTCCCAACTAGGAGTAGACGTAAGGCAGTAAGGGTTACTTCTGTAGTTTTTGCTGCCCCGCAATACGGAGTAAAACTTATTAATTCCGTATATTTTATCTATATTAGGAACCTGCGGACCCACCATGTCGTAGACTCGAACATACGCATGGCGTGCAGGCGTCCCAGGATTAGAAATGCTCTCTGCAAAATTGTCGCGTATAAAAGTGTACATTGCTGCAACATCTGCAAACTGCAACTTCTCCCACGTGCTGTAGACTGAAGAATCATCCAACTCTACAACATCAAAAAAACAACTCCCAAAATAAGAACTTACATTACGTTTTATGTCTGCTGCGTGGTAATAAATCCACTCCCGCAATGTCGTTTGGTTCCAAGAATCCTGATTCGCCCTGGCAACACAAAAAGAGCCGTATTCTAATTTAGCAGCAGCACTAGGAACTTCATCTATCGCAACGTTAGTGGTGAGCCCATCGTCGAGCTTTCGATACCATGTCGACGACCCCTCTCTAACGATAAGGGCCCCTGTGGGGGCATCTGTCGCCACTACAAAAGGGTCGTGGTCGACTAAAAGCGTACGCGCCCCTCTTCCCATATCTGTAGTACCTAAAACAGCCATCAATTCTCCAATACATACGAGTCAGCAGGGATACATGCTAGTACCAGGTCCCTGTCTGCCTCCGTAATTTTACCGTCAAGATATACCTTCTGCACGCGCGAACGAGCTAAGGCGTAATTCCTGCCGTCTAAGGCGATAGACATGGACGTGTAGTCGTCCAGCGCGTCCAGTAAACGTCCCATTTGCTCCTGGTCCGAAGATGCTGCCGTAAGTATCTCAGCCATGATAGCCTCTCTACTCTTCTTAACACTTATCTTCCCAAGACTGTCCGCTACTATTGTATCGAACAACGCTTTATCTGCAACACTTAACTCAGGATCAAACCAGACTTTAAGCCATCGTTGCTCAGGGTTAACTGAGATATCAACCATGTCCTTGTTTGCCATACTGGAAAGTCCTAAGTACTCATCTATGTACGCAAAGCACGGAAGCTCCACTAAGTTTGAATACGTATACTCTGTCCGTGCCATTTCCGCCTCCTAATAATCACATACCACAGATAAGGTGGCTGCGCGCAGATTCCCAGTCAAACTTGCCTGATCGAACACCCACTCAAGATAGTCCCCATCCTCAAGGTCTAGTACCATCGGAGAAAGTGTGAGGGCTTGATCTTCCCCTCCATAGTTGCCAGTACGTATTCGGGTGCCGCTTACTTCGGTCCCGTTTACTGCCAGGTACGCATCACATGTCCACGTACTACCGCCCGTAGAATCTAATGAAGCAAAGCCGGAAACGGTGTACCGACTCGTGTAATTTATCGAAACATAACTTGGATTCGGCGTGATCGCCCACTCCGATACCGCGTCGTTGTTCTCAGTGTCGGCCGTGTCGAACGGAAGAGCAGTAGCTGTACTGAAATTCGCAGCCGCCCAGGTAGCGGCACGCCGAATTTGCATTACATCTTTCATACTGGAAATACGTTGCCAGGTAGATTGCAACGCAGCGTTAAACGCCGCGAGCATAACAGTAGATCCATCTTTGCGGAGCTCTGCCTTCTCTAGTCCATCCGAAAAAACACCGCTGCTCGCTATCTCTATATCTACTTTACCGTATTCAGTGTCGCTCATGATTCCCAGATACAACCTTCGCAGCATCCCGTCATGTGCTGGGAGTCCTGTGGGCGCTGGCAGCGTAAGAACTACGTCCAGTGCCGTGTCCACTCCGGTGTTACTCGTGCCATCAAAATACAGATACTCGCCACCTGAATAACCCGTGTACGGTGCGATAAGGGTCGTGACACTTGACAGCTGGAAACGCACCCCCTGTTGTGCGTACCCACTGCTACCTACTCCCTTACCCATTACCCAGGCAGTGCCGCTGTACACTACAACGTCTCCCGCAACTACCGCCAGGGAACCCGTTGTCAGTGTTCCTGCGTCTGTAACTAGATAAGCATCTCCTGCTGTGGGAGTCAGCCCGTTGAGCACTGCGACAGTTGCGTTCCCAACAAAGCTGGTGAAACTCACCCGAGCATTAATTATCAAAGTAGAACCGAAGTCGTAAATATCATCCAAAGTCGGTGCCCAATCAGCACAGATAACCTCTTTGTACACTAAAATCGGCAGAGGCTCTTGTTCCCACGTATGCGTGCCTTCGTTGTAAAACAGCTTAGCACCTGGATTCGGGTTTGGAGCATCAACATCTTTCAAGTCATTGAGTTCTGCTGACTGACCCGGGGGATTGAGAGCTAGTCCGTATTTTCCCGACAAATAACTAACCAGCCCTGCACGTTCATTCTCTGTAAGATTATCACTGTAAATAATGACTTCGGCAATTTTGCCGGAAAGCTCACTGCTTGTCCCTGTATTGTAGGCCCCCAAATACAGATTAGCAGCAGTGTCTGCCATCGAGTTAGGCACGCTATAGTCTGTTCCGTAAGCGATACCGTTCATCCAGGTCTTGACTATCGCGCCCGGTGCCCACTTGGCCTCATAGACAGACCACTCCATATCACTGATATTCAAATTAGCAGAGCCTTGTGTGCCGCCCGTAGCAAGCTCGTAGTTCCTAAAAACACTTGTCCCCATATACCACTCACGCAAGCTGGACGACCCATACTTGGCGACCAACATATCATTCGTAGAGTTGGCTTGAGCCACAACGATAACGTGCAGTCCGCGGGTGTTATCGTGTACTTCCAAATCACCAAAATCAACATTCGAGTTATTCGTGCCAACACCAAAATCAGCAACCTGCTTACCGTTCAATGCTGAAAGTTCTGCGAGTACGCTAGTTACGCTAACACTGGCGTGGCTGCTGGGGTCTTTTGAGACAACTCCCGTAATGCTTGACCCGCTCATCGTAAGCGTCGAAGCATCACTGAAATCCACCCACAATTCCAAATTCGATATGTCTGTCGGAACTATAGCGACTGAAAACAGCGAGCTATCCAACACACGAATCTCGTCGTCTATTTTTCCAATATGCAACCAGCCGTTTGGCTGAATCATGCGCTCAACAGGAGACCCATCAATGTCGTTACCGTTCGGGTCGATATAGACCGTCCCGGTTCCGTTGTTGAACATCATTCTCCGCGAGCCATTTGGAAAATAGACCATACTTGCTGGTACTGGGAACGTCATAGTCAATGCGCTGGAACTATCGCAGTACGCCTCGTTAAATACCCAACTCTCAGTTGCACCGTAATCTGACGTTACATCAATTGTATTCGGAATGACAACACCTGAAAGCTGCAGGTCACCATTTGAAGGCGAGTTCACGTAGCGATAAGTTCCCGCATCAATTGTTCCCTGCGCCGCAACCACATCATCAAAGTGTGAATACAGCGTCTCGGTTGCACTAATATCGGCAAAGTAGTTATCCGCAAACCCTGCTACCTCGACCCTATTGCCCGACGAGTGGACCGCTCCTCCTCCCGTACCTGCAAGACGGTAAGCTCTACCATATGAGCCTACCGCACCGCTGGGCGTCGAGATAAGAAGCTTATTCGACTGAAGCTCTACCGAACCGGAGTTTTCACCGTAATAAAAATCTAAACTACCAGCAAACGACGCACCCGAAGCATCTAATCTACAATCAAAATCCCTTATGTTATTTGCTCCGGAAGAAAGGTCTTTAATAAAATGCAGGTTCTCAGAAGCTGTAACCGCAGTAACGCTCATCGTGCCGAACCCCTGCATGATGGCGAACATTGCCGCCCCTGCAGTAGTGACGAAATTACTTTCGGCACCAGCTGTTCCAACTCCGTCAAAGTCGAATTTACAGTTAGTGAAAATAGTGTTCCCAGCGTTCAGCGTTACGATGCTGGAGCAGTAGCCGTTGTTCATATCGTAGTCAAAAGCCACTTCACTGAACAGCATCATCAGCCCGGCACCCACCAATAGCTTTGAAGGATCCGCACCTACCGCATTGGACTTCAATTTGATATTCTTGATAAACGCCATTGTCATTGGAGTCGCCGGTACGGTCATCACCGTTGCAGCATCCTGCTGGATGACTACACTACCCATCGCACCCTCACCAACCAACGTCGTGGAGCCTCCAGCTTTAGTCGTCACGGCTTCTATGTACGTACCGGGGTGGATAATGATCGTATCATTGGCACCGGACGCATTAATCGCAGCTTGAATAGTGTCGTAATCCCCGCCTGTCTTAGCCACGAGGAGCGTATTGCCGTACTTAGCACCTAAGATACTTACATTCGTAGAAACACCGTCGTCTTCTTTTTTGTACCAGTCCGAGGTACCTTCTTGCAGTATTATTGAGCCTTCAGGTGCGTCCGTAGCAACCGAGGTTGGATCATGATCTACCGTGACCGCCAACACCCCGTTACCTAGATCTGTGGTCCCCGTGATGGACATTAGCTGACCTCCACTCCGTCAAAATATTCACACTTCCAATCCACACTGTGCCCTACACCCCCTAATACTTGTACTAATACATTGTTGCCTGAAACAGATACTGTGCAGTCCCAGCCTGGCGCTGATTCACGAGTAAGAAGTGTCTGCAATGCCCCTTCTAATGTAGCCACCCCCGCACTCTCACGGTACACGCCGAAACACCGAACATACATAGCTCTATCTGGAGCATCTGTTCGACGGCCTACTACGCTAACCTTAAATAATAGTACTGTGTCATCCGGGATAGGTATCGTGCTTATTGTAGTCACAATAGCCCCAACGGTGGACACGGTGTCCACGTTAGGTCCGGAGCCTGCAGGAACTACCCAGGTGCCGTCTGCCCTCAAAAAATCAGAGGTACCTCCTCCTAACTTGGGGAGAAGGCCATGACGTGATGTGCTGGAGTCTAAATCAGTATTGTCGTCCGGAGTAGCGAGATCATCCAACTTTACGGCGTCAGCTCCGCCATCAGCATGGCGTGCCGCGTGGTCTTCAGCATGATGGTCATCGACCCCCACCACCGATATTTGCGCATGTGTCCCGATAATCCCCGTATGGTCGGCAGTTCCGTGGGGGGTATCTGCCTTGGCAGCCAACTCAGTCTGCAGATTATCTACGTCTCCAATAGGATGGTGGTGTGGTCCCGCGGCATGCACATCCGTAATCGGGTCTCCAGCATCATCCGCCAGTGTTACATGTCCCGCAGTAACTAATGTCTGGAGGTCCTCAGAGCTTTGTATCTCATCCTCAGTCACGTCTAACAGCAAGTTGTATGCTACTGTCGGATGCGGGAACGTTAGCGCTCCCATATCGTCAATTACTATAGGATCCAACGTTCCTGTGGTAGTTAGGTATACGCCAACCATTATCTCCTCCTCAGTACAAGGGACCCTGAAGGTGCATTGATGTTTGTACCGTTACAATACAGTTGAAGCTCATCTCCAGCATCAATATCTACATTAATTGTACTGTCATACGTCCGCTCTAAAGCAGCAACTGTAAGTGACGCGATAACTGCAGGATTATTGTTCTTGCGCACCTCTAGCGTCCAGGTGTGTGCGCCCGTAGTTGCAAGACTGAGGGCTACGATAGTAGCGTCGTACGGGATAACGAACCCTGACTGATTCGTAGGAGTTCCCCCGGGACCCCGGAGATACACGTTGGATATAGCTGCCCCTTCTCGTCCTCCAGACAAAAACATATCAGAAGTACCTGTTATGCCTCCGGCCAGGTTATCCAGCGCCTCTTTTACGGTTAAGCCCGGCACACCTGAATCATTCATAATTTTACTGGCAGGACCGTTGTACGCAGTGTAGGTGATCCTGCCGTCCCCTGCGTGCCAGTCAAGCTGTGCTTTTACCCGATCATACTGGGAGTCTATGAGCTCACGGGTCTCTACTTCTCCGGGATCTAGGGGGATAGTCAGCCGGCCTTCTGAGGGGTAAGGATCCTGGATCACTACGACCCCTGTACTGATGTTAGTTATTTGCACAGTATACATGCGACTCCTCTTACTAGATTACTCCGTAAAGCCTACGTTTGAAAGTATAGGCTAAAGATCAAAAAAAAAGGACGGCAGCAGTCAATTAAGACTGCTACCTCCTCTTGTAGTACTCGCAACGCTACTTCACTGGACTACCAACCCCCTCTTTAGTTTTCTGTCCCGTGCGTGCGTCCCAGGACGCGCCGCAGTCAGGACAGACCCACCAGACCGCATTCTTGTGCGTCGGATCCGTCACCTGTATCGCCCTGGTAGTAAACCGTGGAAGCTTGCCTTCTACTTCCCACTCAGCGCCACAGTGCAGACACGTCTTCTCGGCTGGAACTGTCTTCTCAAGATAAGTAGTAAAGCTTGAGCGCTTCGTAGTCGGCGCCCAAAACCCCTTTGATGTTCGTACGGTCAAAACTTTCCCCTATTTTCTTCTTATTAAGCAGATGGGCATGTGTCGGTACATATGTTTCATTGTACGCAAAGTGCATCCCTTCTGAAGTAGGCCTGTACAGCCCTACACCCTGCACTCCCCTGTTCGTATCGTCTGATTTCTCTAGGAGGCCCCAGTGTACCAGGTATACTCCATCTGTGGCATTCTTGTTTCCACCCTGAATAACCTCATTCGTCGCGTAGAATCTTACTGCCTCTCGGTACTTGGAGACGACCATCAAAAGAAACTTAGCCATATCCTTGCTCAGCTTGCGCTTATAGACCTTCACCTTCCCTCCACAACAGGGGCACACCACCCCGTCGTGCATCTTCTCGTGCATCTCCGCTTTAGCCTGTTCTAATGTAATTCCCATGCTCTCAATCTCCTACTGCCCACCTGGCCGCTAAAGACTCACACCTCTCCCTGCACCATGACTCACACCAGTCAGCGTCACAATACTTGGCTTCCAGCTCATCCATCCCTGCTAGATTATCAGCACAGATAGTATCCCATATGTCATTCCAGACTACATCTGGAGGGGTCTCCGGCTCGTACGTATAGGCGTCTGCGTGTACGATCTCCAGACGTTCCGGATAACGCTTCCGATACGTAGGGGATACCAAAGATATTACATCTTTCGACTTCTCCACTACTACCACATTGAGGACGTCAGGATTAGACATTAAAGGTGCAATGCACAAGCCTAGCCCTAAGCCGTTAACAAGGACTGTCCCGTAAGCAGTGTCGATGAATTTCTGATGATCTTCACGCTCTACTAGGGTATCAGACATAACAACCGCTGGTATTTTTGACAGGCGTACCAGGCGTGTGTATTTACCGGGAACCACAGGTCTGCGTCCTGTTGCGTTATACCTGAGTGCATCCAATGCGCTGATCTCAAACTTGGACACCTCGTGGCGGTTACAAATCCCCTCCGGGATATCCACTGGTGTAATTTCCATTCTCCACCTTGTCCTTTATATTTTGTATTGCTTTTTCACCTTCTTGATACCCTGCACCATACTGGGCTTCCAGGTCCTGATCTACAATAAGCACATCAGGAACTTTACGCTGTACACCATCTACGAAACCCAGTAGGTACAGACTTTGCGCTGCGGGACTACCCCTCATCGGAACTACTAGCCGGGCGTGCGGGACATCTCGAGTTCTCCAATTGAAGCTCCATTATTTCAATCCCGTGGAGGTCGTTATTTCTTTTGCGATATTCAATCCGGTCTTCAATCTCCTTACGCTCTTCAGGGGTATTGGCGTGCCGCACTACACAGTTACATTTCACCTTTTCCCAACGCGCCGGCTCCTCCTCCCAATACTCCATGTCCTCTGTGTATTCAGAGCCATCCGCAGATTCACGGATATCAAGCGCCATAGCATCCAACATGGCGTCTGTAGTGTCGTCAGGAACCTCTCGAGTTATCGTACATTCCTGGCGGGTCATTGCTACCAAGTAGAACGTGACCTTCATTCTTCTGCCTCCCTCTCCAACCTTTCCTGAAACTTCTGTAGGGAGAAATTTACAAGTGCCACTTGTTTCTGTGCCACTGCAATAACTCTCTGAGCTTCTCCTACCTGCTCAATATCCGACGCCTCTGTACTAAATGTTTCGTGAATCTCCCGGCAGATAAACCGAGCGAGCCCATCTCCATGCTCTTCGTCCGGGGACTCAAAGTACTTGAGAATCAGGCCGTCATCGTACGCCGCGTCAACAACTGCAATCAGCTCCTCTATTTTCATCTGACTTTCTCCTAACAGGCTTTGCATGTGGCGATACAGGTGATGCAGTAAGCGGTCCAACTGGAATTTAACATCCGCAACAATAACCTGCGCCTGAGTTATCTGCGCGCCATCCGACGCATCAACGTCGTGTGTTTTCCCTATCTTCTTGCATAGCAACTTTGCACAGTTGTCTCCGCGCCTCACGTCTGCGTCGTCCTCTGTCTCGAAAATTTGTAGCATCTGGTCCCTGTCGAGACTCCTGTTAACTATCTGGAACAACTCATTCAGCATTGTACGCCTCCTTTTGCTTATTTTCCTCGCAGGTCTTCTAGTTCCTCTTCCTGCTTCTTGATTGTCCACAGCATCTTATTAACAAAGAGCTGCTTCTTGGATGTTAGGACCGAGAAGCACCTGCAGCCACCATTGGTACGCATGCCTGAGGGCTTCGTTCTGTCCCGGTAATAACACGAATTATCTCCACAATCTAAGGTGGAGGTTAGCCAATTTTCGTCGTTGAATGCCATTAGCCCATCCAACTAGTCAGAATCCAGGAGGGCTCCTGCCACTCTGCTCCCAGAAACTCACAGAACTTCTTTAGTTTGGCAATGTCTTCCTCTGTCACATTGAAATGGTCTTGCGATAGCGTAACAGGACAACCGCGAGAAGCGGACTTATACGTGGAAACCAATGCGATATCGTGTGCTACACAGTAGTCCCCACCGTGGATGTACACTTCACATCCCAATTCGGCAATAGCCTTGTTCCTCGCGTCATAGTATAGCCCAAACTCTGCGTAATTCTCTCGCACAATACCCATCTTTTGGGCCAAGTAGTCATCCCAGTCCCAATCATCCCCTAGGATCTCCCAGGGTAATGCCTCTTCTCGGTCTTCTTCATTGCCTAGAGAGAAACCAAAGAAGATAACTCCATCTGAACTGATACTCATTTGACATTCTCCTTCTTGCTGTACTGTATCTTCGCCTCCATCACCTCACGCAACTCGGTTAAAGAGTCGCAATTGCGACAACGAATGTGGACATTCAAGTGTTTTCCAGGAACCTCTCTTCCTACTATCTCGTAGATTAACTCATTGTTGCATCCACATATCCCGCAGATGATGTGGAGTCTTGGGTTAGCTATGGACATTAGTTTTCTTCCTTCCACTTCTTGTAGTCGTCTGCTCTGGAGATGTACTTATCGTGCGGAATACTTTCTAAGTATGTAATACCTAGTGTGTAATCTCATCGAGACATACTAGAGACTTTGAGTGTTTGGCATATCTGTCCAAGTCCTCAGTGCAGTCTACGAACATCTCCCAATGTTCATTGCTTGTTGTGCGGCCTATTTTTAGGGCCGAAAGGCACTCCTCTTGGGCGATGGGAGAGTTGATTATAGTCGGCTGAAGGTTATGTATCATATGACACAAAATGCCGTAAGTGACGAAGGATACAATTAGGTATCCGCCGAATAACTTGGAGGTCATTTATCAATCTCCCCTTTCTGCGATGTCTAGCATCGCATCCAAAAGATGAATAACACCTTCTACATTCTCTTCTCTCGGTAATGACAGCAAATGATCTCGCTGTTTACGGAGTAAAGGAATGTCTACCTCAGGAATTACTATTGTCTTTGTATCCATAGGGCCTCCAATGATGTTTAAGGATTACGCTCTTTTACCACTGGAAGGGGAGATTTTTTAGGAGACAAAGCCGCCTGCAGCTAACAGCAAAAAAGAGGGCGCTACGCCCCCCTTTCCTTTCTACTTCTCCCCCAACCACGCTTTAACTTTTTCTTTAGACCCCCAGCATGGAGCAGGTGCTTCATTGTACAGGTAGCCCACGAACGCAGGGAGGTTCGCAAGATTCTCGTCGTCGGCCCTCCCCACTGCTTCAGAGAGATTGTTCTCCAGGACTGCAGTAAGAAAGTCACCTACCTTACAATGCTCCTCAGTGTAGCGGAGAAGCGCTGCCAGCATCTGAGGGCGGATGTAGTATCCTCGATACGTGTACTTTTCCATCTATCCCTCCAGCAACAACACACTACCTACGGTATTCCCGTTGCTGTCATGTAGAGGCAAGGTGGTCTCCCTGGGAATGTTTCCCACGGGTGCAGCGTACAGCCGTACTGCTTTCTTTGCAGCTTGTTTCAGTACTCGCACTACTTCTTCCGGATCGCCTACGAACGCATCGTTGGTGGTGGTAATCTCTGTCACAAATTTCATGTGTGTACGCTCCATTCGTTGTCGTAGCTGTGGTGTATCAGGCCGCCCCACATCCAGGGCTCCCATACACCATCGCGCAGCCTGCTCCACGTTACGCCGTAACCTGCGAAGTCGTACCCGAGAGATACTTTGTTCTTCTCAGGGTCATGGCCATAATTCTTGAGGTATTCAAACTGGGCTTCGAGAGACTCGAGACTATCTGTCTCTTTTGCTTTCTCCAACATCTTCTCGTGATGCTGGGGATTATCTATTACTAGCATGTATGACACTCCTTGTCGTGCTCACATTTCTTACATAGCGAATCAACCCCTGGGCGGTACTCGTCACAGATCTTACCTACAGGACCACCCCAGTCACGCGGGTCACATCTACAGGCTTCTGGCATATCCTCCACCCATTCCCTGAACCTGCTTGCGCAGGCCAGGACATCTTCGGCTTTTGTGATCTCCTCCTCAGTCTCTTCTAGCAATTTCTGTTTGTGGAGGTTCATGTGCTGAGGGCCTTGGTCCGCTCCGTAAGAATCTCCACCTCCGCCTGAGCTGTAGCGAGCTTACGGGCTACAAGCTTCTTGTACTCGTCCTCCCGATAAGTCTTACCCTCTAAAGTCTGGGCTTCCTTGGTGGCACTCTTTAGACGCTTTTCATGGGTCTCCACGTCGGCTTTACGACGTTGGAGGGCCATGACGCGTCTGGTACTTTGCTTGTGTTTCATTTGTCGTCCTCTCCGTGCAGTGCATCAGTTATATGTCTGAGCTTCACTGCAGTTGATCACTGTTCAACTCCAGCGAGAATGGCTGCGAGCTGATCCATTAGGTAAACTGGCATACCATCTACATGATGTTGTTCTTCAAACCATGTTTGTATTTTTTTTGATCTGCTCTTCCATGCTATTACACGTCTCCCACAAGCTGACGCACACATCAGGGGTACAGTTACATCCGTCATGCCATGTGGCACATTCCTCGGGAGTCTTGTGGGGAGCCCAGGGACCCTTCAGATACTCAGCAAGTTTGGCCTCTGCTTTACCTGCACGTACGCGTTCCAGTCGGGCACACTCTTTCAGATCCGTTTCTATGTCGACAAGTCGCTGCAGCGCCATCCGGATGGCATCCGGAGTAGCATGCTCGGCACAGACGACCATCTGCGGTAGCGCAGCACGCTCGCAGTACTTGTTGGCACACTTCATGGTCTCTCCTTTACTTTTTCAAGTTATTCTTCCCTGTCACACCTCTCCCAATCTCTCTCGAAGTCATCGCGAGACATCGCAACCCCCTGGCTATCATCGTCCGTAACGTCTAGATAGAGATGGATCTCATCCTCATAAATCTCATCGAGGGTTCCAATCTCTCCGCCACATTTGTACTTCTGGCCGAGCCTATGAGTTTCCTGGGCTGTTGAAAACTCCACAATTTCTTCCTCCTCTTTACAGGGGAAGCCCCACACCTTCACATCAGCTTTTGTGCCGCTGCAGCACTCAATGTACTTTTCTGTTTTGAACATAAGTACGTCTTCAACCAGGCGGGCATGGGTGCAGCCTACCATTGCCTCTGTGTGTGGGTGGCAATTCTCTTCCAGCCACTTCATCAAAGGCTCTGCGGCCTCTGCAAACTCGCTTTTCTTTTCGCTGTCCATACTAACCTCTCTTATTTTCTATGCGTGTTGGAGTGCCCACCCTGATAAGTCCCTTCGGAGTGACCCTCACTTCCAGGCATTGTTTCTTCGTCATGACTCTTAGTGTCACGCTCCCTTTGTCACTTACGCAGCGCTCAACTATTGCAGGTCCCCAGTTAAAACCAAATTGTGTTTCAGTCAGGGTATCATCTTCCAAGACGTTAATCATCCTTCACCCTCACAGTATCTACCCACAGGTCTGACCACAAACTATGTGCGACTGAGGACAAGCAATCAGGAGCTCCCAGGCTCCATCCGTCTTCGCGCACGTAGATCACATCCCAGGTGATTCCCAGTTTTTTAGCAGCCTCTGGGGAGACTGCGTATCCCTTCTCGTCAATAACTACACGCGTTGGTGTCATCATTGCCTCCACGCTCCTGTTCCTTCATATGGGTATTTCCACTCAAACGCGAGCCGCTTCTCTTGAGTGTGCATGTCCTTAATAATGAGACGCTCTCCAGCACCGCGCCACCCCAGGGATAGAGCGCGGCACTCGTTACCTCTCTCATCGCAGGCGTCAATCAGCGTACCTTGCGGAGGGGTGTCATTCGCCACTTTCAACCTCCATTCCCTGATCTAACTTCTGTTCGTTAGTCATGGCCGATGCCCTACAGGCGCAACAGCATTCACCGTCCCACCAGTGCTCACAATGAATGTGGTCTTCAGTTTTGGGACAGAATTCCTCGTTAGTGATTTCAGTCATTACGTTCTTTCGCGCGACCTAACGATTGCCTATACACGTCATATGCATGATCCCATGCCCTTGCAAACGCATCTACCGCATCACCGCGTAAAACAGAAATCAGTTTATTTTGTTGGGATAGGTAAATGCACGGTTTGCCGTCTTCTATCCCACGAGTAGCTGCCGGATGTATGTAGGCTTCTTTAGTCATCCCATCACCTCTAAAAGGCGCTGACTATTGTCAGCTTCCCTCTGCAACTTTAACTGCTGCGCCCTCTCACACTCAACCTTACCGATTTCGGTGCAAGGATAATTTTCAGACGCAAACTCCGCGTCCATCGTGCACGGGAGGCTGGCTATCCGATGGAGAGCTTTCAACCGCTCTTTCAACTCAGCGTTTTCGACTTGAAGCTCTCTAATCTCGGCCTCTTTACTTTTAATCACCACTCACCTCCATATACTCCTCAACCGTACCCATTTTCCGGGATGGAACATTCTCCTACACCCTCAATATACCCATACCCGCACATAATGTCGCAACACCACCATTCTTTCGGGTTTTTACTATCCCTGACAAGACCACTCAATCCGCATCTTGGACAAGTGGCAGGAAGATCTTTCTGGAGTCGTTTATTTTCTTTTCGAAGTGCTTTTATAGTGTCGAAACACTTATCAAGACATTCCCCACAAACATGGCGACTTTGAGGGCGATAACAACGTGCTAACGTACCGCAAATATCGCAAATT
>Ga0164311_10000002_pt1 | contig 83610 bp, 88 predicted proteins | sample GuaBasSedimGuay2_FD_121796 | JGI IMG/M metagenome (GOLD analysis project Ga0164311, IMG submission 121796) | Subseafloor sediment microbial communities from Guaymas Basin, Gulf of California, Mexico - Guay2, Core 4569-9, 9-12 cm | ecosystem: Environmental > Aquatic > Marine > Hydrothermal vents... | reverse complement strand
GACCTATGTACCTTGAGGCAGTTAGATTATGTATTACTACTATGTATGTTCCGCTAACAGTTCTCCCGTTAACCTTAGGCACTATGTTTATTGTGATTGCTGCTGTGTTTTTGTCTTTCAGATGATCTTTAAATAGATCATAGAGCATTACTGGACTGTTAAGTAGAAGCGTACTTGCTACCATAGGGCTTAGAATTACCGTAATAAGCAAAAAGCTGAGACCGCCTTTAACATGTTTCTATACCTCCTGTTTTAAAATATTTTGCATAAGGACTTATTTTTCAAAAGGGGTAAGATAGTAAAGTTTTTAAACAGTGAAATAGTGCTTCTGGTTTCATAGTTTTGTTAGTGCTTCATATGCTACGTATAGTCCTACTACTGTTATTGATATAGCGTATATTAGTCTTAGTAGCCATGGTGGGGATTTTACTGCTAGTTTTGCACCTATCCATGATGCTATAAGTGTTGGTACGCCTATGGCGATGAATAATGGTATGTTCATGAATCCATAGTATGTTAGAACGGAGGATCCAACGGAGCCTGTAGCTATCATTTCGGCGCTGGATGTTCCTACTGCAATGTGGGTCGGGTAGGCTAGGGCTAGGAAGAGAGGTACGTAGTATATTCCTCCACCGAAACCACATATTCCGGTGGCGAATCCTGCTAGGAACATTAGGGTAAAAAGTTTTACCCCATGCTCGAGGACCTTAACCTCTTTAACAGTAATTCTTTTAACAAGTTTTCTTCTAGCCTTCAGGGTTTTATAGGCTATGTAGATTCCTATGAAGACACATGCAATACCGAAAATTCCTTTCAGTATTAATGTCGGAAGATATTTAGCTACAACATATGCACCTAAGGAAACACCCAAGACCGCTCCTAAAGCAGCTGTAAGTAATCCTTTAGAGTAAACGTGACCCTTTCTCCAATGCTCAAAAACTCCTGGTAATGTGGTTAATGCTATTACTGCTTGATTTATACAATAGGCTGTTTTAATGTTCACACCGAAGAGATATATGAGCATGGGTATGCGTAGAAAGCATCCTCCAACACCTAGCCATGTAGCTATAAGCCCTGGGATAAGCGCTGTAATTAGTACATTAAACCAGAAATCAATGTTTAACATTTAAATCATCTGAAATATTTTTCATATGTTTAACATAAGTAAATAAATATAAACTTTCTTCAATATAGCTTATATAGTTTAGAAAGGAAATATAGGGCGCATAAAATCTACTTTAAATTTTTAATCAGGGCTTCTAAGATCCTTTGCAGTTCAGCCTTGTTAACAGCATAATATTTAAACTTTCCAATAGTAGTTTCTTTCACTAATCCACACTCTTTTAAAACTCTTAAATGATGAGAAATCAGTGTTTGGTCTTTATTTAAAATAGTGGCTAAGAGGCATACAGGTAAATCATGTCTCATTAAGAGGTATAGTACTTTTAACCTAATATCGTTTGAAAGAACTTTAAACACGTTAGAAAGTACATTAAGTTCCTCTGGTAAAACTATTTTCTCATACAGGTATTCACGGTATTTCTCTAGTATAACAAACTTACATGAGTTACTAAGCTTATCCACGTAGTCCTTTAAGAGCATGCACAACATCTCCACATATTTTAGACCTTTGTTAAATTTAAAACATAATACTAGTATTTCCAGTTAAAGCCATATAATTTATTGTCTTTGAATTCTCTTAGAAGAAATGTTATATAGCCTTGATAAAAGCTGATCATGTGTGATAATACCAAGCTCAAAGTTGTTTATTGTTTTAACTTTTTACTTAATATCTTCTTAGAACTTTAAGTAACAGTAGCAGTCTTCGTTTATTTATTACCTTGCTTATGATCGCATTTAATGGTACTTATTAGTTTATAGATATACTATCTTCCTTGAGTTTAACTATGGTTAAGTCTTAATCCCTGGTAAGGAATATTGTTTTACGGGGTTCTTTTTATGGTTAAGGGTTTAGGTATTGATCCAGGTACTATGAGCTTTGATATTGCCGTTGTTGAGAATGATAGAGTTGTTTGGGAAAAGTCAATAAGTACAGTTGAGGTTGCTAAGAATCCTTCAGTTCTTGTTAAAGGTGTTGAAGAAGCCGGTAAAGTAGATGTTATTGCTGGTCCTTCAGGTTATGGAACACCAGTAGTGTGGAATGAAGACATAATAGATCCTAGGGTTTTTGCTACGAAAATTCTTCTCTTAACAGATGAGGAAGATATTAGGAGAGGTGTTGAACGTGGAGAGTTTGGAATGGGTGTTTACGATGCTTTAACAAAAGTTGTTGTAGAGCTTTGGCGTAGAAAACTGCCTGTATGCTATATTCCATCAGTTATCTTACTACCTACCGTCCCATCTTATAGGAAGATAAATAAGCTTGATATGGGTACAGCTGATAAAATGGCTATAGCTGTTCTTGCAGTTTACGACCAAGCTTCAAGACTTGGACTAAATTATGGTGAGACAAGCTTTATACTTGTAGAAATGGGTTTCGGCTATAATGCAGTAATGGCTGTTAATAAGGGTAAAATTATTGACGGTTTAGGCGGAACACTTGTACCAACAGGTTTCTTAACAGTAGGTCCTCTAGACGCAGAATTAGCTGTTGCAGGTAAAATGTGGGAGAGATCTGATGTATTTTATGGAGGAGTATCTACAATATGTAGAACATTAAACGTCGAAGAAGCTGTTAGAAAATATGTTGAGGAAATAGAGCCATTTAAATCTGCTTTCGAATCCATGTTTGAGTCTTTAGAAAAATCGGTAAGATCTCTTTTAGTATCTTTGCCTAACCCTAAAGAAATAATCATTTCAGGAAGGTTAACAAGAATGCGGGATATTAGGAAAGAAATTGAAAGAAGGCTTGGAAAAATAGCTCCTGTAGTAAAAATAAAGGGCCTTAAAGGGGCTAAGATATCTAAGGAAGCAGCTCAAGGATACGCTATAGTAGCTGAGGGGCTTGGAGGAGGATATTTCAGAAAACTCATTGAACACATGGAGATACTTAAAGCTAAGGGAACAGTTATGAGCTGGGTTCACCATCCACGCCTCATGAAAGCTAAAGAAGAACTTAGAGAAGCCTATAGAAAAAGTGTAAAACCTGAAAAACAAAAAATATTCGACATTACATAAGAAAGTTGCAACTTAAAACATATTTTCATTTTCTTTAAATATTTCTAAATTACGCCCTTTTACCATAGGCATAGATTACAATAGTATATTTAAAATATATTGAGAAAAATGTATTTGCTTACAGTGAGTGTTTAGCCTTGGTGCATGCTGTGAGTAATGTTGCTGTTAGTCCTTACAATAAAGCAAGTAAATGTAAGGTTCATCCTGTTATAATATATGATACTACACTTAGAGATGGTGAACAGTGTCCTGGAGTTTCATTTACTATTAGTGAAAAGCTTGAAATAGCTAAAATGCTTGACGAGCTTGGTATTCCTCAAATTGAAGCCGGTTTTCCCGTTGTTTCTGAAGAAGAAAGAAAAGCGGTTAAAGCAATTACTAATGAAAACTTAAGAGCAGATATTCTTGTTCTATCTCGTTCACTTATAGGGGACGTTGATGAGGCTTTAAAATGCGACGTCGACGGTGTTCTAGTTTTCATGCCTCTCCCTGAGGTGCATCTTAGAAGAAAACTTAAAATAACATATGAGAAAGCCGTTGAAATGGCCGTTAAAACAGCTGAATACGCTAAAGAGCATGGGCTTTTTGTTCAAGTAAGTGTTGAAGATGCTACTAGAACTCCTTTGCAAAGGCTTTTAGACTTTTTCAGTAAAGTCGTTGAAGTAAAACCTGATAGAATAGGGTTAGCAGATACTGCAGGCTGCATAACCCCTTCAGGTATGAAGTATTTAGTTAGAAAGATTAGGAGGAACATTGATGTTAAAGTTGCTGTCCACTGCCATAATGACTTCGGGCTTGCTGTAGCAAACTCCTTAGCGGCTTATGAGGCTGGTGCTGGTGCAATATCTGTAACTGTTAATGGTATTGGTGAGAGAGCAGGTAATGCTGCTTTAGAAGAAGTTGTTACAGCACTGTACTTTTTATATGGTGTTGATTTAGGTTTAAGACTTGAACTACTTAAACCTCTTTCAGAGCTTGTAGCTAAACTTTCAGGAATATCTTTAAATCCCTTAAAACCTATTGTAGGTGAAAATGCTTTTCGACATGAATCTGGAATTCATGTTGCTGCGGTTCTTGAATACCCTAGAATGTATGAACCATATGAACCAAGCCTTGTAGGTAATAGAAGGCAAATAGTTTTCGGTAAGCATTCAGGGCTTAAGGGTATTATTAAGTATTTAGAAAAACAAGGTGTTAGAGTTTCAAATAAAAAAGCTGATAAACTGCTTAAGTATGTTAAGTCTTTGCACAAAAAATTCATCGATGGAAATGAGTTAATTAACTTAGCTTTAAAGTTTGAGAAAGAGGTATAACGATGTCTTCAGCTATTGAAAAAATAATTTCAGACCACATAGGCAGAAAAGTACATGCAGGAGAATTCGTTGAAACCCCAATTGACCTAATTTATTTCCACGATGGAACAGGCATTCTTGTTTTTAAACATTTAGAGGAAATGCTTGTAAAAAAGGTAGGTGATGTTGAATCCATAGTTTTCTTCGATCATTCAGTACCACCGCATAGCATTGAAGCTTCAACATTGCAAAAGTATGTTTTAGAATCAAGCAGAAAGTTTGGTATATCTAAAATATACTTTATGGGTGAAGGTATAGGTCACCAAGTAATTCATGAAGAAGGCCATGTTAAACCAGGCCAAATAATTATTGGTGCGGATTCCCACACACCTACCTTAGGCGCTTTAGGTGTTCTCGCATTAGGTGTAGGAGCTTTAGATGCTGCTTACGGCTTAGCTGCTGGAAAACTATGGCTTAAAGTACCGGAAACGTTGCTTATTACGGTTGAAGGTAGAATACCCAAAGGTGTTTATGCTAAAGACATTATATTACATATTATAGGTTCTCTTAGAGCTTATGGAGCTTTAGGTAAAGTTGTTGAATTTTCAGGTTCTGTAACTGAAAGGCTAAGTGTTGATAGCAGATTTACACTATGTAATATGTCTGTTGAAATGGGCGCTGTTTCATGTTTTCAAAAAATAGATGAAAAAACTATAAACTACTTAAAGAACTTTGGAGTTTGTGATTTGAGAAAATACTTTTCTGATAAAGACTCTTATGTTGAAGAATACTTTTTCGATATTAGCTCCTTAGAACCTCAGGTTTCATGCCCTCACAGCGTTGATAATGTTAAATCTATTTCTGAAGTTGAAGGTGTATCTGTAGACCAAATATTCATAGGTTCATGCACTAATGGTAGGCTTGAAGACCTTGTTGAGGTAGCTAAAATACTTAAAAACGGCAGGGTGAAACCTTATGTTAAACTTATCATTGTTCCTGCTTCCAAGAGAATTCTTATGAAAGCTATGTCGTTAGGATTAATTGAAATATTTTTGAAAGCAGGGGCTATGGTGGGTGTTCCAGGCTGCGGACCATGCTTAGGTATGCATATGGGCGTTTTAGGCGATGATGAAGTAGGTATTTCTACTTCAAGTAGAAACTTTATTGGGAGAATGGGTAGTAGGAAGGCTAAAATATATTTAGCTTCACCAGCAACAGCAGCTGCTTCTGCTTTAACAGGAGAAATAACTGACCCCAGGAGGTTCTTAAAATGATTGTTAAGGGCCGTGTTTGGAAATTTGGAGACAACATAAGTACTGACATAATAATTCCAGGCAAATACCTTAGAACATTAAACTATAGTTTATGGGTAAAACATTTAATGGAAGGATTAGATCCCGCATTTAGCTCTAAAATCAGAAAAGGAGATATTATTGTTGCAGGTAAGAATTTTGGCTGTGGTTCAAGTAGAGAACAAGCTGTTTTAGCAATAAAACTTGCAGGTATTTCAGCAGTAGTAGCTGAGTCCTTTGGGTGGATATTCTTTAGAAACGCGATAAATAATGGACTATTAGTTGTCGAATGCCCTAACATTGTAAAGTACGTTGAAACCGGAGATATTATGGAAATAAATGTAATAGAAGGTTATGTGAAAACGCCTAGGAAAATATTATCAATAAAACCATATCCTAAATTCATAATGGACATTATTAGTTTAGGAGGGTTAACAGAGTATTATAGGAGGAAAAAACATGGTTAAAATAGCTGTTATCCCAGGAGACGGTATTGGACCTGAAATAACAAATGCCGCATTAAAAGTCTTAGACAGCTTAAACATTAACTTAGAATATGAATTTTTCCACATCGGCTATAGTAGACTTCGCAAAACAGGTGTAGCAATATCAGATGACGATATTGAAGCAATTAAAAAAATAGGAATAGCGCTTATGGGTCCAGTAATTACGCCTTCTCCTAAGGAGGTTAAGAAGTATAGAAGCCCAGTTTTAACACTTCGTAAAGAACTAGATCTTTATGTCAACCTTAGGCCTGTTAAAAGTTTACCGGGAATACGCAGCATTAGGAGGAATGTGGATATGGTTATTGTTAGAGAAAATATTGAGGGACTATACTATGGTGTTGAAGAAAAGTGCGGCAACGGCTATTACGCATTAATGGTTATAACGGAAAAGAATGCTAGAAGACTGGCAAAATTTGCTTTCAACTATGCTAAAAACCATGGTAGGAAGAAGATAACTATTGTTCATAAAGCTAATGTTTTAAGGAAAACCCATGGTCTGTTCTTAAAAACATGTTTAGAGGTAGCTAAAAAATACCCTGAAATAAATGTTGAAGATTTACATGTAGATGTTGCTTCAATGTTTATGATTTTGAAACCTGAAAAATTTGATGTAATAATTACAACAAACATTTTTGGAGATATACTTTCAGGAGTATGTTCAGCACTAATAGGAGGTCCCGGACTTCTACCTTCAGCTAACTTAGGTGATAAATACGCAATATTCTCTCCTGCACATGGCTCAGCACCTGACATCGCAGGTAAGAATATGGCTAACCCCATAGCTATGTTTCTTTCAGCAAAAATGATGCTTGAGAAACTAGGGTTTAACGGTGAAGCAGTGAGAATAGAGAAAGCAATAGTTAAAACGTTAAAAGCAGGAATTAAAACCCTCGATATAGGTGGTAAAGCTTCTACAACGGAGTTTACAAAAGCAGTTATCAAGTTCCTTAAGGAGGAATGAGTAAACATTGACTATTAGAGTTTCTGAAGCCGTAGTTAAAGTTCTTGAAGACTTGAATGTTGAAACAGTATTTGGAATACCTGGAAGGTGGGTAAATCCACTGTACATTGCGCTTTCAGAATCAAAAATAAAACATGTGCTTATGAGACATGAACAGGCGGCTGCACATGCTGCTGATGGATATGCTAGGGTATCAGGAAAAGTTGGAGTATGCTTGGCCACTGCAGGTCCAGGGGCTTTAGGATTAGTTCTAGGAATTGCTACAGCATATAAAGACCATGTACCATTACTTGCAATAACAGGTCAGGTCCCTTTAAAGCTTAAAGGAAAAAGGGTTACTGAAGAGCTAAACTTAGTGAATATTTTTAAACATATAACAAAAATGAGCTTGGAAATAACTAATCCAAGTAAAGCTTATGAACAAATATTTTTAGCCGCCATAGAGGCTCAAAGCGAATGCCCGGCTCCAGTCCATGTATCTATCCCGGAAGATGTACAGAGAAGTAAAACTTCCATTAGAAAACAACATTATTTCAAAAAACATAGAACTACACCAAGAAAAGAAGATGTAGATATAGTTTCTGAAATGCTAAATAAAGCCGAAAAACCGCTGATTTTAGCAGGCCAAGGTGTGCTTTTAAGCAATGCTGAACATGAACTCTGGAAGCTAGTTAAGAAAACCAGCATTCCAATTATAACAACACTTATGGCTAGGGGTATTATTCCAGAAGATAACCCTTTAAACCTAGGTTTTGCTGGATACTATGGGTCTATAGAAGCAAATAGAGCATTTGCTGAAAGTGATTTAGTCCTAGCTTTGGGCTGCAGCTTATCTTACAACACTATGTTCCACATAAAACCTAAAGAGAAAACAATAGTTCAAGTAGATGTTAGCGAACATAACTTTAACAAGGAATATGCAACATTAACAATAAAATCAGATGTAGAAACATTCATCGCTAAGCTTCTAGGAAAAGTTAAACCAAGATCAAGAGTTTGGATTAAAGGAGGTAAACAGCAGTATAGGCTAAAAAATGGCAAGGGGTTAAGTATTGCGAAAATACTTAGCAAAGAGCTAAATAGGAAAACGGTTTTTGTTTTAGATATTGGAGAACACACTTTATGGTCTATTAGTAGTATTAAAGCATATATGCCAAGAACAATAATACTTCCAGGAAACTTAGCAACAGTAGGTTACTCGCTACCAGCAGCAATAGGTGCTAAACTAGCTAAACCTAAAATGAATACCGTAGCTGTAATGGGTGATGGAGGTTTTTACGCATCATCTAGTGAACTTGGCATTATAAAACAATACAACATACCGATAATGATTGTAGTATACAATAATAAATACTATGGCTTAACTAAAAAGTTTCAAGAAAAAATCTATAGGAAAAGTTTTGGCGTTTACCTTGGCGATTTTAGCTGCGCTAAAATAGCTGAAGCATACGGTATTTTAAGCTACGTGGTTTCTAAACCTGAAGAACTTAAGGAAATTATACCTAAAAATATCGAGGAACCTTTACTTATCGAGATACCCTTAGGATCTTCATAGAAAAATTTATTTTAACCCTATAAGCATCTATAACAGGGTTATAGATTTGGAAAAATTCGATGTGATAATTATCGGTTCAGGTGCGGGAGGAAGCATTTTAGCTAAAGAGCTTGCTAGAAAAGGTAAAAATGTGCTAATTCTTGAAAAAGGAAGTTCCATAAATGAAGCTGAGGCATTTAAAGCATATGATTTCGTATTTGCAGGCGTAGATATCTGGCGCATTATAGCAGTAGGAGGAACTACACTAGTATCCTTCGGCAACACTGTCCCAGTATTAGTTGATGAGATCAAAAGCCTAGGTTTAGATTTAAGAGATGAGATAAACGATTTAATTAAAGAATTAAAAGCTAAACCGCTTCCAGAAAAATTTAGAGGTAAAGGCACAAGAAGATTCATAGAAATAGCTAAAGAACTTAAATACGATGTTTATTTAATGCCTAAATCTATAGACCCTGAAAAATGTATTGTTCACTGCAAACATTGCACAGCAGGATGTATAACAGGGGCTAAATGGAGTGCTCTTAAAGAGCTAAATACTGCATTATCCTTAGGGGCAAAGCTTGTTGATGAAGTAGGAAAAGTAAAGATCATAACATCAGGCGGTAAGGTGAAGGGTGTAAAATACATTAAAAATGGCGTAGAGAAAGAAGCTTATTCGTCAGTGGTTGTTTCCTGCGCAGGAGCTTTAGGAACACCTGAAATATTGTTTTCAGCAGGTTTAGAAGAAGGCATTGGTGAAAACCTTTTTGTTGACATATTTATAACTGTAGGAGGTATTGTTGAAAACATAGAGCTTAATAGAGAAATCGATATGCAAGCATATGTGAAATTGGAAAACGGTATTTTAACACCATTTTACAGTGTTTTCCTAAGACAACGTTACATATGTAAAGGTATTTCAGTAAGACCTAAAGACATAATGGGCATTATGGTGAAAATAGCTGATACACTATCAGGAACTGTGAGTAAGGAAGGAAAGATTTCTAAACCACTAACAGCTAAAGATATTGCCATATTAGAGGAATATTCTGAGAAAGCTGCTGAAATATTAGAAATAATGGGCGCTAATCCCAAATCAATAATTATTACACATCCAAGAGGCGTACATCCGGGGGGAACAGCAACTATAGGTAAGGTTGTCGATAAAAACTTAGAAACAAAAATTGAAGGACTATATGTAGCGGATGCCAGTGTCCTGCCTAAAGCGCCAGGGGCACCACCAATACTAACAATAATGGCTATAGCAAAACATTTAGCTAAAAATCTAAATTTCTAACAACGAGTAAAAATGGCTGAAACATGGAGACTTATAGTACTAAAACCTGTAGATTGCTATACAAGATGCTCTATCGATGAGGCACTGCTTAAATCTGTTGGTGAATGTAAGTCACCCAATACGCTGAGATTTCTTTCTATAAAACCTCCATCAGTAAGTATAGGGTATTTTCAAAAAATAAGAGATGTAGTGGACGTTGAGGAATGTAAGAAACTAGGTATAGACATTGCTAGGAGACCTAGTGGTGGAGGGGCAATATATCAAGATTATAGAGGAGAAATAACATATGCTATAGTAATTAAGTCTCATGATAAATTAATTAAAGGATTAGATATTGAAGAAACATATAGCAAACTTCTACAGTGGCTCATTAATGCTTTAAGGAAGCTAGGGTTAAATGCTAAACATAAACCTCCAAACGATATCGTAGTTAATGGAAAGAAGATCTCTGGAAATGCGCAGTCAAGAAAGTATGGAGCAATACTTCAACATGGAACAATACTTATAAAAACATACAAGAATACCATGTCTAAAGTTTTAAAGGTAAACGTCGAAAAACTGGAAAAAATAACTGGTATAGAAGATGAACTAAAAGGGAAAATAGATAGAGATATGTTAATAAAGGAATTAGCCAAAAGCTTTAAGGAAACATACGATATCGAGCTAGTGGAGTCCGGTTTCACAGAATATGAAGCTAAGCTAATCGAGGAATTAAAGAAAAAATATTCAAGTCCCAAATGGATTTTTAAAAGATAAAACCAACTACATGGAATACTTAAGCTCCCTTATAAATTCCTCAATAATACCATTAAGTTCACTAGGTTTCTCATATAACACTAAGTGGCCTGCATCTTCGATTATTATAAGTCTAGAGTTAGGAATAAGCTTATTTAACAATTTACTCTCATCCACTGGAGTTACCTTATCATCCTTGCCAACTATGATTAATGTTGGCACTTTAATTTCGTGAAGCCATTTTGTAGCATCGTAGTCTATAAAAAACCTTGTATATCTAAACACGTAAGCTGGCAGTCTTTCAAGGTATTCTTTATTGTCTTTAATAAATTCTTCAAAAACCTCTTTAGGTGTGGATGGGCTGAAAAATATTCTTCTATAAAGTCTTCTTGTAAGAGGAGTTTCTTTGTAAAGTATTTTTCTCCAAAATATTGGAGGTAGGTACCATGTAATTTTATCGAAGATATCAGGTTTTATTTTAGTTAATGAACCTATTAATACTAAGCCTTTAACTTTATGTGTTCTAGTGTATGCTTGAGCTACCATGCCTCCGAAACTGTGTCCTATCAAGATAGTGTCTTCAGTATTTAGTTTCCTGCTTTCAATGATTTTATCTAAGTCTTGAAGATAATCGTTTAGTGAAACTTTTTTCGGCTTATCTGAGGCCCCAAATCCTCTTTGATCATAAACTATAACTCTATATTTCCTCTCAAAATATTCTACTTGATGCTTCCAATTACTGATCTGGCCTGGTAAGCCATGTAGAAATATTAAAGCTAATTTTTCTCTATAGCTACATTTTTCAGCGGAATCATATACATTTAGTTTTATGTTGCCTACATCTATGTAAAATGGTTTACCGCATCTAAACATAGCTCAGCTTACTCCAAACTATTATTCTAGCCCCATAGATGGTATACGTAAAAGAATTAAATTTATCCATATTAATGTATACACTATCATTACTTAAATTTCAATCAACACTCTCATAACCTTTGAACATTCTTTTAGCATATTTAATAAGATAATTAAAGTATGATTTTATGTATTTTAGCTAATATCTAATTTTATGGTAAATTAATTCCCATAGGCCAAGGGGTTTCCATCAGTTTATAAGCGAGTTTACAAGGCACCTTCATAACAAACGTCCATATAAATTTATGTGCAGCTATAATACCTTTACGTGTCAGCTTTAATGTTTCTTTATCGCCTTCAAGAAAACCTAAACTCTTCATAATTCTTAGACTCCACTTAAACGGTTTAGGTAGGGCTTCAAATCCATAGCCTAACTTCTCTCTTAGGAAACTTGCATTGATAATTCCTCTGCAAAATAGCTGATCAGCTACAATTCTAGATGTTCTTTCAGATGTGTTGACGCTTCTAGCAACAGCTACGGGTAATTTATTGTTTAGCAGAGAGCGTATATATTCTCTAACAGAATGTACGTTGCACCACTCATACGTTCCTGTAAATCCGAAGGCTCCGGCTCCAAGAGCAAGTAACGGCCCTGTCATTTCAAGGTTTACTGTAGAATAGTCTCCACCTTTACTCCAAGATTCTATTCTAACCATGTTATAGCCGTAGCTATTCAGTATTTTTTGAGATAAATTGATGAATTTTTCAAACAATTTAATAGGCTGTCTAACTTTACCTTTAACAGCATCATCCCAGATAATAGCTTGCGGTGTTAAAAGGGTTGGATACGTCGTTATTTGTGTAGGGTTAAATTCTGCTGCTATCCTTAGGTCTTCTTCCCATATTTTCAGATCTTCACTGGGTATCATGAACATAAGATCTATGTTTACAAGGTTATAGCCTGCGTTCTTAGCATTCTCCAGCGCTGCTATAGAATCTTCGGGACCATGTCTTCTGCCCAGTTCTCTAAGCAGGCTTCTATGGAATGATTGAACACCAATACTAACTTCACTAACTCCAGCATCTCTAAGAGTAAATGATTTAGATTCATCAGCTAAATCCTCGGGATTAGCTTCAATACCGAAATCCGCTTTCCAGTTAAAAGTTGACTTTAATTCTTCAAGAATTAAACGCCAGAAGTTTGAATGAGGAATGCTAGGTGTTCCTCCCCCAGCATGTGCATCAACAACGACTAAGTCTAAGTCGTTAAGCAGCTTGCCAACTAATTTAATTTCCTTAATTAGGGCTTTAAAGTATTTGTTAAAGGCTTTCTCATTCCAAAACTCACGATAGTAAGGACAATATTTGCAGAAAGATCTGCAAAACGGGAAGTGAATATATAAACCAATTTCCTGTTCACTGATTTCTCGTATAAGTTTACAATGCATATTTTCAGTAACTCTTCTAAACTCTATATTGAAAACTTTATCCACTACGAATGACCAAAACTTCCATGCATTCTCATGAATAATTTCCACCATAGGTGCACCATTTTAAAATAATAGGTGCACATTTAAAGTATTTTTCCTAATAAAAATAATCAACTTATGCTATAGAGCGTAATTCTTGAGCTTAAAAATCATAGTTTCACAATTGAATAATCTTATATAATTCGTGATTATTTAGTCAGTGTGCCGTGAGGTAAGTCATTCCTCCCATGGGGTCCTCTCATATGAGAGGAGGTTTCATCACTCTTAACTAATATTATTGCAGGTAGAAAATAAGTTATTTTTCTTACAACGTTATTTGAAGTTGATAGTGTTTAAGTACTATGTAAAGTTATTGTTTTAACCGGGTGTATTCTGTGATTAGGGAAAATGATTTCTTAAATGAAGTATCTTTACTTGTAGCTAAACTAATGGCTTCCTCAGCTAAAACAGCTCCTAAAGCTAAAGGAGTAGACAACATTACTGCTGTAATTTTAAGTAAAAAGGAGGAACTAGAAAAATTAGCTAAGAAAATGGAGGAACTGGCTTCAAAATATGGTAAATTCTATGCTAGAGATTCTAAAAACATTATGAACTCGGATGCAGTTGTCATACTGGGATGTAAAATAGTTAAGCTTAATCTTAAACAGCCAGAAATTTGGCGTGAAAACATAGACACAGTAGCAAGTATTTTGAATTTAGGGATAGCATTAGGTTCTGCTGCTAAAACAGCTTCAATACATAATGTTGACAATAGGATAATGTTAAGTGCAGGTGTAGCTGCGCAAGAACTTGGAATAATAGATGCAGATATAGCTATAGCTATACCTTTAAGCATTAAGGGTAAGAATATATTTTTTGATAGAAAATATTAAATAACCTATTTTATTCTTTCAGCATTAATAATCATTCTTGCTTCATTAAGTTTAAGTAAAACTTCGCTTAGTATTCTAGAGACCTCCTCGTATCCTATAATGCCACCAACTATACTATCTATTGTGCTTATACTTTCCCTTAAAAGCGCTATTAACCTAAAAGACCTAGTCTTAGCTTCTACCCTACTTAGCAGTTTTCGTAAGTTTTTAGAAACTCTTTTTAATTTTTCAACAGTTTTCACTAAGTGTATTTCATATTCTTCAGCTCCAAGATACGGTAGTTTTCGTGTGAGATGTTTTTGACGAAATTCTTTTCTAAACCTAGAAAACAGGGATACTTCGCCTTTAGCTACTTTATGTTTAAGAATTTCAAAAGATTTCTTTATGTCAGCAATTTCCCTAATTATATCCTCCAATTCTTTGTCTATACTTTTCCTAAATATCAAACAGATCTCCGGGACTAAGTTTGCTAGTATGTTTAATAAAAATGTTGTTAAGCTAAATTAGCTTAATTTCGCTTACCGGGTTTAGTTCTTCATCGACTATTTTTACTAGGTCATATGATTCTGTATAAACATAGTCTTCTATGTATAGTGTTCTTTGAGCTTCATGATGCTGTATAAACCCTCTTACTGACAACTTAATGTTTTCAGGTTCGGTCATCACTATGTCTACAATGTATACTCCACTTTTACTGCCGGATACTGGAATTGCAAAGTACTGTTTATCCATGTTTATCATGAACGCTTTATGATCATGAAGCACTGGTGAATATAGGTGGCCTTTAAAGGTTATTGAAGAAACTTCTTTAGGGCTGGTTACGTTTGAAATATCGAATAGCGCTACCTTTAACCCTTTTACCCTATTCGTTTCCTCATCAATATCCATCCCTACACCTATTAAGTACTTGTCAAGAAATGGATGCAGGTATTCAGAGTATCCAGGTATTTTCAATTCCCCTAAAACCTTAGGATTCCTTGGATCTGATAAGTCTATTGCAAACAATGGATCCACTCTTCTAAATGTTACCAAAAACATTTTATCTCCCATATACCTTGCAGCATAAATTCTCTCTCCCTTAGCTAGCCCTTCAATAGAACCTACTATTGTAAGGTTCATATCTAAGACGTAAACATTGTTAACCCATGTTAGAGGTTCTTCCATACTGAACTTTGTTAACGTTGTTGCTACTCTAAAGTAATCACCGTGCTCATCCATGGAGAACTGGTCTAAAACACGGCCTGGAACAACACCTTTAGCTGAGGCTGTAATGTTTAAACCGTCAATAGCGAACTTGTAAATAACTGTTTCTTCTTTCCATAGCTTATATACTTCCTTTAAAACATTGTTGAATATTTTTTCTCTTTCATCGTGAGGTAGCTTGTTAAAGTATTGCTCTAACACTTCCATGATAAGTTTATATTTTTCAATTTCATTTATAGATTTAGATCTTATATCTTCAATTGCCTCCTTAACATCGTCTGGCGCTTTTTCAACGATTGAATCTACTATTTCGTCAAGTACTACATAAATGTTGAGCTGTTTTCTTGATAAAACATATAGGTTCTTATGGGTCATGTATATGTAGTTTGATGCACCTGTCAAGAAAGTTTCTTTCCTAAATTCCCCTGTTTCCACATTTACAGCTATTATTACTGTGAATGCGTATGAAAAATCTTTTTCAAAGTACTTTATTTCATTAGGTTCTACAGGTTTACTGTTAACTAAAGGTAATGGTACTCTATCTTCAATAATAAGCGCTGGGAAGCTTACTATAATATAGCAGTAGTTATCTACTAACCTTGATGTAACGTAGTACCCTGTAACGTTAATTTCTTGAAATACTGTAGGTTCTCTAGGGTTCTCTATGTCATAGACTATAACACTTACTAGTCCCTCTACAGGGTATATTAGAGATTTCTCAGGTATTATTGAGGGTAATGGCTGAGGCAAAATAGGCTTAACTATAGGTTTTCTTGCTGTTATAGCCACCAATCTACCGTCCTTTACAAAAAGACCTAAAACAGGTCCTTCCTCTATTTTAGCAATCATAGTAGCATTTTCTGGAGGATACGCTTTAACAATGTATACTTTGTCTCCTGAAGCAACATAGAGATATTTACCGTCTGTTTTAACTATATCCGCCTCGTTAACACCCTCAACTTGGATATTGGTTTTAGAATACGATCTAGAAGCTGTTCCATATGTAGCTTTTAACGTAGACTCTAGTGTTGCAACGAATTCAGGTGCAGGTGTTAATGGAACCGGAGATGGAATAGGTGTAGGCATTGGAGTGATTTCAGGTAAAAACACTCTCGCTGGAGATGGCGCAATAACTAACCCTATTTTTGACATTACTTTTGAAAGCTTTATAGATTCAATAATATACTCTTTCAGCTCATCATATGAGCTAAAAGTTTTAGCCTTAACACCCTTAAGTACTTCAGGCACATTACCCTCATTACTTTGCTTAGTAGCTAATGAACATGCAAGGATGGCTGAAATTACGAGTGTACATATTATCCAGTATGCTAAAGTTTTGCTCACCATTTTAGCTAACCCATTGGAATGTTAGGGAACCGTTATTTCTAAATCTAACATTTAAAACACTATTGTTCTAAACGTTCGAAATTTAAGAACATTAAACATAAAAACATGAGAATATAACATTTTAGTGAAGGGTTATTTAGCATGGTATTTACGCTTCTTCACTATGCTCACGCATACATTATTTATAAGGTTTTTAGGAAGAACTTTGATTTTAACGGTCTCATTATTGGTAGTTTCCTACCTGACCTAGAAATCCCTGTACTTATCTTACTGGGTTTCCAGTATCCCTTTGATAGGCTTATTCTCCACAGCTTTCTCGGCTGTTTAATGCTGTCTTGGGTTATTGGATTCCTTATTTATCCAGTTTACAGTGAGGTATTAAGGAGAATTTTTAATGTCAAATTAGGTGTCAAATTAGGCAAAATTAGTATGTTCAAATATGCTTTATCTGTAGAAGTAAGCGCACTAATCCATGTGCTTATTGATTCTATGCATCATGAATATAATCCATTACTTTGGCCTATAACGGTAGAAAATATAGATAAATTTATTCTCTTTGGCAACTGGTCATATGCATCAATATTTATGCATATTTTATTTACATTGTCAGTACTTATTATTGTTCATGAAGAAGTAGGTTTACAGAAAATTGCTAAGAATATAACTGACATAAGTTTCTTAAAAACATGTATAGCTAGGCTTTTGATTCTAAATCGCTTAGAATAGCAGTGCTTCATTTTAAAGCATAGCTTATTGGAACATTCTAAGCTTAAATTTTACTATACTTACCGTAAACATATCCGATAATTAATCCTACAATTAATCCTCCTAAGTGAGCTATTATGTTTATTCCAAAACCTACATTCATCATAAATATAAGGAAAGCGTAAATTAGTGCTACAAATATTCCCCTACCATGAACTCCTTCAAACATTATTAATGCTCCAAAAACACCGAAAATTGCTCCGCTAGCACCTGCACTAATAGTTAAGGGAGGCAGAAGGAATAGGGTTAAAATATTTCCAAATAATCCGCTTAAAACATATATGGTAAAGTAGAGGAGCTTTCCAAATGTTTTCTCAGCTCCACAACCTAAAATATAAATCCAAAATAAATTGAAAAGTAAATGAACTAAGTTTATATGTACAAAAACTGCTGTGAAAAGTTGCCACCAAAAACCGTATTTTAAAACATAAACATTAAATTGACCAATTAAAGCTAAAATATTAGCATTTATTTCTACGAAATTTCCTCCAACTAAACCACACATAATATATATGATAGTATTAGCTAGCAGAATGAGTTTAGTTAAACTACAATCATTACTATCATACTTCATGTTAAGGTACGACACAGATAACTAGATTTATAAACTAGGTAATAATATTTTTCTCGAAGTTTAAAAATGTAATTAAATATTAGTTAAAGTATATTAGAAATTCTTTGAAAAAAATTCTTACATACTTCTCTTTAGTTTATTAAAGAAAAGTTTAAAGAGTTGTATTATTTAATTGGATTTTGTACAGCAATAAGTTAAGATGGGTTGGAGGATATGGAGTTTGGTAAAGGATTAGTAAAAAATGCTGTTGTTTTAGTAGCAGTCTTAATAATAGGAGCTATTGCCCCACCTCTCCTACCGCCATTACTAGCTATAGCATTAGCCTTCATTACTAAACAGGTGTTAGTAGCGCTTTTCGCCGGTGTGTGGATTGGAGCTTTAATGACTATGCAGTGGAATGTTCTAGGAGGTACTACTAAAACATTAGAGTGGATCATAGGCAATGTTACCGATAGCTGGAATGCAACAATACTAGTATTTGACTTCATAATAGGTGCGCTCATAGGGGTACTTTACATTTCAGGATCTATGTTCTCCCTCGCCTCAGAGCTATCGAAGAAAGTAAAGTCTGCTAGAGGAGTAAGCTTGTTAGGATGGTTTTTAGGGGTAGCAGTGTTTTTCGATGACTATGCTAATACAGTTATTGTAGGCAATGCTTCAAGACCTTTAACAGATAAGCTAAGAGTTAGCAGAGAACTTCTAAGCTATATCGTTGATTCTACAGCAGCTCCAGTGGCTGGACTAGCAATTGTATCTACGTGGATAGGTTATGAGGTTAGCTTGATCAAGGACTCGTTCGGCCACTTGCAGAGCCTATTTAGTGAAGGAAAAATAGCTATGGCACCGGATGTAGGAGCTATGTACGCTTGGCTTATGAGTGTCCCCTTCAGATACTACAGTATTTTAGCTATAATACTTGTACTGCTAGTAGTACTTACAAGAAGACATTATGGTCCAATGCTTAAAGCAGAATATAGGGCTGTAAGCGAAGGTAAACCTATTAGAGATGGTGCTCAACCATTAATGCCTACTGAAACTGTTCTTGGAGAAGCAAAGTCGTCTGCACCTTGGTGGATTTTCGCATCTTCAGTTATAGTGTTAGTCATCATTACAGTGTTTGGAATGTGGGTTACTGGAGGTGGTGATGAATGGTGGACCGTGCCGTTTACGGATGCATTGATGAATGCTGATGCTGCAACAGCGTTACTATGGGGTTCATTTGGTGCCTATATTTTTGCAGCTGCAACAGTTTTAGTTACTAGAAGTATGGAATTCTCTGAAATAATGGACTCTACTATTAGAGGTATGTATTTAATGGTTTACGCTAACGCTATCTTAGTCTTAGCTTGGAGTATTAAATCAGCTGCAGAAGCTGTTGGAACAGCAGAATATGTTGTAGGTTTAGCAACAGCTGCTGGAGTACCAGCAATGATCGTTCCTGCAATAGTGTTTCTAGCAGCATGTTTCATTTCGTTTACAACGGGAACAAGCTGGGGAACTTTCGGAGTTATGATGCCAATAGCAATACCTATGGCGTGGCAGGTTGCTTTACTTCAAGGAGCAGACCCCTACATAGTAACATATGCTTCAATAGCAAGCGTTTTCGCGGGAGGCATTTTCGGAGATCATTGCAGTCCGATAAGCGATACGACAATAATGTCATCAATGTTTAGCGGTTCAGACCACATAGACCATGTTAACACACAACTACCATACGCATTAACGGCAGCAGGAATATCAGCAGTACTCTTCGCATTGTTTGCTTCAGGCATAACACTGCCCTTAATACTGTTACCTGTAGGCGTAGCGCTACTCATAGTTTTCCATAGAATGCTCAATACATGGTATGCTAGGAGATTAAAACTGCCAGAAGTCATACCGAACTATACTTCATAGATATAGTAGGTAAGATACTATAACATCTAAAAACTTTTTTACATCTATAACAAGGCTTTAAGGTGAAATACGGACAACTGGAACTATAGATAACCCTGCAGCGTGGTTTTCGCTTAAATATTTTAATATGTTTTTCACTACGCTTAACATGTCTACGTAGTATAGAAATGGTTTTCCTTCAGAACACTTTATTCTCCAATACCTATTAGTATCGATTTTTATTTTTTCACGCCTATTTCTTAATATTTGCTCTATTTCTAAAGAACCTAGCTTAAATTTGCTAATTACTTCCATAGCCTCCATTACTGATTGCTCGTAAATATCGATTATACTATAATCGGCTATTCTTAAATGAAGTTTCCACTGCCTAACATCCATAACTTTGTCTTTACATATTCTAACTACTTCGCTGGATAAAGATTCAATATACGGTATAAACCTGCTGCCTAAAACAAGTAAGGGTGAGATGTATGAAGAAGCTAAAATAAGTGCTTCGAAAACTTCAAAGGGTGTTGAGAAATTGTTTGAAAGAGTCTCTACCATATCCTTAAGCTCAATTACAGGGTAAACTATTCTTCTTAAAGGTCTACCTTTTAGATAGTCTTCAAGTTCGTCTTTATATTTTTCAAACAGTGAAGGAGGTAAACCTAAATTCCTATACTTAAATCTGTTCATAAGCCACTTAATAGAATTCTTAACTCCCTCTTCTCTAAGGTCGAAAAGAACCACTCCTCTAAGATTTTTAACTAAAGCAGCATATTTAGCGAACAAGCTTTATTCCTCCATTAAAACTTACATAGTACATTAATTAAAAGGTTAGTTTAACTACACAGTAATAAGTATACTTAGGAGGTTACATTTCTAGTTTAAGCTTTACAGCTAATTTCCGACCAAATGTTTGAGTTTAGGTATAGGTTTTATGTCGTTTAAAATTTCATTATAAATTTCATCTTTAGAATAACCTTCATAAAGAGCTGCAGGACCTACAGAGAATTCTATTTCTTTCTTTAACGACTTGACCTTAATTTTAACTTCTTTATTTGTTAGCAGTTTTTAACCTTAATGTATATGATTTCGCTGTACGGTATTAGAAAGCTTCCTTTCGAAAGTTTAAGAAACTCATTAACATCTATTTTTGTTCCTTTAAGCAAATCTATTCTTCCTTTAACTTCTCTTCCTCTACGCCACAAATCCAGAAAAGCCAAAGTTTCAGCAAGTAAGTCTAGCTTACACAGGGCCTGCATAAAATCTGCAACCCTGCTTATTCTTTTAATAAATACAATGTTACACTCAGTGAACAATAATATATTAACTGTTAAACCTGAAACATTAACTTCATACACTGGAATGGCTGCTAAAAATTGTTCCTCCAAAACCTAACTTCCTGAAAATTTTTAGAGGAGCCCTTTTTTCAATGTTTTGAAGGAGGAGATAATGACTAGAACTTTCATAGCTTACACGCTTATAATTACTATATTAATCACTTTACTTAGCGCTATGGTATACTTTAAAAACTACACTCCCATCGTACCTTTTGACATAGATAAGGCTAAGGTCTTTTTTAGAAAAACAGTATATTGAAGAATTAGGTTTACTTAGAGTATCATGCTGTTGCAGCGCTGATGTTTATAGAGTTTACACAGCTTCAGACAATCTTTTGGCTATGAGAGCATTAGCTATTCTAGGTTCTAAACTATCACAAAACGTTTCCAAAACTTTATCTAAATACAGAGAAGGTTTTGATAATCTACATGGGGTTCTCTTAGGCTACGAAATAGTGGACCTATTTTACTGCAGATATTATGAGAACTTAGGTTATATTCGCTTAGGAAGCTACAATATTTTCGAACTTCTTTACGAAAAGCCGAATAGAACATGCATTATTACTGACTGGAATAAGTATGCTGACCTACTGGTATATAAGGCACTAAATGGAATAATTAGGAAACGCAATATCGAATATGCTGAGAAACTTATGGATAAACTTATGAAATTATGGGATGGTTTCGGATTTAAAGATAAAGCCTTTAAAGGCTCATATGAAAGCTACAAAATCGCTTTAGCAGTATACCTTTGGAGAACTATAAGAAAGTATAATCCAACATATACTAAATATGCTGAGACTATATTAAAGATAGATAGCATAACCTATATTCTTCAAGATAAGAATTTAGGAGGATTTTATACGCACTATAGTGTTATCAATGGTAAAATAGTACCTTATGGCGACATTAATGTGGAAACAACATCAATATTTATAATATCATATCTGCAATAGAAGCCAAGGCAAACGAAATAGTTTTAAGATTGTATACACAAGGTTTTACATTAGTTAGTAAAGGTGATAAATTGAAGTTCAATGTACTAGGCAATAAAGTTAAGGTTTTAGCTGTCATTGGAGCAGGTAAAATGGGCTCTACTATCATACGTGCTGTTAAGAAATATAGCAATGTAGAAATTATTGCTACAGGTCGAAGAGACGTAACTTTACATGCTGCTGAAAAACTTGGAGCCAAAGCTACTAGAGATAATGACTATGCCGTAAGGAACGCGGAAATGGTTGTTTTAAGCGTTAAACCACAACACTTCCCTGTTGTCGCAAAGCAGGTTAGAAAAAGCTCTTGGGAGGGAAAAATTGTTGCTTCAATTATGGCAGGTATTAGAATAATCACTTTAAAATCCGTTATCAGGAATGCTGAAGTTTACCGTGCAATGCCAAATATTAATGCCTTAGTTAATAAGGCAACAACCGCTATAGCTAGAGAAGAAAATCTAAGTAAAGCGAAAGGTAAGGAAGCTGTTGAAGAGCTATTCAGATGTCTAGGTACAGTTTACTGGGTTCCAGAAGAAATACTAGATGTCTGGACAAGTTTGGCTGGAAGCGGTCCAGCTTTCTTAGCTGAAATAGTTGACGCACTTGTTTTAGGCGCTGTTGCTTCAGGTATGCCTAGGGACCTAGCCTATAAAGCAATACTTGATGTTTTAGAAGGCACAGCTAAGCTCTTAAGAAAAAGACCAGTACACCCAGCTGAAATAAGAGATGAAGTAACGACACCGGCAGGAACCACCATTAGAGGAATTATGATATTGGAATCTGAAGGTGTAAAAGCAGCGTTAATGAAAACTATAGAAGAATCGTATAGGAGATCGGTACAGATAGGTAATGAAATAGATCAGTATATAAGAAGACAGTTAGGCCTATAATAGTCTTGGAGTCTTTGTAGTTTAGCTTTTCAGTAAAGACTTCTAATTTGTTTTTATTGTAGTTTAATAGTAGATTTTCGTTGCTGATTTAAAATAGAGTGAAGAGTAAGTAATTTTAATAATACCTTATTTAGGAGAAATGTCCCGGTGACTAGAGTAGTAGCGTTAGGTGTGGATGATAGTTCATGAAGAAGCCTGTTAGAGCTATACAGTATAATTTGGAAGATCCTTACGGGTATTTCATAAGTAAATTTACTGCTAAAAAATTAGTAAACTATACTAAAAGAATGCATGCTAACGTTATTGTTGTTTTTGCAAGAGATGCTTGGGGTAGAAGACTTTATTTAAAAGGCAAGGTAGCACCTAAACATCCTAGGCTGACAAAAGAAACCTGCCTTGAAGAACTAGTTAAACTAGCTAGTGAAAACAATATTAAAGTAGTTATCATGGTTGCGCATACAGCTAATAAACACATGTATGAAGAACATCCAGAATGGGTTCAAGTAAACGTTAAGGGAGAGCCCGTAATTTTAGAACATGTACCGTTTGGAGTAGCAATTAAACATCCTCAATGGCCTCTTCTCTGTTTAAATTCGCCATATATGAGTTACTTAGAGCAGGAGGTTAAAGAGGCAATAAGTATAATAAAACCCTATGCTGTACTTTTAGATTCTTTCAGATATCAGCCAGATTATCAAAAAGCATGCTACTGTAAATACTGTAGAGAAAAATTCCGTAAAGAAACAGGGTACGATCTCCCTGAAGAAGAAAACTGGGAGAGCAGAGAGTGGAAGGAGGCTTGGAAATGGAGATATAAAGTTGTTTTAGAATCTATGAGGAAACTATGGAAAATAGCTAAAGAAGCTAAAAAAGATATAGTATTCATGTACAATAATCATCCAGCAGGATGGTCTGGTAGAGCAAACAAAGTACTTGAAGAAGCAAGAGACATCATAGATGCAGTCTTTGCTGAATGCAGTGAAGCAGATCATCAACCTCCAGGATTTATTTCTGAAATGGTTAGGCTCACCAAAGCCATGAGCGGAGGCAAACCTATTTGGGCTTCTAGAAATGCTTTCCACATGTATAGAACAGTTACTTCTACTACACCCTTAGCTGTTAAGCAAGGGCTTAGAGAAGCATTTATTGCTGGAGGCTCACCTTGGATCTTATTCTTCTCCTCAACTTTAACTCAAGATGCTAGAATAATGGATGCTGTTTCAGAAGTTTATTCCGAAATAGAAAAACTAGAAGACTACATGGAATATGCAGAACCCCTAAAATATGTAGGAATTATAGCGTCTAATAATACAAGAGACTGGTATGGAAGAGACAACCCAGCATCCTATGTTGATGAAACTAGAGGATTCTACTATGCATTAATTCATAAACATATACCTGTAGAGTTCGTAACAGACAAGGATCTAGAAAACTATGAAAGACTTAAAGACTACAAATTACTAATCCTAGCGAATAACGCATGTATTTCCGATAAAGCATTGGACAACATTAGAAAATACGTTAAAAATAAAGGTAAACTTATAGTAACATACCAAGCAACAATATTAAATGAGGAAGGAATTGAAAGAGGAGATTTTGGTTTATCAGACATTATGGGCTTCCATTATGAGGGCCTATTTGAAACCCCATGGAGTTATACTGTAATAGAAAAAGAAGACCTATTATCTAAAGGTGTACCTAAGACCATACTTTTAGGAGACATGAGCTACACCTTTAGAAAAACACGTGTCGAACATGGCTTAGGAAACCATGCTAGGTTAAGAGTAGAGTCAGATGAAGTAGAAGTTGTTGCCAAAGTTGCACTACCTTTAGCTGTTTACGGCTACGAATATACTCTAGGTAGAAGCCCACCACCTATAGGTCCTTTAACAGAGGAACCGTCAATAGTAAGAAGTTTCTCACTAGTTTACTTTTCATTTCAACTTGGCAGACATTATTGGAGGTTGGGTCTTCCAGAGTATTCAGGATTAATAGCTAACAGTATTAAATACTTAGTTTCGGAAAGACCAGTAATAGAGGTGGAAGCTCCAGAAACTATTGAAGCAAGTGTTTTTAAAGGAAAAGACTACTACATCGTACATCTACTTAACCACACTTATAATCAAAGAATGCTTTCAACTTTCATAGGAAAATCGAGGCAAGCAACACCCGGATATAGTCAACCGTTTGCGGTCCATCCGCCAAGAACAGTAATTCCAATATTGAATGTTAGATTAAAGGCAAACTTAAAGGAAGACTGGCGAAAGGTAAAAATTATCCTTCCATTGAGAGGCATAGAGAAGAAAGTGAATCTTTCAAGAGAGAACACAATAGTTTACACAATACCTGTGCTTAACGAGTACGAAGTTTTAATACTTGAAAAACTTAGTTAACTTAACTTTATTTTCCTTAACAATACAAGACTTCATATAATACTACATTAATTTTGCTTGAACAACCTCAGGAGGGCACATAAATCTTACAGGTAAAATACTCGTACCTATACCTCTAGTCACATACATGTATGTTTCATTTACTTTAAACAATTCTGAAATATATGCTCTGTATTTACTGGGTAAAGGTACGTATATTGGACCTATAATAGGTAGAATTATTTGTCCTCCATGCGTATGTCCTGTAAATATTATATCTACTTTATTAGCTGTCTTACCTATTATTTCTGGAGAATGTGCAAGTGAAATATACATTGCCTCCTTGGCTTTAGGCATAGCTTTTTCAAAGTCATCATGCATAGTATATGGGTCGTCGACACCTATTATATAAAGTCCACCTTCAACTTCAACGTTTTCATTAAGTAAAACTCTTATTTCACTTATGGATTCAAGAAGATCTTTAAACATTTTAAGTTTTCCTCCTAAACTCCAATGATCCCAATTACCCCAAACAATATATGTTGGCACTATTTTCGCTAGATCTTCAGCAAATTTCAAAGCATCTTCTATAAATTCTTCTTTTGAAATCAAATCTCCAGTATAAACTATGAGATTTGGTCTAAACGATTTAAGGTTAGATAAGACTATGTCATATATTATTTTAAGCTTTGTAGAGCCAAAATGGGTATCAGATATATGGGCTACTTTGTAATTTTGCAAATGAGATGGAAGTTTTCCTATTTTAAATTCTACACTAGAACACGTCACTATTAATTCAGGTTCTATAATGTAAAAATCCACTAATGGTAATGCTACCGCTGGGGCTATGATTCCTAATAGTTTTCTTCTAGTAATTTTGACCATTCCAAAATACCTTATCTATAATTTACTTAAATTTTAATATTCCAGGTTTTATCTATTAAAGGTAGAGTGTTTCAATTTCACATATAGGGGTTACAGATTATGAAAGTAAAGTATAGGTTTTTAGATCACCCAGCAGACGCTTTTATTGAAGCTTATGGCGATAGTTTAGAAGAACTTCTTGAAAACTCTGCTTTAGCTATGTTTGATGTTATGGTTGATGTTAGTAAAGTTGAACCTAAAGTTGAAAGAGAAGTTGAAGCTAAAGGTTTTGACCTTGAAAACCTACTTTATAATTGGCTTGAAGAATGGCTTTTTTACTATTATTCTGAATCACTTGTTTTCAGCAGGTTTAAAGTTGAACAGATAGTTAAAAGAAATGAAGAATATACTGTTAAAGCCAAGGGCTGGGGTGAATTCTTTAATCCGGAAAAACATGAACCTGAAGTTGAAGTTAAAGCTGCAACTTATTGTCAAATGTTCATAGGTAAGGTTAACGATAAATGGATTGCTAGGTTTATTTTAGATATTTAGCGATTCCCAAACTATCGTGCAATAATATTCCATGTTTAAGCATTTGAAGAACAAGTGGATCGTTTAGTTCATCCTTTTCTAAAACTATAAGGTCTAGATTAAAACCCTTAGGTTTGTATTTTCTAGCTTCCTTAATAAATTCGAATTTATTATTAATTTCCTCCAAAATAATCACTACATCATAGTCACTATATGGCAATGGTTCACCTTTAGCTCTACTGCCTATAAGAACTATTGATATCTTAGGAAAACTATCTATTAACCTTTTAATATATGTTTTAAAGTACTCTTCTCTTCTTTTCATCTTCTCTTCAGCTTTTCTTAGAAACTTCCTTCTTAACCCACTTAATGATTTCTTTTGCATATTTTAAGCACCTCTTAGCTAATTCTCTGTTATATTTAAGAGGCTTTCTTCCAGGATATCTCGCCATAGTGTAATGTGGTGTTAATGCATCAGCATACGTGTAGAGTTTCTTAGGAACCTTTAACCCTATATCCTTTAGGAAGTCTAATAGTTCAACAAGGTCATGCGAGAATGGATGAACACCTGTTAACATTACATGAAATGCTTTAAGATATAATTCTGCTGCTTGTTGAGCATCAAAACATGCTAACCAGTAAACGCCTTCTCTTAAATGTCTTAAAGAATCTTTTAGAAAAACTTCTGCTTTCTCAATCCACTCTCTAGGAAGTTCCATGTCTCTGTCACATTTACATTAAAGGTAGCGAAGTTAAATAAAGATTTACTGTAACTGGAACTTAACCATACAGATTACCAATATAAGGATAAAGGTTTTTATTTAAAAGTGAAAATACTGTGTTTTGAGATAAAATATGGAAGGTATTGCCGATTTACCATTGCATGAAGGACATGTACCTTTATGGTTAATTAGGCTAATGAAGCGTATGGCTAAAGCTCTAGCTGAGATCATAGTTGAGGAATATGGTCCTGATAAATTTGTCGTTAGGCTTTCTAATCCTCTATGGTTTCAAGCGTTTAATAACATTATAGGTATGGACTGGGATAGCAGCGGCTCAACTACAGTTACTTTAGGAATTCTTAAGGAGGTTTTAAAAGATGGTCAATTAGGCGTTATGGTTTTGGGTGGTAAAGGTAAGAAAGCTAGAAACGTACCTAATGAAATAGTTGACGCATGTAATAAACTCAACATACCTTCCTCTGTAGAAAGAAAACTTGTAAGGTCTTCTAAACTTACAGCTAAAGTTGATAGTGCTATGTTACAGGACGGATACGCTTTATATCATCACTCAATAATAATTTCTGATTCCGGATTATGGTCTGTTGTTCAGCAAGGTATGAATGTTAGCATAGGTATGGCTAGAAGATATCATTGGTTGTCTAGAAATATTCAAAGCTTTGTTAGAAACCCTCATACGGCAATAGCAGGTAAAAAGAACATAGCATCACTAAACCTAGTAGATGAAAAAATTGAATCTACTAGAAAAACAGTGCTTGATTTAGCACGTGAAAATCCTCGAAAAGTTATCACACAGTATCTTGAAGCTTTAAGAATACTTAAAAGGCAGGAAAGAATAACTTCATGGATGAATGTAACTGACGCTTCAATAGCAATGGTATGTTCTAAATCTAAACTAGTTTACTATGCTCCCTTAACAAGTGCTGAAAGAATATTGAAAGTACTTAGGAAAACCTATGAAGCGCAACCGTCAACAGTAGAGGAAATGTTAATACAAAAAGGTGTAGGTCCATCAGTCATTAGGGCTTTAGCTTTAGTTTCAGACCTAATATATAATGAGCCCCCATCCTGGAATGATCCTGTAACACATCCGTTTGACCCCTTTAAATACGCTTTTGCCGTTGGAGGTAAGGATGGAATACCATATCCTGTTAACCGAAAAGTTATGCTTGAAGTAATAGAAAACCTTGAAGAAGCTGTTTACAAAGCTAAAATAGGTGAAAAAGAAAAGTTAAGAGCATTAAGAAGACTTAGAAAGCTTATAGAGGAATAGTCAATAATGCTAAACATGCTAAAAAAGATAGGGTTCAATAGCTACACTTTTTCTGAAACTATTGTAGTAACAGAAGTTTTAGATAATAAGTGGAACTGCGCACCTATGGGTGTTAAACTAGAAAATGATAAACTATATTTTTACGTCTACGAAGGTACAGGAACTTTAGAAGCGCTTAGAAAAAACAAGCACTTAACTATAAACGTAGTTTATGATGTAAACGTTTTTACAAAATGTGTATTTAAAACATTAGATGATGAAAAACTATATGAGTTACCCAATAATTTTCCGATACCACATATTGCAACTGCTGATGCCTACGTAGAGTGTAAATTAATAGGTCTGCAAGAGGCTAATGGAAAATTTAAGGCAATATGCGAACCAATTAATGTTGTTGTGAAAAGACATGTTCCAAGAACGTTTAATAGAGTTTTCCCAGCCATAATTGAAGCATTAATTTACTATACAAAGATTAAACCATTTAAGAAAATGGGCTTAGATAAAGAGTTAAACGACTTAGTGAAGAAAATAATGCATTGCAAATATATCGTAAAACACGCAACAACAGATAAGAAGTATTTGGAAATAATTGACAACATCATTTCAAAAGCTTTAGATGAAATAAGAGAACAGCAATAATTGACCTTATGGTGCTTTTAGCGAAAATAAACATTACCTATATTTTTTCATAATTGCTTAATTCCATCTTTAACAGCTTAAGATATTATCTATCTACGTAGAGAACTATTTAAGCATGAATTATTCTAAGTTTATTAATGTGGTAACTGATGCTTGTAATCCACGATGTTGTTACTGCTGCTATTTCTTCAATTCTTCTGGAAGTTTCAGCTACACCAAAGCCTGGAAATATTCATAGATACCATGATTTCCCAGATACTAAATTTGAACACTTCATGGTAACTGCAGCTTCAATGCATAAAAGTCTTTTAGACCTGGCAAGTAAAGCTTATGAATCAGCTAAGCAAGGAGCTAAGAGAAAGCTGGACATTGGCAAGTTTATCTATGATAGTGTATGTTATGCTAGAAAATGGTATGTAGGCGGGAATACTAACTTAGGTACATCAACAATTCTTTCGATCGAAGTACCTGCTACAATATATGCGAAAGTTTTTTCAGGAACATATAGTCCACAAGAAGTCTCTAAATGGGCTAAAAGAGTTGCTAAAGAAACTACAGTTGAAGATGCAATATATTTTTACAAGGCAATTAGAGAAGTTACACCCTCGTATCTTGGTAAAGTAAGAAAAGCACCTATACCTGACGTTTTCGACCCATTATTTGAAGAAAAACTAAGAAAAACAGGAAAAAGCCTTTGGGATATTTGGGAATATTCCTCCTCATGGGATTTAGTTTCTAAAAACTGTGTTACAGGTTTAAAAACTATTATTGAAGGATACAATACCATTATGAATTACTTTAAGTTGTTTAGAAACTGGAATTTAGCAGTAATTTCAGCTTATTTAGAATTGCTGTCTAAATGCACAGATTCTCTAATTTTAAGGAAGCATGGACTAAAAACACAGGAAAGAGTAAATGAAGAAGCTAAGGTAGTTTTAGAAACACTAATTAGTAATGCTAAGAAGGGTATGAAAGAACTAAGGCTATTTGACAATAAACTCTATAGTAAGAATATAAATCCTGGAAGCATTGCTGATATTATAGCGGGTTCTATTATGTTAGCGCTTTTAAACGGTCTAAAACCTTAACGAGGTGTAGAACATGTGCTATATTAGAGCACTAACATGTTTTTTAAGTCCTAAGGATTGGAGTAAGGAAAAGCTTAAACAATATCTAGAGAGTAGATGTTCAAAACTACGAGAAATCCTAGATAAATTACTAAGCATGTATGATGGCTTAGAATTATGGACCTTTAGAGTAGCTTTACCATATACTCCTAATAATGTTAATATAAAAGACGTAGCAGAAGTAGCAGAAGACGTGGCTGAATCATGTCAAATAGACTTTATTTCTGCAATACATTTGAAAGGAAATGAATTTAATAGCAAAGTTGTTGAAATTATAGAAGCACTTGAAAACTACGAGAAAGTATTTGCAAGTATTAAAGTAAACTCTGCTAGTGAAGCACAGAAAGTAGCTGAAGTCTATAATAAGGTTGAGGGATTTATTGGAGCGAAAGTAGCTATACATGTAGGCTCAGAATTTATAACACCATATTTTCCATTAGCAAAAACCATAGCATCCATTGAAGGGGCTTCTTTAACACCTTTCATAGTTGATGAGCTTAAGGAAGCCATAAAGAATAGAAACTATCATAGCATTGTTGAAACATTTCAACTATCTGAGAAATTTGGTAAAGACTATTCTAAAGAAATAGGAATAGAATATTTTGGTATAGACCCATCGCCTAGTCCATGGATAGATGCAAGTATTGCTGAAGTAATCGAAATAGCTTCTAATACTTACTTTGGAGACTATGGAACACATTGGGGAATAAAGAAAGTTATGGACATCGTTAATAAGGCTGTTTACGAGGCCAAAGTTAAAGTAACGGGCTTCAATGAAATAATGTTACCTATAGCCGAAGACAACTTGCTTAAAGTTAGAGCAGTTGAGGAAAGATATACGATAAGAGATTTAATGTCATATATTTCGGTTTGTGTTGCAGGTCTTGATATGGTTCCTGTAGTTAAACCTTTAAAGTACGGTGCTATAGCTAGACTTATAATGGATTTGGAAGCACTCTCTGCAGCTAAAAAGAAGCCATTAGGGCTAAGACTTATACCTATACAAGCAGAACCCGGCTCAATAATTGAAATTAAAATGTTCGGTAGACTTCCCGCATTGGAGCTATAGTTATATTTAAGGAAAACTTATGTAAGTGTGTATGTTTCAAAGTATGTTGATTACCAGGGGTCATCTATGAGTAAGGTAGAAATTATTAACTTATACAGAAAGTATGGATTAAAAATAGTTAAAGGATACATGCAGTATGTTTGGGATGATAAGGGAAACAAGTATTTAGATTGCCATACAAACTACGGGGCAGCGTTTTTAGGCCATTGCAATCCGAGAATAGTTGAACCTATTGTCAAACAGCTAAATAGGTTAATGATGCTTCCATACTCTTTCGACAATGATGCCAGAGACAGAGTTTTAGAGGATTTAAGTAAAATATTGCCTAAAAAACTATGCTATGTTTTCTTCCAAAGCACGGGTACAGAAGCAGTAGAAGCTGCTTTAAAATTTTCAAGAAAAGTTACTAAGAGAAAGAAAATAGTTGCTTTTGAACATTCCTTCCATGGTAGAACTATGGGTTCTCTTTCAGCAACTTGGAAGCTTAAGTATAGGGAACCTTATCAGCCTCTAATACCGGGCGTTGTTTTTGGGAAGTTCAATAGCGTAGAAGATGTTTATAATATAATAGATGATAATACTGCTGCCGTAATAGTTGAACCCGTTCAAGGTGAAGGAGGTATTAATGTAGCATCTCCTGATTTCTTAAAAGCATTAAGAGAACGGACCAGCGAAACAAACTCATTACTTATATTTGATGAGGTTCAGTGCGGATTCGGTAGAACAGGACGTATATGGGCATTCCAACATTACAATGTCGAACCCGATATTTTAACTGCAGGTAAGGCTGTTGGAGGAGGATACCCGGTAAGTTTCGTAGCGACATGTAAGGAAGTAGGAGAAGCCATGGATATAGGGGATCATGGAACAACGTATGGTGGTAATCCTGTAGCTTGTACAGCAGTTTCAGCAGCTATTAATGTTCTATTAGGTGATAATGTTCCAGAGCAAGCTTTAGAGAAGGGAAGAGTTCTTACTAAGAAGTTTCAAGAACTTCTTGGCGAACTAAAATTAGACTTTAACGTTAAAGGTTTAGGTTTAATGTTGGGTATAGATTTTAGAAGAAACCCTGAAGATGAGGCAATAAGGCTTAAAGATTACGGTGTTTTAGCTGTTAGAGCAGGGGAAACTGTTTTACGGTTCCTTCCACCATATATGATAAATAGTGAAGATATAGAGCACATAATGAGTGCCTTAGAAAAACTCTTGACTAGGAAAACTTAATTATCTTTATTTGCAATATTTTCTACGATAGTGTCAAGAGGTTAAAGCAGTGAAAAATGGCTCACTTAGAAAAAACATACTATTACTTTCAATCCTACTTGCAACTATTCTAGTAATAAGCAGTATCCCACTTCATGCTCAGACTTATAGTGTCTCTGAAACTTTAGAAGTAAGCCATGAAGGAACAGTACATGTTAAGGTTGAAATATTAGTTGCAGAACCCGGAATATTCACTCTTAATGTTACATTACATGAAGCACCTGAAGGACTTCTTGTATACGATGAGAATAATATGCCTTTAAACTATGAAGTTTCAGAAAGCAAAATCAATGTATTTATGGTAAATAATACTAAGGCATATATAGAGTACTTGTCTAGAACCCTTACCAGAAAAGAAGGTCCAGTATGGACTATTAGTTTCACTTTCAATGATGGACCAGTAAACATAGTTTTACCTCAAGGAACATCGATCTTAGACATTATAGGTACACCTAAAGCTATAAAGGAAACAGAAGATGGAAGACTTATAATAACTTTTGAGCCAGGTGAAATTTCAGTAGACTATGCGTTACCTATACTTACAGCAACACCGATGCCAACGACATCGCCCATAACACCTACAGAAACCCCTGCACCAATGCCTATACCCTATAATTACTTGCCATGGATTATAGGTGGTGGTTTACTTCTCGTAGTGTTAGTGGTTATCAGCAAATTTCGTCGCTAAAAGGAAAGGCGAAGTAATTCTAGAAACTGCTCCGCTTATAGATGAAAAAGATAGACAGATACTTGAAGTCCTACGCAAACTAGGTGGAGAAGCTGCACAAACTACAGTAGTAAAGTATACTGGGTTACCTAAATCAACAATTTCTCGTAAGATAAAGAAGCTTGAAAAACTAGGCTATATTAAGGTTATTAAGAGAGGAAGGGTAAACATTTTAAAAATTATTAAAGAGGAAACATAGTTAAAAGCCCTTTGTAAGTACATGTAAAGGTATATTAACGTCAGGTATTTTTCTTTTTAATACATGTCTTGTAGATTTTGGAGGGAAACACATACCTTTACTAACAACTCTTATGACATCTTCTCTTCTAATCCGAGGTGGAACAATAACTAAGCTACTGTGCCAATATCTTTCAATGGCATAATCTGGAACTATTTTAACTGAAAAACCTTTGCTCAACATTTCTCTTTCCAGAGAATAGAGTGCCCTGTAAATTTCTAATATTGACCTTGAAGATTTAATCTTCAAATATTCCTTTCCATTAAGGAACACTACTATGTTCTTGTCTTGAACACTCTGACTTTCTTTGAACATTTTCTGTAAAAATTCAATAACATATTTTTTAGCATTCTTACCTGTAAAAATGCGAGCCCAAGAATAGATCTCTGCCTCAGTGTAGTCTATAAGTAATGCTGGAATAACTTTAAACCTTACTTCTCTGGCTATAGTTACTCTATGCGTACCGTCAAGAACTATCATAGTGTTCTTATCAACTATAATGGGTTTCTTTAAAACACCATCGCCAAGTATCTCCTCTTTCAACTCCTCTAAGTGTTCTTTAATACATTCTTCATGAAGCTTTAAAGTCCTTACATCAACTAGATAAACACCATATATACTATATGGGATGATAATGTAGTTAGAGGATAACATAAAAAACCACCGAAGAAGAAGTTAACTAATTTACCAGCGCCAACAACAAGCGGCCCCTACATAGAAAATGCAAGTTGTGTAAATGTTTTCAGGGGCCACTTCTAATAACACCTATCTCTGGTAAATCATTTTAAAATATATAAGTATTGTCCTAAAATATTATTGAAGAAAACAATTATGCAAAATAGTATTCGTACGAAAGAATTAATAAACCCCTGTAAAAATACTTGAATCTGGCGAGAGAGCACCCCTAACACCCCTCTTTCCGACCCTCTTACCTCTTTTTCATAACAATTACGTTATCCATGTATCTAATAAGCTCTAATACCATGTTCTTTTCTCTAAATGAAATACCTGTTCCATAATCGAAAGAAAGTTCATCTCCGTAGTAAGCGTTAGCTATAAAGGTTTTTGAAACCATTATACATTCATCTATTAAGTCTAAAGACCCGGCATGTAAATATAAGGTTAAATCGTTTATCACTAATATCTTGGTAGGAACATTTAGATACCTATAAATTAAGGGTTGCATGTTGTTTCTGTTCATAATAGCTAATTTTAACAGTTCTTCAGCATTGTTTGCTGATATTCTTGGGGTAAATACTTTTTCAGGAGCTAAATAAGCAAATACTTTAGAGCTGTTAAAACCGAAATCTATGAGCCTACCTCCAGCGATGCCTTTTCTTTTAGGTGCAAAATCAAGAATTGTTATGTACTTACCATATCCGTTATCTATAAGTTTATCAACAATTTTCATAGTTAGCAGCGTTTTTCCAGAACCTAATTCCCCTATTATAAGTGTTCTTTTGCTCAAAATTTTACTTAAGGGTGGTACGTTTGTAAACATACTTAAGCACCTTCAAAATAAAGAAACCAATTATAGATCCTGGTATAGAGCTTATTCCGAAAAGAAACCATATAGGAATCAGTGCTCCAGAAACTTTAAGATCACCAATCAATGGAGCCACTACATAAACGGAAAGAGTGCCTCCGATAATAACTGTGCCTATGGGTTCCGTGAGTGCAGCATATTCTATCGTCTTAGGTTTTATTTTTTTAAGAATGTAAGAAAAGATACCTACAATGAAACCTCCAGGTATTCCTCCAGGAAAAGCGTATATTGTTCCAATACCTAAAGCGTTTCTTATAATACCTATAATTGTCGCTATAAAAGCCGCCCATAAGGGGCCTAAAAGAACCCCAGCAATAGCGTTTATCATATGTTGGCCTGGATAGGCCTTAGCTGTTAAGAACGGTATATATATGAAGGGGGCTAACCCTACACCTAATGCTATAAGTACTGCTGAAACAACAACCTTATATGTTAATGTTTGCTTATTGAGCGCCATTAAACTCAGCCTCCTTCAAAGAAAGTGGCATGAAAGTCTAATAACTTTTTACCACATGAAATAATCTCTCAGTTTCAAGAACGAGTTTGCAGAAAGATTTATGCAAACACTCAATAAATATATTTCCCTAGAGCTTCCCAACTTGATTCCCTAACTGCTTTGAACTAAAACCTTATAAGTATACACATAGTCCTAATCCTATGAGCTAGAAACTTATTAGTATTCGTAAAGTTTATGGTGTAATTGATGGGTAAGATAACTAGCGGAGCTAAAGCCGGCCTTATTGGCGGTATGTTATCAGGAGTCATGGCTGGTTCAATAAACTATATGCAAATGACCTTGTTTAAGGAAGAATATTTAAAGATGATGAGAGAAACCCTGAGAGAAGTAATCAATAAGGCTGGTGGACAACTACCCTCGGGAATGTCTTTAGAACAGCTTGTTGAATTATCATACAATATTGGTAAAATCTGGGGTAGTATTGGAGCTATGGTAATATTTTTGATAATAGGCGTTATTGCTGGTATCGTTTATGCTCTGGTTTACGGAAAACTTCCAACCAAAAGCCCTATTTTTAAAGCATTAATCGTAACACTAACAATTTATGTTATTTGGACCATTATTTCAAATGTTTTTGCTTTAAGAATAGGGGTATCAAGTTTTAGAGCAATGCCTCAAACATTCATGGTAATAGGATATGTTCTAGGCTTTGTAGAGTACTGCATTTTAGGATTAGTTATAGGTGCTCTACATTACAAATGGTACATTAGAACTGCTGAATGAAAGGCGCAATGGAAATGAAATTAGCCATGGAAACACTAGCTGAGAGCAAGCAGAAAGACTTAGTTTACATTTTAGACTCTGTAACTAAAATTTATGGTAAAGGCAGGTTAGCTGTAAAAGCATTAGATAACGTGTCTTTTACTGTTAAACGAGGAGAATTTCTAGTGGTAATGGGGCCTTCAGGTTCAGGTAAAACTACGTTGCTCAATATTATGGGCATACTTGACAAACCTACAACTGGTAAAGTGTTTTTCTTAGGTAAAGACATTAGTAAATTGGATGATGCCGAGGCATCAAAAATAAGAGCTAAACACGTTGGCTTTGTTTTCCAAACCTTTAACCTGATACCTTGGCTTACAGCTTTAGAAAATGTAGAAATAGCCTTAGCAATAAGCGGATATCCGTTCCATAAGCGTAAAAGGAGATCTAGAGAACTTTTAGAATCAGTAGGATTAGGAGATCGGTTACATCATAGACCTACAGAGCTAAGTGGCGGAGAGCAGCAAAGAGTTGCCATAGCAAGAGCACTAGCTAATAATCCAGATGTCATATTAGCTGATGAACCTACAGGAAACCTGGATAGTAAGAGCGGTGATGTAATTATAAAAATACTTAAAGAACTTTCCCTAGAACAGAATAAAACAATTATTGTAGTAACACATAACTTTGAAATAACTAAAGTTGCAGACAGAATAATTTATTTACATGACGGTAGAGTAGTTAAAGAAGAAGTTAAGGTGGTAGGATGAAGAAAAAATATTCTCTCACCATACTAGTACTAATTATTTTAGCTTTATTTGCTTCGGTCAATATTTTAGAAGGAAAGGAAGACATATTGTTTATAGGTGCAAAATGGGGTGTTGAAGAAGTAGACCATATAGCAACACCTGGATCTATAGATGTTATTACCGTTTACATAGCTCCAACATTAGCTAATGGACTTAAAGATGTCGTAGCTGAGCTTTACTTACCTGAACCATTAACAGGGCTTGATGGTGGAAAAGTGGTTAAGACAAGTAGTTTAGTATTCATACCTAAAGGCCAGATATTGCCATTAATGTTTAAGGTTATCATACCTCTAAATGTTGTTGAAGGCAACTATACGTTTAAACTTAAAGTAAAATATACGATATTAGCTCCTTTAGCTGAAGAAAGAAAATGGGAAATAGAATTTAATCTTCCAATACTAGGCAGAACAGTTGTTTATGCAAAACTTCTCACTAACACTTTAGAGAAAGGTAAGATACAAGGTGTAAACTTTAACATAACTTATATAGGCAATGAACCAGCTGAAATAAATGTGGATTTTAGATCTGAAACACTATCAATCCTAGATTATGAACCGAAAAAACCTATACTTGCAGATAAGCCATATAGCTTTGAAGCTAAAGCTAAGGTATATTGTCCTCCTGATATAAAAATAGATGCTTTACCTATCACTATTACAATAACATATAGGACCTTGCAATCAGCAAATACATATTCTAAAACATACATGATCCCTATATCTAGAAAAGCTGAAGTAGAGTTTACTGAAATACAGCCTATAGTTTCGGATAACACAGTAACCATTAGAGGACAGTTAGTAAACGTCGGAGATTATGATGCAAAATACCTAACAGTTTACGCTACATCACCAGATAAGGATTTAGCAATAGAGAACCCAATAACATATATTGGAACATTAACTGCTGGTGAAGGATCAAACTTTCTAATATATGCTTCTACTACGAAGCCAGGGAAGTATAGTATAAGTCTTTCAGCCAAATACTATGGACCTGACATGAAATGGCATGAAATTTCAGAAGAAATAAACGTTGAAGTTACGGGTATAGCTAAAAAAGAAGAAATAAGTGTTCCTTTAAGATATGAAGAAGTACTTCCAGTGATAATAGCGCTTTCAGTTGCCACATTGATTGTAGGGATTATTATAGGACGTTATACGAGGTGGAAAAGTGTTTGAACCTGTTAGACCTGTTAAGATTATCTGTTAAAGGACTTAAAAGTAGAACACTAAGAAGTATTTTAACGCTTCTAGGTATTCTAATAGGTGTAGTATTGCTTACCATAGTTTTAACAGTAAGCGATAGTACTACGTATTCTTTAACTTCAATATTTACTAAGGGAGGTTTAAACAATGTATACTTAGTAAGCAGGGGAACAATTAGTTTTTCATGGACTGATATTTCGCAAATGGAAAGAATACCCCATGTAATGGCTGTTTCTCCATATTTAACTATAAGAGCCATGGTGAATTATGGAGGTTACAGAACAAGTGTAACGATTATTGGCTTACCTAAAGAAAAAATATCATTTGTAATACCGGATCTTGAAGTTAAAGAAGGATCTAAAATACTTATGGAAGGATGTTTTGTAGGAGCCTCTTTAGTAGAGGAAGCTGAGGAGAGAGGATTAAAAGTTAGGATTGGAGATCCTATCTACATTAATTTCCAAGGAGCACGAACAGCATTAAGAGTTGAAGGAATTTTAGAGCAATACGGATTTACGTTTATAGGCCCCATAGACAATTCGTTAATAGTACCTCATTATATAGTACAGAAACTTGTTGAAGAAGTTATAGGTTCTAAAATGGGCGGATTCCAAACAGTAATAATTTCAGTTGATAATGTAGATAATGTAGACTTTGTGATTGAACATTTAAAATACCTTTATAGTGGGCAAGTTAACATTTTTGCTGTTAAAGACATAGTCAAGGCTGTAACAGAAGGTTTGAGAAGTTTTACGATCCTTATAGGTAGTATTGCATCTGTTACTTTAGTTGTTGCATCTGTAGGTGTTATGAATGCAATGTTTACTACAGTAATGGAGAGAATAAGGATAATAGGTGTCTTAAGAGCTTTAGGTGCAAGAAGATATGAAATCTTACTTAACATAGTTTTAGAAGCTCTAACACTGGCCGTAATAGCTATAGTTGTAGGTATTCCCTTAGGAGTGTTTATAAGCTCACTACTTATTCAAGGAGGCATTATAGGTGGTTTAAGGGGTCCTGGAAGAGCGGGAGGTTTAGGTAGCATAGAGTTCGTTGTTAACAATCAAACATTAATGTTAGTTGCCTTTGTAACATTAGCTTTAACATTAGTAGGTACCTTGCCTCCAGCATATAGAGCTGCAAAACTTGAACCAGCTCAGGCCCTAAGGTACGAATAATGGCGCACATGCTTATTCGTAATGAGTATGATTTAGACCTAACTATGTTCCCTTCATTTACATCATCACTATTCGATAAAGTAAGCAGAAACTATTGGATTAAAATACATGGTTCATTTAAAGGTTTAAAACTTAAATTTAATGGTAGATTTTTAGAAGCAAACATAGATAACATAGATGTAATCAATACGCTTTCCGGCTTATGGTACGACCCAGAAGAACATCTACGCAGATTAAGTAGAAGTTTAAGGCAAAAAGTAGACCCTATAGTTGAAGTTTATGAGAAAGTGAGGCTTTCAATAAACCCTTACGATAAGGAACTCGTATTTTTAGCTACTGTTCTTTCTCAGAGAACAAATTATCATATCAATGTGGTAAAGTGGGTTAGACGTATAGCTTTACTTATGGAAAGAGGTATGGATATTAGGTCAGTAAATATGACAAGTTTTGGTAAAAGCTATCAGCTAAGGAGAGCTAATATAGTTGTTAAACAATGCATAGACCTAGTAAGGTTAGACTCAGCACTCAATATGGAAGATATTTGGAAAATTAAAAGAGAGCTTCTCAAATGCGAATTTGTAGGACCTAAGGTTGCTAATGCCTATTTAATGTTTACACGTAGAGCACCCTACATAGCTCCCATAGATGTACATTTCTTAAGATTCATAAGAAACCTGGGACTCTTAGAGTTTAAAAGAAAACCTTTGAAAAGCGTTTGCCAAAAATACACATGTAGTATTTGCACTTTTAAACATGAATGCGTAGAAGCATTAGTTATGAAAGAATTTAAAACGCTTTCATCATGGATTCAAACTGTAGCTTACGTTCACGATAAAGTCTATTGTGCGAAGAAGAAATGTAATGTATGCCCATTTAAGGATTTATGCGTAAGACTTTAGGTTTAAATAAGTTCTTCGGGAATATTGTTAGGACTATAAGCTAAACGTGGTTTTAAACCATGTTTTTTCATAAGCTTCACTACATGAGGATATAGGAAAACATATTCTGGCTCAAGTTCTTCAACTAATTCTTCATCTATCCTTCTAAGCTCTTCTGCAAGTCTTTCCAAGCTCTCTTTAGAACTAAAACTCAACATGACAGCTGGATGCGTAGAAACCCCAAAGTCCAATAGGTTTTTCAAGGCTTTGAGTTGAAGCTGGAAAGTTTCAGGGTTAGCGCCTGTAAGTTTAGAAAATTCTTCAGGAGTACATCCTTTGAGAGAAACTCTCACATGTACATTTTTAAACCTTGAAATTTCCTTTGCATAATCTCTAAACGCTCCCAAAAGTATACCGTTCGTTTCTAAAATGAAAAGATAACTTGTTTTCTCGAAAAGTTCTAAAAGCTGTATTAAATGTCTTCTTCCTATGGTTGGTTCTCCACCGCTAACTCTGAGCTGTCTATATCCTCTTCTTGAAGCAATGCTTGTAAGCCTCATGTATACTTCTTTAGGTGAGTAGAAACGTCCATACTTACCCATGTTATCTCTGGGTTTCCAGCTCCAGCAAAATTTGCATCTTAAATTACATCCTACACTATCAGCGGTAGCTATTCCACCATACCATCGGCCTCCGCGAAATCTATAATATTTTCTAAGCTGAAATTTTTCTTCATTACGAACCACAATTTTCCTTACTGCCTCAGTAATTCTCAATGGGTCATAATACATTATTTAGCAACACCCATATATTTTCCGATGCATTTTTTCCTTCCAGACAAATCTATTAAGGATATGTTAGAAATGAGTTTCGAAACAATAGCTGAAGCTGTAAATGTTAAACTAAATGTACCTAAGGGTACTCCTTACAGTTTCTACGATTCACCATATATTGGACATAGAAAAACAACTGCAGTGGATATCTACTTTAAAGATAGAGAAGCACTATTACCTGTTAATGAAGCTAAAGTTAAGGAAATAAGGTGGTTTAATGCTCCAAAATATAGAGACGACGGATGGGAAAGAGAACCATTAATACTTTTTGAAATAAATGAAAACATAGTTCTCAAAATACTCCATGTTAACCCTAAGGTTAATGTCGGTGAAAAACTCAGTTTGGGAGATTTTATAGGAGAATGTATTGTTTCAGGGTATTTATGCCCATGGAGCGATAGCCATGCTCATTTCGAAATACGGCCCTCAAAAGATCCTTACAGAGCTAGAGGAGCCTACACTTTAAGTATAGAGCCAACGGTAAGCAAAATAAAAAATATCTGTCAAGTAAAATCAAACACGTTTACCATAGTTGAAATTAAAAAACATTATATATGGGTAAAACCGCATTACAGAGAATCTTCATACTTAACTCCATTGACGACTAAAATAGGTAATATCATAGGGTATGTTGATGCAGGTGTACCGCATTATGGAATGGGTGGTGTAATTTTCAAAAATAATGTAAGTGACAAGATTACGGAAGGTAATGAAGTAAAATGTAATAGTTCAAGCTTAGGCTATGTGGTTATTATTAATCCTTTAAGTGTGCTATTCATAGCACCCATTGAAGTGTTTATTAATGGAAGAAAAGTTAGAGGTATAGGAACATATATAAACGGAGAATATCTCAAAGTAATTCCAATAGAGAAGGAACCGTGGAAAGAAGGTGACGAAATACTGTTAGAAACGAGAATAGCAGGGTTAAGCAAATGATAGAAGAGAAGAAAATAGAATTAATCGCTTTAGACTACCATGGAACGTTATCGTTTAAGAAAGAAAGAGGCATTTGGAATGTAAGTCCGGACGTAGTAGAAGCACTTATTAGAGCTAAGAGGTACGGGTTAAAATTAGCTATTTTAACCAGTGGTTCAGGGAAAACAGTCCCTGAGGATATAAGGTCTTTAAGCGATATCCTAGCTTTTGAAAACGGAACAGTATTTCTAGTTAACAATAAGTGTATAATGTATAAGCCTAAAGAATGGGATGAGATAAGGGAAATATTTCTATCGGAAAATGTAAAACCTAGGTCCATAGGAAAGGTAGTTATAGTTTATAGTGGTTCTTACATTAGAAGATTAAAAGAAATAATTATGAAGCACGGTTTACAAGACTACGTGGATACTATAAGAAACGTCAATAGAGTAGTAATAGCTCCTAAAAATAGTGGAAAAGATGTAGCCCTTAAAAGAATTAGAAAGATACTCAACATTAAGGGATTAGTTTTAGCCTTAGGTGATGGAGAAAACGATGTAAAATTGCTTGAAGAAGCGGATATAGGCATTGCACCAGCAAATGCTGTTAAAGAAGTAAAGAGTGTAGCAAACTATATATGTGATGAAGCTAATGGTGAATGCGTTAAAAAAGTTATAAATGACATACTATTAACTAATGGAGTATTTGGTTCTCATTTAAGAAAACCTAAACATCTAAATATTAAATAAAGTCTGAAACTAAATTATTATTGAAAAACAGCATTCAGGATTGGACGATATGAGGTCGGCGTTGCTGCTCATATCGGTGCTTATACTTGCTACAGTAATACTTAGTACACCTAATGAAATACTTATAAACTATGTATTAAAACAAAGCACAGGGGTTAGTGTTCCATCAGAACAATATCAAATGCTACCTTATGTTGAACCTAAACAAGCTGAATATAGAGAAAACATTGTTGCTACAGCAACAGGAGGATCAAGATATCTTAGACTAATAGCACTTGATGTATATACTGGTAAAGGATGGACTATTTCAGAAGTATCTTTAGAAAAGTATACGAAAACAACAATTATAGCATATAAGAGAGGATCGTTTGAAGACTTTGAAATTGTTCTTAGACTTAATGTTGATAGAATTCCTAAATTAGGAGAATTTTATCTAATACCCTATCCTCAACCAATGATTGTTCCTGAAGGGGTATTATATATTAAAGCACCTTATGAAATATTTTATGAGCCCTCAGGTATGTTTTTTGGTAGCTTAAATTTAACGAGGGAATTAATTTTCGGACTTATACCTTCTGATGTTTATCCTAGAAGTATGCTCATAGTTTCTAGGCTGGAAGTAAAGGAAATAATTAAGGCAACTAATAAAACTCAAAGCGACTGGATTAAAGAACATACTTTAAGCATATCACCTAAAGTACGTGTTTTATCTAAAGAAATATATTCCCTATTTGAAAATAGAACTTTAGCTGAGTTACTATTATATATTGATAGTTATCTAAAAACAAATACAAAATATTCTAAAGAAGACGTTGAAATACCCCCAGGCAAAGACCTTGTAGAGTATTTTCTATTTGAAAAAAAGAAAGGTACATGCGTACATTACGCTAGTGCAGTTGCCATAATTTTAAGACTTATGGGCTTTAAAACAAGAGTTGTTGTTGGATATTTAGGTGAAGCATTAGAAAATGGAACAATAGTTTATAAAGAACCAGGGCATATGTGGATGGAATTATTAATACCTGGAGTAGGATGGGTTCCTTACGATCCTTCGCCTGGGGTACCCACCATCAGCGAAACTTTTAGAAGAACTTTAAGGACAGCATTAGAAAACATAGCTATTGTGGAAGGTAACTTCTCTATTATAAGAACCAAAAAAGGTATGAGAATAAAGTTCAAAAAACTTGAATTTGAAAATGAAACATATCAATTGCCAAGTCCGAGAGAAGAATTACTAACAACGATAAGCATGGAGGTATGGGATATTATTCCTTACTTAATAATAGGGTATATAATTTTCACTTATTCTACATCGGATATAAGATCTATAATTAAGGATATTTTCAAGGCCCGTAGGAGAGCAGGTAATGTAGGTGATAGGTTCAGGAAAATACTTGAAAAAATAGGGAAAAAGCATGGGCTGATTATAAGCGATTATGAAACCCCTAGAGAAGCTGTAGAGAAAGTGATTGCACGTATAAATAATCTTAACATTAAAAACATTTTAAGAGAAGTTCTTAAAGCATATGAAGATTTCAGCTATGGAAAAGGCAGTGTAAAGGAGTTCTATAAGAAACTTAGAGAACTAGTGAAGCAGAGGATGGAATAAATGATTATAGAAGGACTTATGTTTGAAATTTTAATTCTTATAGCTTTGTCCGCATTATTATTAGCAATTACTAGGAGTATAAGCATAGAAAATCTACCATTATTGATTGAAAGAATTCATGTTATCTATAACGACGAGGTAATGTACCTAGAGGAAGCTCTACTCCACCGTATTTCTAGGGATTTCTTAGTATTAAATAGATTTAAACAAATTAAACTAGCAGCTGCATTAGCTAGACTAAAGAAAGCCATTGAATCTCGAAGAGACTATGTTATTATTGGAAGAATGTATGAGAGAATAAACACTATGTTAAGTGAGAAAAAATGATATACGTTACCGATAAAACTAAAAAAATTATTTTAAGTTCAGCAATCATATTGCTCCTAACATTCACTATGTATCCTTCAATGATTACTGCTGTTCTACCTTCAGCTATAATACTCTTTCTAGCAATTACACTAATTACGTTTAAACCTAAAATCTCAGTTACATCTTACGTAACTCCCGAAACAATTAATTTTAAAGAATATGCTGAAGTATACATTAAAATAAAGAGCTCTAAGCAGATATATGTTGAAATATATGATGAATTCCCTAAAACGGTTGAAGTAATAGAAGGAAAACCATGCTATAAAGGCGTGGTAAATGAAGGAGAACATATAGAGTTTAAGTATTTAGTAACTCCTTTAACACCAGGAATTCACGCCTGGAACATTTTGCGAATTCATGCAAGAGATAGTTTAAATCTCTTTGAAACGATTTTATCTTACGATATTCCTAGAAAGCTAAGTGTAAAAATACCTAAAACTTATGCTGAACCATCCTATGGCGCTTTAAGATATAGAACTTTAGGTTTTAAGGAACATTATGAACCATTATTTGATAAAGTAAAAGCTTATTCCCTCGGCGACAGTTTAAAACAGGTAATTCCAAGAAGCATACTAATACCTGGAGGGCTTCGTGTAAAAAGCTTCATTAGTGAAACATACGGTAAAACATTGAAGCCACGGGAAATAAGAATCATCCCAGTGTTCAGTAAAGATCTAGTATTAAAATTTCAGAGAACCTACAGTTTACTTCTTCATATAATTTATAGTCTTTATATGGAGGGCCTTATCCGAGGCTATCTAATTAACATAGTAACACCCAGCGGTTTAAGATCTGTAACCAGTTTTAACGATATTAATAAGAACTTAGAAGAACTTAGAAAATACTCTGAAGAAGAAATAGCAAATGTCTTAAGAAAGCATATTGAGGGTGTAATGGTTATCGATTACACCCTATTTACTAGGTTTTACAATCTAATAAGACAATCGGAATCGCATGTTCTTGTAATTATGCCTATTCCCGACTACTACGAATTACTCGCTGAAATACCCGGTATATGCACGCTGTTAAACGAGATAAGTAAGGAAAATATGAGAAAAATTTACACAGCTAAAACCAAAGGGAGAATCTACATTATTTCACATTCTACAGATCTGGACAACTTCGTAAGGGAATGTTTATGAAGAATGGTTACGACTACTTCATGTTAGTTATTTCAAGCATGTTGCCTGCGCTATATATTGCTGAAACACTAGTGGAAAATGTTCTCTATAGTCTACTATGTATAATCTATTTTGCTGCATCATCATACACTGTACTTAGCGGGAATACTAAGTTATACGTGCTTCTGTTACTTATAGGGTTCATATTTTCTATGTATAATATAATGTACTTTCCCTTAGTCCTATCATTATGGCTGCTTTCGCAAATATTTTCCAGAAAACCATACTTAGTATTGCTTGGTTCAGGATTTGCTTACGCTATTTTGTTAAAAGCTAAAGCAATGGGTTTAGAAAGTAGCTTAGCACCATGTAGTTTCATAATTTTAAACTTAAATCTAAACTATCTTGAACTTTCTCTTGTTTTACTAGGTCTTATATCTGTAATTGCTGTTGCTTTTACTGCTGACATAGGTCACTTTGAAGTAGGTGGTTTAGCTCAAAACTTAGCTTTAATAGTTATTGTAGAAGCTGTTTTAATAGCTATTTCATGGGTTAACGTTTTAACCTCAGTTGTAACAATTTATGGTATTTCAATAGTTTTACTTATTAGAACTATTGAAAAGTATAAGACGTAGAAATTACCAGGGAACTTTTACTTTTCCTAAAACTTCATCGTTTATCATACTCACTATTTTCGTGTACTTTTCTTCTGGAGTTATAAAACTGGCTATTCTAGGACTTAATTTTATTCTATGCCATAAAACATACGGAGTAAGGTACTTTATATCATCTGGAATAACATATTTTCTTCCACGAATTGCTGCAAGCGCTTTAGCCGTTCTTAAAAGGATTACCGATGTTCTTGGTGAAACGCCTAAAACTATTTCAGGCATTTCTCTTGTTTTTCTAACTATCTCTACTATGTATTTCATAATTTTCTCTTCAACATGAATCTCTGAAGACTCAGCTATTGCTTTTAAAAGTTCCTCCTTAGAAATAATGGGTTCTATTTTGGGTTCTAAACCCTTCAACTCATGGTCTTTAGCTAGAATACTAAGTTCTACATCAGGGCTAGGGTAACTTACACTTATAGCTAGGCTAAATCGGTCAATTTGTGTTTCTGGTAAGGGAAATACACCTTCGGTTTCCCAAGGATTTTGCGTAGCTATTACCAAGAAGGGATCAGGTAATTTATGCGTGTCTCCTTCTATTGTTACATGTCTTTCCTGCATGGCCTCTAATAATGCGCTTTGCGTTTTCGGGGAAGCTCTATTTATTTCATCTATTAAAACTATATTTGCAAATATTGGTCCTAAGACTAGTCTTAAATCGCCTGTTTTAGGATCTATAATTTTTGCCCCAATAATATCCGCAGGTATCATGTCAGGTGTCATCTGTATTCTTTTAAATGTTAAGCCTAGAGCTTCTGCGAAGAGTTTGGCCATAAGTGTTTTAGCTGTTCCAGGAGGCCCTTCTATTAGCATATGCCCTCTGCTTAGAAGTGTTACTGTCATAAGCTCTAATTCCTTAAACCTATCTATGACATATTTGCCAACAATTTTCTCTATTTTTTCAAATATTTTTTGCGAAAGTGTGGACAATGCTTATTCCCGCATAAGCTTTGTTATTACTTGTATTCTTTCTCTAAATATTTTCTCCCTATTGTCTTTAATTACTTTCTTTACCTCGCTCTTAACTTTAGGGATCCATTCTTTTAGCTTCACATCGAACCATATGTTTTTAAAGTCTTTCACTAACCTAGCCATTAATGTGACCGATCTGCCAACATTGGCAGCCTCAAGTAAGGTCTCTTCATCATCCATGACATCATCCTTCTGATTAAAGAAGGATGATGCAAAAGGTGGTATTATGAAGCCCATAGAGTTAAGCGTAGCATACATTAATGAAATTAGCTGTATTTCACCGCTATCATTACCTACAGCTATAATGCCCGCAACCTTACCTTCAACCCAGCTTCTACCATCAATGAAAACCATATTTTCTAATGCTGTTAACCTATCTATAACCCTTTTAATTATTGCTGATGGAGCATACCAGTATATTGGAGTTGCAAAAATCACACCATCCGCTTTAAGTATTTTATCATAGATTGCTTTCATATCATCCTCTATAACACACGGATACCTACATGAAAGAGGTTCATCAGTCAAGCAACCAATGCAGTCTTTAATATCGTATTCATAAAGGTTAATAAGCTCAGTTTCTGCTCCGGTTTTTTCTGAAGCTTTTAAGGCTATTTTTAACAATTTATATGTATTACCATAGGTCCTCGGCGAACCATTTAAGCCTAGAATATAAACCATGATCCCACCTAAATTATGTCTCTTTTGAAAATTATTGTTAATTTATAATTACCAGTTTCATAAAATAAATATTTTCTTAAAGTTTTCATAAATTACATTTCTGACTTCCTCAATATTTAAATCCTTAATTTCTGCAATATATTTCACCGTTTCCTTTATCATTCTGGGATTCAGTTTTAATCCCCGATAATTATATGGTCCATCGCTTTCAGTAACTATGTACTCTAAATCTACATAATCTACTACTTTTCTATGTTTTTCTTGTATAGTATAGGCTGGGTTTATTGAAATATAGTAGCCGACATCTACAATTTCATCTATTAACTCTAATGGTCCAGTATACCAGTGGAAAACTGCTCTTTCAATATCGTATTTCCTAAGTAGTCCTAAAACTTCGGTCCATGTGTTTACAGCGTGAATGTTCACCGTTAAATCATGGTCTCGCGCTATTTGAAGCAATTGGGTAAAGAATTCTCTTTGCCTATCTATAGTTTCTGGGACAAACCTCCTATCTAAACCTATTTCACCTAAACATTTAACTTCATATTTACTTACTAAATCCACTATTTTACCGATGTGTTCTCTAGGCGTACTACCTATTTCCCATGGATGTATGCCAACACACGGTATAATGTTATTATACTTTGAAGCTATAGTTAAAGTCTTAAGAGAAGAATATACATCATCGGAAACCGCTGCTATTAAGAAACAGCTTGTAAACTCTTTTACCTCATTCTCGCTATATTCGTAAAGATGACAATGAGAGTCAACATAAGCTATCTTCAATACTATACAACCTTAGAATATTTTTCGTAAAATAGGTATTCTAAAATATTCTTAAAACATTACTGTATAAGGTTTATAATAACATATGTAAGGTATCTTTATCTATAAGACAACATTAGACTACCTATGAACAGTGTAGCTTAATAGATTTTATTGGAGCGTATATCGTCATGGGAGATAAGTTAGTAGAAATTTATGTAGGACCAGGATGTGTTACATGTAAGGAAATGATAGAGGAAATAAGCAATACTGTAAGGAAGCTAAACATAGCTTTAAAATTTAAAACTATCAATAAGGAACATGAATATTTTAAGAAAACGAAAGCGCCAATGACAGTATTTTATGGGGTTTTTGAAGGAAGGCTTAGATATGTTGGTTGGATGTGCTGTCATATGGAGAGAATTATTGAGAGAACTTTAGCAATACTTGTAAATCCTATGGAAGCAAAAGTACCTGACCAGGTTCGTGCTTCTATAAGTTCTCTAAATAGGGTTGATGTTAGAATGTTTACATCTCCTCTCTGTCCTACAGGCTGCCCTGATATTGCAGAGGCCTTAGTTAACATTACTGCTGTATGTAACAATGTTTATTGTACAATTATAGGTGCTATTGAAGCATTAGATTTAATGGACGAGTTAGGTATTTCAAAAATACCAACAGTAATTTTAAACAATAAAGTAAGGTGTTCTTTAAACGCAAAGTCTGTTAATGAAGCTTATGAAAACATATTGGACGTTATAAGTAAGAATATTGAGAAGTTCAAGCAGTAATTAGCAGCATCTATTTGTCGAAGAAGTTAAATAGTATTTTATATACCTTAAGCTGTTAGGTGAAAATTTTGTACCAATGGAATTAAAGCTTTTAAAAACAGTGCTTAAACCTGAACTTCTACCAGATAAATGGTATAATATTGTTCCGGAACTTCCAGAACCTTTACCGCCACCTTTAGATCCTCAAACATTAAGGCCAGTAAGTATTTCTAAACTCGAAAGACTATTTGCAAAAGAACTTATTAAACAAGAAGTAGCTACAGATGTTTTCATAAAAATTCCCGAAGATGTTAGAGAAGCCTATGTTGAGCTTGGCAGACCAACGCCTCTCTTTAGAGCCCATAGACTTGAAACAGCATTGAAAACGCCAGCTAAAATATATTTTAAATATGAAGGTGTTTTGCCAACAGGAGCTCATAAGGTAAACACCGCCATAGCGCAAGTATATTATAATAAGCTTCAAGGTGTTGAAAGAGTTGTTACAGAAACTGGTGCTGGACAGTGGGGCAGTGCTTTAGCATTAGCTGGAGCAATGTACGGTGTTAAAGTTAGAGTTTTCATGGTGAAAAGCAGCTACATGCAGAAACCGTATAGAAGAATTTTAATGGAAATATATGGTGCTGAAGTATATCCAAGTCCTAGTACAATAACAAATGTTGGTAGGGAAATTTTAAAAGAAGACCCTGAACATCCCGGGAGCTTAGGTATAGCAATTAGTGAAGCTATAGAGGATGTTTTAAGCGATGAAAAAAGCAGATATTGTTTAGGTAGCGTTTTAAACCATGTGCTTTTACATCAAACAGTAATTGGGTTGGAAACTAAACATCAAATAGAGGAGCTTGGAGAATACCCTGATTACGTTATTGGATGTGTTGGCGGTGGAAGCAATTTTGCAGGAATATCCTATCCCTTCATAAGAGATAGGTTAAAAGGCAAAAGTGAAACGAAATTTATAGCTGTTGAACCTAAAGCAGCACCAACAATGACCCGTGGAAAATACATGTACGATTATGGAGATACAGGTAGGTTAACTCCACTACTTAAAATGCACACTATAGGCCATATGTATAGAGTACCTCCAATACACGCTGGTGGTTTAAGATATCATGGAGTAGCACCAACAATAAGTATTTTAGTAAAATATGGAATAGTAGAGCCTATAGCACATCATCAAAATGAAGTTTTTGAAGCAGCAGTTTTCTTTGCAAAACATGAGGGAATAGTTCCAGCGCCAGAATCAGCTCATGCTGTTAAAGCAGCAATAGACATTGCTAGAAAGCTAAAGAAAACAGGGGAAAAGAAAACAATATTATTTAATTTAAGCGGCCACGGACTATTAGACCTATCGGGATACCAAGAATACCTTGAAGGTAAGCTTCCGGACTATGAACCCAAGAAAATCGACTTAACGTATCTACCAAAAACAACATAAATTCTTTATTTTTAATTTTAATAACTATTTCAACTCATTTTAGGAAACATTAACATTTATTGTAAAGTTAAATTTAAATATGATGGTAGTAAATTTTACTACCAGGTAGGAATATGGGTGTTCGTAAAGTTAGCGTAAGCTTACCCGAGGATATGTTAAGAAAAATAGATGAAATAGCTTTAGAACTCGGTATTAGTAGGAGCGAGCTCATAACATGGGTTTTAGAGGAAAAGTTTGGTAAAAGAAGAGTAAAAGAGGAAAGATATCCTACAGCTCTTTGGCGTTTAAGATCTGTTGGTTATTTAAAATATAGGACTCCAAGGTATCCATATAGGAGGATTAGAGGGGATTGGATAGTAGAAGAGATAAGAGAATAATTTTTCACTATATTAGTGCTGGTTTTACACATTTTGGAGAAAAAATAGCAGAAGTTCCTGTAATAAGCTTGGCAGTAAAAGCCGGTAAGAAAAGAGCTAGAGGATTAGCAATAATAGATACGGGATTTGATGGAGGAATATATCCTAATATACAAGTATTAGAGATTCTTGAAGGGTTAAAACCTGAAAGAACAGTTTACCTTGAAAATCCTCTCTATGGACTATCTGAATTTGAAATATACGGTGTTGAAGCTTTCATCTACTATAATGGAGAATACATAGAGCTAGGGAAAGCTAAAGTGTATGCACCGACGCAACCTGAAATGATTTCGGAAGAAGTAACCATTGGTAGAGAATTTTTAAACAAGTTTAAACTAGTTTTAGACCCTGCAGCTAAGGTTGTAATTGTAGAAATACCTTAAAATTATGTTTCTGTTGCAATAAAGGATTCACCATGTTCAGCTAGTATCTCAAGTACCTTATTAGCGTTAATACTTCCTATAGGTGGTATTGCATTCTGCTTAAGAGGTATTTCCCCTGGTCTTAAAATACCTCTAGTAATAAGCTCATCTAATATTAGCTCTTTTAACTCCTCATCACATAATGAGCTGTGATATATTATTGAAAGAGACTTTAAAATCATCTCCTTAATATGTTCTGTACCTCGTTCCTCATGAACATGCGGGTTTCTAGGCTCCACCTGGAAAACCTCAACTCCTTTACTTATTACATCCTCGTATTTTGTTGGCTTAAGCCCGCTAAACTCTTCAATTAAATATATTAGCTCATAGGGTTCAATACCAAAACCCCCCATAAACTGCATAACTTCAGCAAGCTTCATGGTCATTGCATGGTCTCCTGAATTTCCTGTTTTAACGATATCGGTTTCAAAACGGGTTAGCCTACCTAGTAACAGGTTAATGTACTTATTCGTTATTTCTGAAACTCTTCCTCTTCTTCTAAAGTAGAAGCCTTTACCTACAAACTTCGTTTTGTAAGGCCATCTAATTCTAACCATAGCATAAGGTGTTCTGGAGGACAAAAATGCTGAGGCATATATTTTAGCATATTCATAAACAGCTCCTGGAATGTAATTATCAGAATCTACAAAGCCGACATAATCCTTACCTAGTGCCTTAGCAAGTATCATACCTAAAACCATACCTTCTCCTTTACCGTCTCTAACAGTATCGCCTTCGAGTATTTCCGTATAGCCTACTTCTTTTAAAGCTAAACCCCATGCATGGTCTTTCTGATGGATCATAATAAAAGATCTTCTAGAAAACCTGTAGAAGTGGAGCATTGTATCTACTTCTATTTGATACCTATCTATGGGAGCTCTTGAAGAGTTAGAGATAACAATAACTAGAACATCATGTGGTATACCGCTTAAAACACCCTCTAAAATATTTGGTTTCTCATTTTTAACAGGAAGAACTATAGCCATCCTACTTTCTATTTCCTTTATTTCTTCACTACTAAACCTTATAACATGGAAGTCTTCACCTAAACTCTTTAACCCACCACTATCAATTTCTATAACGCGTTGGACATCATGTATTCTCAATGCACCAAGCCTTTCAGAGTATCTAGGAATTTCAATTCTCATAATAAACACCTTTAACCATTTTTGCTGAGCAATTTTAGTTAGCGACAGTTCTTTTAACAAACTATATGGCTTAGGTTGGATTTAATGTTTCCCAAAAATTAGTTTTTCGTTTAAAATATTAAATGTTTAAAGTAAAGAAGTTAGAACAAGGTGAACCGATTATGGTATGCTTAAAAATTGTTGTTAAAGGAGATAAGAACAGCTACTATGTTAGAACGATAATAGATTGGCTACATGAAATTAAGGATATTATTGAAAACGAATACTTGGCGAAAATGGAAATAAAGCATGCTGAAAATTCTTCAGAGATTCCTGAAGTTTATATTTGCGGTCGGTTTGCTTTTTCAGGCTTACCTGATAATGAAGGAGAACTTATTGAAATTATAAAGTCCATTATCGAGGGAAATTTATAAGTTAAAGCATTATTAACTTATGTTCTAAGGAGGAAATGTAATAGGATGATAGAAGAGCCTGAAGTTAAAAAAGCAGCTAACAGCATTAACGACGATACAAATCATGAAAAGATAATTTCAGAAATCGAACACATGGTTATGGACACCTTAGGTTACGACCCTGTACATGGATTTCCACATATTGAGAGAGTTATGAAGCTTGCATTTAAGCTAGCAGAGGATTTTAGAGAAGTAAATTTTCTGGTTCTTAAATTGGCAGTTCTACTTCACGATATAGGTAGGGTTGAAGAAGAAACTTTACATAAGCACCATGCTCTCCTTAGCGCTGAAATGGCTAAAAATATTTTAGCACAATACGGTTTCACGGAGAACATCATAAATAATGTTGCAGATGCTATCTTAGCACATAGTTATACTCTAAGGTACAAACCTAAGACCATTGAAGGTAGAATTTTAAGTGATGCAGATAAGCTTGATGCATTAGGTGCTGTGGGAACTATGAGGGTTTTCATGGAGTCTGCTTATAGAGGAAGAACACTTGAAGAGACAATAAGCCATTTTTATGAAAAACTTTTCAAACTAAAAGACCTCATGTGGACTGAAAAAGCTAAGAAAATGGCGGAGAAGAGACATCGATACATGGTTGAGTTTTTAGATAGACTAGAGAAAGAAATAGAAGCTGAGGAGTAAGCATGATAACTGAAGAGTTATTGCACTTACTGATAACTGTTCAGTTACTTTCAGCCACAGGTGCTTTAGCTCCAGGCCCTCTTTTCATGACAAATCTCATTTATGGAAGCTATGGTGGCTGGAAAACTGGATTCAAAATGGCTTTAGGCCACATGTTAGTAGAATTCCCATTATACTTAGCAATAGGCTTAGGGCTGATCTCGCTAATGTATATGGCCGATGTAAAGATTTACTTAGGCATTACGGGAGGTATAGTTATGATAGCTTTCGGTATTCTGCAGTTTACAAGGCTTAGAAAAAGGAAAAACTATGTATCTAACACTAATATTGCATTTAAGAAACATGGTCCATTACTTATGGGGGTTCTTCTATCAGCTTTTAATCCATTTTTCATACTTTGGTGGATTTTTATAGGTTCAACTTTCATTTATGGTACAATAAGTATTCTTTCATACTATGGTTTACCTTTAATTTACATGTCACATGTGTGGATGGACTTTGTATGGTTAACGTTTACCGCTCATATGGCTTTTTTAGGTAGGAATTTGTTAAAAGAAAAATTCTATAACTTTTTTATTGCAGCACTAAGCTTGTTGCTTGTAGTTTTTGGAATACATTTCATATCTAAGAGCCTATGGAGCGTTAGTATTCTGCCGTTATAGCAGTTAATAAAATACTACATTACTCACTATAGGTTACTTTCTTTACGAATTTCATTTTAGTTAACGCTTTAAGTTTAGCTATATCTTTAGGTATAACAACTTCATTTACAAAAACTATGGAATGCACTTTACTGTTAAATGTTTCTAGGTCTACTGTATTATCAAATATTAGTTTCTTGATGTTTCTAAACCTTACCCTACCTTCGACACTTTCAAGGTCACTTTTAGACACTGTTAATTCATCTAAGTCTCCTACAACAACTGTTTTTAACGTTGTTTCTACTCCTTCTCTCATTTTCTGTACTAGTTCGTATGATCCTCCAGCTAATGATAAAAAAACTCTTAAAGCTTCGTTAATTACTTCACCAACAGTTTCACCTATAGATCTAGCTAAAGCTGATGCTTTAGCGTAAAGTTCTTCATCTATATTCCTTATTGTAATAGTTTTCTTCTTTTTCTCCCCAGACATACATGTCACCTATGTAATACTTGTAACACATACAATATAAGCTTTACTGCTCAAGCCGGGAAAGTTTAAAAGAAAAATAGTGGATAATGTTTCAAATAGAGAAGCCGGGTCGTCTAGCGGTCAAGGATGCGGGGCAGGTTCCTTTCTCCCTTTAGCAGGGAGAACCCCCGACTCTGGACCTTAAAGGGGGAGAACCCCCGTGACCGGGGTTCGAATCCCCGCCCGGCTACCATTAAATATTTCATTAACTTCATTGTTTGATAAATGCAGGTAATTGTGTTTCAATATAAGTTTTTCGATTTAATTACTATATTCTTCAATTTTGGAAAGTAATATTTAACTATCATGGGTTCTTATACTATGAAGGTAGGGATGAATATTGGGGACTGCTGTTAAAAGTGCCTCTATAGAAGTTTCTGCTGAAAGCAAGGTTCTGGTTCATGATAATTCAAAATGTACAGCATGTACTACATGTATGATTGCTTGTTCTATGAAGCATTTCGGTGTTGCCGATTATGAGAAGTCTTTTATAAAAATAATATTTAACCCCGTCGTTAAGGCTTTTGAAGCAGCATATTGTCATCATTGTGATGAACCTTACTGCTTAAACATATGTCCTGTAGATGCTATTTATAAAGACAAGTTATCAGATGGAACAGTAATTGTACGTATAAGTACTCTTAAGTGCATAGGTTGTGGTTCATGTAGGCTGGCTTGCCCTATGTCCATACCTCATGAAGACCCTGTTATGAGGGTTGCTGTTAAATGTGATTTATGTGATGGAGATCCTGAATGTGTTAAAGCCTGTCCTACGCAAGCATTAAGATTTGTTCCTAGAAGTGAAGCATTAAACTTCCTTAAAAAAGTCTATGGGTGGTAGGATTAATGTTCATAATTATCGCGACGTTTGGTGTAATAACATTACTTATTACAGCTTTCTTAGCTCTCATAGAAAACGATATGAAGAGGATTATTGCTTATTCTACGGTAAGCCAGATGGGGTACATTATCTTAGCTTTAGGTTTTGGTTCTGCTTTAGGTTTAACAGCAGCACTGTTTCACATGTTTAACCACGCTCTTCTGAAATCAATGCTCTTCTTAGCAGCTGGAGCAGTTATTTACGCTACTGGAACACGTGATATAACAAAGCTTGGAGGATTAATAAGCAGGACACCAATTACAGCTTTAGCTGTTCTAGTAGGTGGCTTAGCTGTTGCAGGATTACCTCCATTGAACGGTTTTGCGAGTAAACTTCTAATATATGAAGCAGGTTTAGAAGCATCATTTAGAATAGGAGGTATTATTGGAAGACTTTACTTACTATATACCTTAATAGCCATATTTGTTAGCGCACTAACACTACTCTACTTCATGAGACTATTTTACTCTGTATTCCTAGGTCTGTCTTCAAAACTAACGTTGGAAGCACGGAAAGTACCGTTAATTATGAAAGTGCCTTTAATGATCTTAGCAACACTCTCTATAATTATTGGTGTTGCCCCCCAAATTGTTGTAGGTTCTTTAATAAACCCTGCGGTAGTAAACATTCTGGGCTTAAGTAGGCCGGCTGTTGAAGTAACTTTCCTCGGATATAGTACTAGTATAGGATTCTACAGTGCAACAATTTTAACATTAGTGCTACTAGCTTCCGCATCCATAGTATTCTTAATATACTACATTAGCCTAACGTTCTATAAAAGAACAACATTACCTCCAGCTAAGGTTGCTGAAGAATTAAAAGACTTTAAGTATGAAGTTTTCACGGGAGGTGAAGCTACACCACCACTGTTACCTCTAGAGGAAACCAAGGTAACACCTGAAGAATTTGTGTTTGCGTTGAAAACAGCGTTTTCCAAGCCTTACGCATTTTCTATGAGGGGAGGATACGAGCGTTTAATAGTACGTGCTGCAGAGAAAATTTTCGGTTTTAGCAAGGAACTTGATATTATAAGGTTTGAAAATGTAAGTAGCTATGTAACCCTATACGTTTTAATAGCATTAATAATGCTCTTGTATGTGCTAAGGTGAAGCTTATGGAGGAGTTTCTAAGCAAAATTCTTGAAAAACATAAGGATAAAATTGTTAAGGTTAAAGAAATTGTACCATGGAGAGTAATATTTGAAGTACCTAATGGGAAGTTAAAGGAATTAGCAAAAGATGTCTTTGAAACCCACGGGTTCAGATTATCAACAATATCTACTTTAGACCAAGGATTCTACTTTGAATTACTTTACCACTTCGTAAAGGATAAGTACATATTAACACTAAAAACTGTTATATCTAAAGAAAATCCGAGAATACCCTCATTAACAGATATTATTCCCGGAGCAAACTGGCTTGAAAGAGAAGTCAGAGACCTATTCGGAATAGAATTTGAAGGACATGTAGAACCCGAAAGGATTGTTTTACCACCAGATTGGACTCTCGAACCACCACTTAGAAAACCTATTGCACCTAAACTTCCACCAACATATGCTGAGTACCTAGTAAACCTTACAAGTAAAGCAGCTTTAGCATCCATAACAGGTATTGTTAAGAGAAGAAGAACCAAAATGGGTCTACCTGAAGTAGTGGCACCTGTTTTAGAATCTAAGAAAGTCATTGAGGAGATAAGGAAGATTTCCAAAGAACTCGAAATAGACAGGAAAGCACCTGTCGGGAAGTGATAGATGATGCTCAAATACATATTTTACCCTGGTTGCTACATTTCAACAATGCTCCCGCATGTTGAAGCAGCTATTAGGTTTATTCTTAAAAAGTTCAATATTGAAACCATAGAGCTCGAGGATTTATCTTGCTGCCCGCCTAAAATTAATAGCATAGCGGATGAGCTTTTCTGGTTGACCGTAGCCGTTAGGAACCTTGCAATAGCTGAAAGTAAAGGATTAGACATCTTAACCCCATGTAATGGATGTTTTGAATCATTTTTCGAAGCTAGAATGATGTATATGGAGGGAAAGGATCTTAGAGAGAAAGTTTCCAACATACTTTCTAAGCTAGGATACAAGTTTGAAGGTAAGATCAAGCCTAAACACTTAATTGAAGTCTTATATGAAGATGTAGGTTTAGAGAAGATAAAGGAAAATATAGTTAAATCCCTTAATGGGCTAAGAGTTGCTGTTCATTACGGGTGTCACTTGTTCGTCGTAGAGCATGGTGAAGATGTTTGGAAGAAACCTAAGATGACTGATGAGTTAATAAAAATTACTGGAGCTGAACTTGTTAAGGATGAGCTGGAAAGGCTATGCTGCGGTTTTGTACCTTCAACCGTAGATGATGTTTTCAGCTTAACCTACAGAACAGAAGTTAGGTTGAAAAGCGTTAAGGAATTAGGTGTTGATGCTCTTGTAACACCATGCCCGCAATGCTTAATGAGACTTGAATTTGGTCAAGTAAGGCTTAGGGCTAAAGCAAGATATGATGTACCTATAATTCATTTAGCGGAGCTTCTAGCATTAGCTTTAGGTTTAGACCCTAAGAAATTCGGTTTCACAGTATATCATAAATCTCCTACAAAACTTATTCTTCAGAAAATTGGTTTAGGGTGAAAACATGGGTGTGCGTAGTCGTAAAGTTTACTCCGTACCTGTAGGCCCATATCACCCTGCACTTGAGGAAATGGCTTTCTATAAGGTTTACGTTGAAGGAGAAAGAATAGTTGATGCTTTAATTAAACCCGGTTTTAACCATAGAGGTATAGAGAAACTTGCTATGAAAAGAAGCTACCGCAGAAACGTTCAGCTTTTTGAGAGAGTTTGTGGAATATGCTCGGCCGCTCATACTACAGCCTATTGTGTTGCTGTTGAGAGATGTTTAAAAATTGATGTTCCTAAAAGAGCACAGTACATTAGAGCTGTTCAAGCTGAAGCAAATAGGATCCATAGCCATCTTCTATGGTTTGGTGTTGCAATGCACGTAATAGGTTTCGACACATTATTCATGCACTCATGGGCTATTAGAGAGGATATTTTAGATGTTGTAGAGACATTGACAGGCAACAGAGTAAACTACTCCGTGAACACTATTGGTGGTGTCCGTAGAGACATAACACCAGAAATGGGTAAGTACATTCTCGAGAAACTAAATAAAGTCGAGAAGGGGACAAAATACCTTATTAGAGCAGTTAAGGAAGACCTGACAATAAAAGCTAGAACGAAGGAAGTAGGTGTTTTAACTAAGGAAGAGGCTAGGAAATACTGTGATGTCGGACCTACAGCTAGAGCCTCAGGAATAGAGGAAGATGTTAGAAGAGCTGATCCACACATAAACTACGAAGATTTCGACTTCGAAGTATGTGTCGAAGACACATGCGATGTTTACGCTAGGATTATGGTAAGGCTTAGAGAGACCTTAGAATCCATAAAGATAGTGAGGCAAGCTATCAAAAACTTACCTGAAGGACCTTTAATGGCTGAGTTAACTGTTCCTAGACCAAATGAGGATATTGGTAGAACGGAAGCACCAAGAGGAGAACTAATATACTATATTAGGTCAAATTACACCAATGTTCCGGAAAGAGTGAAATTGAGAACACCGACATTCGTAAATTTACCCTCAACCAAGCCCATGCTCATAGGTGATAAATTAGCTGATGCGCCTCAAATAATTGTAAGTATAGATCCATGCTTATCATGTAATGATAGGGTTATCATAATAGATGTGAGAACAGGTAAGAAAAAAACAATGCTTCTTGATGAAATCATAAGAAGGAGGGGTAAGATATGGTAGCTCAATTATTGTTAATAATAGGCTTATTAGTGTATCCAGGCTTCGTTTTCTCAATACTTTACGGAGGAATCTTAATCTGGATTTATCGTAAGATAAGAGCTAGAATGCAAGGTAGAAGAGGACCTCCATGGTATCAGACGTACGCTGACATTATGAAACTATTATCGAAAGAAACTATAATTCCGAGAAATGCTTGGAGAGTAGGATTTATCGGAGCACCCATAATATCTATAGTTTCTCTGGCTACCGCTATGCTTCTTATCCCAATTTGGTCTAGTAAACCCTTACTAGGCTTTGTAGGAGACACTATTGTGCTATTGTATTTACTAACTGTGCCTACATTTGCCATAATTTTAGCAGGTATTTCATCTAATAGCCCATATGGTATTGTTGGAGCAAGCAGGGAAGCTTCACTGCTAGTATGGTATGAGCTACCCTTCTGGTTCTCTATGGCAACAATTCTCATCCTAACTGGAACCTTAAGTGTTGAAAAAATAGTTAGCACCCAAGCTACCTTAGGCCCCAATATTGTTAGAGCGCCGCTAGCTTTCATAGCCTTCATAATAGCTGCTCAAGCAAAACTAGCGAAAAGACCATTTGACATACCTCATGCTGAAACAGAAATTGTCGCTGGCCCATATACTGAGTATTCAGGTGTTTTAAGAGGATTTTTTGAAATAAATGAAGCTCTGAAATGGCTTACAATATCGTCTGTAGCAGCTACGTTCTTCCTTGGATGGCCTACTACAGGTAATCCCGTATTTAATGCGCTACTATTTATGGTTAAGGTGGCTTTATTCGCTATAATATTTGCTGTAATAGACATAGTTAATCCTAGGTTTAGAATTGAACAAGCACATTGGCCTTTATGGGAAGTAGCATTAATTATAGCACTGATTGATCTTGTAAGAATACTTGCTGGAATAGGTGTGTAGAAATGAAGGTAAATATTCTTAAAGAAGCTACAAAGTATTTCGTAAAACCAGCTACAGTACCATTCCCAGCTGTTCAACCTCACTTTCCGAAGAAGTTTAGAGGCCCACCAAGATATGATCCTGAAACATGTATTGGATGTGGAGCTTGCGCCCATGTATGTCCATCTGATGCTATAACAATTACAATAAAGGATGGGAAGAAAATATTAGAGGTCTGGTTCGGTAAATGCACTTTCTGTGCTAGATGTGAAGAAGCATGTCCAGTAGACTCTATAAAGCTAATGGAAATTTATGGTACGCCTTCACCGAACAAGTTTGATTTCATCTCTAGAGTAGAACATGACATGGTTAAATGCCGTATATGCGGAAAATACTTCGCTACCGTAAAGCATGTTGAATGGATAATTAAAAATGTTAGAGAAAAAATGGGAGAAACTGTTTCAATAAGTGAACTTAAAAACTACTTAATGACATGTCCTGAATGCAGACATAAAGTAGAAAATGTTCCTAGTTTTAGGAAGCTTCTCATGAGAGTTCTTGTTAAAGAGGTGAAATAACTTATGTGCGGTTTACTTTGCAAATTAGCTGCATGGGCTAGAAAGAAGTCTCCATGGATTTTCCACTTACCGGCAGGAGGTCTATGTAACGGATGCGATATTGAAATAGTTGCAGCATTAACTCCAAGATATGATGTTGAACGCTTCGGAATTCTGTTAGCGCCAAGCCCTAGACATGCAGACATACTCGTAGTTGCAGGTCAGGTAACTAAGCACACAAAAGAACGATTACTAAGGGTTTATCAGCAAGTACCTGAACCTAAAGCTGTTGTAGCTGTAGGTTCATGCGCTATCTCAGGAAATGTTTTTGGAACAGAGAACTACCCGCTAGCAGGAACAGTTGATCAATTTATTCCTGTTGACGTATATGTCCCTGGATGTCCACCTAAGCCAGAAGCAATAATTTTAGGAATTGTTGAAGCAATAAAGAAGCTTGAGGGGAAAACTAGAAAATCATAACTTTATTTAAACTATCTTATCTAGCCCAAGAATTTTAGCTAACTCCTTAACCTTACCCTCACCTCCAAATCTAGCCCAAACAGCACATGTTCCTTCAGAGGAAACCATACAAGGCCCATAGGGTCTACTTGGCGTACAAACCCTCATAAACAAGGGGCAATCGGTAGGTACAGCTTTTCCTAAAGTAACGTCACCACATTTACATCCTGGAGGAAGATCTATTGAATAATCTATTTTAACATCAAATAACGTCCTTGAATCATAGTCTTTGAATTTTTCTTTTAATTCCAATCCGCTTCTAGGTATAACACCTATACCTCTCCAGTCAGCGTTTATAACGTTAAATGCTTGTTCCACATATTTTTGGGCAACAATGTTTCCTTCCCAACTATCAACCCTAGAATATTCATTATATACTCTAAACTTACCCTCTAAATGCTGTTTTAAAATTTCTAGAATAGCTAAGAGCACATCTAATGGTTCAAAACCAGCCACAACAGCAGGTATATTGTATTTTTCAGGGATAAATTTCCAAGCCTTGGCACCAGTGATCGATGTTACATGTCCTGGAGCAATAATTCCGTTTAAAGGTATATCTGGTTGGTTTAAAACATAGTCTACAGCAGGAACAGTTAATCTATAAGCTATGATTAACTTTAAATTCTTAGGTATTGATTTTAAAACAATATGACTAGCCGTTGTTGGCTGTGTTGTTTCAAAACCTACGGCTAAAAATATGCACGGCTTATTTTGTTTTTTAGCTATCTTAATAGCATCCAAGAACCCATAAACTATTCTTACATCTCCACCTAGACTTCTAGCTGCAGCTAAGCTCATTTTTGTTCCAGGAACCTTATACATGTCACCGTAAGTTAGTAAGGTTACGTCATAATTTAAGGAAAGCTCTATGGCTTCATCGATTATTCTGGTTGGTGCAATGCATACAGGGCATCCGGGTCCAGCAATTAATTCTAAGTTTTCCGGCATAAGGTTTCTTAAACCATAATATGTTATAGTGTGTTCATGTGTTCCGCAAACATGCATTATTTTCAGCTTATCAGCGCCATATTTTCTCATAACCTTAGGTGCTAGTTTATGTATTCCTTTAACTATATCCCTAATAATGTTTAGTTCTCTATACATTCTGATAATTTCTCGAAGCCCTTTCCTCATAAGCGCTAATACCTGCTAGTTCTTTACCCTTCCAAAACCTTATAGCTCGATAGGTTAAAAACGTATTGTAAGGTATTAGTGTAGAGGAGGTTGCAATGAGAATATTGAAGACAATAACTTTAGCCCATGGTGCTGGAGGTAGGGAAACAGGGGAAATTATTGAGAAATTCTTCGTTAACCTGTTTAAAATTAAGAGAGTAGGTGAGGGTATAGGTTTAGATGATTTAGAGGATTCAGCAACAATACCTTTAAGCGATGGAGGCCATTTAGCTTTTACAATAGATAGCTACACTGTAAACCCTATTTTCTTTCCGGGAGGTAATATAGGAAAGCTTGCAGCAACAGGGACAATTAATGACCTAGCGGTAATGGGTGCTAAGCCTTTAGCAGCAATGGACTCTATGGTTATTGAAGAAGGATTCAGCATAGAAGATCTTGAGAAAATATTAAGCTCCATGAAAGGAGTTTTAGAGAAATATAACATAGCCTTAATAGGTGGAGATTTTAAAGTCATGCCAAAAGACCAGGTAGATAAAATAGTTTTAACAATGGCAGGTATTGGTCTAATACCTAAAGGAAGACTAATAAAGGATTCTTATGTTAAACCAGGAGATAAAATAGTTGTTACAGGACCTATAGGTGAGCATGGAGCAGCGATTATGATTGCCCAAGCAGGTCTTGAAGCGGAAGCACCAAATATTAAAAGCGACTGCGCACCTATAATAGACGCTATGGAGGCAGCTTTCACTATAGGAGGAATACATGCTGCTAAAGACCCTACAAGAGGAGGACTAGCTATGGCACTAAATGATTGGGCCAAGAAAGCAAAAGTATCTATAATTATCTGGGAGGAGAAGGTACCGTTAAGAGAGGAAGTTAGGATTTATAGTGAAATGTTAGGAATAGATCCGTTCACATTAGCTTCGGAGGGAATAGCGTTAATAGCTGTAAAACAGGATAAAGCCGAAGAACTCGTAAATAAGCTTAAAAATATGGGGTATAAGAAAGCAGAAATAATAGGGGAAGTAAGGAAGGAAAGAGAAGGCTATGTGCTAGTAGAAACTATTAGTGGAGGTTTAAGAATATTGGAACCTCCAGTAGGGGAAATAGTACCTAGAATATGTTAAGGTGGTGCTTTTGAGTTCAGAAGAAGCTCCTAGAAAGCTATACCGTTCGCGTGTAGATAGAATTCTTGGAGGAGTATGTGGTGGACTAGCAGAACATTTTAACATAGACTCAACCATAGTTAGACTGTTGTTTGTAGCGTTTTTCGTAATTAACCCTGCAGCTGCAGCTATAATTTACATTGCTGCATGGGTTATAATCCCCGAGAAACCCTACTTAACTCCTGAAGAAAGAATGGCCTTAGAAAAAGCTGGTGTTAAGAAGAGAGAAGAAGGCCTTATCCTAATAGGTCTTTTACTAATACTAGCTGGAGTAATTGGAGCTGCGAGAATGCTTGTTATTCTAAGAGATATTTCAAGCATGATATTAATTATCATAGGATTATTCATAGTAATTGTAGCATTGTTTAAGAGAAAGTAAAAACTAAGTAATTACTGCTTACATCTCGTATAGAGCCTCTAAAACTTCACGCCAAGCCTTAATAGTTTCTTCGGCTTCCTCAGGGCTAAGTTTAGAAATAATTGCACCAGCATGTACTATAACGTAATCTCCAGGCTTAATATTTGGTACGAGTAAACTATCAACTTCCCTTTTAACACCGCCGAAATCTACTATAGCAATCGTGTCCTTAACTTCAATAACTACTCCGGGTATACCTAAACACATAGCATATTGCCTTGCTACTTTCTCTATAGCTAATACGTAAGTAGTAACTTATATGTTAAACCTTAGGTAAATGATTAGAGGGCATAGTGTACTAATGGATAAGATAGCGTTAAAGCTTAGGGTTTCAGGAGTAGTTCAAGGAGTTGGTTTTAGACCTTTCATTCATAGAATAGCTTGTAAAAGCAATGTTAAAGGCTATGTGAGAAACTTAGGGGGTAGTGAAGTAGAGGTTCATGTAGAGGGAGAATTAAGTCAAGTACTTAGATTCCTAAACTTGCTTGAACAGGAGAAACCACCACCTGCAGTTATAGAGGAATTAGAGATAGAAAAAACACGTTTACTGCGTTTTAAAAACTTCTCAATTCTTAAAAGCGGTTCAGAGCATAAACTTTACTCTATGATACCCCCCGATATAGGGCTATGTGAATACTGCTTAAATGAAATACTTAACCCTAAAAGTAGATGGCATATGTATCCGTTCAATAGTTGTGCATGGTGTGGTCCAAGATTCTCAATTATGGAGAGGGTCCCTTATGATAGAGAAAATACAACGATGATAGACTTTCCCTTATGTAGTGAATGTCTTAAAGAATACAGAGACCCTAATAATGTAAGAAGATTTCATGCCCAAGGAATTAGCTGTCCTAAGTGCGGACCTAAAGTATGGTTAACTGATAGAAATGGGGAAACATTGTCTGTAAAAAACCCTATACTTGAAGCAGCTAAGCTAATAGATGAAGGCTTCATAGTTGCAATTAAAGGCATTGGCGGTTTTCACATAGCTTCATTAGCTACGGATGATGAAGTTATTTTAACTTTAAGAAAACGTAAGCGGAGACCTCAAAAACCCTTTGCATTAATGGCTTTAAACCTTGAAGTTGTGGACAAAATAGCCGTTTTAAATGAGAAAATAGTGAAAGTACTAACTTCACCTGAAAAACCAATAGTACTTATACCTAAAAGGGAAAATAATATTGTTTCAGAATATGTGGCACCAGGACTTGATACACTAGGTATAATGTTACCATACACAGGTTTACATTACATGTTACTAAGTGAAACTAAAGATAAATTTCTAATAATGACAAGTGGTAATCCAAAAGGTAAACCTATGTGTATCGATGAAAAATGCGCTTTTGACAAATTATCAAAGTATGTTGACTACTTCTTATTACATAATAGGAGAATAGTAAATAGAGTTGATGATAGTGTTGTTAGACTAACTTGCGATAAGGCAGTGTTTTTACGTAGAAGTAGAGGCTATGCTCCTAAGTGGTTTAAATCCCCCGTAGAAATAGCGAAACCTATTGTAGCTTTCGGAGCAGAACTTGTCAATGTTGGCGCTATAGCGCTGAAAAAGCATATAATACCTACGCAGTATATCGGAGACATGGATGATTACGAAACATTAAATTTCCTAGAAGAAGCATTAACGTTCCTAATAAAAACCTACAATGTGAATCTAAGTAGAGCCGTTTTCGTATCAGATATGCATCCACAATACGCTACAACTAAATTAGCTAAAGAGTGGGCTACAAAATACGGTTCCAAGCTGATAACAGTTCAACATCATCATGCCCACATAGCCTCTTTAATGGTAGAACAAAAAATACCGCCTCATAGAAATGTTGTAGGCATAGCTATCGACGGCATAGGGTACGGTGTTGATGGTAATATTTGGGGAGGCGAAGTTTTAATAGCATCATATAATGCTTTCAGAAGAGTAGGTCATTTATCGTATCAAGTTATGCCTGGAGGCGACCTAGCAACAATATACCCTGTAAGAATGCTAATAAGCTACCTCATAACTGTTTACGGTGAAGAATATGCTAAAAAGTATGTTACTAATAGTGGGCTTTACAAGTGGCTAAAATACGGTCTTCGAGAATTAAATATTATAGTAAACCAAGTAATTAACAGCTTATCACCTAAAGCGTCTAGTACTGGCAGATTTCTTGACGCTATTTCAGCTTTACTCGGCATATGCTATTTAAGAACTTATGAAGGAGAACCTGCAATGAAACTCGAAGCCTATTCTAAAAGATGTAAGGGCAGAGTTCTTGACTATCAGCCTAAAATAGATGCTGTGAACGGCGTTTTCATAGTTAACGTTGCAGATATGTTTAAATGGGCTTTCGAAAATATGAATGCTAAGCGTAAAGAAGACATTGCAGCAACAATACAATACTGTTTAGGCGAGGCATTAGCAGAGATAGCATTAAAAGCTATTAAAGGGACAGAATTACTACCTAAGATTTTAATTAGCGGAGGGGCTGCAGTAAATGATTTCATAGTTAAAGCAATAATTGAGAAAGCTAAGGAGGAAGATGTAGAAGTTATTTTAAATAAGCAAGTACCTCCAGGAGATGGAGGATTAGCCTTAGGTCAAGCAGCCATAGCAGCTTCCCACATAGTTGAAGAGTAGAGTATTGTGAAACTCTTCTTTTATTGAACTTTATCATTCAAAGTTTAAATTTTAAAAAGCAAATAGTTAAAGTGGGGTAGACTATGGTAACTTTAAAGTTTACTACTAGAGCAGCAAACGACCCAGCATATGTAATTACCGTAGGCCTTTCAAGACCATTAAAAGACGCATTTGCAGATATGGAGAAGACAAAGGTAAATAAAATAGGTAGAAAACTGACAAAATATCTGTCTTATAGAGTAGCTGGTGCATTAATAAAAAATGGCTATGAATTACCACTTCCAGAAGGCTATCTACTTAGAGTTAGAGGTGAAGTAACGTTTGATTACAATGAAGAGGGAGGAGAAATAAACGTTAGCGTTAAAGGAGCAAAACTATCCATAGATATATTCAAGAGAGAAAAATCAATAAGCTATTCTGAAGGAACATTAGAACATTCTATTGAAAGGTCTACTGCAGAGAAATAAGTGGTTATAAATGCCACTAGCAATAAACAATGAGCTTAAAGTAGTTTTTAGCAAAGAGTTTTATGCTAAAAAACACGTATTGTGGGGTATTCTTGAAGATGGTAGGGTAGTTGATGCATCCGACATAGCGTCTAAAACATCAGCTATGTTAGGTGAAACAGTACATGTAAGAACAGAAGATACAGAGAAAAGAGTGTTTACATTCTATACTAAAACCTCAACACTAGGCACGATATATTTTGGAAGCCCTGAAGAACACTATGTTAAAGCCACGGCTATAAGGCATGAACTATATTGTAGCATTTTAGAGAAAATATTTAAGACAGTATCAGCTGAAGGGGAACATCCTTTAACCATAGAAATAGTTGAGGAATTAGAGAATCCTAAGCAAATATCCATAAATATACTGCCTAAACTATATTTAAAAACGCATGAAAATGTATGGAAAAACATTTCAGAAAAAGCAGGTGAAATTACAAGCATACCGAGGTCTCTACTTGAAGACCTTATCAGAAAACATACTGAATACGGTGTAATAGCAGTCTTTATTAAAAATAAAGAAAAAAGGATAATGCAGCCAACATGTAAACCTCCTAAACATAATATTCCATTACTGCCCAGTTCATGCCCTATAGGATTTATCGTAGGTTATACCCCTAACCTAGCTGAATGGCTGGTTATCTACTATGATCCCATAGGATACTATGGTATAGGATATTATAAAATAAATAGTGAAGGTAAGAAGTTCATAAACCTATGGAAACTTAAGTTTTCAGAAAAGGAAAAACTGGGAGACTACAGGTTAGTTGAAATACGTGGAAAAGTAAGTGTGAGAAACTGGATGGATATTTTAAGTAAAAACATAAGCCTAGGTTCTAAATTAGAGGAAGTAATAGTAAAGAACAATTTTAGCGTAGAAAATCCTAATGTCTTTTCAGCGTTTTTCATGGTTCCTGTTAGGAAAGTAAGTAAAAGCGTTGAAGAATACGAGGTCTACGTTTATAGTAAGTACTGGACATCACCTAAACTTATAAGAACCAAGGTTAAACTAGCATCTGAACATTATTTAACAGGGCTAAACTGGGTAAAAAAGGTCAACTTAACACCTTCAATGAAATGGTCTAAAATACTAAAACAGTGGAGAGTTTTAGGTAGAATTTCACTTATAACAGCATGTGTTTTAAGTATTCTAAAAGGTTAAAAGAGCATTATAGGAGACTTATTTTCAACATATTTTCCGACAATATGTATTTTAGCTCCACAATATGGGCATCTATTATCGCCAGTAACATTATATTTTAAAACTCTATATCCTACCCTCATAATCAGTGGTTTATTACATTTTGGACAATATGTTGATTCATAACGCCAATCTCCAATATTTCCCAAGTAAACATAAGCTATATTATATTCTTCCTTAGCCACATGATATGCCTTAACAAGTTTTCCTATATCGGTTGATGGCTCATGGTATTTCCAAACAGGATAGTACCTGTTTATATGTAGTGGTACGTTCTCACCTAAAATTTCCACATGTCTTTTCAAAACCCAGTGTACACACTCTTCCCAATCATTAGCCTTAGTTATCATCAAATATACCATTTCCACATGAACTCCTAGATCTAAAGCCATTCTAGCATTACGGAAAACAACCATCGGGTCTAAGGCTCCGATAAATCTATTATATGTTTCAAAACAACCTTTAATGTCGAAGTTTAAACCATCAAGACCTGCTTCATAGAGAGCCTTAAGAGCCTCTGAGGTCATATATCCATTACTTACAATAGTATTGTATAAGCCTTCCTTCTTAGCTAGTTTGAAAACGTCGACTAAATATTCTAACTGTGTTGTAGGCTCATTAAAACTTGCACATAATCCTTCATCACCATTCTTAAGAGCTAATTTCACAAGCTTAGCAGGAGGATATATTTTCTGACGCCTAATGTCTGGTACTTGGAAACTTAAATGATAGTTTTGACACCAAGGGCAGTGAAAGTTACATCCCCAATTAGAGAACGTTAAAGCTGTACTGTTAGGCCAAAAATGGAAAATAGGCTTAATTTCTATAGGTCTACTTTCTATAGCACTTAGAAGCCCGTAACCTATAACATGAACTTTTCCATCTACGTTAACCCTATTTCCACAATAGCCTTTTTCACCATTTTTAAGTAAACATCTTCTCTCACAAACCCTACACATAACATATTTATCACTGAGTTTTATAGAAAAAGAACTTACAGGTGCATCTTCAAATTTACTGTACCTATCCATTATTTCTTACCTAAAAGTAGCTAATGCATCTTCCTCATACTCTACTTCGTCCTCACTAATTTCTATAAATTTTAATGGTTTATCAACTATTTTGAAAAACCTTATTCTCTTATTATTCTCTTTAGCTTGTTTTATCTCCCTTAATACACCATCGCTAATTTCTCCGAAAACCCAAAGTTCATCACATATATTTAGGAGTTTAGAGTTTGCTTCTCTAACTTTGTTTCTTTCAACAGTATCTAAAAGGAAATAGTCAAAACACATGAATGGATTAATTGGAATAGCTCCTTGTTCAAAAACAAACTTTGAAATATGAGCTCTAAGATAGAAACGTTTCTTAGACATAGCTGTGAAAACTAGCATTCCAAGTAGCACCTAAGGAATCAAGGAAAATAATTGGTTATAAAAATTTAGGTTTAAACTATAGTAATGGAGAAAACTATCTTTCCCTTACGCCTCTAATAAATTCTTCAAACCAATGTCTAGCTGTTTCATCATCCGGTGCTTGAACTGGTGGATGTTTGAAGAAGAAAGCTGACGGACTTACTATAATTCCCCCTATTCCCCTATCTAAAGCTATTTTAGCTGATCTTATAGCGTCTATGAGAATACCTGAAATCATAGATTTATCGTCTACTGTAAGTTTAACTTCTAATGTTACTGGAAAATTAGCAAACGATGTTCCTTTAATGTAAATGTATGCTATCTTAGTATTTCCTAGAAACGGTATGTAGTCGCTTGGCCCTATTCTTACTTTACCTTCCTTTTCAAGTTCTTTACCGTAGGGTAGTATTGAAGTAACAGCTTCTGTTTTGCTTATTCTCTTACTTTTCAATCTTTCTTCAACAGTCATATTTAAGAAGTCTGTATTTCCACCTACATTTAACTGATATGTTTCTTTAACTCTAACTCCTCTCATATGAAGAAGTCTTACTAGAGTCCTATGTAATATTGTAGCACCTATTTGACCTTTCGCATCATCTCCAAGCAGTGGCACGTTTCTCTCTTTAAACAGTTTAGGCCAATACCCTTCAGGATCACTTGCTATAAATACTGGTATGGCATTAACAAATGCAACACCCGCCTCTAAAGCAGCCTTCACGTAGAACCTTGTAGCTTCTTCGCTACCTACAGGTAGCAGGTTTACTAAAACATTAGTATTTGTTTCTTTTAATTCACCTACTATACTCTCTAATGTAATATCGTCGTCGCTATCTACTGGTTTGAACGATTCTCTCATATGTTCAGCTACACCATCAAGTACTTTACCTTTCCTAACAACGACACCTAGTTTTGGTATATCAGCAAACTTCGGTGTAATATTGGGATATGAGAAAATAGCTTCACTAAGATCTTTACCTACCTTCTCTTTAGAAACATCAAACGCTATTGAGAATTCAATATCACCTATGTGATATGATCCTAACCTTACATGGGCTATTCCTGGAATGTTTATGTTTTCATCTACATTCTTATAATAGTATACTCCTTGAACTAAGGCTGAAGCTGCATTACCAACACCAACTATTCCAACACGGATTTTACCCATAATCCCACCTAACCTTATATTTAACATTATAAATATATACACAGATAAATATGTATATGCATAAATATGCTATTTGTAAATATAAACATTTATATACGTAAAATATTTTTGAAAATTAATAATGGTAGGGGTTAGTGGATTTGCTTAAAACTAAAGCTCTCGATAGGCTCCGCAGAAAAATAACTATTGAAACCCTTTGGCTATACATTATTTCAGTTCTTAAAGATAAACCAACATACGCTTATGACGTTAAAGTTAGAATAAGAGAAAAGTTCGGATTTAATCCTACAACAATAACACTATACGTTGTTTTATATAGGCTAGTTAAGGAAGGCCTTTTAGAAGTTTTCGTTGATGAAGGTGTTAAGAAATATAGAGTTACAAGGAAAGGGGAAAACACATATAATAATGCTTTAAAAATGATAAACGAACTATTGGAAAAGCTAAGATCTTAGTTTAAATTGAAATACATCAACTAAGCGGTTTAGGGTGAGTAATTTGAGTATTAGAGGAAAACATTTTCTATGGTTAGGTGAATTCACAAGTGAGGAATTAGAACTTATTTTGAAGAAAGCTAAAGAACTTAAGTTAAGGTACTATGCAGGAGAGAAAATAATACCTATACTTAAAGGAAAAACGTTAGTAATGATATTTCAGAAGCCAAGTACAAGAACCCGTATTAGCTTTGAGGTAGCTATGAAACAGCTTGGTGGTTTTACTATATCTCTTAACTGGTATGAAATGCAGCTTAGAAGAGGAGAAACAGTAGCTGATACTGCCAGAACACTAAGTAGATATGCTGACGGTATTGTAGCTAGAGTTTATAATCATAAAGACCTTGAAGAAATGGCTAAACATTCTAACGTACCTGTAATTAACGGTCTAAGCGACTTATTTCACCCCGTACAAGCTATTTCAGATATGTTTACAATTCTTGAAAAGAAAGGTAGACTTCAAGGGTTGAAACTCGTTTTCCTAGGCGATGGAGGTAACAATGTAGCCCAAAGTTTACTAATAGCTTCAACAAAACTTGGATTAAATATAACTATAGCATCACCTGTAAAATATAGACCCAGACAAGAAGTTATTAAAATAGCTGAAGAAGCAGCTCAAGAAAGCGGAGCTGAAATAGTTTTTGAAGAAGACCCTGAAAAAGCTGTAGAAAATGCAGACATAATATATACTGATGTATGGGTTAGTATGGGTCAAGAGAAAGAAGCTAAGGGGAGAGTTAAGGATTTATCAAAGTACCAAGTCAATGTCAGCTTGGTTAAGAAAGCAAAAAAAGATGTTATTTTCATGCATTGTTTACCAGCACATAGAGGTCAAGAAGTAACAGACGAGGTTATTGATGGACCCTGGTCTATAGTATGGGATCAGGCGGAAAATAGATTACATGTACAAAAAGCAATTTTGTCATTGCTACTCTGAGGTACCTGAAGCTTTACCTACAATCTCCATAATAGATGCTAGAATAGCGGGAAAAACTACGAGAATACCATATAAGTACATAAATATGCTTATGTTGACTGTTGCTATTACTTCGTATCCCTCTATAACACCACTATAGTTTAATATTCCCCCTCCAAGGAGTGTGTATAGTACAAGAAAACCAGCTATCATAATAAATATCTTTAATGCAGCGCCTAGAGTTCTCCATGTTTCATGCTCTTCAATAATGGCTATTAGCACATATAGAAATACTAAAACTATGATTATCTCCTCAATGGAATAGCCGGGTCTTATTTCTTTAAAAATAAGAGGAGCTTCAGGTATTGCTGAGAGATATCTTGTAGCTAATGTGTATATTACGTATATTGGAATAACTATACTTACCATAACTTCGGCTAATCCTCTTAAAGCACCTTTGATTATTATCTTAAACAAGGCTTACACCTTTAGAATACCTTCATTTAGTACTAATTCAACATCTGGCTCTATTTTTAGCAGCAAAACATAGGGTATACCTTTTTCTAAATCCTCGTTTAAAGCTGAGAACGTTATTGTTATTACCGTTAAATAGCATTCCCTTGCTTTTATTTCCTTTATAACTTTATAATTTAGCTTAGACCCCTGAGCTAAGAAATAGATTTTACCTTCAATAGGTACAGGCAATGTATTGATCACTGTAAAGCCTAAAGTTACGTCCTTATATCCAGGATTTACAGACTTAGATGTTAGCATATGTTGTAATTGCACTTGAGGCTTAAATGTGAGAGGAGTTTTTGTAAGAATTTCTACACCAAATATACCGTCATAGAAGAAGCTTAGCCCAAAGTACAGCGTAGTGTTTTCTCTAAGTATTTCTCTAACTTTATCTATAGGAATGAATACTTTGAGTTTAAAGGTTTTCGTAGATTTAGCTTCAAGTGTTGCAGGTTTAGATTTGAACTTAAAAATAGATTCTGTAGTATTGATTAGTGATACTACACTTGTATCCTTAAGAATATGGGAACCATTATATGTTATCCTTACTGGAATTTCTAAAACACCTACTGTACCATTAAATCTACATGCTGCTTCTTCTAAACTCGGCTCTAAAGCTATGTTTTGAGAAGTAAAATCATTAAGCATGAAGTAGAGCTCTGCAACTATCACTATTACTATGATGGCTGCTAAAGCTAACCCTATGGTTCTAATAGCTTTCGCTGCGCCTTTCAACTCTTAGGCACCACTAAGCTAGGGGTGTTATAGCGATTACGTTTTTATCTAAAGTTTATTCTGTGATTATTCTTTCTGAAGGAGCTGTTAGCAAGCTAACGGCTCTCATGGTTATTATTGAACCAACCCAGCCCATAACACCTAAGAAAGCAACTTTCATTACTATGTAGGCTCCCCATTCCATAATCCATGTCACCATGCTTTCAACACCGGTTGTCGTTGGTTTTTCTACATTCAAATACTCGTTATATGCAAGGAAAAATACAACAAATAATACTACTAAACCGACAATTAGCAGGGCTAACCCACTATATTTGCTGGTCTTAGCTGCCATATCTTAAACACCTAACACGTAAGACCTTCTACCATACTTTGTTTAGCTATTACCAATTAAAACTTACTCTCCCTCTTTAAACGTTTGCTCTAATTATTTTAACAAATGTACTGCTGCATCTAAGATGCTATAAGCGTTTTATAGTTTTCAATATTTGGCGGTATAAAAAGTACTTATGTGTAAAAGCTAAGATTCTGTAGTTGTTTTTCACATTATTTCTATGTATCCTATTTTAATTAGAACATCTATAATCTTGTCTAATTTTTCTTCATGAATTATTCCGTATTCTGCTAGTAATGAAGCTATCATATCATCATATTTTACATGGCTATCCCAAAGCAGCATCATAGCAGAATAAAGTAAAATGCTTAGCTCTCTGGTTTCTTCCATAAGTTTCACTATTTCTTCATATTCCCTAGGAGTTAGTTTTTCCCTTAACATTCTGATGCTTATGAACTTACGTTCTTTCAGTTTTAAAACCTTACCTTTAAATTTACTCTTAATCTTAACCTTACGAGTTTTACCTTTAGGTACTATAAGTACTCTATTTAAGCTCCTCATATACTTTCTAACAAGTTCCTTAGATTCCGGCCATAAGTTATCAAGTTCTCTCATTGCTTTAAGTGTTTTACATTTTAATTCTCTACGCCTAATATTATATACTTCAATATTTTCTAGAGATGACTTAGACATTTTATGATAGAATTCTATTAGCCAATGATATGCTATGTTTAAAAGCATTCTATAATATTCCTTAGATGCAATAATATATGCTGTAGTTAAAGAAATAGTACCTGCTATTCTAAGCATTTCCGGATTCACTTTATCCGGAGAATCTAGGTCTGTATGGTAGAATTTATCAGGCCACTGATTCAGCATTATAGACGGTATTCCTAAAATGTTAAAAACATCATGATCGCTTCCCGGCGAATATTGTTCAAAACTATACTTTATTAGTGGAAGTTTACCTAAGCCACCGAATGTTTTTAGCCTCCCTATAACATTTTCTGTAACATACTCTACAACAGCATTTAATAGAGAAAACCTAGACCATGGAGCTCTAAAAACTATAAAGGTTGAACCTGTTTTCTCTTGTGCTTCACCAACCATGTCCAAGTTAATGACATAAACCATGTTTTTAACGTAGTTTGGTTTAAGAGAAGCTAAAGCAGAGGTTCCTGTATATTCGGGAACCCATATAAACCTAAAACCTAAATCAAGTTTCCTAAGCTTATTACCAACTATTGAATTAACTACCCTAGCTGCTTCCATTAGAGTTGCTGTTCCAGAAGCATTATCATTAGCGCTTGGGCTTGGATGGCAATAATGTGCAATAAACCCTACAAAACTATCCTCTTTACCTTCATAATCCGCTACAATAACTCTTCCTTTATTTGTCTTAAACTCGGATTTGACGTAGGCCTTTAAAACAACTTCTGTTCCTTTCTCTAGATACGATAGAAGTTTTTTAGCAGTATTTTCTGATATGGAAAGAGCAATAGTATTGCTATATTTTTCTGCCTCCTCTCTAGTTAAGAATAATCCATAATACGGTACTGCTCTAGGAACCTTAGAGTCTTTGCGGAAAATAAGAACTCCAGCAGCACCTCTACTAGCAGCTTCAGCAAAAACCCTATGCGCCCCGCCGTATGTTAAAACAAATTTTCCACTTACATCCTTATTTTTAAAGTTTTCACTAAAACCTGGACCTACATAAACAAGTTTGCCTTCAACAAACCTTCCTTTAGTGCTCGGACTATGTGCTATAACTAATGTTGGTGAGTCTATAAATCTATGTAGGATTGCATTCTTAGGTTTAACTAGGTGTAGTGAAGCATCATAGACATCCCATCCTACACTAACCTTTACTCCGAAGAACTCCGAAACTCCATCGTAGAGAAATTCTACTACTTTAACATCATAATCTAAACTCTTCACATAGTTCTCTATAAACTCTGATGCTTTAACAAGACCAGTAGATCCCTGAATTCTATGATACTTTGAAATTTCATAAAGTATATTTAGAGAGTTTTTCGGAGAAAATTCACTAGCAATAATGCTTATTAAATCTGTTATCTTCATACACGTCTACACCATAAATTCTGCTAGGTTACTAATAATTTTTGCCTAAGCTATTTTAAGCAAAGACTAGCAAAGATATTAAGTTTTTACTATCATTACACCATAGTTTCCACTATTTAAACAGTTTCTTAAGCTTACTATAGGTTGTTTTACTAGCCAACATCAATAAACACTGTAAAGGTTAGTGCTTCTTTTCACTAGTTGTATTCACTCCGTTCCCACACACAACATCAATGTACAGTTTTTTAGCATTTCTTAACAACTATTATTCTATATAACTGAGTGTTATAGCAAGCCTTAGCTACAACATGTTCCACAACTGTCAAATACCCTTTTGCGATTAGTTCCTCTAGGAAATCTGTACAGCGACTTTTTAGCGGAAGAACAAGTATTAATAATGTTTTATTTTCATTTTCTTTTAAAAATATTTTTAGATCATCTAGGGAAACATGTCTTTTAAATAAATTGAGCGGAGGGTAAATATTTAATTTTTCAAGAACAGCTATTTCATAAACTATTAATGTTACTTGGTTTTTCAAAGAAAATTCTACAAAAATGGGTGTTTCCTCACCAAACCTACTTTTTATACTACTTATTGTTTCTAAGAAAACTTCGTTAGTACATTTCCCCTGGGCGACAAAACTATACACAGCAAGCATGTTTGTACAAGGCCATATAACTATAAGCAATAACACTACTGCAGATATTAATGAACTCTTCACCTTACCTATTCTTCTTAAACGGTAAAGTATTACACTTAATACTTCAGCCATGAACATAGAGTTTAAAGGTAGAAGCTGCTGTAAATAATGGGGACCCCATGCAAACCCAAATATGTTTAATGACATCGCTCCTTTAGTCCCTATAGATAATATTAAAAGTGCGATTAGAGAATAGATAAGCAAAAACCTTGCTAAAACGCTTTTTAAGAACACATAAACGGTAATAATGAGGAAAATAGCCAAGTACATGTAGAACATAGGTTTCTTAACTAAGTATTGTATGGATAGTATAGGTACACCCGAAATTATCATGGTCGCATATTCCGTAAAAATAAAAACTATTCTTCTGATAAACTCCCCAAACGACATGCTGCCATGAAAACCTGTCCAAGGAGCCTTAAACATAGCTACAATAGAGCCTAAAGGGTTAATTATGTTAAAGATTAGCATGTTTAAATAACCTATGATGAACCCTAAGAAACAGTATTTAACAAACTTAACACTAGATAGCAGCTTTTTATCAAATAATAGTAACCAAGAAGACGTAAAAGCAATATAGGAAGCTATAGTTGATGGATGAGATTGTAATGCTAAACCAGCTGTTAAGCCGAAAATAAAAATGTCCTTTTTACTTTCAATCTCTAAGGTTTTTACTAAATATAGAAGGGAAATTGTAAGAAAGAATGGAGCTAAGCTAGCTGACCAAGCTACATGGCTTGAAATTAAAATGTGGGCGGGTGATAGAGCAAGTATTAAAGATGCCAGCAGCGCTTTTAAGCTGTTTTTAGTTATTCTTAACGTTAAAAAGTAAAGTAAAGGCACAGTTAGTGAACCAAAAATGGCAATTACAAACCTTGATAATAATATGCTAGGTTTTATCATATAAACAAGTGCTATTAGGTAGTTATAAAGTGCTCCAATAAATTCCGCGTTATTAGTTAGCGGTATGAAACCGTACTCTACTATAGCTAAACCTCTAATATTTTCCCCAAGTTCATCGACACGGAAAATAGGATAAAGATTCAAGAATGGCAATCTTACAATAAATGAGAAAAGGAAAAGCAGGATTGCAACTTTAGTGTTTTTATTGGGAAGTCTGCGAAGAATCATGTAACCTCAATAATTATTTTGTAAGAAAACTAAGTTAATTATTGTCTTGCCGTTTCTTTTATAATACCGTATTCGCTTAGTCGCACATTATGCTCTAGAGCTTAGATGCATAAACAGTAATTTGTTTCCATCGGACCTTAATCCCTTTCTTTAGCCTTTCTTCTAGTTCTTTTTTCAACGTAGACCTTGTTATTACAGTTTTCACAATAACGTTTGAGTTTTTATCGATACTACATATTAAAACATAGTTTTTTGTCCAAACAATTACCTTATCTGTAAAGGTTTTAAATTCCCCATCTCTAAATACATTTCTAACAATGTTAACTATTGCTTCTTTACTTACTCCCTTAAAGCCCCAATGTCTTCTCTCTATAAACCTTTCAATAGCATGCTTAGATAAGTGAATATTTACTTTACCTTCTTTAACAAGATACTTGAAAGCTACTCTACAGTCGACAAAATCACAGCATTCTTCAGACATATAGAACACTTTACATGTTAAGGTCTTAGTCTTTCTCTAAACCTGGGGAATGGTATTGCATCTCTAATATGGTCTAAACCTGCGACCCACATGACAGTTCTTTCAACACCTAAACCGAATCCTGAGTGAGGCACTGAACCATATTTTCTAAGGTCAAGATACCACTTATATTCTTCAGGGTTTAGCCCAAATTCTGATATCCTTTTAAGTAAAGTGTTGTAATCGTCTTCTCTTACACTTCCACCCACTATTTCACCATATCCTTCAGGCGCAAGTAGGTCAAATCCTAAAACAAACCTAGGGTCTTCAGGGTCAAGTTTCATATAGAATGCTTTAATTTGTCTTGGAAAATGAGTTATGAAGAATGGTTTGTCAAATTCCTGAGTTAATATTCTTTCTTCGTCTGCTCCTAAATCATCACCCCATTTCACATCAATGCCTTTTTTCTGCAATATCTCAATAGCATCATCGTATCTTATTCTCGGATATGGTGGTTTAGCATTTTCTAAGAACTCAACGTTTCTCTTTAAAAATTCTAATTCCTCTATTCTTTCATCTAAAACCTTACGTACGATATAGCTAACAAGTTCTTCAGTAACTTTTACCATATCCTCCATACCGTACCATGCTGCTTCAGCTTCTAAATGCCAATATTCTGCAAGATGCCTTCTTGTTCTAGATTTTTCAGCTCTAAATGATGGTGTTAGGCTCCAAACCTTATCTAAAACGTAAATTAAGGATTCAAGGTAAAGTTGAGCGCTTTGACTGAGATAGGCTTTCTGACCGAAATAGTTAATTTCGAATTGTGTTGCACCACTTTCACACGCAGACCCTGTAATTATCGGTGGTGTTACTTCCCACCAGCCGTTTTTATTGAAATATTCTCTACCTGCCTGTAGTACGGTATGTTTAATCTTCATGATTGCTTGAAGTTTTCTAGATCTAAGCCATAGGTGTCTATTATCTAAAAGGTAATCTACTCCTTCACCTCCTCTTATAGGAAACCAGTCCGATAACCCAACGATTTTCAGTTTAAAAACATGGATCTCGTATCCTGTAGGTGCTCTGGGCTCTTTTCTAACTACTCCTTCAACTATACAGCTGCTTTCCCTAGTTATTTTCTCTGCGTTAATCCATGTTTTACTATCTACATTTCCCCTATCAATAACGCATTGAATTATACCGCTAGAATCTCTAAGAACAATAAATACTTTGCCCCCAACTACTCTCTTCCTATAAACCCATCCTTTAAGTTTGACAGTAAGCCCTACTGCATCGTCTTTTAAAGTTTCTTTAATAAGCATTGCATGCTGCGCCTCTAAGTACTACAGTAGTAGTTCAAAAATTCAGATTCTAAAAATGTTATGGTAATGTCGAATATTAAACTGTAGAAGCGTATTGATTACCTGATTTATGTTTCTCTAAAACTATGAACTCACAGTAGTTATCCCCTTTAGCTATACATTTAATTTCTTTAGCAACCATGTTTTTTCCAAGTATATAACTTGCGAATCCGCTAATAATTCCCCTTACGAAATGGCTTTGTGGTGTTTTAAACTTCCCTTTTATCATATTGCATTCCCAGTTATCAGTCATTCTTAAAACAATGATATTATTCTTTAAATGTATGTCAATATGGCTTATGACAAACCAGCCTAAAACAATACCTCTAAGTCTAAGCATTGCAAAATAGTCCTCTATGTTTTCAAACTTATATTTCTCTTTAAACTCCTTTGCTACACCTAATCCTCCCTGATATCCTATGTTCCATAGAAGTATTGGTCCAGCTGTTTTACCATATTCCTTCTTTATACCTTCTACTATACTTTTTAACACTGGCTCACCAAACATAACAATTCTCATCCCATGGAATCTTAAAGGATAGTATTTTAAAGGAGTAGCTTTGTAAGGAAGTTCACCATATGAAACATGATCTACACCTTCAATTTCTAAGAGATCCCTTACAACATCAGTTAATTCTCCTACATCTCTAGCTCCAACAATTAATGTCATATCTATTTTTTCATTAGATCTTTTATTAGCATAACTTAATACCTTGGTTTCTTCGCGAGTTATCATGTTTAAAATACCGTCTAGAAGAAATGGTTTCGAAATTTTTACTTTTAATACATAGAGCTTTCCCCAACACTCTATATAGGAGCCTAGGTCGAATTCCTTTAATTTTTCCGCCATTTCAAACACCTTATTTAGGAGAAAATGTATACTGTAGTTGCATGCTTCACTATTCTATTGTTATTCTTAATATTTTAGTTCACTTACTACTTCTTCTAAGTTATCGACTATCTCTTTAAGCTTATCTAGTAATGCTTTAGCTTTTTAGCAACTCTTTGGTCTTGCCTATTGATTCTTCTTTAAATATAATCTTATATTTGAAATTATAGGTTTAAATTATTCTTTGTTTGGACTATGTTTTGCAATGTTTTAAAAACTCACGTTTTTTCCCGTATGCTCATAGGCCACCATGCTTTTTTACCTAGTACTGATAGTATTGTTGGACCAGTTATATAGGGTATTGTAAGTCCTGTGAATAGTACTCCTGTTGCAAGCACAAATCCAAATTCTTTCATAGCCCATGATGAACCAAGCATTAATGAACCATAGGCTGCTACAACTATTAATGCTAACCCTATAATCGACTTTCCAATATTACTTGATGCTGCTACTATTGCTTCTCGCAAACTAATCTTTCCTAAATCTTCTTTTACTCTATTTACGAAGTATGATATGTAGTCTATGTTTATTCCTAGCATTGCCGAGAAAACTACTATGTGTGTAAACCATATTAGAGGTTTCTTAAGTATGTAGGTAAATAACACTATTGTTGTTGACATTGCTATGCCTATATTGAAAACTATTATTGCTATTGAAGCTAGGGCTAAAGGTATGCTTCTAAGCAAAATAGCTAATATTATAAACATGGAGATTATGGCTGCAGTTAGTATTCTTTCTTTGAAAGCTCCGGTAAGTACATGGTCTAAATCTATTATTCTAGCTGTAATACCTCCAACCATAATTCTTGAAACAAGCGGGTTTTTATAAGCTTTAACAGTTTTCTTTATGTTTTCAACAACATATGATGCTTCATCACTTGTTGGGAAGTATTTTAGAATAACTTTGACCATAACTGTTCTATTATCGTCGGCAACAAAGTCTAAAGACCCCTTTTCCTCCATTTCACTTATATTGTACGGTTTTTCAAGAGGAACACCTATAGGTCTTGTTGGTGAATATATTTTAGCAACACCTTTAATTACCTCTATTTTCTCGCAAACCTCTTCAACTATGCTCAGCGATTCATTATTCCATACGTTTTCCTTAAATTCCATGATAATAGTTGTTGGTGCAAAAATCCCTTGGTCAATAACGCCTCTTAAGCTCCTAATATTTTGTATTGTCAGTGATTCTTCAGGTAGTAAAATGCTATAGTCGTGGCTGCCCTTAAACGATAAAGCTATCATAGCCATAGGTAGGGATATCGCCAAAGCCAATATTAGAACTATTGGAGCATACCGTATGATTTTTGCAGAGACATTAGAATATCGAACTTCCTTTAAAGGCTTAATTTTAGGCAGCCATATTCTCCCTTTAGTTATTTTCAGCAGTGCTGGTGTTAAAGTTAAGGAAACTATTAGTGCGGCGAGAACACCTATAGGTATAGTTAGGCCTAGTACTCTTACAAATGGAAAGTCCCATGCAAAAGTTAAACATGCAAAGCCTGCAGCTGTTGTTAAACCGCTTATCAATATTGGTACGGTAACTTTGCTTATAGTGTTTTTCATAGCTAAGTCTGCATCACCTGTGATTCTCAACTCGTCTTTAAACCTTAGCAGATAATATGTCGTATAGTCTATTGCAGCGCCTAAAGTAGTTACTATGGTAAATATTCTTGCCCAATGGATAACATCCATGACTCTTGTAGCTATAAAATACATTATCGCAAAAGCTACGGCTAAAGCAATGCCAACGTTTATTAAAGGAATAAAGAGGGCAATAATGCTAGCTAAAACCAAAACTAGGACGGCAAGTGTAAGTATGGATGAAACTCTATCTATTATTTCAATATCCTTACTGCCATAAATT